>ERZ857827.253-NODE-253-length-82731-cov-12.229825_pt1 | contig 82731 bp, 78 predicted proteins | sample MGYA00519761_ERZ857827 | MGnify/ENA primary metagenome ERZ857827 (study PRJEB31778, sample SAMEA3449370) | human gut metagenome | biome: human gut; feature: human-associated habitat; material: faeces | place: United Kingdom | collected 2010/2012 ... | reverse complement strand
CGTTTACAGTGTGGACTACCAGGGTATCTAATCCTGTTTGCTCCCCACACTTTCGCGCCTCAGCGTCAGTTACAGTCCAGTTAGTCGCCTTCGCCACTGGTGTTCCTCCCAATCTCTACGCATTTCACCGCTACACTGGGAATTCCACTAACCTCTCCTGCACTCAAGCCCGACAGTATCCAAAGCAATTCCCACCTTAAAAGCAGGACTTTCACTCCAGACTTACCGAGCCGCCTACGCGCCCTTTACGCCCAATTATTCCGGACAACGCTTGCCCCCTACGTATTACCGCGGCTGCTGGCACGTAGTTAGCCGGGGCTTCCTCCTTGGGTACCGTCACTTCCTTCGTCCCCAAGGACAGAGGTTTACAATCCGAAAACCTTCTTCCCTCACGCGGCGTTGCTGGGTCAGGCTTGCGCCCATTGCCCAATATTCCCCACTGCTGCCTCCCGTAGGAGTTTGGGCCGTGTCTCAGTCCCAATGTGGCCGATCACCCTCTCAGGTCGGCTACCGATCGTCGGCTTGGTGGGCCGTTACCTCACCAACTACCTAATCGGACGCGAGCCCACCCCAAACCGATAAATCTTTTACCTCAGAACCATGTGATCCCGTGGTCTTATGCGGTATTAGTACACCTTTCGGTGTGTTATTCCCCTGTCTGGGAAAGGTTGCTCACGCGTTACTCACCCGTCCGCCGCTAAAACAGCTCGTAGCAAGCTACTCACTGTCTCCGCTCGACTTGCATGTGTTAGGCACGCCGCCAGCGTTCGTCCTGAGCCAGGATCAAACTCTTTCGTTTAATCCTTTATCCCTCAATCGAGTTTCCTCAACCAAGTTTCACTCATTCGGAATTACTGTCTTGTTTGCGTTGTTATTGTTCTGTATCGTTTTCAAGGTTCGTACCGGTCTCACAAGCGCCTTTGAGGTGGCTCGCGCAACCAGCTTTGTCAGTATACTACTTTTTCGCCATCCCGTCAAGGAGTTTTTTGAAGGTTTTTGCGGTTTTTTTGCTTCTTTTTCATTTTCCGAACGATAATCACAATTTTCAGTGCTCATCGTTCGGAAATCTGTGAACCTTTCAGGTGATTTCCTTTTGGTTTATTCGTCCGACTCGTGTCGGGCAGGAGTCACCCTCCCGCCCGGCACGTCCGCATCAATCCACCGCGTGATCAAGCATCACGTTTTCACCGCTCCAAATCCGTTTCGCCGTCCACGGAATTTCAGGCTTCAGCCAGAAATCCGCCGTCGGCGCAAGCCCCAGCGGCAGAAACACGGTCAGGCATAGATACAAACTGCCGACGCAGATGTACCCCTCCGCCAAGTCCGGCTGACAGCCATACACGCCCGGCTGAAGCCACCCCTGCGCGTCGAACATCGCCGGATGCTCTGTCACCTTGCGGATGCACGCCGTCAACGCTGTTCGAACCTGCTCCGGCGGCAGTTCATTCGGTAGAAATTCTTCCAGTGCTGCCTGCGACAGCAGCTGGAACACACCGAAGCGGTAGGTAATCGACCGCCCGATGACCGGGTAACTGCCGTCGGCGTTGATGTTTTTCTCCAGCTCCGCCGCATAGCGTCCCGCGCGGTGCTCCACCTGCTTCAGCAGCTCGTCATAGCCGCGCCCGACATCCGCGAACGTCCGCAGCACATCAACATACATCGGCTGAATGACGAAGCTGTTGTAGTAATCCCAGCGGAATTTCGGGCCGTCGCCGTACACGCCATCGCCCAGATACCAGCTTTCAAACATGTTCACAGCATAATCCACGCGCGTCAGGTCGTAGTCGCTTTCGCCCATCACGCGCAGTGCCGCCTCCACCATTGCGGAGAAGAAGAGCCAGTTCATCACGAACGGGGTGAATTTCCGCGTCGCACGCAGGGCACCCACCAGATTCCGCTTCGTCTGCTCATCCAGCGCATGGAACAGCTGCTTTGGGGCGCGAACGATGCCGTGCGCCAGGAACGCCGCGTCCACCAGCGCCTGCCCATACCCTTCGGTGAAGTTCATGACGTCCGGTGATTCCGGATTTACCGCGTTTGCAATTGCCTTGCGGGTCAGCTCGCGGTATTCCGCCTGAATCTCCGCTTCTTCGCCCGTCAGGCCATCCAGTTCCAGCCACGGCGCAATGCCGCAGACCGTCCGCCCCAACGCTTCGAGGTGCATATACTCCGCCCGGTCGGGATGGAACACCATCGGCATGTTCTGCTTCAGCGTCCCCGCCGCCAAGTTTTTCAGCACCGGATCAGCGATTTTCAGCATTGTTTGCAGCCAATACGCTCTTGCTTCCATCTTATTCGCCTTCCTTATCGCATCCGTAAACTTCCCACTCCGTCAGTGCGGGGAATGCCGACGGGTCGTCGCTTTTCTGCATCCGCTCCAGCCGCATCCAGCGCACCGTGTGTTTCCCCAGCGGGATGATTTGCCTCTCGCCCGTCTTTTGCAGGTCGAACGCGACTTCCGCGCCATCGGACAGCACGACGTGTCCGCTGACCCAATACGCGTCATGCGGAAAATCCGCGCGGAGGATGAGTGCCATTGCGTCCACCGTCACCTCGCGCCCGAAGTCGATGCGGCACCACGCGTCTTCCCGTGCGCCGATACCCCAGCTGCCGAACGGCCACTCGCCGTGATAATTGTTGCAATGCAGCCCGTTGATGGCGTTGCGCGCGCAGAAGCACGCCTCGTTGCGCGTTTCGACATTCGCAGTGATATGGGGGAAGAAGTCCGTTTTGCCGCGCAGATCCGCCGGATTGCAGGCAATATCGCGCCGCCCATTGATTTCCTCTGCCGTCATTGGACGTGCCGTAATGACATGCCGTTTCGCCTCGAACGCGCCGGGCGCATACGCCAGCCGATGTTCCCCCGCCGGAACCCGCCACGTCATGCGCCCATTCGGCAGATATACTTCGCCCGGCAGCAGTGTCCCGTCCATTTGCACGCACAAATGCTTTTCGTCCGCAAGGATTTCCACCGTGTCGCCGTCTTCATAGACCCGGTCGATGCACAGGCGCGCATCATCTGCGCTCTGTGCTGAGGCAATCAGTGTTCCATCCGCCGCTTTCACCAGAATCGTAATCATGCTGTTCCTTTCACCGCCAGAGCATTGGGTCGCTGCCCGTCAGCTTCGCCAGCGCCTCTACAAGGAAGTAATCGCCATAGGTGATGTTCGTGTGCCGCCCCGCGCCGTCGTCGTGGTAGCTCGCAGTGCATTTTGTCAACAGTCCGCAGCTGTTCTGCGTCCAGTCGACGCAGTGTTCAAGCAGACCATCCACCAATCGAACCGCCGCCGCGTGATATTCCGCCTTGCCCGTGATTTTCGCCAGTTCCAGCAGTCCGCACGCCGCCACCGCGCCCGCGATATTGTCGATGCGTTCCTCATCCTTCGGCTGGCAGAAGTCGCAGTCGGTCAGTCCGTCGGGGCGGATATGCCGGATGAAATTCGCTGCGATTTTCTCCGCCGCGTCCAGATATTCCGCATTGCCGCCGTTAAGGTGCGCCAGTGTAAAGCCGTACAATCCCCACGCCTGCCCACGGCTCCACTGCGAACCGAGGCAGTATCCCTGTCCGCCGTATTCCTTGACGCGCTTGCCTGTCTCCGGGTCGAACTCGATAATGTGGCTGACCGACCCGTCCGGGCGCAGGAACTCCCGCAGCGTCGTCTGCGCATGAATCTGCGCGACTTTCGCGAATCGCGGGTCGCCCGTCTCGCGGGTTGCCCACCAGAGCAGGGAAAGGTTCATCATGCAGTCGATGATGGCGAATCCGCGCTGGTCAGGGTGATTCCACGCGCGGATGAACCCCGCCGGGTTGAAGCGCCCCATGAGAAGGCTTGCCGCGTGAAGCGTGTCGGTTTTCGCCTGTTCGTCGCCGGTCAGCTTTGCATCCGCGCCGCAGGACAGCAGGTACATGAAGCCAACGTCGTGATTCAGGCAGCGGAACGTGCGGAATTCATCCGTGAGAAGCTTCTCCACGCGCCGCGCTTCGGTCTGGAACTGCTCGTCGCCCGTCGCGCAGTGCAGCTGCCACATCAGCCCCGGCCAGAAGCCGCCTGTCCACCAGCTGTTGCCGTCGTAAGGGGATGCAACCCAAGCACCGTTTTCGCTCTTATACGGGATGATGCCTGCGTCCGCCGCCAATTTTGCGCTCCAGCGGAACTTGTCGGCTGCCTGCCGCATGGCTTGCGTGTATTTTTCCACTCTTTTCCCCATCCTTTTTGATAAAGGGCAGACAGGGAATTTCCGCCCGTCTGCCCTTTTGTTTTCGCAGGAATTTTCGTTTTCCTTCCTATTTTACCCCTTCAGGCCGCTCGTTGCAATGCCTTCGATGAAGTATTTCTGCAAGCAGAGGAACACCACCGACACCGGCAGCAGCGACACCAGAGACGCTGCCATGATAAGGTGATAGTCGCTCGTGTACTCCTGAATAAAGCGCCGCAAGCCGACCTGAATCGTCTTGTTCTCGTCGCGGGTCAGGTAAATCATCGGGCCCATGTAGTCGTTCCAAGTGCCGACGAAGGTGAAAATCACCAGCGTCGCAATCGCGGCAGTAGACAGCGGCAGCATGATTTTCGCCCAGATGCCGTATTCGCTCAGCCCGTCGATGCGCGCCGCTTCGCACAGTTCCGTCGGAATACCCTGATAGAACTGGCGCATCAGGAACACACCGAACGCGCTGAACGCCTGCAGCACAATCATCGCCAACAGCGTGTCATACAGCCCCATCGAGCGCATCATGATGAACTGCGGCAGCATGTACGCCTGCCACGGCACAGCAATCGTTGCGATATACGCCACGAACAGCAGGTCGCGTCCCTTAAAGCGCAGCTTTGCAAACGCATATGCCGCAAAAGAGGACGTCAGCGTCTGCAGGAACGTCACTGCCAGCGCGATAATCGCCGTGTTCTTGAAGTACGTCAGCAGCGACACGCGTTCCCAAATAACTCGGTAGTTTTCCCAGTGGAACGTTTCCGGAATCCAGCGGATGGGGTACTGGAAGACTTCCTGATCCAGCTTCAAGGAGGAGGAAAGCATCCACACAAACGGAATCAGCGTAAACAGCGCCATCGCAATCAGCACCGTATACAGCAGCACACGCCCTATCACCTTCATGGCCGGGTTGTCCTTGCGAATCGCCTTTTGATGGGTAACAACAGCCGTCTGACTCATGGTGTTCTTCCTCCTTTCTTAGTCGTTGGCGAATTTCTTCTCGTTTGCGAACTGGATGATGGTCACAATCAGGACGATAACGAGCAGCACCATGGCAATCGCGCTCGCCTGACCGTACTTGATGTTGTTGAACGCCACGTCGTAGATGTACGTCACAAGCATCTTCGTTGCGCGTCCGGGGCCGCCGTTGGTCATGATGGCGACCGTGTCGTAAATCTTGAAGCTGCCAATGACCAGCATGATGGTGCAGAAGAACGTCGTGGGCTTAATCTGCGGCAGGGTCACATTGCGGAACTGCTGCCACTTGTTCGCGCCGTCCACCGTCGCCGCTTCGTAGAGTTCGCGCGGAACGCCCTGCAGCGCAGCGAGGTAGATGACCATGTAGTAGCCCATCGAGCGCCACACGCTGACGAGGATAATCGCCCACATCGCCATCGTCGAGTCCGCTGTCCACGATTTGTTGAAGTTGATGCCCAGCGCCATAATCATCTGATTGACCGGGCCATCCTTCATCAGCATGAAATTCCAGCAGACGCAGATAGCGACCATGGAGGCAACATAGGGGAAGAAGAAAATCGTGCGGAACGCAACCGCGCCCTTCGCCTTGTTCAGCGCCAGCGCCAAGGCAATCGCGCACACCAGCGTCAGCGGCACGTTAATCAGCGCATAGAAAACAGTGTTCTTCAGCGCAATGCCAAGGTCAACGCGGTTGAAGAAGTACAGGTAGTCGCCGTTTGCCCACTTGCTGGCAACTTTGTCCGCCTTGAAGATTTCCGCGAAATTTTGCAGTCCGACAAAATGGGCATTGCTGATGTCGCCACCGTTCCACTCCACGAACGCCAGCAGGATTGCGCAAACTACCGGGACGAGCGTGAAGATGGCAAACCCCAGAAAGTTCGGTGCGAGAAACGAGTAGGCAATGAGGGTATTTTTCTTTTCCAGCCTGCTCATCTTGTGTTTGCGCTGCTTGGCAGCAACCTCCGCCATAGTTGGACTCCCCTTTCAGCCTGATTTTCCGAAAAATCGACAATAGGCGGGAAGATCGAGTTTTGGTCGCCCTCCCCGCCCATTGGCTTATGGATGCTTGATTTGCTTGCGGATGCCGATTACTCGTACAGTTCCGCCACGCGCTCGTTCATTTCCTCGATGCCTTCATCGACGGAGATTTCGCGCGTCATAATCATGGTGTGTTCTTCGTTCAGGATGGTCTGGATTTCCGCCAGCTTGTCGCTCACGCCGATTTCGATGGAAACCATGCTGGGCAGCAGCGCAGCCTTGGAGTTTTCATCCTTCGGGAAGCCGTCCACAGACGCCAGCACTTCCGCAACTTCCTCAGAGACCCATGCCGGACGGTTGCCGCAGCCAGCGGTGACCTTCGCGCCTTCCGGGCCGCACAGCCAAGAGACATATTCCCAAGCCAGATCCTTGTGTTCGGACTTCTTGTTGATCATGATACCGGTCAGGTTGCCGAAGGAGGAACCCGCCTGCACACCTTCCTTGTGCGGCAGCGCGGTGATGCCCCATTCAAAGTCGCACAGACCATTCTTGATGTTGTTGATGAGGGTCGCGACGTACCAGTAGCCCATGGGCATCATGGCAGTGTCGCCGGTCTGGAACGCGCCGGAGTAGTGCAGGCCAGCCGCGGTCAGCTCGGTGTACTTGCGGCAGGCATCCGCGTCTTCCAGGGACAGCGCGAGGTCGTAGAAGTACTTCAGGTCGGAATATTCGCCGTCCAGCAGCGTGTTCACGCCATCATCCACCGCAAAGTTGACGATTGCGGACAGCCAGGTGTGGTAGTGGCAGCCGTACTTGCAGTTGCCCTTGCCGGTCATTTCCTTTGCCAGCGCCGCGTATTCCTCCCACGTCATGTCATTGGTGGGGTAAGCCACGCCCGCCGCGTCAAACAGGGTTTTGTTGTAGAACAGCACCCAGAAGTCAGAGCGGAAAGGCAGCGCGTACTGCGTGCCGTCCAGCGCGTAGTTGGGTTCCATGCCCACGAAGCCGGACAGATCGTAGTTGTCCTTGGCAATGTAGTCAGTCAGCGGCTCCGCGAAGCCCTGCTGCGCCCAGTTCATGATGTTGATGTTCTGCTTGACCATGAACAGGTCGCTGGTGTCGCCGCCGGAAAGCATCGTGCCGGCCTTGGTGTCCCAGTCCTGAGACGCCACGTCAACGTATTCGATGGTCACACCGGGGTGGGTTGCTTCAAAGGCTTCCTTCTGCGCCTGATAGTACGGCGTCGTGCCGACGTCCCACGCGACGATGGTCAGCGTCGTATTTTCTTCCGCCGATGCGAAGCACGCCATGCTCAGCACCATTGCGACCGCCAGTACCAGAGAGAACAACTTTTTCATGCCTTGGTTCCTCCTCTTGAATCTCTATCTGAACGGGCTCATTCCCGTCCGATCCGGTTTTGAAAGAACGTCGTTTTTCGCTTACAATTCTGCTTACAATTCATCGTCTCGGCAGTTTGTACCTTTGACGTTTCTTTGTGACCTTATTATACATTTTAGAGGAGTACTTGTCAAGGGGTTTTTGAAAAAATGTTTGAAAAGGCTGTTTCCTTTCCATTTACATCATGATTTCTGAAAAATATTTTCACTTGTTTTCTGTAAGCGGCTTGTTTTCTTTCACTCGTTGTGCTATAATGATGTCGGAACAGGAAAGGTTTCTGCCCATGATGGCAAGGTTACAGCATTTCCCTGTCAGCAGGGCAGGAAGGAGGTTTTCCCGATGGAAAACGGAAAGATTACGATTTACGACGTAGCGGAGCGCGCAGGTGTCTCCATTGCCACTGTCTCGCGCGCTATGTCCGGCGGCAGCATCTCCGCCAAGTCGCGCCAGAAGGTGCAGGAAGCAATAGAAGCGCTGCATTATCAGCCCTCCACCGCGCATTCGCACCCGCAGGCGCAGGAGAAGCGCACCGGCACGCTCGCGCTGGTCATCGGCGATTTCGACAACCCATACTGCTCGATGCTGATGCGCGGCGCGGAGCTTGAAGCCACCCGCCACGGCTACGCGCTGGAGGTTTTCTGCCACACGCCGGGAACCATCACGAACGACCAGATGATTCGCCGCTTATTGGAGCATCGTCCGGACGGTGTCGCGCTGACGGGCGGTCTGGTGGAAGACGGCCCAGCGGAGGTGATTCTGGACAACTTGAAACGGCTGCACCACGCAATGCCCGTTGTGACGATCGGGCCGCTAATCGAGGGCATGTCCTCCATCAACATCGCGTCGGATTCCTTCGAGGGCGTCCGGAAAGTGATGACACACCTGACGAATCTGGGGCATCGGCGGATTGCGTTCATCGGCGGTCGTCTGAACACTCGCTTTTCCGATGCGCGCATCACGATGTATCGTCAGGAAATGACACGCCTTGGCGTGCCGCCGGAGGAGCAGTATGTTTTCCCTACCGGCTTCACCACGCAGTCCGGCGAAATCGGTGCTGCGCGGATGCTGGCGCAGCTGGCGGACAAGCCCCTGCCAACCGCTATCGTCGCCATCAACGACGTCTGTGCCTTGGGCGTCCTCAGCCATCTGAAAAAGAGCGGCTTCAGCGTCCCGCAGGACATTGCTCTGACCGGCTGCGACAACCTCTTCTTCACGCAGTACCTCGATCCGCCGCTGACAACGGTGGATTTGCGCGCCACCGAGCGCGGCAGTTTCGCGATGGAGGAACTCATCAACGCCCTAAACGGTGGCGACACGACCCCCATCAGCCACAAGCTGGAATGCTCCCTCATCGTCCGCGAAAGCTGCGGCGCAATGCTGGGGAGGGAAAGGTTCCGGTAAAGAAGACCCAAGGGGCGTTGCCCCTTGACCCTACAAGGGAGTTCCTCCCTTGACCCTTCCGCGCGATTGGGTTGGTAACGCTGGCATACAGTGTCCGCGTGTTTAGCCGACGAACCTACGGTTCGGATTGGACGCTCCTGTATATATTTTCGGCACAAGCCAAGAAACACGAAACTCAAAGAGTGGCGGCGCCGAAGGTTTCCAAAGGGCGATCGCAAACTTCGTTTGTTTTCATGCCCTTTGGTCGCGCCCGCAGGCGCGATTCCCCATGTCCCATCAAAATCAAGCAGTCTTTTTTCTTCCACTATAATACCAAGCAAAAAAGGAGGCTTCCCCATGCTCGCACCGCAATCCAACGCATCCCGCACCATCCTTGACTTCTCCGGCGTATGGGACTTCCGTCTCAAGCCCGACGCGCCGTGGCAGTCCATCGCTGTTCCCGCGTCCTACAATGACCAGTCCGCTGACCCCGAATTCCGCCGTCATGTCGGTCTGGCGTGGTATCGCCGCAGCATCACCGTGCCGTCCATGCTCAAAGGTCAGCGCTTGATGCTCCGCTTCGATGCCGTCACTCATAACGCCCGCGTTTTCCTTGATGGTCAGCTGCTCTGCACTCATCGCGGCGGCTTTCTGCCCTTCGAGGCGGACGTGACCGACATTCTCCACCCCGGTCAAACTGCCCTGCTGGAAGTCGAGGTGGACAACACCATCAGCCACCACACCCTCCCCGTCGGCAACGAGGGCGGCACGGCGTTCTTCGGCTCGGATAACCCCGGCATCCCCTCCGTCGAGGCGGGCAAACAACACCAGCATGCGCAGGGCATCAACCTGCCGAATTTCGACTTCTTTAACTATGCCGGGTTGAACCGCCCTGTCCGCCTGTACACCACCCCGGCGGATTATATTGCCGATGTGACGCTTGTTCCGTCGATGGATGGCATAGTGCGCTACACCGTCGCGACCCACGGCGAGGGTGACGTGACGTTGGATGTGCTGGATGCAGACGGGCAGGTCGTCGCCAGCGGCACGGGCGCGTCCGGCGAAGTGCATGTGGCAAATCCGCATCTCTGGGAACCTGCTCCCAGCGTGCCGTACCTCTACACGGCGCGTGTCCGCTTCGCTCAGGATGAGTACAGCCAGCCGTTCGGCATCCGCGAAATCAAGGTAGACGGCTGCCGTTTCCTCATCAACGGCAAGCCCTTCCACTTCCACGGGCCCTGCAAGCACGAGGATTCCTTCTTCCACGGGCGTGGGCTTGACCAGTGCCTGAACGTGACGGACATCAACCTCTTCCACTGGCTGCACGCCAACGCCTTCCGCACCAGCCATTATCCATATTCGGAGGAAATGCTGTCCCTGTGCGACCGCGAGGGCATCGTCGTGATTGCCGAAACGCCCGCCGTCGGCATCGGCGAAGGGGGCAAAGACCCTTATCGCTGGGCGCCCGCCGATTATCACGCCCAGGTGCTGACGGACATGATTGCCCGCGACAAGAATCACCCCTGCATTGTCCTGTGGAGCTTGGGCAACGAGCCGAACACGGATGCGCATCCGCAGTCCGCCTACGACTATTGGCATCCGCTGTACCTCTTGGCGCATCAGCTTGACCCGCAGAACCGCCCGGTGACGCTCGTCGGCTGCCAGAACGACTACACGCGTGACATCACCATTCCGTCGATGGATGTTGTGTGCATCAACCGCTATTACGGCTGGTACAACCTTTCCGGCGATTTGGAAGCCGCTGCTTTCGCCATGCGCATGGAGATGGATTACTGGGCGACGGTCAACAAGCCCACCATCCTCTCGGAGTACGGCGCGGACACCATCGCGGGGATGCACGGCACGGAGATGTTCACCGAGGAATTCCAGGTGGATTACTACAAGACCATCAACGCCTGCCTGGACGAGCGTCCCTTCGTCGTCGGCGAAACGCCGTGGAACTTCGCGGATTTCGGCACGCAGCAAGGCCCGATGCGCGCCGGCGGCAACCGCAAGGGGCTTTTCACCCGCGACCGCAAGCCCAAGATGGCGGCGCACTATTTCCGTGAGCGGTGGGAGAATTTTAAGAAGTAAGGGAAAATAAAAGACCGAGGTCACTGTCGTTTTGTGCGGCAGTGACCTCGGTTTATTTTTGTTTCCTCATTTATTGATTTTCAGAATGAATCTGTTCCATTGCTTCGCGCAGTTCATCAACCCGCATCCACGGAATGCTCCGATGCAATATTCTATGACAGTTTGCACATACCATCTTCAAATCTTCCACTTTACTTTCGGCATCTTCGCCCATTTGTGAAACGGGGTTTTTATCATGATGTGCTTCAATAAAGCCCGCGCCACGTTCTCCATATTGGGCTGCAAAGTCGAAACCGCAGACTTCGCAAAACAGCTTTCCATTTTGCTTTATGAAGTTCTTTTTCGCTTGTTCAACTAATGGTTTGCTACGTTCATAGATGATATGCGTCACATACCGTTTTCCCCCTTCAGGAAAAAACTCTACGAAGCTTTGCGCATCTTCCCATTCCTGATAAACAATAACCGATTGATTACTTTGCACACACTGAATTTCAAATACGGGTAAATTCTCTGTTGATAATTCGGTTTCATATATGCTGATTCTTTCTTGTGTTTGCATTCCCTGAGTAGGTATATCTTGTTCAATATATGGTTTGAAAAACTCATATGATTCTTTTAGTTTATCTTTAATTTCTTTCGTTATTTCTTTTTTTAATCGAAGTTGAACAGAGTTACTGCTATCAACTTTCTCCATTGTTTCCCGATATCTTTTGCCTTCAATTATTATATCGCATGGTCTACTCGATTTTCCACCAGCGAAGTAACGATTTATAAGGTAATTTCTCATCTCCGCTCTTAGCGTATAGTTTCCTAAAAAAAACCGATTTATTAGCAAATGCGTCATATACTATTTTCATTTTATTTTTTCTCCAATACCATCACATTCTCAAGCCAATCATTTTTGTCTAAACTAAATTGCAGTTCTTCCTCAGCAATCAGCGGCAGCTTGAAGTGGATGGATTTCAGCCATTGACCATTCGGCTGGCGCTGCGGGTATACCTGAATGTCTGCAATCATCGTCGCCATCAGGTCACGCTTTTCGATGTCGCTCATAACGCTGTAAAGTTTCTCGAAGTTCATGAGGATACTGAGGATGTTGTCCCGTGTGATACGGTCAGCATCAATAGCTTGTTTCTTGGCTCGTGCCTCGATTAAATGCTCCTCTGTCTCCTCAATTTTATCATACATCTTATAGAGCCGTTCTTCAAGGTCGGATTTTCTTCGCTGATAATGGCGGTCATCCGGGTCAAGTTGGTCGATGTCCTCTGCCAGTCTATCCTTCACCGCATACTGCTGGCGCAGCTGCTTTTCATAATGTGCAATTTCTTCCGGTAGCGCAGATATGTCGATTTCCGCATTGATTTTCTCTGCCATCATTGCTGCAAAGTCAGGACGGCTGACAAGCGAAACGATTACCTCCGCAACGGCTTGATCCATCAGCTCCATCGGCAGCTGATTTTTGAAGGTACACTTCTGTCCTTTATCCATCCGCCGATGCTTGCAGCCATAATAGCGGAACTCCTTGTAATAAGAACCGTCCGGCTTCTTTTTTACACTCTTGCTGACATACATACCTGCACCGCATTCCGGGCATTTGATGATGCCCGTCAGCAGATAAGCGTGTTCGTTTTCCTGCCGATCATAGCGTTTATATTTTGTTGCCTGCGAACGAAGTCTGGCCTGTGCTTCCTCCCAGTCTTCTACGGAAACGATAGGCTGATGGATGCCGTCGGTCAGAAGGTAATCATCATTCCACACAATACGGTAATCGTTGCGGGTGCCATGAACCTTTTCCTGCTTTCTGCGTCCATAGGCGATTTTGCCGCAGTAGGTGGGGTTTCGCAGAATATCCTGTATGTAGGCTGCTGCGAACATATCGCCCCGCGTGTTCTTATGGGATAGCTTTTTAATGTCATGGCTTTCCAAGTATTGCGCAATCAACCGTCCGCCCATCTTCTTATGGACGTACAGCTCATAAATCAGCCGGACGGTTTTGGCTTCTTCTTCGTTAATGTGAAGTTCGCCGTTGATAAGATCGTAGCCATACGGGGCAAAGCCGCCGTTCCATTTGCCTTCACGGGCTTTTTGAATGCGTCCTTCCATAGTCTGAATGCGGATGTTTTCACGTTCGATTTCAGCCACAGCGGACAGGACGGAGATCATCAGCTTGCCGGCATCCTTGGAGCTGTCAATGCCATCTTCTACGCAGATCAGATTTACACCGAAGTCCTGCATCACCTGAAGCGTGGAAAGTACATCAGCCGCATTGCGCCCGAACCGGGATAGCTTAAACACCAGCACATAAGACACATGATCCTTGCTGCATTTGATGTCATCCATCATGCGGTTGAACTCGATACGCCCCTCAATGGACTTGCCAGATTTTCCGGCATCCTCATATTCGCCGACAATTTCATAGTCGTTGAACTCAGCGTAGGCCTTCATCCGGTTTTTCTGAGCTTCAAGTGAATAGCCATCAATCTGCATGGCGGTGGACACGCGGGTATATAGGTATACCTTCGTTCTTTCCTTCATCGTTTTCTCCAATCACCCGCTGCGGAGTTTTTAACTTCCTCCACAGCGGGTTTAGACAGATAGTGCAATAACATTATATCACGCTGTTTTAGATGGAGCAATGGCGTCTTTGGGCATAGATATTTCATCCGAATGAAGGTCAGTCTTGTCAGCCTGTTGATGAAGCGGTGGGCTGCTCAGCACACAGGCATATTTGGTAATTAGATTGCTTAGAATATTCGTAAGTTCCTGCCATTCATCAGCTGCCTTCATTTCGCTGCTTCACCTTCTTATAACATCGACCGTATTGCTGTAGTTGAAAAGACTTTTGATTGCTGCTTGTCGTAAAAAGCTGTAATGGGTTGCTGTTCATTTTCTTATCCCTCTCTAATCAGAAGTTTATTTCGCTGACTGTTTTTTGTGGCTTGTGCTGCTGGGAGTACTGTGCAATGACTTCCGCCGGAATAGCAGATAACTGCTTTTCATACCGCAGGCAGCGCTGTTCCAGCTGCTGAATCGCTGACATATTGTTGAAATCGCGGCTATGATACTGCTTGTACGTTGAATCCAGTTTCTCATCTGCCTTTTTCAACTGCTCATTTTCTTCCATAATTGAGGTGAATGCTTCCTGATACTGTCCAAGCTGGTTTTTCATTTTGCCGAACCGCAGCAGCAAGTCCTTTACCATCGGCACAAGCTGTTCTAACCGGCTTTTGCTGTTCAGAAGGTTTGCACCACTCAGCAGCACCTCCACCTTGTCAGCCAGTTTCGTCATTTTGCGAATATCTTTGGTAAATTCCTTAAACTCCTGCACAGTCATGTGTGTACGCCCTGTCTGCGCAGCGGATTCGCCGCGGCAAAGCTCCGGATACCGTGCTGACATGTACTCGTAATAGGCATCCTGCCACTGAACCAGCTTCTTCCGATTTCCAATAATATCTTTCGCACTGAGGCGCTTGTCCTTCGTTAGCGGCACAAAGGTCACATGCATATGCGGTGTCTCTTCATCCATATGAATCACAGCAGAGACAATCGTGTCCGTACCTTGACGTTCCTTCAAAAACGCAAGAGACCGTTCATAATAGGCACAGATTTCATCAGGCGATTTATCATCGAAGTACCCGGTGCTGACCGTGAAAAGCACTTCCACCAGTCGAATGCTGTCTGACCTTACGCGGCATCCGGCATCTGCAATTTGCCTTTCAGCCTCAGCGCGGTAATGCTGTGGCGGATGAATGAGATGGCTGTTCAAGTTGCTGCGGCTGCGGTCAATATCCGGGTTACTGCCGTATTTTTCTTTCGTGCGCTCATTATGCGCTTCAATTCGGCCAATTTCCGGGCCTTTGTATTTGGCGAAACGCATAATAGCATAGCTGGATGAACTCATAGTTTTTCTCCTTTGCGGACTTACGTTCTGAAAATACTATTTACGCAGAAAAGTCATTCTTTAGAGCGGCTGGATTGACATAGATGGTTCCGACTGACGGGCGTCCCACGCCGGAATAGGCTGGAACGTCTAGCCAAATATATCCGCGCTGTTCCAATAGGTTCAGTGCTGGCTCCATTTCCTTGGCATCCCAAAAGAATCTTCCGCGGCATTTTTGGTATAGGTCTGAACGGCTGATGCTCGTCACGCTGAGTTTTCGCAGTTTCGTAACGACATGCAGGGCTTTTTCAACGGTTTCGTCTGCACCCAATATGGAATAGGCATACAACGCATGGTGAAAAGCATAGTTGCCAATCCTGATGGCATTTTCAACCGTTTCCGTTTGGATGTCTCCGGCTCCGTCAGCAGCAATATGCAGCAGTCCGGCAGTCCGAAGCACCAGCCCAATATACTTGCTTCCCCATTCACGCATATCACGATGTTCATTGCGGAGATAGGCTTCGACGCTATGGCAAAGCTCGTCCATTTGGTTTATAGCTTCTGGGGCAAGGTGCAGTGTTATAGGCTCATTTTCAGAAAGATCCAGCAAATGAAAAATCAGATTGTCATAATCTTCCCGTATAGTTGCCGGAATCGGTGCGGATCGGAAGGACTTTGGCATGGCAGCACTGGGAATATTGATGTAGAACAGCCGTGCCAGAAAGCCGCGGCCATCCAGCAGACTGCTCTGCATAAGTTCGCTTAGAACACCGGGTTGGGCGCTAATAATCATGGACAATGCTGGATTTCGGATGTAGTCAGGCTCACGGTTGATGCGGTTTACACGGATGGTATCACCGCAGATGCCTTTTAGCCACACATCAAGATTTGGCTTCTTGGTGTATCGTCCAACGATGTTGTCAAATGCCCCGCCCTCTGCAGAGATGAGTGACATGCGCCCATGGTTATCTCGCAGCAGCCTGATCATAGATTCGCTGGTGCAGTCATCAGTGAAAATTTGCAGCGGCTTGATCTCCGGCAGTTCTGCCAGTTTGTCCTGCGTATGCTGCAATTCCAATTCTGTCAGTTTGTCATATTTCGCTTCCAGCTGCCGGGTCAAACGGTTGATGTCCCGCTGCAAGGATTCGCGCGCCTTCCTGTTCCGGCGTATAGCCGCCTTGTTTTCTTCATTATATTTCTGTTCGTAGTCCTCAATCGCTGCGGTCACAGCGTGGATAACCGCTGATTTCCGCGATCCCGGCGGTGCAATCAGAAATATGTATAGACTTGTCTGTTCGTAGTGCCCAATATTCCCTTCGACCTTGACTTTTCCTTGCAGGCAAGCAGCAAGTACGCCCAAAGCAGCCCCCGCCGCCATATCTACCGGTGTCTGCGTATGGATGGCGACAGCTTCTACATAGCTTCGCAGTCTGGATGGCAGGCAGTCAATCGGAAATGGCGGCAGTGAATCTGCGCTGGGCTTCAATGGCTTGAACGGCAGAAAGACACCTGCTGCGGTTTTCAGTTCCACAACTCTGTTTTCAGCGTTATTAGCGTTTTCAGTGAGAAACACGAATTACCTCCCTATATCAATGATGAGGACGCAAAAAGACAGCCGTATCACTGCGGCTGCCTTACGCAAATGACGTATTGGTGTCCTCTATCTAACAGGGCATGAGAGAGGCCGAATGTTTCCATCAGCTTTTATTTTTTTCTGTAAATCTCCAGCTGCTTTCTGATTTTTGCAAGGTGCTTGCTGACCGAACCGGCATTAGCAAAGTTGAGCTTCTGTGCAATTTCCGCAAGGGTATCGTTCTGCATACGAAGCAGAATGATTTTTCTGTCCGTGTCCGGCAAAGTCTGCATAAACTGCTTTATCTGTTCCTCATCAAGCAGCTGCTCCTCGAATGATTGCACAGCGGCGTGGCACATCGCATTGACAGGCAGTTCAGCATCATTTCCCCTTATCTGTTCCAAAGACAGCTCTTTTTCAAGACTTCGCGAGTGATACCATGAGCGTTCAAAATCCTGCTGTTTTGTGCTGCTGCCATTGTAGTCTTCAGGCGCACGATGTTCCCAGAGCATATCGAATGCTTCTTGCCAATGCTGCTCCGCTACAATTTCCGTGGTCATCTGTCCGAAAAAGTCATAGAAATTCTCATAGGGCATCCACGGCACTTCGTAATCTTTCCCCATAGAGAACAGACGCTGAAAGCAAAAATTGGGCATTTTGTCCAGCCGTTCCCGGATATGTGCGACCGTTATATAGGCATACCGCCAAAGTGGGAAGTTGCCGGAGTACAGATAGAAAGAACCGGGGACAGGCATATAGCCGCCGTGCGGTGCAGGCACCTTGAAAAACTGCCAGCTGACCCACGCATAGCAGTCCCAAACCAATTCGAGGAACGTGTCGGAATTGACCATCCGCATCCATTTCTCATTATGGACAACTTCACGGACTTTCCGAGGCATGGAAAGGAATGCCGGACGTTTCTCCACCAGCTCGCGAGGAAGCGCATAGAACATAATCAGCCAGCGCAGATTGCTGGAAGAAGGAATTTTGAAGAACGACCCGCCCACGGGGATAAAGTCCTGACTTTCCGTCGTCACGGTCATCACCTGCTTTCAAGTGTAGTTATGATTATTATAGCACAGATTTTCGCATGGTGTGAAGTTGACGGAACGCAAACGACGAGAGGGGGAACGGTATACCTCTGCGGCGGTGATTGTCCGGCATGTGCCCTTTGCTGCTGAAAAACAATCTGCATCCATGCCGCAGACAGCATCAGCAGCACGTCCGGCTGGCGGCCGTCGCCTATCCCCTCCGCAGAGGTATAACACACTATACCTTGCAAGCAAGGTCGTGTGCCAAAGGAGGGCTGCGGCCCCCTTTGGAATCCCCCGGAGAGGTGCAGCCGTCGCAATCTGCTGCACCCCCATTTTTCCGCCAAAAATCCCCCATTTTCCCTACGCCGCATTGTGGAAATGATAGATATATGCTATAATGCTGTTAGTCTTCTGGATGGAGAACGGCTTTACCGAAATAGAAACGGCATGGATTGCCTTGAAGGAGCAACAACGATGGCTGACAGAAAGAACGATCAGGAGCGGGACGAGCTGTTCCGCCGAATCTACAAAATCGCTACCGACCTTGTCCACGCGGGGCATGTGGCGGAGTGGGATTTCAAGTCTTATGTGCTGGGGACGATGTTCTACCGCTACATTTCGGAGAACTTCGCGGCTTACATTGACAAGGGTGAACACGAAGCTGGCAACCATGATTTTTCCTATGCCAAGCTGCCCGACGACGAGGCAGAAACTGCTCGTGAAGATTTGGTACTGGTAAAGGGCTTCTTCATCCTGCCCTCTGAATTGTTCTGCAACGTCCTCGCCCGCGCGGATAAGGATGAGAACCTGAATGAAACGTTGGAACGAGTGTTCAACCACATCGAAAGCAGCGCTGCCAGCGGCGAGGCGGAAAACGACTTTGCTGGTTTGTTTGATGATTTCGACGTGAACAGCAAGGCCATCGGTGAAACGGTCGCCAAGCGGAACAAGGTGTTGGTGGAGCTGCTGAACGGCGTGGCGCAGATGCCGCTTTTCTCCACCGATGGCATGAATCCCGATTTGTTCGGCGATGCCTATGAGTACCTGATGGGCATGTACGCCGCCAATGCGGGCAAGAAGGGTGGGCAGTATTTCACCCCTGCGGATGTTTCGGAGCTGCTGGCGCGCCTTGGCACCATCGGCAAAACGAGCATCAACAAGGTCTATGACGTCAACATCACGGTAATGATACAAACACAGGGCGCTCACGGGGCTCGAAAGGCCGCATAATACGGGATTTCGAGCATTTTTTTTTTCTGGGGCAAGGATTGGTATACAGGAAATCGCGCCAGCGGAAACGAACTTATTATGAGCGGGTGCACCTTATAACGATTACCCGGGCTATTCGTTGAAAAGTGTTCATGGTTCATCGGATAATAGAACGGCTGGACTAATCAAACTGAAGCGTGCGGAGGTTGGAAACGTGGATATTCTGAAAATGAAACAGCTTTCTGTGAAAGAACTCAAAGCAGCATATCGTGAATATCTGTCCGGATTAGGCCTCGGCACCGCCACAATCAATACCGCTTCTGTCGATGCATTTTATTTGCTACGAAAAAACGGGCCAGATACATTTTGGAATGTGGTCGAGGCAGATGATTTTGAAAAGGACGCACGGGAAGCATTGACTAAAGCGCTGGCAGAAAACACTTCCGGAAATGCCAAGCAACTCATAAATGGTTACCTTTCACATTTGCGCCGATTCCGTAATTTTGTGTTTGGCAATCAAACATCGATTACTGTGCTGGCAAAAAAAGAAAAGCCAAAGCAGGTCAAAAAGAAGACTGTTGATGTTCCGAAACCATCAGAAGAACAGGTGGAGTTGTACCTTGCCCGTTGGGATGCACTGGAGCATTACCATCTGCAGGAAGATGCCCTGGACAAGCTCTTCTTTGATTTGGTTCCAACTAACACGGATATATCGGATATACTGCTCAAGGCATCTGCGTTGAACGATTTCTACAGCACAAACATTTTCTCCATCTATCCTGTAGCCAAACATATTCTCTCGTTGGATATCGATGCACGGTTGGCGGCTGGAGACGAAACGCTGATTTCTGATATTCAACACGTAGAGATCGGTGGTGTGAACAAAAACTTCTACTCTTTCAGTACCAAGTACTGCAGCCACCATAATCCTCTGGCGTTTCCTATCTATGACAGCTACGTAGACGAGGTGCTGAGGTTCTTCCGGGACCAGGATGACTTCGCGGAATTTAGAAACGAAGAACTGAAAAACTACAGCCGATTCAAAGCTGTTCTGATTGAATTCCGGACTTTCTATAAACTTGATCGTTTTAATTTGAAGGAAATCGATAAGTATCTCTGGCAGCTCGGAAAAGAATACTTCCCCAAAGACTATGGAAAAAGCAAGTAATGGAGGCACTTATGATCAATTGGATGTATTATCCGAAAAACAAACAGCTTGACGATACGTCCTGCAAGGTGGTAGAGGCATTCAAGGCCATAGCTGCTGATGTTGATTCAACCTGTCATACATATAAAAGCGATGAAGTGCTGGCCTTTGTGCGGCCTGGGCTTGAGAGCGCTGGATTTATTGTGGAAAAAAGCAAGCATAGTGATGATCTTGTATCAGTCCCGGTACTATACGGCCAGAATGGAAAGATTGAGAAATCCTTTGAAGCAGATGGATATCACGCTGCCAGCCAATATGTTGTTGAGGTAGAAGCAGGGCGTGGCGTAGTTAATTATCAGTTCCTCAAAGATTTCTTTGAAGCCTGCACTATGGTCGGGGTAGATAAGCTCTGCATCGCGGTGAGAAACTTATATAAGGCATCTGATGACTTTGAAAAAGTCTGCAAGTTCTTTGATGCCATGTATGCCAGCGGCCGGCTGGGTATTCCGCTGTCCGGGATACTGATAATCGGGTATTGAGAGGAGGATGCCAATGCGTGTATGCAGCCTGTTTGCGGGAGCTGGGGGTATAGACCTTGCATTTGAACAGGCAGGATTTACTACGGTATGGGCTAATGAGTTTGACAAAGATGCATGTAAAACGTTCAGAAGAAATTTTCCCGGCATACCATTAGTTGAAAAAGACATACGTAAAGTCAAGGCAGATTCGATACCGGATTTTGATGTGCTCGTTGGAGGATTCCCCTGTCAGCCTTTTTCTATTGTTGGCCGCCAGGAAGGCTTCAATGATGATCGAGGTAATTTGTTTTTTGATATTTGCAGAATCGTTGATGCCAAATCGCCGTCTGTTATCTTTCTTGAGAATGTTGCCAATCTTGTGCAACATGATAACGGGAACACCTTCAAGGTTATCAAGAGCCAGATAGAGAAAAGGCATTATACTTTACGCTACATTGTTGCAAACGCCTGCGATTATGGTTTTCCTCAAGTGCGGAACAGAATATATATGGTCTGTTTCAAAGATGGTGACATTGCGGGTCGTTTCCAATTTCCTGCAAAATCTGCATTACAATTGCGGACATGGGACATTATTGACCGGACAAAAACGGTAGATGCTCAATGGTATCTTGATCCGACTTCTGACAGGTATAAAGAAATCGCGCCGGCGATAACAGATGAACGTTTGATTTATCGCCTGTCGGACATGGGGATTCTCAGCGGCAAGAATGGCGTTGTCTTTACACTGATGGCGGGGATGGGAAATTGGCCCAATCGTGAGCCGATGATCAAAGATGTAAAAGGAATACGGAGGCTTACACCTCATGAATGTTTCCTTCTACAGGGATTTCCGGCTTCTTTTGATCTTACAGGTATTCCGGAAAAAAGTGCATATCGCCAAGCGGGAAATTCTGTTTGTGTTCCGGTTGTTCGGCAAATAGCCGAAAACATCAAAGCTGCATTAGTTGCCGCGCAGAGAAAAATGGAGCGGGCAGATACAGAAAGTGCTGACACGCTGGTTGGCTCATTAAGGAACAGTCAACAATTGGATGTTTGCCTGTCGATGAACTTTTATCACGTTCCCAAGGCCCAACTGTCTGCGGATATTACTAAGCTAAGGTTCGTTGCAATATATCAGTCGAATCGATTCTTCGGAGGCAATGCTGGTATAAGGTACATCGGAAGAATAACTGAGATCAAAGAACTGCCCAGAAAGGAAATTGCTGAGATCCCGAAAAACTCAGATGAACTGTATTACAAATTCATCGTCAATGGATGGAAAAAGCTGGACAATGCTATCAAACCAGCACGAACAACAATGATTTATGTATGTAATCATTCCAAACTCCGGAAAGGCGATGATTGATATGGCTGATGTACTAACTCCGGAGCAACGTTCAAAATGCATGAGTCATATTCGCGGAAAAGGCACCTCAATAGAAACGGCTCTGCAAAAAGCTTTGTGGCACAAAGGATTTAGATACAGGAAGAACTATAAGAAATTACCCGGTCATCCGGATATAGTGTTGATAAAGTACAGACTTTGCGTGTTTTGTGATAGCGATTATTTTCATGGCAAGGACTGGGATACATATCTACATCCACTTCTTCTGAAAAGCAATAACAGTGCTTTCTGGATAGCAAAGATTGAACGCAATATGGAACGCGATCGTCAGATCGATAAGGCCTTAGAAGAAATGGGATGGAAAGTACTTCACTTCTGGGGATCAGATATAAAAAAGCATCTGGATGATTGTGTTGCGGAAATTGAAACAGTAATCGATCAGATAAAGCCGACCAAATAATGGCCGGCTTTTACTTATGCCTTTTTCAAGAAACCACTTGTGAAAGCGTCTGGAAATTTGAACGTTTTTTCACCACAATCAAAACAGATAGTGATATGGCCGTTTGCGTCCAGTGATTGAACCGTCCCTTTTCCGAATGCCTTATGTGTAACAACGTCACCTTTTTTTATATCCGGGCCCTTCTGCGCGGGCTCTGAAGGAACGGCAGATACTTTGGGTATCGTGTGCGGAACCACTGCTGGCTCATTGCGCTTTTCGACATAAGAGAGAGGGCTTCGTGTTCCCTGCTCTTGAAAATTGAAGTAAAGATCCTCCGGGAAATAATAGCGTGTCCGGTAATATGCGTATGGAACGCCGACAGCAAAAAGCTCCTGCGTGTTTGCCATGCTTAAGAATATCAGCAGATCATCAACAAATAATCCCTTCCGCAGGTTGATGAAATCACTGCCGTCTTCCCGGATTTTGCTCAGTTGAACCTGGGTATCCTGTCCGGAACGATAACCGATTTTCTTTACAGTGAATGTATGTACAACATCGAACCCTGTCCCATAAATTGATTGTTTCATCAGAGACCGAATGTTGTTTCTTGATACAGCTATTGGCTGGTGCAAGTCAGAACTGGAAGAAGTTGCACTGTCGAGTTCGTGACGTGTATAAAAGAATTCCCTGCTTTCGCCAGTAACGTGGATATGGGTTTGATGACTGCTTGAGTATGCCGGCTTGTTGTCTGGCATCAGACAAACAACCGGAAGCTTGAGTATGAGTGCCGACCGGAAGCCACGAACAGAGAAGAATTCCTCTACATTATCGTTGATTCCAATAGAATGAAAATAATCTATCAGAAACTGAAGGATGTTTGAAGACCGGACGATGTCCATGACTACCTCCTTTGTGCCGCTACTGACAGTGTTCTATCGATGCAGTGAAATTATATCACATATCAAGGCTTGTGTACAGGCTCTCTGACCCTGTAATGCCCGAGAAATAAGGGAAATTCAGATTCTGTCTTGTAAAATTAACGGATCCGTGATATACTGTTTTTATCATGGTAAAAACCATTTTTAATCATGATATGGAGGTTTGGGAAATGGCAACGGATGCGGAAAAAACCTGTGGCCGTCCCCGGGGACGGCTAAAGACAGCAAAGATAGAGATAGCAATAGAACCAGCAGTCAAGAAAGACTTTATGGAGTTGATCAGTGCCGAAGGTAAGAAAGCCTCCTCTGAGATCAACTCATGGATACGCGACTATATCAAGAAAAACAAGGGAAAGGGGCAGTGAACAAAATGCGTATATTGTCTCTTTTCAGCGGAATCGGTGGACTTGATTCCGGTTTCATTCGTGCCGGCTTCGATGTTGTATGGGCGAATGACTTTGATAAGTATGCTGTTGAAACGTATAAAGCAAACTTCCAGCACCCGATTATCCTTGGAGACATCAACCAGATCCCCCTCGACACATTACCCGATTTTGATGTGGTTATCGGAGGATTTCCCTGCCAGCCTTTCAGCATGATGGGTGCAGAACGTGGCTTCGAGGACGCCAGAGGAACCTTGTTTTTCCGCATTGCCGAGATTGTGAAATACAAGATTGACCGAGGAGAAAAGCCGCGTGTGCTTGTATTGGAAAATGTCCGCTCATTAAGAACTCACAATAACGGGCAGACCTTCAAAACCATCAAGGCTATTCTCGAAAACGACCTTGGATATAAAGTCTTTGATCAAGTGCTGAACACAGCTGATTATGGGATCCCTCAAATAAGGAATCGTACATATATCGTTTGCTTCGCTAACGAAAATGCGGAATTTGTCTTTCCGGAGAAAGTCGAACTCCAGCTGACTTTACAGGATCTCCTGGAACATGGAGTCCCGGACAAGTATTTCCTATCGGAGAAGATTCTTCCTACAATCCTGTCGGATGGAACTGGTGGGTACAAGGCAAAGTCTGAAATTGATCGTCCTGTTGCGCGACCGCTTTGCGCAACGATGGCCAAAATGCATCGAGCCTGCCAGGATAATTATGTAACCCAGGAAGGCAAGGTGCGAAAACTGACCCCGCGTGAATGTGCAAGACTACAAGGGTTCCCGGATGACTTTGTGATCCCTGTCTCAGATTGCCAGGCATATAAGCAATTCGGTAATGCTGTTACAGTTGATGTTGCTGAAGCTGTTGCTCGAAACGTAAGGGCTGAGCTTGAAAGAATAGGAGAATGGGAATAATGTTTACCTACCAGGATGATTATTCAGAAGTCCGGCAAATACTTCTGGCGTTGTATCAAAACAGCGGTGAGTCAGCACATGGTGAGCATGTGATTGATATGCTCACGATTTCTACCAGCGATGATTATCTGGATGAAAGAGGCGCCGACCTCAGAAAACGGTTGCTTGCCGACTCTGAGATCATATCAGCGTTAGCCGGTATTGATACAGACTATTGCACGCAGCACAAATGCGCTGTGTGTCCTTTGAGTAAGTATTGTAATGCTCATGCCAAAGAGCTGCAGGAAAACTATGATATCAATGCCCCGGTTATGATCGATTTGTTCTGCGGCGCGGGTGGACTGTCACTTGGTTTTACCCAGGAGGGATTCATTACCAGCCTTGCGAACGACATAGAACCCTGCTGCGTGGATACGTATGCTCATAACCACCCGGAAATACCGACAAGGCATATTATTCTTGGTGACATCAAAGAAGTTGTTGACAACATTGACCAGCTGATGCGATTCAAAAAAGTGGACGTAATTGTTGGCGGCCCGCCATGCCAAGGCTTCAGCATTGCTAATCGTCAGCGTCTCATAGATGATCCGAGAAATAAGTTATACAAAAACTATGTCCGGGCTGTGGAACTGGTCAAACCAAGATTCTTCGTTATGGAGAATGTAAAGGGAATGCTTTCTGTAGCCTCACAGGTGGTCGAGGATTTTGAAGCGATAGGCTATACGGTAAGTTATCGTGTTCTGAACGCTTGTAATTTCGGAGTTCCGCAGAATCGTGAACGTCTGATTTATATTGGTAATCGTGTAGGGGCAGATAACGCTGCAATACTGGCTGAAATTGAAGCTTCATCGGTTAAAATCCGGGATCATGTGCTGGCTGATGCACTTGCTGGATTGCGTCCCCTTGAGGCGTCACGTCAAAAAAACGATACTGAATCAATCTCACAGCTGACTGGGGCCAAAATTGATCGAGCTGTAGCAATCAATCCCAATGAATACGTATCGTTCATCAATCAAGGACGGATGTGCCCACTGGTTTTCAACCATAAAACGAGGTACAACAATGATCGTGATATTGAAATATATGGGCGTATGGAACAAGGAGACCGCTCGGATGATCCGAAAATTGCCGATATAATGCCATATGCACGCAGGAATGATATATTCAAGGACAAATACTATAAGCTGGAAGAGGGTAAGATCTGTAAAACAATTACGGCGCATATGAAATTTGATTGCAATATGTACATTCATCCGACACAGGCGCGTGGACTGACGCCCCGGGAAGCCGCACGCGTGCAGTCATACCCGGACGATTATTTCTTCAGAGGCGCATATACAAAGACATATATGCAGATCGGAAACTCCGTTCCTCCGCTTCTGGGAAGAGCAATTGCTGCAGTGGTGAAAAAGTATTTGTGAGGAGGTATGCATCATGACGTTCACGGAAGCAATGCAAGCACTGAAGACTACGCTTGGGAACATTGGCACAACGATTGATGATGAGGCTTTTGACGGGCTGATTGTCAAAAAGCTTGCCGCCACCAACACTCTTGGTGATGGACGTGGAGGTACACACCAAGCACATATTGCCATCACGGGAACGCAGATGGACATTTTTCCGTATGTCCGCTCTGAAAGCTATTTCACTGAGAATGATGGCGATATGAAGAGATATTTCGTACTGCAGGTTCCTGTTTTTCTGAGCAAGTCGAATATCGAATATCTCGCCGGCGGGACTGATCATCCTATTTTCTTCGCAGAGGACAACAAGAAGGAATCTTTTACCACTGTCCTCAGAAGTAAACGTACCGATGGATCAGAACAAGCAGAAGTATCAACAGTCAGAACAGATGGCCCGGATTTTATTGAATTCCGGAGGATGCTTGTGACAGGCTCTTACCTGGTTTTCATCAAAGAGAAAAACAAGCTGTCTTACTATGCATTTGGAATAAAGGAAACGGACGCTGCTGGGATCAGCGAACTGAATAACAATTTTTACAAGGCGAATACCAGCACTGCTGTACACGTTGGAAATACAATCACGCGTCATTATGATACGACAACAAGGAAACCCGATGGTAACAACACGTTGTTGTATGGTGTTCCGGGATCCGGAAAAAGCTGGACAATCGAGCATGAATATTGTCATGCCGATAGCAAAGTGGAGCGTCTCGTCTTCCATCCGGATTATACGAATGCGGATTTCATCGGCCAGATTCTGCCCGTTGTTGACGAGGACAAGCAGGTAACCTACGAGTTTGTGCCCGGCCCCTTCACAACGATAATGAGAGACGCGTATTTGAATCCGATGCGTGAGCATATCCTTATTATCGAAGAAGTCAACCGCGGAAATGCCCCGGCCATTTTCGGTGAGGTCTTCCAGCTGCTTGACCGTAAAGTGGAGCCCGATCCGGAGAACGATGATGGGACTCCTGTTGGAACGAGCGAATATGGAATCACACATAAATATATGGCTGAGTATATTTATGGTGACCCGGGCCATAAGGTGCGTATTCCTTCCAACCTGTCCTTGATCGGAACCATGAATACTTCTGACCAGAATGTGTTCACCTTGGACACGGCTTTCCAACGCAGGTGGCGTATGCGCCTTATCGAGAATAATTTTGATAATGTCCGTGCCTCCCTTGCTGATGCGCTGATTCTTGATACAGGTGTGTCCTGGAAGAAGTTCTGCGATACGATCAATAAGCTGATTGTTGGCAATAAGGCAAAAATGGCTTCTGCCGAAGATAAACGCCTGGGCGTATATTTCATTCACGAAAAGGACCTGGAGTACGATCGCAAAACAGATCCCAGCAATCCGGATGTTTCACTCCAGGATGAATACAACAACCTGCTCAGAGCTGAACGGCTCCGCACGATTGACGAAACACAGAAAGCCCGTCTCAAGGAAATCCGCGCTGGTCTGATTCATAACCGGCAGTTCCCGGAAAAGGTTATCAAGTACCTTTGGGACGATGCCTTCAAATTCAATCCGGAGGTCCTTTTTGATACCGGTGAAAACAAGATGGACAGCTTGGAAAAAGTCATCAGCACGTTTGTTTATTCAAGCGGCCATGACAGATTCAGCATCTTCCGGGATACCGTCCGTCAGAAGTTATATGAGCATGACTGACATGGGAACCAGAGGGAGGTATATGAATGCCTTTCAATGTTGACAAGAATCTGAGACAGCGCTGCCATGTCAATACAAATGCAGAGGGTGACAGCTTCGTAGGTGTCAAAGCCGATACAGAAGATGCGGTTATCTACTTTCCTATCGGTTACGAACTTCCGGACGATGACGACCAGTTGCGGGCCGATATCAATAACCTGTTTGGCATCCTTGCAGCTTTCATGAAGGAAGACCGTGTTATTGAAGAGTCGAAATTCGAAGCTCCACGCACTGTTGATTTTCCAATGCACGCCTACCTCAGCATCATTCGGGACTATCTGAGAACCGGAAGATACTATAAGGAAACCGAACCGGAATTCAAGACCGACACAAAGGGCAACGCAAACTGGCCGCGCACTGTGCGTGAACAGACTCCGTTGATTCAGAAAAACGGATCAATGGTGTTTCCGAAGATGACCGTTCGCGTGGTGACTCCAAGGGATAACGAGGAAATCACGCAGATTCATCGTTACTGTGTGCACGAAGCGTTCGACAAACTGGGCTGGTATTATGTTCCGTTTGTTCCTCCGGATGACGGGCAGCACCCAGGTGTCAAGGAGTCTATTTATATTCTTCGAAAAAAGCTGGCCGCGACACATAACGATGTGGAACAGGAGCTTTTCGGTGCTATGCTGCGGATGCTCCAGTACATGGATGAGCGCAGTTCGGAGCGGCAGTATTTCTTTGGAACGGATTATTTCGAGCGCATCTGGGAAAGCATGGTTGACAGTGCTTTCGGAATCTCCGACAAAGATAAGTACTTCCCCCGCACGCGTTGGCTGCTTGATTATGGCCGGGATCGCATGAAAACACCGCTGCAACCAGATACCATCATGATCTATGGAGACAAGTATTATGTGCTTGACTCCAAACTGTATAAATATGGCTGGACCGGAGATGCAAATGATCTGCCGAACGGCCCGGACATAAACAAGCAGATCACGTATGGCGAGTATATCGAGAGAACACGGCACTTACCCAATGAGCGGTTGTTCAATGCCTTCATCATGCCATATAACAAAGCCAATAATGTTTTCATGTTGAGCGGTAATATTGAAAACATTGGTGAAGCAGTTGGTGACTGGCGTGGCAATGACAAAAACTATGAACGGATCCAGGGAATCGTTGTAGATACCAGGTATCTGATGTATAACTATATCGGAACTCCGGAAGAACAGAAGCGGGAAATGGCCGAGTGCATCGAACGAGTTCTTGGACGTCAGCCAGTACCGGCACCGGAAACACACTGAATAAATGACGCTCTCCTGCACAATTGTGTGGGAGAGCGCTTTTTTATTTTTGGCCTTTTTTATTTCGATAACGTTGCGCGGCTGCTGCCCGGGCGCATTGAACACAACAGTAATCTTTGTTGGTACGAGTGGCTTCAACAAGGAAGTACTTGTCACGCTTACACCGCGGGTTCTTGCATTCTTTGTAGATTTCAACTCCTGTTTTCAGATAGAAGAGTGAAAAATACAGAGCCTGCAGCAATGTACCGACCTGCCATACCGGTGTAAGGTTGGTATCGTATTTTGGATGAATGCCGGTTATATTCTGATTGATCTCTTCAGAAACAACGATGCGGGCAACCTGTAGCAGAGCTTTTTTCATGGACTCGGTGAAATCGTCTGTTTTTCTCTGGCCGTAGTATGATATGTGCCCGAATGAGATCTCATTGAAAACAGCCACTTCGGTCTGATAGTGAAAGAAGAAGTCTGTGATTATCCTGGTCTCCGGGCTTACAGCATACAAACCTGTGTACATCGCAAAAAGATTGGCAAACAACGGGTCAGATGTACCGGGCACACCACTATCTGAGCCACTGCGAACAGCATTGAAAAATGCCATGTCGATTGCATTTTTGTTGCCGGTAAATGTATCGTCAAAAGAATGCTTTCCGGTGTTGAAAGCTTCCCGGTCACGTGATAGGTCCGGATAATGTCTGTAATTCCACACGTGATCCGTAAATTCATGATGACAGGTTGAATAGTCGAAACCATTAACCGTAACTGAAACAGGTTTTGTGTACAGCAGATATGCGGAACAAAGCAGCATTTTCCGGTAGTCTTTTTTTGTAATCCCGTTGAGAAGATGCAAAAGCGCTTTGATCCGATTGACAATTGCTGCTATATCGCTTCCCTCAATTGCTTCATACCTGTTCGTGCTGACGGGCATGAGAAATCCGTATTGCTCGAAAAAAGCGATATATGCTGAAACATCATCTTCCGGAATAGCACAAAGTTGTCCCAGTATGTTTTTGCTGTAGACTTTTCCTGCAGCCCCGGTCAGATTCAATCCACTACCTGGAATGTATGAATACAGAAGAGAGCGTTCTGGCTCGGAATAGATTTTAAACGTGGCCTTTGGCTGTGCACCAGGGGTCACGTTTACTATATCAACGCTGCAATGGCAGGGGCTGTTAGCGCATTCGAACAAGCTGTTCATGAAAAACTCAGTTTTTTTCATCTTTTTTTGTCACCACTCTCTTTTTTCTTCTCCAAGAATTGAGTGTATGGGAATCTCCCACTATTATGTTTCATATTACGCTGCACACAAATTGCTATGAGATGGTGCAAGCTTACTCCATATTATATACGAAAATCATACGAAATACAACAGAATTATATTACGTAAATCCAAACAGAGCATATAAATTCTCGTAAATTTTATTATTACTCCATATGTCGTATGATACATATGCTGAGGGACCTACCTCAGACAATCATCGCTTGGAGTGGCCATTACGAGCGGTGGACCTTGGAAGACCGTGTTGCAGATCCGATACGCTGCAATACACGGCTCTGACAGACCACCGTTTCTTGTTGTACCTTCTCCAAGGTCAAAAGCCGGTGCGCCAGTCAGATGCACCGGCTTTTTCAGTGCCCACCGCTTCCTTCCAAGCGGAAAGGACACTGAAACATGGATACAAAGAAACCCTTCAATCCCAAGAGCCGCTTCGATCCCAACCGCCACATGTACATCGCGCCCGATTGCAGCCTGGTCTATACGCGCGAGGAAAAGGTCGGCGCGAAATGGACCCAGGTGATTGTGGACCGCATCCCTTTCACCCCGGAAGCCGCGGAATATATCATCCAGGCTGATGAAGACATGCATCGTGAGGAACTGGATGATCGCTATGCGGAAGAAAACGCGGACTACGGTTTTCAGAACAAACAAGCCAAGCAGACAAAGGCCGGTATGTCCGACAGTGAGGATGATTTTGACGCAGATGCTCTGGAAAGTATCCAGGACCCGAACGCAGATATCTTCGATCGTCTGTTTCCCGAAGAGGAAACGATCAATCCGCTGATCGCGCAGGTGGACGCTTTCCTGGAAAAGGCAACTGAAAAGCAGCGGGACCTGTTCTACCGCCACTTCGGTATGATGCAACAGTTGGAAGAGATCCGCGCGGAAGACGCCGCGGCATCCGGGAAAGCAGTGAGCCAGCAGGCGGTCTCCGATCGGAAGAAGAAGCTCATTGCCGCCTGCGCGAAGGCACTGGGCGCCGAGCCGCCGGCACGGAAGAGAAAGTAACGATATGAGGCAGAGCTTGTTATTTCTGCCTTGTATCGGGGACAGATACCAGCTCTGCCTCCCATGAAAACAGGAGGTTGAGAATATGAGACGCAAAGTCAAAGTCTACATCAAATCTGGGAACAACACAGAAAAGGTCCTGGTCACCCGTATGCCAAGGTTCATATCTTTTCTGGTCCGATGCTTCTATGGAAAATGCGCGAAGACGGTCGTTCTGATGCCGGGCAGTTCCGTCAACGGTATTGAGATCTGTGACCGGAAGGACGGTGCCGCCGATGAATAAGTTGAACATGCCGATCACCGTCACACCGTATGATCATCAGCGCCGGGCGTTTGAATTTGTCTGCGGGTTGTTCGGCCTTGAGGACGGCCGGCTGCGCAGCCGTGGTGCCGCTTTGTTGATGGAAATGGGCTGTGGAAAAACCATCACCTCGGTGGCGGTTGCCGGTGCGTTGTATCGTGCAGGCAAGGCCGCGAAGGTCCTGGTCGTGGCGCCGCTCAGCGTGCTGGGCACCTGGGAAAGCGAGTTTGAGAAATTCGCGGCTTTCCCATACACATTGACCATATTGAAGGGACCCAACACGAAAAAAGCGGAACAGCTGCTGACAACCGGTGACGGGCTGGACGTGAAGGTGGTCAACTATGAAAGCGCCTGGCGCCTGGAAAAGGAGCTGCTGCGGTATAACGCCGATCTGGTCATCTGCGATGAAGGCCATAAGCTGAAGGAAAACCGGACCGCGCAATCCAAGGGCATGCACAGCCTGGGTGACCGGGCACGGTACAAGCTGCTGCTGACCGGAACCGTGATCACGAACAAAGAGATTGATGTGTTCAGCCAGTACCGCTTTCTGAACCCGGACATCTTCGGCGCGTCCTTCTATGCTTTCCGGAACCGTTATTTCTATATGGGCGGTTATGGTCAGCACACGCCGATCTTCAAAAAGGATATGACGGACGAGTTTCTCCGAAGGATGCATTCCATTGCTTTCCGCGTGACGAAGGCCGAATGCCTCGATCTCCCGCCGGTTACGGAGGAAGTGCGCACCGTGGAGCTGGAGCCGAAGGCGTATAAGCTTTATAAGGAAATGGAAAAAGAGAGCTTTGCGGAGCTGAAAGACAGCGAGGTTTCCGCGATGAACGTGCTGACCCGGCTGCTGCGCCTGTCGCAGATCACCGGCGGGCACGTCACGGATGATGATGGTAAGGTGAACACGGTCAGCCAGGCAAAGCTGCAGGCGCTGGAGGACATCGTGGACGCAGCCATGGATGACGGGAAAAAGCTCGTCATCATGTGCCGGTTCGTACCGGAAATGGATGAAATCCAGGCGCTGCTCGATAAGAAGAAAATCGGATACGCGGCCGTGCGCGGTGGCGTCAAAGATCGGACCGGCGAGATCAACCGTTTTCAGAACGATCCGCATTGCCGGGTGTTTATCGGGCAGATCGCCGCTGCCGGCCTCGGTATCACGCTGACCGCCGCCAGTACCATGGTCTTCTTCAGCCTTGATTACAGCATGAGCAATTTCGAACAGGCGAAGGCCAGGATCCATCGCGTATCGCAGAAGAATGACTGCCATTATATTTACCTGGTTTGCAAAGGAACCGTGGACCGGAAGGTTCTGCGGGCGCTGCGCAATAAGGTGGACCTGGCGAAGACGCTGGTGGACGATTACAGGAAAGGCAGAAATCCTTACGAAGATTGATTTTACAGCCGAGGGCGGTGACGCTCCCGGCTTTTTTCTGAGTTTTTTGCTTCTACGGAAAAAGAGCTTGTTTTTTTCGGCTTGTACCGGAAAGGAGGTGCGAGCCATGGATGAGAGCACGATTTTCAGCTCGGCTGAGGAGCTCCGGTTGCTGAAGGAAGAAAAGAAGCAGCTGGAAGCCCGGGCCAAGGAGCTGGGTATACGGATCGAAGCGATGGAAGAGGCTTTGACGGACGATATGGCCGAGCGCGAACTGGAAAAGTTCAGCTACAAGGGCCACACGTTCTACTTGAACAGCCGCCTCTACGCTTCGCCGGCGGCGGGCCGTAAGGAAGACATGATCGCTGCCATGAAGGAAAACGGCTATGGCGATCTGGTGACCGAAACGGTCAACGCTCAGACGCTGGCCAGCTTCATCCGCGAGCAGCGGGAAGCCACAGGTCTGGATGTACCCGAATGGCTCGGAGACAAGGTATCCGTCTTCGAGAAGGCCACGATCGGCATCCGCAAAGGATGACCGGACCCCACACGACAAAATGAACGATTGATATTGGAGGACATAGAACATGTCGAATCAGAAAAACGAGAGCATGGAGCTCACTGAACAGAATACTGGTTTCGCCGCGCTGGCGAACATGAACACCCTGGAAGACGTGCTGGGAGATGACTGTGCCGGCCTGGATTTCCAGCTGGACCGCGTCAAGTTGCCCGCCGGTGGCGGCACCGCCTTTGAACTGCCTTCCGATGACGGCGAGGGTACCGATATGGTGAAGGAGATCCGCGGCGTCATCGTATACAGCCATCCCGCTTATGCCTACTACCATGACAAGTACGCCGGCGGCAATAACCCGCCCGACTGTGGAAGCTTTGACGGCGTGCTCGGCTGCGGCAATCCCGGCGGTGAATGCGCCCGCTGTCCGTATAACCAGTTCGGCAGCGGCGAAGGCAAGTCCAAGGCCTGCAAAAACAAGCGGATGCTGTACATCCTGCAGGAGGGCGAGCTTTTTCCCATCGTGATGACCCTGCCCACCGGCAGCCTCATGACCTTCACCAAGTATGTGAAGAGCCAGCTGTCCAAGGGCCGCAAGCTGTCCGGGATCGTGACAAAGATCAGCCTGCGCAAGGCGGTCAACGCCGGCGGCATTGCTTTCTCCCAGGCCGTGTTCGGTTTCGAACGTGTGCTGAATCCCGCGGAACGTGAGGCGGTGGCGCCCGTGTCCGAGCAGATGCGTCAGTACGCCGCCAAGCTCGGTCCTGCCGCTATGGGTCAGCTGGCCGAGGAAAACACCTTCGTGGATCCCGAAACCGGCGAAATCATCGAACCGCTGAAGTAATCATAACCAGGCCGGGAGGGCGCGTCCTTCCCGGCTGTTTCCGCAGGAGGTATGTATGTCAGTAAATTACAGATGCGTCACGACCGTGGCCGGCATCCGGGAATACATCGGTGCCGCGCGGCTGGTGGCGTTTGACTTTGAAACCGCGCCAGATGATGCCTGGCGGGAGGACGATAAGGCCGCCCTGGATTCCGCGAAGGCGCACATTGTCGGCTGCAGCTTTTCCGTGAAAACGGAGACCGGTATCTATGTTCCTGTCGCGCATCGGACCGGTGCCAATATTGATAAGGAAGCCTTTATGGAATACCTGCGCGGGTTTCTGACGGATCCCGCCGTCACAAAGATTGCCCACAACATCGCGTTTGAATCCTCCATCGCGTATGCCGCCGGGATCGTGATCCAGCCGCCGGTATATGACACGATCTGCGCCAGCCAGCTCACGCTGAAGAATGCCCTCGAGTTCCGGAAACTTTCCGACAGCGGCCTCAAGCGGCTCGCGGACGAGCTTTTTGGAGAACCGCTGCCCACCTTCGAGGCTGTAACCGGCGGCAGGAGCTTTGACGAGCTGCCCGGTGATGATCCGGAAACCGTGCGGTACGGCAGCGCGGACAGTGATTTTGCGCTGCGGTTGTACTACCGCTTCAACGCCTGGTTTGACCGGTACCTGCCCAAGCACCGTGCGCTGGTGGAAGGAATGGAATCCCCGACCGCTGTGTACCTGGGCATCATGAAGGCCAACGGCATACCCGTGGATCGGGAACTCATGGAACAGCGCCGCGCGGAAGCGGACGGGCGTATGAATGAGATCCGGGAAAAGATCGCCTTCATCATCGGAGACGTGCCCATCGGCGCCAACTGTTCCACCGCCGCCTTCAAAAAATATCTGTACGCGGACCTGGGTTTGCCGGTGGTGAAGACCACGGAATCCAATAAAGAAGCCGCGGACGATATGACCATGACCCTGCTGAAAGAATGGTGTGACGAAAACCGTCCGGAGCTGTCCGAGCTGTTCACCCTCGTGCAGGAATACCGCAAGTGGGGCAAGATCAAAAGCACCTATATTGACGGATACGCCAAGCACATCAACACCGCGACCGGCAGGATCCACCCGGACCTGTTCGCCCTTTCGACCGATACCGGCCGCATGAACTGCCGTAATCCCAACGCTCAGAACATGCCGCGTAAGACCAATGACCCGATCGGTGTGCGGAACTTCATCAAGGCACCGGACGGCTGTCTCATCGTGTCCTGTGATTTCAGCCAGATCGAGCTGCGCGTGGGCGCCTTCTACTGCCGGGACGCGGTGATGCTGGAAACCTATCGGAACGGTGGCGATATTCATGCCGCGACCACCTCGGTTATTTTTGGCGTCAGCTATGAGGAAGCGCAGGACAAGCACCGCCCGGACTACAAGGAACAGCGTACGATCGCCAAAAACGTGAACTTCGGGACCTTCTACGGGCTGTTCGCCCGTGGGCTTCAGAAGACGCTGAAATTCAAAGCCGGCGTGGAAAAGAGCGTGGAAGAATGCCAGGAAATCCTCGATAATCTGAAATCGGGTTACAAGGGGCTCTCCTCCTGGCAGGAGGAAACCAAGGCCGAAGCCGCCCGGCGCATGTATTCCGAAACCTGGCTGGGTCGGCGGCGTTACCTGCCCGGAATCGCGTCCGATGACTGGGGCCAGAAATCCTTCGCGGAGCGGTGTTCGCTGAACACGCCCATCCAGGGTACCGCGGCCGATATTCTGAAGCTGGCGGTCGTGCGACTGCTCAAAGGTCTCCCGGAGCGGGAATGGCTGAAGCCGATCCTGCAGATTCATGACGAGCTTACCTTTATTATCCCGGAAGAGCGGCTGGAGGAAGCCGTGACATTTATCAAAGCGTGTATGGAAGAAAAGCCCTTCCCGGATTTCGATCTTCCGTTGGCAGCGGAGGCTTCCGCGGGACGGACGTTCGGCACGATGGAAGAGCTGGAGGACTGATGTATGGAAAACCAGACAAACGTTACCGCCCGTGACGTGATCAACAGCCTGTTCAATCCCACCGACACGGTGTGCCTGCGTGTGCTGGATGACCGGAAGACCGGCGTGTTCACCGGACAGAAGCTGCAGGTCGAGGCCGGCAAATTCGCGTCCATGGAAAAGACGCTGCGGGATCATAACGCGTTGAATCACGGCATCTTCTTCGTGGTAAACACCGGCGGGCATGAGGATGGAAGCATCATCCGGATCAACGCGCAGTTTGTGGAAATGGATGACGGGTCCTTCGAGGAGCAGCAGGCAAAGATAGACGCTTTCCCGCTGGCACCCTCCATGATCATCCGCACTCGAAAATCCCTGCACACCTATTGGTTTGTGAAAGACGCCGAGGTGGCACGGTTCCGTCCGATCCAGAAGCAGCTGGTGGCCAGATTCGCCGGCGATCCCGCCTGCGTCAATGAATCCCGCGTGATGCGCCTGCCCGGTTTCAATCATTGCAAAAAGGATCCCGTCCTGGTGGAGTGCGTATGCTTTCATCCGGAACGGCGGTACACGCAGGACCAGTTCGCCGCCGTCTTTCCCGATATGGAGGAAGCGCAGCCGCAGCCTGTTCTGAAAGGAACGGAAAAAGGACTGGAAATTGTGACCCGATCTTGTGATTTCCTTCGTCACTGCCGGGATGACGCGGCAAGCCTTCCGGAGCACGACTGGTACGCGATGATCACAAACCTGGCGCCTTTTGAAGGCGGCACCGAGCTGATTCACAAGCTGTCCACGCCTTATCCCGGGTATTCCGAACGCGACACGACCGCGAAGATCAACCATTTCATTGAGAGCAAAACCCGCCCCATCACCTGCAAAGTGATCGCGGAGAAAGGCTTCCGCTGCCCCAGAATGGAAAGTGGCGAGTGTGCCTGCAAGGCACCGGCCGCCCTGTGCTATCAGCCGATGAGCGTGAGCGGCCTGCGGGACGTGCTTTCGGAGATTCCCGTCAGCGGTGACACGCTGGAGGATATGCGCTCAGCGCGGGAATTCATCGAAACCTGGCTGTTCAACCAGGACGCCGTAACCGCGGAAACGGTCATCAATTATGAGTTGAAGACGAAGTTCAAGTTCAAAGGCGCCGATCTCAAGCCGCTGTTGAACTGCTACCGGGATTGTGTCCGGGATTATCAGAACGGCCTCAAGAGCCGGCGCGGCAAGGTGGAAGCATCCGAGATTCCCGCCTGGTATGAGGTGACGGAGCGCGGGCTCAAATTCATGCCCGGCGTGCTGGCCGATAAGATGACCGAAAGCGAAAACGTGATGTTTGCCGCCGAGCAGCACTACATCTATGAGAACGGCGTCTACCGCGAGATGAGCGAGATGGAGGCGCAGCGCATGGTGCAGACGAAAATGCTGTCCCGGGAAACAAAAATGAACCAGATCACGGACGCCGAGCATCAGTGGCGCCTGCAGATCCGCAGGGACCTGCGGGAGCTGAACCCGAACCCGTTTATCATCAATGTCCGGAACGGGCTCTACAACGTAATCGAAGATATCCTTACACCGCACACACCGGAATACTGCTCAACGGTCCAGCTCAGCGTGACATATGACAAGGACGCAAAGTGCCCGCTGTTCCGGAAATTCCTCGAAGAATCGATGCATGGAGACATGGAACAGGTGGCGCTGATACAGGAAATGCTGGGATATTTTCTCATCCCGGTCAACTCGGCCCAGAAATGTTTTGTCATCGTGGGCGTGGCCGGTGCCGGCAAGTCCGTGCTGCTGCGTGTGCTCAACGAAATCCTGCTGGGCAGACAGAACGTGTCAAACGTCAGCTGGCAGGCGCTGAACGAGCGGTTCAAGACCGCGGAGCTCTTCGGAAAGCTGGCTAACATTTTCGCCGATCTGCCCACCAAAAATATCGATGACAACGGCATCTTCAAGGCCCTGGTCGGTGAGGACTATCTGACCGTGGAGAAGAAAAACAAGAATCCGTTTTCTTTCCAGAGCTGCGCGAGGCTGCTCTTCTCCTGCAACAGCATCCCGAAAAACTACGGTGACCGGTCTGACGGTTTTTACCGCAGACTCATCATCATGCGGTTCAACAACACTGTGCCCGTGGAAAAGCGTGACCCGGATCTGATTGACAAGTTCCGCGCGGAAGCGGACGGCATCTTCCTGTTCGCACTGGAAGGGCTGAAAAGACTGATGGGCAACCATTATCAGTTTGGCGAAACGCAGGTCAACCGGGATGAGCTGCAGCAATACCGGGAAGACAGCGATTCCGTGCTGTCCTTTGTGAAGGAATGCTGTGTGGTCAAACCCGGCGGCGCGGACGCTGTCGGTTCAACCGAGCTTTTCAACGCTTACAAAAAATACTGCGAAGAATGCGGTCTGAAGCCGTATTCCCAGAAGGCGTTTGTGCAGCAGGTGGTGACTCTGACACCCGGAACCGGTCGCGGCGTGGATGCCATGGGGAAACGGCGCGTTATTACCGGAATCAAGCTGGATGAGATTCTGGGGTGAGGATTTGACACGTTCTGACACGAGATTCCTAACACACCATATATATACCAATAAAAACATACATATACATGTTTTTTATTGAAACCAATTATCGGTATAATGGCATTTCTCGTGTCAAATGTGTCAGAAGCCCCGATTTATGGGAGGTTGATCTGACACATGAAGGAACCCGATATTGTGCGCGGCATCATGGATTATCTGAAAAGCCTGCCCGGCTGCTTCTGCTGGAAGGAGCATGGCGGGATGTACGGGACGGCCGGGATCCCGGATGTGATCTGCTGCTATGACGGCAGGTTCTACGGATTCGAGGTCAAGACCGACACCGGAAAGCCTACCAGGCTGCAGGAATCCGTGATCCGCAAAATCCTCGCCGCCGGCGGCACCGCTCTGGTGGTCCGCTCGGTGGCTGAGGTCCGGAACGTGATGGAATACGCCGGTCAACGCGACATTGAAACACTGCCTCACTGAAATATGCCATCGGAGGATTATCGATGAACGATCCCTATGAAAATCTGGCAAACGCCATCGTCCTGCGGGCTGTTGAAGACTGGCGGGATGCCGTTCACCGGCTGAAGCGCCGGCCGAAGAGCGAAACCGCGCTGCGTATGAAAAAGGAGTGCGAGGAGTTCTTCCGGTCGGAATGGTTCACCAAACTGACGCCGCTGGACGGAGAGGAATTGCTGAAACGACTTATGAAGGAGGCAGAATTATGACTGCTAAGGAATATCTCAAACAGGCTTATCGTCTGGACCACCGCATCAATTCCGATCTGGAGGAGGTTGCCCAGCTGCGTGGTATGGCAATGAGCATCTCCTCTCCCGCCTGGGGAGAAAAAGGCGGCAGCGGATCACGGAACACGGAACCGTCCTTTGTACGGAACATCTGCAAAATCATGGAGCTGGAAGAAAAGGTCAACGCGGAAATCGACCTGCTGGTGGACCTCAAGGCTCAGATCCATGAGGTGATCAGCGCCCTTACCAATATGGACGAGCAGATGGTGCTCCGGTACCGTTACATTCAGAACATGACCTGGGAAGCAATCGGAGACGAGCTGCACGCTGACAAGTCCACGGTACGCCGCTGGCACGGTGAGGCACTCGCTCATGTGGTTCTTCCCGAAAATCCCATCGTTATTGCGAAGGTTGATACGGAATAAGCACTTTTGAGCACAAACAAGCACCGCCCCATTATGTTATAGTATACTCAGCCGAACAGGCAATGATGAGACCTTTGCGGGAGACCGCGAGGGTCTTTTTTCATCCCTATGAAAGCGAGGTGAAATCATGCCGCACAAACCAAGGCACCCTTGTTCATGGCCGGGATGTCCGGAACTGGTGACCGGACGCTACTGTCCGGAACATGAACGCCAGGCTAACCGCCGGTATGAACGGCACGAACGTGATCCCGCCACCCGCGGACGCTACGGACGTGCGTGGCAGCGCATCCGCAAGGCTTACGCCCAGGAGCATCCGCTGTGTGAGGAGTGCTTGAAGGCCGGGAAGCTGACGCCCATGGAGCAGGTGCACCACAAGCTGCCGCTGGCTGAAGGCGGGACGCATGCCCGGGACAACCTGGTCTCCCTGTGCTCCGCGTGTCATGCCCGGATTCATGCCGAGCGCGGTGACAGATGGCACAGATGAAGGCACCCCAGGGGCGGTCTGAATCTCTGCGGCTTCCCAGGCGTGCAACGGGCCTGGCCCCTCGTGCGCATTTTCGCGGAAGTTTTCAAGGGAATAGGCCTGCTCCCCAAGGAGGTGTGTGACCGATGGGCAAAAGAGGCCCGCAGCCGGGCTCCGGTGGCCGGCCGAAAAAACCACTGGTTGAAAAAATCGCGGAAGGTAATCCCGGCAAGAGGAAGCTGACTGTCATCGGCTTTGACAATACAGCCGATATAGAAGGTCAGCCCATGCCGAAACCGTCCGAGCTTCTGTCCGCGAAACAAAAGGACGGAAAGCCGCTCGGCGCGGACCGCATCTATGAAGAAACCTGGAAATGGCTGGACGAGCGCGGTTGCTCCAATCTGGTATCACCGCAGCTGATTGAGAAATACGCCATGTGCACGGCCCGATGGTGGCAGTGCGAGGAGGTCACAAACGAGCTGGGCTTCATTGCCAAGCACCCGACCACCAACGCGCCGATCCAATCGCCCTACGTGGCCATGGCGTCCACCTACCTTTCCCAGGCGAACCGTCTGTGGTCCGAGATTTTCCAGATTGTCCGCGAGAACTGTCTGAAGGAGTATGACGGCTCCAACCCTCACGAAGACGTGATGGAACAACTGCTGAAAGCCCGGAAGGGCTGAATCTGAAAGAAATGAGGCTGACTTATGAAACAGTATCTGACCGCTGAAAGCGTACGCGCCGGCCATCCCGACAAGATGTGCGATTACATTTCCGATTCCATTCTGGACGCCTGCCTCTATGCCGACAAGGGTGCACGTGTGGCCGTGGAGACCATGGTCACGAACCACCGCGTCATTGTGGCAGGCGAGATCACCTGCAAGAAGCACATCGACATCCGGAACACGGTGCGTGCCGCGCTGTACCGTCTGGGGTATAACCCGCTCAAGTATCTGATCTTCGTTTATGTTCATCGTCAGAGCAAAGACATCGCCGGCGGTGTGGATCGCGCTCTGGAGAGCCGTTCCGGTGATACCGGCTGGTACTCCACCATGGGTGCCGGTGACCAGGGTACCGTGACCGGGTACGCCTGTGACGAAGGAAACATTGACCGCATTCCCGCGCCGCTGCATTACGCCCATGAAATCTGTAAGCGTCTGGACAAGGTGTGGAAAGACAACACCGTCACCGGCCTTGGCCTGGACGGCAAATGCCAGGTTACCATTGAATACGAAAACGGAAAGCCCGTGCGCGTGGACAACATCGTGGTTTCCGTACAGCACAAGGAGGACAAGGACCAGGAAGCGCTTCGTGGAGAGATCATCTCCAACGTGCTCTGGCCCGTGTTCGAGCATTTCACCTTTGACGAGAACACGGTGATCCTGGTCAATCCCGCCGGCCGCTTTGTCAAGGGCGGTCCCGGTGCCGATACCGGGCTGACCGGCCGTAAGCTGATGGTTGACACCTATGGCGGCCTTGCCTGCCACGGAGGCGGTGCCTTCAGCGGAAAGGATCCCACCAAGGTGGACCGCTCCGGTGCCTACATGGCGCGGAACATTGCCAAGAATATCGTGACCGCCGGTCTCGCCGGCCGCTGCCAGGTTTCCATCAGCTACGCGATCGGCAAGGCTGATCCGACCGCGCTGCGCATCGAGACCTTCGGGACCAGCGCGTGCACAGAGGATGTTCTTTGTGCGGCTGTCCGGGACGTGTTCAATATGCGCCCGGCCGCCATCATTGAAAAATTCCACCTGCGGGACGTGACTTACGCCGATTACTCCTGTTACGGGCACTTCGGCAACGGATATCCCCGTTGGGAATACTCGGATGAAACCGAAAAACTGAGGGAGGCAGTCAGAAAACATGTCAAGAATGACCAGTGACATGCGCCTGGTGCCGGTTGAAAAACTGGTGCCCTACGTCAATAACGCCCGCACGCACAGCCCGGAGCAGATCAAAAAGCTGCAGGCGTCCCTGCGCGAGTTCGGCTTCATCAATCCCGTCATCATCGACCGTGATTATGGCATCATTGCCGGTCACGGTCGTGTTCTTGCCGCGAAAGCGGAAGGCCTCGCCGAGGTGCCCTGCGTCTTTGTGGATCATCTGACGGAGGCGCAGAAAAAGGCATACATCCTGGCCGATAACCGCATGGCTATGGACGCCGGCTGGGATGAGGAACTGCTGCGCGTGGAAATCGAAGCGCTGAAGGAAGGCGCCTTTGATATTTCCCTCACCGGATTTGACGCCGCGGAATTGGATGCGCTGTTCAACGACAAGAACGCGGACGCCAAACAGGATGATTTCGATGTGGATGCCGAGTTGCAGAAGCCTTGCTTCAGCAAGCCCGGGGATATCTGGCATCTTGGCAGGCATACCGTAATCTGTGGCGATTCCACGGACCCGGAAGTATATGCCCGTCTGCTGGGTGATACGAAAGTCAATCTGGTATGTACCGATGCTCCATATTTTGTGAACCTGGAAAACAAGTCCGGTAAGATTGCCAATGACAATCTGAATGATAAGGAAGCATACGGGTTCCTTATGAAAGTGTTTGCCAACTTCAAAAACGCCATGAGCCGGGACGCTTCCATATATGAATTCTACGCCACCATGAAAACCCGCGTGTTCTATGACGCTTTCGAGGATGCCGGCTTCAAAGTCGGCGCCGGGCTCATCTGGAAAAAGCCGCGGGCGCCCTTCATGCGCACGGACTGGAAATTCAATATGGAGCCCATCATATGGGGTTGGCGTAAGGACGGAAAACACGTCTGGTACGGCGATCAGAAGCAGACCAGCGTGTTTGAGTTTGACGGCATCAAGGATTCCGAAAAGGAAGGCTGCGGCCATCCCTCCAGCAAGCCTGTACCGCTGATTGCCTATCTGATCAAACAGTGCACGCAGACAAATGGTCTGGTGCTGGACGGCTTCCTTGGCTCGGCCAGTACGCTGATTGCCTGCGAACAACTCGGCCGTGTCTGCTATGGCGTGGAGCTGGAACCGAAGTTTGTGGACGTGGCGGTGGAACGATACCTTTCGCTCAAAAATGAGCAAAAATCCGATGTGTATGTGATCCGGGATGGACGGAATATCTCCTATGACGAAATCAAGCGGGAGTTCACGGAAGTTCAGAAATGACCGTTTCATCCTCCGAAATTTATCGGAATACAGATCAGAAATGACTTGATATAATTCCGGTTCAGAGTGATGTATATACACACCGAAAGGCCGGGAGGCCTTACGGAATAAGCATTTCGGAGGATACACACATGACCATCCGCTACAACGTTACCGGACAGGACCGGAAAAAACTGGTCCAGAACATTTCGGAGATTCTGGAATGTGACGCCAAATATCTGGGAATGCCCAGCGCCGCTTACAGGATCGGCGCCTTCACCGTGAACCGGGAAGGGACCCTTACCTGCGATGACATGACGGAAACCGAGCAGTTGATCGAGGCGCTTTGCGACCGCGGCTTTGAGGCCGAGATCGAAACGGCCGATGCGGAAGAACAGCCGGCTGATGAATGCGGCCTCAACATCAAGATGCCCAGGGCGAGCTTCACGGAGCAGGCGTTCGAGAACCTTTTCAGCCTGGTTGCCGCCAAGGGTGCCCTACTGAAAAAGGTGCTGGGAACCGCCGAGCTTCCCTTGCGCAGCGATGAAAGCGGCGAATGGGTCTGCTTTCCTTGGTTCCATGGCGAACCGACCGCCGAGGAAGTCCACGCCTACACGCGGCTTGTGGAAGCCCTGTGCAACATGGCTCGGAACCAGAAGCGCATCACCGCGAAAGAAAAACCCGTGGAAAACGAGAAATACGCCTTCCGCTGCTTCCTTCTGCGCCTCGGCTTCATCGGAGACGAATCCAAGACGGACCGCAAAATCCTGCTCCGTAACCTTTCCGGAAACAGCGCTTTCCTCAGCGGTCAGAAGCACGCGGCCGATAACGGGGAGGAAGGCGGTGAGCGGAATGACTGAGAAAATCCGCGAACAGATCATGGCGGTGCGCGATACCGGCCGTGCCAATATGCTGGACACCAGACTGGTACAGGTGATTGCCAATGAACTGGGATTCTATGAGCTGGTCATTTACATTGAGGACCACCGCAAAGAGTACGCACACTTCATTTTCACCGGAGAGGCGGGTGACGCTGAATGAAGCAGATCAGCAGAGAGCGGCTTGAGGCCCTGCGCCGGCAATATCCCGCCGGCACCCGGGTGCAGTTGGATGAGATGGACGATCAGCAGGCGCCACCCGTGGGTACCATGGGCACCGTGGTCAGCGTGGACGATACCGGCAGCATCATGGTTCATTGGGACAACGGCGGCAGCCTCAGCATCCTGTTCGGCATCGACCGCTGCCACAAGGTTCCCGACCGGGAGGCATGACATGGAGCTCCCGGATGTGACCTACGAAGTGGTCTTCAGACCATGGAACGGATACCCGGAAGAGGAAGTTTACCAGTACGTCAACCGCGATGACGCGGAAGCCCACTACAGCTTGTTCTTTTCGGCTGATAGTGGAGAGCTGTACAGCAGCGTTATCCTGCAGGAATACGACTGGCGCACCCGGACGGAGACCATGCTGAAAAGAATGGATTTCACCAGGCCGGCAGATGATTGACCCGGAACGGAAGCCGCCTGTGCAGCCCCATATTTACGGGAAGGGACCGGAACGGTCCTTTCTCATGTGGAGGTAAACAAAATGACGGCTGAAGAGAAACTGATCGACAACGGGTACGAGGGAATCAAGTATCTGACGGATTACTCCTACGATGACGCGCTTATCGGTGTTTCCGATGACAACCGCGCCATATACGACTACGACCGCATGGTCACGTGGCTGGTGGAAAAGGAAGGCTTTACGGAAGAGGACGCCGTGGAGTGGATCGACTATAACACCATCCGCGCACTGCCGTACTTCGGTGAAGGCGCACCGATCATTATGCATCCTCTGGCATGATAACCGGGTGTATTCCGCGGGAAAAGGGCTTCGGCCCTTTTTCTCGTACAGGGGATTACTTTGTAAGGAGGCAAACCACGGATGACGGATTATGAGCCAACCCGGTTTATGGCGCAGGGCTCACATTATGACAGAAAAGCGGCCGATTACGCGGTTGCCTTCATTGAGAGTCTCAAGCATACCAAAGGCGAATGGTACGATCAACCGTTCAAACTGATCGATTGGCAGGAGAAAATCATCCGCGATCTGTTCGGAACATTGAAAACGGACGGGTACCGGCAATTCACCACCGCCTATGTGGAGATCCCGAAGAAAATGGGCAAATCGGAGCTGGCCGCGGCCATTGCCCTGCTACTCTGCTGCGCGGACGGCGAAGAACGTGCCGAAGTATACGGTTGTGCCGCCGATCGCGGCCAGGCCAGTATCATCTTTGATGTGTGTGCCGATATGATCCGTCTCTGCCCGGCGCTGAACCGGCGCGTGAAAATACTGACCGCGGCGAAGCGGATTGTGTATACGCCCACCAACAGTTTCTACCAGGTTCTGTCCGCAGAAGCCTACTCCAAGCACGGCTTCAATATCAGCGGCGTGGTTTTTGATGAGCTGCATACACAGCCGAACAGAAAACTGTTTGACGTCATGACCCAGGGTTCCGGTGACGCCCGGAAACAACCGCTGTATTTTCTGATTACGACCGCCGGTAACGATGTGAACAGCATCTGCTATGAGCAGCATCAGAAAGCGAAAGATATTCTGGAAGGCAGAAAGATCGACCCAACCTTCTATCCGGTCATATACGGCGCCGATGAGGGTGATGATTGGACCAGCGAAGAGGTGTGGAAGAAAGCGAATCCGTCCCTCGGCATTACGGTGGATATCAGCAAGGTGCGTGCGGCTTGCGAGTCCGCGCGACAGAACCCGGCTGAAGAGAACACGTTCCGTCAGCTGAGGCTGAACCAATGGGTCAAGCAGGCGGTGCGCTGGATGCCTATGGAGAAATGGGACCGCTGCGCTTTCCCGGTCAATCCGGAAAGTCTGCGCAGGCGTGTCTGTTACGGTGGGTTGGACCTCTCTTCCACCACGGATATCACGGCATTCGTGCTGGTTTTCCCACCGGAAGACGAGGATGACAAATACGTGATCCTGCCGTACTTCTGGCTTCCGGAGGAGACCCTGCCATTGCGCGTCAACAGGGACCACGTTCCATATGACGTGTGGGAACGGCAGGGTTTCATAGAAACCACGGAAGGAAACGTCATTCACTACGCCTATGTTGAGCGGTTCATTGAGCAGCTCGGCGAAAAATACAATATCCGTGAAATCGCGTTTGACCGCTGGGGCGCCACGCAGATGGTGCAGGACCTGGAAGGTATGGGTTTTACCGTTGCGTCCTTCGGCCAGGGTTTCAAAGACATGAGCCCGCCCACGAAGGAACTGATGAAGCTGACGCTGGAAGAGAAAATCGCTCACGGCGGGCACCCGGTACTGCGGTGGATGATGGATAACGTCTGTGCCAGAACGGACCCGGCCGGGAACATCAAAATGGACAAAGAAAAAAGCACCGAGAAGATTGACGGTGCTGTGGCTACGGTCATGGCGCTGGATCGCGCGATCCGGTGCGGAAGCGGATCAACCGAATCCGTGTATGACACGCGGGATATGCTGTTTATCTGATATTTGCCGATACGGTGATTTTGTAGTCAATTCCGGTCTCATCCTTCTGGATGACTAATCTTTCGTTATGAATGTAGAAGTATTGAAACTTCGATGAGAATTGAGAATACACTCCGAGTTTTTTCAACGTTAGATCAGCCATGTTCCAGTCAATAGTGATATCTGGGTCACCGTATTTGTTGACACCAAAGTAAATTTCTACTTCTCGCATGGGAATTACAGGATCGTCATCAAGGCCAATCCATGCCTCTGCATATACCTTCGCATTACCACGATCCGGTTCAGTGTTACAAATACGGGCGAAATCATGCAGAGCTGAAATATTCTCAATTTGATCCATTGTAATGTCCTCCAAATAATTTTGTATATTGTACCACAAAACTGTTGATAAATAAAGCATTGGAGGTAAAGCTTGTGAAACTGCTTAATCACATTTTCCACAATAGGGATGCTCCCCAGAACCGCACCGCCGGCAGTGGATACGCTTTCTTTATGGGAGGAAGCACCTCCGGGAAGCCGGTGAATGAACATTCGGCCATGCAGATGACCGCGGTGTACAGCTGCGTCCGGATCCTGGCCGAGTCGGTGGCCGGGCTGCCATTGCACCTGTATCACTACAACAATAAAGGCGGTAAGGAAAAAGCGCTGGATCACCCGCTGTACCTGCTGCTCCATGATGAACCAAATCCCGAGATGAGCTCATTTGTGTTCAGAGAAACACTGATGACTCATCTTTTGTTATGGGGAAACGCGTATGCGCAGATCATCCGGAACGGCAAAGGTGAAGTGGTCGCGCTTTATCCGCTGATGCCCAACCGGATGACCGTGGACCGTGACAGTGCCGGCCGGCTGTATTACCGGTACAACCGGATGGATGATGAAGCCGGAAAAACGAAGGAAGGCACTGTGGTGCTTACTCCACGGGATGTATTCCATGTGCCCGGCCTCGGGTTTGACGGTCTGGTCGGATACAGCCCGATCGCCATGGCCAAGAATTCCATTGGCATGGCCATCGCGTGTGAGGAGTACGGCGCACGGTTCTTCGCCAATGGCGCGGCGCCTTCCGGTGTCCTGGAGCATCCCGGTACGATCAAGGACCCGAACAGGGTGCGTGAAGCCTGGCAGAGTCAGTTCGGCGGCAGCGCCAATGCCGGCAAAGTGGCGGTGCTGGAGGAGGGCATGAAATATTCACCCATCTCCATTTCACCGGAACAGGCGCAGTTCCTGGAAACGCGCAAGTTCCAGATCGATGAGATCGCACGCATTTTCCGGGTGCCGCCCCACATGATCGGAGACCTGGAGAAATCCAGTTTTTCCAATATCGAGCAGCAGAGCCTTGAGTTCGTGAAATACACCCTGCAGCCGTGGCTGGTCCGATGGGAACAGTCCATTCAGCGGTCCCTGTTGGAACCGTCCGAGCGCCCTACCTATTTTGTGAAGTTCAATGTGGAGGGCCTGCTCCGAGGCGATTACGCGAGCCGCATGGAAGGTTACGCGACCGCCCGGCAGAACGGCTGGATGAGCGCAAATGATATCCGTGAGCTCGAAAACCTCGACCGCATTTCCGAAGAAGAAGGCGGCGATCTATATCTTATCAACGGCAATATGCTCCCGCTGAATATGGCTGGAGCTTTTGTGGATACGGAACAAAGCAACGGAAAGGAGGAACAGGACAATGAAGAAATTCTGGAATTGGACGGTCAGAAACGACAGCGCATCGGAACCGGAACGCATTCTGGAGTTTGACGGGCAGATAGCTGCCGAAAGCTGGTTTGACGATGACATCACGCCGAGGATGTTTCGGGATGAATTATTCTCCGGAACCGGGAATGTGACCATCTGGATCAACAGCCCGGGTGGTGACTGTATCGCGGCAAGCCAGATTTATTCCATGCTGATGGACTACAAGGGTGACATCACAGTCAAGATTGACGGTATTGCGGCCTCCGCGGCGTCTGTCATAGCCATGGCGGGTACGCGCGTGTTGATGGCACCTACCGCGCTGATGATGATCCACAATCCAGCCACAGAGGCTTTTGGTGATCACAGCGATATGAAAAAAGCCATAGAAATGCTGAGCGAATTCAAGGAAAGCATTATCAATGCCTATGAAATCAAGACCGGACTTTCGCATGACAAACTGTCACGGCTTATGGACGAAACCACGTGGATGAACGCCAAGAAGGCTGTGGAGCTCGGCTTTGCTGACGGAATCTTTGACGATGAAAAGCGTAGCGCTTCCGAAGAAGCGTATTCCTTTTCCAGCGCAAAAATCGAAAAGGCCGTCATCAACAGAATTCTGTCCCGATGCCAGAAGGACAACACCTCGAAACCCGAGCCTGTGGGTCGGAAAATCGCCGATCTGAAGGCAGAACTCAACAAAATCAAAAACTATATGTAATGGAGGGATTGCAAATGACTATTACCGAGATGCGCAATAAGCGCAAAAAGCTGATCGAAACCATGGACGGTTTCCTGGAAACTCACCAGCATGACGGCAGCCTGTCCGTGGAAGATGACGCCACTTACCAGGGTATGGAAAAGGAGATCAATATCCTCACCAATGACATCCATCGTATGGAGCGCCGTGAGGAACTGGAAAACGAACTGGACAAGCCGGTTTCCAGCCCTCTTACCGGAAAGCCTATGTCCGCAGCTGAGAACGTCAAAACCGGTCGTGCCTCTGACGCTTATCGCGCGGCTATGCTGAACGCGCTGCGCAGCAATTTCCGTTCCGTGAGCAATGTTCTGCAGGAAGGTGTAGACACGGACGGCGGTTATCTCGTTCCCGATGAGTATGATTCACGTCTGATCCGTAAACTGGAAGAGGAAAACATCATCCGCAAGCTGGGTCACCGCATCACAACTTCCGGTGAGCACAAGATCAACATTGCGGCCACCACCCCTGCCGCCGCGTGGATTGAAGAAGGCGAAGCGCTCACCTTTGGTGACGCCACCTTCGCGCAGATGATTCTCGATGCCCACAAGCTGCATGTGGCGGTGAAGGTTACAGATGAACTGCTGTATGACAGCGTGTTCGATCTTGAAAACTACATCATCGATGAGTTCGGAAAAGCACTGGCCAACGCGGAAGAAGACGCGTTTCTCAACGGCAACGGTACCGGAAAGCCTCTCGGTATTCTTGCCGCGACCGGTGGCGCGGACCTGGGTGTGACCACTGCCTCCACCACCGCGATTACAGCGGATGAAATCATCAATCTGGTGTATTCCCTCAAGCGCCCTTATCGCAAGAATGCCGTGTTCGTAATGAACGATCAGACCATTGCGGCAATCCGTAAGCTGAAGGATGGAAACGGCAACTACCTGTGGCAGCCCGCGCTGACTTCCAGTGAAGCGGATAAGCTTTTCGGTTTCCCCGTATACACCTCCCAGTTCATGCCCACGATTGAAGCCGGTGCCAAGACCATCATCTTTGGCGATCTGTCCTATTACAACATTGGCGATCGCGGAAGCCGTTCCATCGGCGAACTGCGTGAGCTGTTTGCCGGTAACGGAATGGTTGCTTTCCTGGCAAAGGAACGGGTGGACGGCAAACTGATTCTTTCTGAAGCGGTCAAGGTTCTGAAGATGAAGTCTTGATGACGGAGGCGGCTTATGAGCTATAACGTAAAAAATTATACCGAACAGGGCGGCGAAAAAACTGTAATTGGCGGTACTCTCGAAATCAAAGAAGGAGCCACTGTGACCGGCCTTGCCGCCGATCCGCTGCTCGCCGCTACCGCGGACACACTCGGAGGCGTAAAGGTCGGTACGGGTCTGACGATTACAGACGGTGTGCTCGCAGTGGAAAAACCCTTGGCCGCCGCGGCAAACCAGGCAGCCAGCACTGCCACTGATGTGGCTACACTGTTGACGGACTTCAACGCGCTCCTGGAAAAAATGAAAACCGCCGGTTTGATGACTGCGGATGAATAATCTGATGGAAGGAGGCTGACACATGAATAATCCTGTTCTGCTGGAAAAAATCAAGGAAAACCTTATTCTGACGCATGACGAGGATGATCCTCTGCTGGGCAGCCTCCTTACCGCCGCCGTCTCTTACGCGGAGAGCTATCAGCACGTGGAAGCCGGGTATTACGGCGAAAATCCCATGCCTCCTACTACGGAGCAGGCGGTCATCATGCTGGCGTCCCATCTGTATGAAAGCCGTGACGGTTCGACCGGCGGCTTTTTTGCCGACAATGTGCAGGCCGGGCAGCAGGTCTGGAACACGGTCAATCTGCTACTGCGGCTGGACCGGAACTGGAAGGTGTGACGGACATGAGTTTTGGAAAAATGAACACGCCTGCCGAAATCCGTGCCGTAACCCGGGTAAAGGATGCCGAGGGCTTCGTTTCCGATACGGAAACCACCCTCGCGTCCATCCGGGTATATCGGGAAGGCAGGCACGGCAGTGAGCGCTGGGCGGCACTTTCCGTGTTTTCGGAGGCAACCGATCTGTTCCGTTTCCGGACGATTCCCGGGCTCAGTGTGACTGCCGAGCATTTCATTGTCTGCGGAGCGGAACGGTTCAACATCATATCTGTGGAGGATGTGAAAGGCCGCGGCATGTATATCGAAGTTCTGGCGAAAAAGGAGGCGGCGTCCATTGGCTAAAGTTGACATCAAAATGCCCGACAAGTTTACGGAAAAGTTGTCCCGCCTCGGAAACCGGCTGGATGATGTGGCTGAAAAGGTCCTGGAGGCCGGCGGCGCTGTTGTCCTCGATAAAGCAAAAGCGAATCTCGAAGGCGTGATCGGCGCAGGCACCAAGTACGAATCCCGGTCCCACGGTGATCTCGCGGCCGCGCTGGGCCTGTCTCCCGTGAAGGTCGGCAATGACGGCAATCACAATATCAAGATCGGCTTTTCCGAGCCACATCCCGGTGGCGTTTCAAACGCCATGCTGGCCAACATCCTGGAATACGGGAAATCGAACCAGCCCGCGAGACCTTTCATGAAGCCTGCCAAAACCACGTCCAGAAAGCAGGCGGTCACCGCCATGCAGGACGCGCTGGAAAAGGAAGTGGGACAATGAACATCCTTTCCGACATTCAGACTGCTCTGGCGTCATTGGGCATCCCCATTGAAACCGGCGTGCTGAAGAGCAAAGCCGCGGACGCCTACATTGTCGTGGTTCCCTTGACGGATACGTTCAAGCTGCATGCCGACAATCTTCCGGAAGCGGATGTGCAGGAAGCCCGGATGTCCCTGTTTACCAAAGGTCCCTATACGGAATTGAAGGACCGGGTCATCTCGCTTCTGCTCCAGAATGATTTCACGATCACTTTCCGTCAGTACAACGGTTACGAGACGGACACCGGCTGGCACCATTATGTAGTGGACGCGGCCAAACCATATTTATATGAACTGGAGGAATGATTATGGCTACGATCGGCCTTGACAAACTGTATTACGCCGAGATCACGGACGGATCTGGCGGTGAAACTTACGGAACGCCCGCACTGCTGGCAAAGGCCATCTCCGCGGAACTGTCCATCGAACTGGCTGAGGCCACACTTTACGCGGATGACGGCGCGTCCGAAGTGGTGAAGGAATTCAAGAACGGTACCATTTCCCTCAATGTGGATGACCTCGGCGCTTCTGTCGCGGCTGTTCTGACCGGCGGCACCGTGGATGATAACGGCGTACTGATCTCCACCTCGGAGGATGTCGGCAAGCCGGTGGCTATCGGCTTCCGTGGAAAGAAAGCAAACGGAAAATACAAGTATTTCTGGCTGTACCGCGTCATTTTTGGCGTGCCGGCCACCAACCTTGCCACCAAGGGTGACAGCGTTTCCTTCTCCACGCCCACCATTGAAGGCACCATTCTTCGCAGAAACAAGGTGGATGACAAGGGTAATCACCCGTGGAAGGCTGAGGTAACGGATGACGGTACCACCGGAATGGCATCCACCATCAGCGGCTGGTATACCTCTGTCTATGAGCCCGAGTATCCCACCGACAACCCCGGCTCGGGCGGTGTGTCTTAACAGGAGGATACGCACATGGAAAATGAACGCGGCGCCGTCATTACGATTGGCGGCGAAGAATACGAGCTTCTTCTGACCACCCGTGCCACCAAGGAAATCGCAACCCGCTACGGCGGGCTGGAAACCCTGGGTGACAAGCTGATGAAAAGCGAGAATTTCGAGCAGGCGCTGGATGAAATCGTGTGGCTGATCACACTGCTTGCCAACCAGGCAATCCTGGCTCACAACATCAAGGATAAGGAACATCCCCGTCAACCGCTGACGGAAGAGGAAGTGGAACTGCTCACTTCGCCTTTCGATCTCGCGGAATACCGGGAGGCCATTACCGCCTGTATGTACAAAGGCACCAAGCGGAATGTGCTCTCCGAACCGGAAGCAAAAAACGCGCAGGCCGGGTAAGCGATGAAGAAACGTTTACCCGGCTTCTTTATTACGGCATGGCGCAGCTCCATATGTCGCAGGAGGAAGTGTGGCTGACGCCGTTCGGCCTCCTGCTGGATCTGTGGGAATGCCACAAACAGTACAAGGGTATGGCCAAGCCGCTGCGGGAGCATTTCATTGATGATGTCATCCCGGATGGAATCTGAGAAAGGAGGCGGCAGACATGGCAGATGATTTTGGCCTGCGGATCGGGCTCGAAGGCGAGAAAGAGTTCAAACAGGCGCTTTCGGAAATCAACAGCAAGTTCAAGGTGCTGGGCTCGGAAATGAAACTCGTACAGTCCCAGTTTGACAAGAACGACACATCGGTGGAAGCGCTGACCAGCCGAAACCAGGTGCTCAACAAAGAGATTGAAGCACAAAAAGAAAAGATTGCGACCCTCCGCGCCGCGTTGGACAACGCCGCCTCCTCTTTCGGGGAGAACGACCGGAGGACGCAGGCCTGGCAGATCCAGTTGAACAATGCGGAAGCCGCGCTGAACGGCATGGAGCGGGAGGTTGAGAAAAACAATTCCGCTCTGGAAAACGCGGACAGCGCCATGGATGACGCCGCCGACAGCGCGGACGATCTGGGTGAAAGCGTGGATGACGCCGGCGAGGCGGCTGACAAGTCGGAAGGCAAATTCAGCAAGCTCGGTTCTGTGCTGAAAACGGTGGGTGCAGCCATGGGCGCTGCCGTTGTCGCGGCGGGAAAACTGGCGTATGACCTCGGAAAATCAGTCGTTACGGCATACGCGGATTATGAACAGCTGGTCGGCGGCGTTGAGACGCTTTTCGGCGCCGGCGGTCAGTCATTGGAAGAATACGCCGCCTCGGTCGGTAAGACCGTATCCGAGGTGGAAGCGGAATACAACAGTCTGATCGCAAGCCAGACCACAGTGCTCAATAACGCGGCGAACGCCTACAAGACCGCCGGCCTTTCCCAGAACGAATACATGGAGACGGTGACCGGATTCTCGGCCGCCCTTATAGGATCTCTGGGCGGCGATACGGAAAAAGCGGCTCAGTACGCGGACCTGGCTATTACCGACATGGCCGATAACGCGAACAAGATGGGCTCCGATATGTCGGCCATCCAGTCCGCGTATTCCGGTTTCGCCAAGCAGAATTACACCATGCTGGATAATTTGAAGCTTGGTTACGGCGGCACAAAAACGGAAATGGAACGCCTTCTGCAGGACGCGGAGGCAATTTCCGGTGTGCATTACGATATCGAATCCTACGCGGATGTCGTATCGGCAATTCACGTCATCCAGGAAAGCATGGGCATTACCGGCACAACGGCAAAGGAAGCGGAGCACACCATTTCCGGTTCGCTGAGCGCCATGAAATCAGCGTTTCAGAATATGCTGGTCGGTTTCGGCCGCACGGACGCCGATATGAAAATGCTCTGCGAAAATGTGGTGGACGCATTCAAAAATGTCGTCCGAAACATCACTCCGGTTATCGAGAATATCGTGGCGGCGCTGCCTTCCGTGTTCGCGGCCATGGCAGAGGCTGTGGGCGAATTGCTGCCGTCCCTGCTTTCCACGGTGACGGGAATCTTCTCCCAGGTGCTGAGCGTGCTGCTTCAGCTGTTGCCTAATCTGATCCCGGCGGCCACGCAGGCCATACTGACCATCGTGCAGACGGTGGTTGAAAACCTGCCGCTGCTGATTGACGCGGCGGTGCAGATGATCGCGTCCCTGGTATCCGGTCTCGGACAGGCTCTGCCCACATTGATTCCCGCAGCGGTCAACGCGGTGGTGACCATTGTGCAGGGGCTGATCGATAACCTGCCGTTGATTTTGGATGCGGCACTGCAGCTGATTACCGGTCTCGCGAACGGCATTCTCGCCGCCCTGCCCGTGCTGATCGAGGCACTCCCTTCCATTATTTTCAGCATCGTGGATTTCGTACTCGGCGCTATCCCGCAGATCATTGACGCCGGTATCCAACTGCTGACCTCGCTGGTTACCGCTTTGCCCGATATCATCGCGGCGATCGTGGAAGTGCTGCCCCAGATCATTGACGGCATTATCACCGCGCTGCTGGAGGCACTGCCTCAGATCGTACAGGCCGGCATTGATCTGCTGACCGCGATCATCCAGGACCTGCCCACCATTATCACCACCATTGTGGAAGCGCTCCCGCCCTTGATCGAGGGAATCGTGAACGCGCTGGTGGAAAACATCCCATTGATCGTACAGACCGGTGTAGATCTGCTGTCCGCGCTGGTAACCGGAATCCCGGATATCATCGCGGCAATTCTGGAGGCGCTTCCGCAGATTATTGAAAGCATTGTGGGCGCTTTGATTGAAGCCATTCCCACTATCGTACAGGCCGGCGTGGACCTGCTCACCTCGCTGGTACAGGACCTGCCGACCATCATTACCACGATTGTGGGTGCGCTCCCGGCACTGATCACCGGCATCGTGAACGCGCTGGTGGAAAATGTGCCGCTGATCGTGCAGTCCGGTGTCACGCTGCTGACTGCGCTCATCACGAATCTGCCGCAGATCATTGCCACCATTGTCGCGTCCATTCCGGATATCATCACCGGAATCGTGACCGCGCTTGGTGAGGGTGTATCCCAGGTCGCGGATGTGGGTGCCAACCTGGTCAAAGGTCTGTGGGAAGGCATCAAGTCACTTAAGGACTGGTTGTGGAACAGCGTCTCCGGATTGATTTCCGGTATCTGGAACGGCATCAAAGATTTCTTCGGCATACATTCTCCTTCCACCCAGATGGCATGGATTGGCGAAATGCTGGTAAAGGGCCTGTCCGGATCCATTGAACATAACGGGAACGAAGCCGTCAAGGCCGCGAGCGGCATGGCCTCGGACATCAACCAGGTGATGGCCGGCCTTGCCAAAGACATGAACACGGCTCTGCCCACGGAATACAGCTTCAACACACCGGATACGGATTCGCTTTTCTCCTCTGAAAAGGAAAACGCGTATGGCGGTGTCAGCTTGATCGGTAACAATTTCTATGTGCGTGACGAACAGGACATTCAGTCTCTGGCAATCGAGATCGCGGAACTGACCCGCAGACGCCAGATCGGTGCCGGTCTGCGCATGGCGTAAAGGAGGTATGTCATGAACGCCTGGTTTGAATGGAAAGGCGAAAAAAGCTCGGATTATGGAATCCGGGTGCTCACCCAGGCTTCCATTGTACGTCCGCAGGAACGGGTGTCCCGGATTACAATACCCGGCATGCCCGGCACGCTCGTTTATACGGAAGGCGAAGATATCTATGACGATATGCTGCTGACGGTCAAGTGTTACATCGCGGACGCGAGCAGGCTGGATGACATCTGCGGCTGGCTGAAAGGCAGCGGAAACCTGGAATTATCCAACCGCGCCGGCGGGTATTACAAGGCACGGGTCAACAACCAGGTATCCTTCAGCAAGCTGCTGCGCACAAATCCGCACATGTCATTTACCGTCATATTCCGCTGTCATCCGTTCTGGTACTACAAAAACGTCAGCAATATCACGGTGCAGACGTCCGGATCGTTTGTAACGAATCCGGGCTCGGTATGGTCCGAGCCGGTGCTCACAGTCTACGGAACCGGTGACGCCGATCTGATGGTCGGAACCAAATTGATCACGTTGACGGATATTCCGTCACGGATCACGATCGACAGCGTTGTGAAGGAAGCCTATAAAGATTCGGTGCTGAAAAACAACCTTATGAGCGGCGAGTTCCCGGTCCTTTATCCGGGAGCCAACGCCATATCCTGGTACGGGAATGTCACAAAGGTTGTTGTTCAGCCGAACTGGAGGACACTGTAAACGCATTGCTTTGAAGGAGGTGAGTTCCCATGATCTGTGTGTATCCCGCCGACTGTACCGATTTTTCCAATAACGGCAACGGCATTCTGAATCCGAAATCCTGCGTGGTAAGCGAAACGCTGAACGGTGAATGGGAGCTCGAGCTGGTACACCCTCTGGATGAGGAAGGCAAATGGACCAGGCTGGTGGAGGGCTGCATCCTGCGTGCGCCTGTGCCGGCCGCCATGACGCCTTCCATTGATTTCAATTACCGTGAAACCACAACCACGACCACATCGGTCGTGTTTTATAAGGTTCAGACCACAAGCGGAAAGCTGAACCTGCGTAACGGACCCGGCATGAATTACAAAGTGCTCACCCGCTACGCGAAGGGTGTGGAGGTTGTTGTGCTGAACAGCTCCAATTCCTCCTGGTATGAGGTTTCCTGCCCGGACGGAAAGCACGGTTGGATGTCCACGGATTTCCTGGTCTATTCCAGAACGAAAACAACCACGCACACGGCATACGGTGAAAAAATCCGGGAGGTTGTGGAGTCCCGCCAGCTGCGGGACCAGCCTTTCCGCATATACCGGGTGGTACCGGAGCTCAAACAGGTGACGGTGTACGCACGGCATGTTTTCTATGATCTGATGGACAACATGGTCCGCAAGATCGAACCCGCATCCTCTGCCGCCGGCGCCTCTGTGGTCAGAAGTGTGTCGGAAGGCTGTCTGTCCCAGCACGGTTTTACGTTTTACAGCAATCTGCAGACGACCGCGGCCGGCGTATCGCTCATCAACAAAAATCCTGTAGAAGCGCTGCTCGGAGAGGGCGGCGTGGCCGAAATATATGGCGGCGAGCTCGCTCGTGACTGGTGGGATGTGTTTGTGGTGGACCGGGTCGGTTCCGACAGCGGTGTACAGATCCGCGAAGGTAAGAATCTGACCGGCATATCGTATGATCTGAATCTGACGGATGTTGTTACGCGTATCATGCCAACAGGAACCGACAAAGACGGCAATATCCTGTATCTTCCGGAAGTGTACGTGGACAGTGAAAATATAGACGCGTATCCGCATCCGAAGTGGGTCCACCTGGATGTCGCGGAAGCCAAGGAGGTCACCACCGGAGACAGCACAAAAACAAAAAGTCAGTGCTATTCCGAGATGCGTGCCGCGGCACAGGCCCGGTTTGCCGCCGGGTGTGATCTGCCGACCGTTTCTCTATCCGTTGATTTCGTCAGTGTCAAGGACAGTGAGGAATACCGGGATTATACCTTTCTGCAGGACATCTTCCTGGGTGACACGGTCCGGGTGATCGCGCCTCGGATCGGCGTGGCTGTTTCGCTGCGCATGACGCGATATAAATATGACTGCCTGCTGAAACGGTACACTTCCATGATTCTCGGTTCCGTGACGGAAGCGTTGGAAGGCAGCACGATCTCCGCACGGCAGCTTCCCAGCGGGATTATCAACGGAAGCAAACTGGCCATCAACAGTGTGGGCCAGGGTGCTCTGCAGGGGAACTCCGTGGGCAATGTCCAGATCCAGGCGGCTGCCATTGATACCGCCCATATCCGGGACGCCTCCATCAGCACCGCAAAAATCGCGGATGCCTCCATTACGGCGGCGAAGATTGCGGACGCACAGATCGATTCAGCGAAGATCGCGGACGCTTCCATCACTCGCGCCAAAATAGCGGATGCCGCCATCGGAACCGCTCAGATTGAGGACGGTTCCATTGTCACCGCGCATATCGGAGCCGGTGAAATCCAGACCGCGAATATCGCGGAGGCGGCGGTCACCACGGCAAAAATCACGGATGGTGCCATCACGAACGCGAAGATCGGAAACGCCGCGGTGGATACGGCAAACATTACGGACGCCGCGATCACGAACGCGAAAATCGGCGGTGCGGCAGTAGGCACAGCCAATATACAGGACGCCGCGATCGTGTCAGCGAAAATCCTGGACGGCAGTGTGACAAAGGCGAAGATCGCGGACCTGGCCGTGGACGCCGCCCAGATAAACAATCTCGCTGTGACCACCGCCAAGATCGCCAATGGCGCCATCACGAACGCGAAAATCGGAAACGCAGCGGTGAATACGGCACAGATTGCGCTCGGTGCCATCACACAGGCGCTTATTGCGCAGGGTGCCGTGGGAACGGCGCAGATTGAGGATGCCTCAATTACTGATGCCAAAATCGTGTCATTGAACGCGGACGTCATCACTTCCGGAACGCTGGCAACGGAGCGGTTGATTATCCGCGGAGATGACGGCCTTATCTATGAAATCAACGCGAAAGCGGGCGGGCTTACCTCGCAGCAGCTTTCAGACACAAAATACAGGAACGCGCTCAGCGGTACCGTGCTTGTTGCCCGGTCCGTTACAGCTGAACAGATCGCCGCCGCCACCATTACGGCAAACGAGATTCTTGCCGGTTCCATTACTGGTGACAGGATCGCGGCGAATACCATCGAAGGCGCCAACATCAAAGCCGGCACAATCACAACAGCCAAAGTATCATCCGATTTCGGAAAGACACTGGACCTGTCCAGCAATACCGGTCTGAACCTTCGCGTGGAGCAGATCAACAGTGACATTGATGAAGTCCGCTCTGCCGCCGTTGCCGAGGTACAGGTGCAGTATGCGCTTTCCGCGTCCTCAATTATCGCGCCCGCAACGGGCTGGCAGACGGACGCTCCCGCCTGGGAGGACGGAAAGTTCATGTGGCAGCGGACCGTGACCACTTACGCGGACGGTGAAACGGAAACATCATCTGCCACCTGTCTGACCGGCGCGACAGGTGCTGCCGGTGAAGCGGCCACCACACTACGGATCGAATCATCCCGGGGAACGGTGTTCAAGAGGGACGATGTTTCGACCGTGCTTTCGGCTGTCATCTACCACGGATCTGAGCGTATCACCAACATTTCGGCACTGCGGGTAAAGTTCGGTCAGACCGCTTATCTGCAGTGGAAATGGCGCAGACGGGACGATTCCGGATATGGGACCATTTCCGCTTCCGACAGCAGACTTACCAACAACGGTTTTTCTCTCACAGTTACCACAGCGGATGTGGACGCGAACGTCACATTCATGTGCGAACTCATCACAGATTAAGGAGGATTCTTCATGGCTATCAAATCAGCTGACCAGATTTCCATTGTTGACCTTACAGACGGCTACTCAGTCATACTGACCTCGGACGGATATACCTTTCCGGGTTCCACCAGCGCGGCAAAGGCTGGTTCCTGCACAACGCAGATCATTGCCATGTGTGGTTCCGAGCAGGTTGCGGCCACGGTCGATCTTACCGCTGTGACCAAGCCTGCCGGTATTACGGTAACGAAGGACAGCAATACCACATCTCCCACGCTTACGATCACAGCCAGTACCTCATTCACTACGGCTGGCGTGGTTTCGATTCCTGTTGTCGTTGACGGAGACATCACGATTACAAAACAGTTCGCGGTCTCCATCGCGTTTACCGGAGCGAAAGGATCAACCGGTGAAACTGGTGCAACCGGTCCCACCGGAAAAGGAGTGGCGTCTGTTGACATCGACTACCAGTCCAGTACCGGCAATACCACGGCGCCCACAGGCACATGGCTGGATAACCCGCCTTCAGTGGCGGCGGGCTCGTACCTCTGGACACGCATGGTGTTTACCTATACGGACGGAATGACCTCCACACCTGTTTATTCCGTTGCCAAACAGGGCTCCACAGGCGCGACCGGCGCGGCTGGCGGCAAGTGGTACTCCGGTACGGGAATTACCGGAACATCTACCACGGCAACCGTATTTTCCGGATCGGGCGTGTCTTCGGCTGTGGTTGGCGATATGTATCTGAATACCAGCACCTACGCTACCTACCGTTGTACGACAGCCGGCGCGGCTTCCGCTGCAAAGTGGGTCTATGTCAACAATATCAAAGGCGCGACAGGAGCAACCGGTGCCGCGGGTGCGGACGCGATCACAATTGCCATTACCTCGTCTAATGGCACAATCTTCAAAAATGCCAGCATCGAGACCACGCTGACCGCGCATGTGTACAAGGCAGGTACCGAAGTTACCGGCTCCGCGCTTACGGCGCTTGGAACGATCAAGTGGTACAAGGACGGCGGCACGACTGCTGTGGCAACCGGAGCTACGCTGAACATTTCGGCCGGCGATGTGAGCAATAAAGCAACGTATGTGGCACAACTGGAGGCATAAGGCATGGCGGTAAAAGCAACAGCGGCAATCACGCTTTCCACAGTCGTGGATGTGGCTGCGACATTCCGCTATTATCTCCTGCAGTCATCCACGCTGAATCCTCCATCAAAGCCCGCGGCCAACCCGCCCGGAGGAAGTTGGACGGATACCGAGCCTGCGTATTCGAGCGGCTCCACCAATACACTGTACTTTACAGATCTGACTGTGTTTTCGGATGGGACATGGAGTTATTCTTCCGTGTCCCGTTCTTCTTCCTATGAGGCGGCAAAGGAAGCCTATAACCGGGCTGTTGCCGCGCAGGACGCCGCGGCCCGGGCACTCAGCCAGACGGAACTGATTATCGGAACCCAGACTGCCTCGACAGGTGCGTGGACTGGAGTTGCTTCATTTTCCACACTTGTAGACGGTCAGCAGATTGCCTACTGGCTTCCGTATGCGGGAAGCGGCAGCGCAACCCTCAATCTGACACTGGCAGACGGTACCACAACCGGCGCGGTCAACTGTTACTACAGCGGTACGACAAGACTCAGCACACATTATTCTGCAGGCAATGTCGTGCATCTGACTTACAGAAAGAACGCGGTCATCAGCGGCGGTTCCACCACCTACACCGGCTGGTGGGCAGACGCCAATTATGACAGCAATTCTTATGACCGCATCCGTCTGAATAACGCGATCAAAGCAAAGAGCGCCATTTCCTCCTCCCGTCTGATCGTCAGTGACGCGGACGGGTATTTTCATCTCGCGCCTTCTGTGGCGTTTGACATCACCAAACCGATCCTCTGGTCTGGCGGCGCCATAGCTGCTGCCGCAACAGGAACAAGCAACTATCTGTCGTATCCGTCCTGCACCCTTCGCAACAACAAATCCGGATATACCGGAACCGCACAGAAGACCTGCTATATCGCTGGTACCCTGGCGGGCGAGTACTTCACGCCGACAGAAGACCTGTTCACGACCGATATACCCGATGAGGAAGACGGGCTGATCTATATCGCGCTGGGGATAATGTATTCCACGTATCAGATTTTCCTCTATCCGGAACATCCCATGTTCAGTTTTGTGGGAGATTCCTTCAAAAGCCTCAACCAGGTAGCCTACGAGGTTCCGGGGGAATTGGAAACGAAACTCTCCGAGGTTCACGCGCAGATCAGCACCACAGCGGACAGTATTCGCCAGGAGGTGCAGGCAAACTATGTTTCTGCCGCGGACCTCGGCAACCTGTCCTCACAGGTCAGCAGTCTGTCGGAACAGACGGAAACCAACTTCACATGGTCAGTCACTCAGATCAATCAGCTGCGCGGTGATATGGAAACGGCCCAGGAAGCCACGGAGGAACAGCTGCAACTCTTGCAGACATACATGTCCTTTGACGCGTCCGGTCTGATAATCGGAAAAACCGGGAACCCGTTCACGTTCCGCGTGATCAATGACCGGCTTTCTTTTTATATGAATGAGACCGAGGTGGCGTATCTGAGTAACAACAAGCTGTATGTGACACAGGCCGAAATACTGACCCGGCTGCAGATCGGCAAGTTTGCCTTCGAGCCTCAGACGAACGGAAACATGTCTTTGATCTACACCGGCTGATAAAGGAGTCATTCATGGCAACAACAGCAACCTATACCGCAACCATGCGGACCAAGAAGACCACTTCTTCCAGCAATCACAATTCCAGCGCCGCCATGCAGGAATACTACACCAATGATTACAACCTGGTCGGCATCGTCTGTTTCTCCGGTATGGCATTGCAAAACAAGGTCATATCCAAAATGATACTGACGGTAAGCTCGGCAGGCGCGGGCTATGGTGCCGGTTCCACCAAGACGGTTTATGTCCGGAAGAGCCGGTATCAGACGGTATCACAGTCCGGTGTCACCGGATTGAATTACACCGGAGACGCGCTGGGAACATTCAATGGTTCCTTCTACAACAATACGAGTCAGATCACTTTTGATGATTCTCACAATGCCGCCCTGTTTGCCGCGTTGGCGCAGTATTTCCAGGAAGGCAATAACACATTCACCATTTACAACCCAAGCCCGGTCCAAGGCAGTTCCTCCACCTATTCAAAGAACTATCTGAAATGGGACTCCGCTACACTGACCGTTACTTATGAGGAGGGTGTCAGTCAGCCAACTGTTTCATCCACATCGGTGAATATGGGGTCAGCGGTTACGATCACCACCAACCGGCTCAGCAGTGGCGCAACCCACACGCTGACATATGCCATTGGCGGCAGCACCGGGACCATAGCCACCTCGGTCGGCGCTTCCTATGCGTGGACGCCTCCACTGTCCTTGGCATCATTGATTCCATCCGCGACCAGCTGCGCCTGCACGATCACATGCACCACATATTACAACGGAAACGCTGTCGGAAGCAGAACGTGTTCGCTTACATTGAACGTGCCAGCATCAGTGGTTCCGACCATCTCCACACTGACGATCAGCGAAGCTGTGAGCGGGATAGCCACCCAATTCGCCTGCTATGTGCAGGGAAAGAGCAAGTTGAGTGTATCAATAGGAGCCGCCGGCGCACGGGGAAGCACAATCTCTTCCTACAGAGCAACGTTAAACGGAACGGCGTATACTTCCGCGACCTTCACTACGGGACTGTTGAATTTCTCCGGAAGCCAGACGCTTTCGGTGACAGTGACAGATTCCCGCGGGAGAACCGGAACCACGACCCGGACCATTACCGTACAACCTTACACGGTTCCGTCCATATCAAATCTGAAAGCGGAACGCTGCAATTCGGCCGGCACGGCGGCACAGACGGACGGAACCAAGGTGCGCGTGACAACAGCCGGCAGTATCTCATCCGTCAACGCCAAAAACACGTGCAGCTGCAAGCTCTATTACAAACTTTCCACAGCAACGGCATGGACACTCGCAACCAATCTGACCGCTGTGGATTACGCGTTTTCATCCACAAACCTGTTACTGTCCGCAACCTTCAATGTGTTGAACAGCTATGATATCAAGGTTTCGCTGACCGACTTCTTCACAACTGTGGAGCAGATCGTTTCGGTTGGCACCAAACAGGTGATGATGGACTTCTACCGTGACGGTACCGGTATCGCGTTCGGGAAGGTTGCGGAATCGACCGGAAAAGCCGAATTCGGCTGGCCTCTGAAGCTCTCCTCTCCGCTGGGTCTTGACCAGGGCGGTACGGGTGCGGCAACGGCAGCCGCGGCCAGAAACAATCTGGGCTTGGGCAATACCACCGGTGCGGTTCCTATCGCCAATGGCGGTACGGGTGCCACAACCGCGGCAGCAGCGAGAAACGCGCTGGGACTCGGAAATACCACGGGAGCGGTTCCGGTGGCCAATGGCGGTACAGGCGCCACAACCGCGGCGGCAGCAAGAACCAATCTGGGAATCACGGTGGCTAACATTGGCGCGGCGGCAAGCAGTCATAATCACGCCGCCGGCAATATCACATCCGGAACGATTGACGCTGCACGGCTTCCGTTCAAAGTCCAGTACGGATCCACAACGGTCACCGGCGTTTCCTGGACTTCGGTAACGTTGTCCGGATTCACCGCCAAGCCGATTATCGTTGTTTCCTACGCAAACAACGCCGCGACAAGCGGTATCAATGTGTTGAAAACGCAAAGCGAATCAAAGACCGGATTCCAGGTCTGTATGGCCGGTTCTTCCGGTTCCGGAACCAGAACGGTAAACTGGATCGCTATCGGCACGTAATCATCGGCATCGGGCCGCTCCGAAAGGGGCGGCTTTTTGCATATCAAAAACAGGAGGATTTGAACATGAGGAATTTCACCATCGACATCATCTGGGCCAAACTGCAGATCGCTTTCACCGCGATCGGCGGCTGGCTCGGATACTTTCTGGGAGGATTTGACGGCATGATGATCGCGCTCATTGTTTTCATGACGCTGGACTATCTCACGGGCGTCATGTGCGCCATCGTGGACAAGAAATTGTCCAGCGCGGTGGGCTTCAAAGGCATCTGCAAGAAGGTGCTGATTCTGATGCTGGTCGGCGTGGCAAACATTGTGGACGTGCATGTTGTCGGAACCGGCAGTGCTCTTCGCGGCGCCGTGGTCTGCTTCTATCTGTCCAATGAAGGCGTCTCCATCCTGGAGAACGCCGCGCACATTGGCCTGCCCATCCCGGAAAAGTTGAAGGAGATTCTGGCCCAGCTGCACAACCGCGGTGACAAGAGTGGTGAGATGAAGGAGGAAAACGAAAATGGCGAGAATTGATACGCCTTTTACCAATGAACATTTCGCGGCATGGTGTTTGAAGATGGTCGGTCAGCCGTACTGGTACGGCACCTGCGGATACAAAGCCACCACCAGCCTGCTGAACAGCAAATCCAAGCAGTACCCGTCCCATTACACGGAAAGCCGCATGAGCCGGTACAAGCAGGATATCAAGAACAACGCCGTGGTCAGTGACTGTGTCGGCGGTTGCAAAGGATACGCCTGGACCGGTGGCGGGCAGGCTATTCTGGACGCGATTGGGAAAGCGGGCTCCGTCTCCAACAAGTATGGCTCCAACGGCTGCCCGGACAAGAGCGCGAACGGAATGTTCACTTATGCCAAGAGCAAAGGCTGTGCCTGGGGCACCATCGACACGCTTCCGGAGATTCCGGGCCTCGCCCTGTGCAAGGACGGCCATGTCGGATACTATGTCGGTGACGGTTTCGCGGTGGAATGGAAGGGTTTTGCCTATGGCTGTGTGAAAACCGCCGTGAAAGGCCGCGGCTGGACCAACTGGTATCAGCTGCCGTTCATTGATTACGGTGACGCTGATCTGAAAACGAAAGCTGACATGGAAGTGACGCTCGGCAGCCGGCTGCTTGTTAAAGGCGCGTCCGGTTCTGACGTAAAGCAGATGCAGATGCTTCTGCTCCAGCTCGGTTATGACCTCGGCTCTTACGGCGCGGACGGTGAGTTCGGCTCGTGCACGGAAAAAGCCGTGAAAGCTTTCCAGCGCAAAGCAAATCTGACAGTGGACGGAAAGTATGGTGATAAAACGCACACCGCGCTGATAGCCGCGATCAGTGACGCCGAGCCCGCCGAGAGCGATCCGGTGGAAACCATCGAACAGCCCGCTGTCCCGGAAGACACGAAAAACGTGGTGATCGTATCCGATTCCGGTACGGTCAACATTCGTGCCGGCAACGGAACCAACTACGCCCGCCTCACCCAGGTGGAAAACGGGACCCGCTTCCCGTATGTAGCCACCGCTGAAAACGACTGGCTGGCGGTGGTGACCGGTGACCGTGTCGGCTGGGTCTCCGGTGAATACGCCAGAATTGAATAACACCCGGGCTTACGCCCATCGGATCATTACGGTCCGGTGGGCACTTTTTTTGTACTTGTTTTTTTCGGCTTGTACCGGGGAATTGTCCCTCAGATCGGAGGAACGGTATGACAACGGAACAAGTCACAAAGCTTGAGGAGATGCGGATCCGGGGAGACGGCATTGCGTGTATGGCAACGGAACTGGGGCTGTCGGCGAATACGGTCAAGTCCTATCTTCGCCGGCATCCTTTATTGCAGGAAAAAGCGGAACGCTGCCTGTGTTGCGGGAAACCGCTGGTGATGACGCCGCACAGACGCAGGAAGAAATTCTGCTCGGACGTATGCCGTATGAAATGGTGGAACTCCCATCCGGAGGCGGTGAGGAGGCAGGCGGTATATTCATATACGTGCCCTGCCTGCGGAGAAACGTTCACGGCTTATGGGAACGGGCACAGGAAGTATTGCAGCCATGCCTGCTATATCGCACACCGCTATGGAGGCGAACAGGCATGACGGAGCAGGAAATCAGAAACGAAGCCCTGTATCTGAACGCCATGAAAATCGCCCGCGGTTTTCTCGACAGAGGCCTTATCACGGAGAACGAGTATTGTGAATTCGACACAAGAATGAAAGCCCGGTATTCTCCGTTTTTCGGGGATTTGTTCCCTCGAAATACGTTGACTTTTGAGCCGAACAGAGTGATGTATATACGCTGAAAGGAGGTGGCTTTCTGATGAGAACCATCAAGAAACTGGAACCGGAATTGCCGCAGATCCGGAAACGCCGGCGCGTGGCGGCATACGCCAGGGTGTCCATGGAATCCGAACGTCTGATGCATTCGCTTTCAGCACAGGTCAGCTACTACAGCACTCTCATCCAGAAGAACCCGGAATGGGAATACGCGGGCGTTTACGCAGATGAAGGCATCACGGGAACAAAGGTATCGGCCCGTCCGGAATTCCAGCGTCTGGTCGCGGATTGCGAGGCGGGACTGATCGACCTGGTCCTGGTAAAGTCAATCAGCCGCTTTGCCCGTAACACAGTGGACCTGCTTCAGATTATTCGGCATCTCAAAGAAATCGGTGTGGAAGTCAGATTTGAGGAACAGAACATCAGCACGTTCAGCAATGACGGCGAGTTGATGCTTACCATTCTCGCCTCGTTTGCGCAGGAAGAGTGCGTGAGCATTTCCGAGAATGTCAAATGGGGCACCAGAAAGAGATTCGAACAGGGCATTCCGAACGGTCAGTTCAGAATCTTCGGATACCGGTGGGAAAACGACAGGCTGGTTATTGTTCCGGAAGAGGCCGCGGTCGTGCGGCGCATCTTTGCCAATTTTCTGGCCGGCAAGTCCCGCCTGGAAACGGAACGTGAGCTCGTGGCCGAAGGAATCACCACGCGCGAAGGAAAACGGTGGGTTGATTCCAACATCAAAGTCGTCCTTACGAACATCACCTATACCGGAAACATGCTGTTCCAGAAGGAGTTCATTGAAGATCCGATCACGAAGCATCGGAAAAAGAACCGTGGCGAGCTGCCGCAATACTATGTGGAAAACACGCACGAGGCCATTATCGATAAGGAGACTTTCGATTATGTGCAGGCCGAAATTGCCAGACGAAAGAAGCTGGGAGCATTGGCCAACAAGAGCCTCAACATCACGGCTTTTACCGGCATGGTGAAATGCCCGCATTGCGGATGCAGTTACATGCACAGCACCAGGAGTGACCGCGGGAACTTCCAGGAATTCTGGACGTGCGGTAACAAGAAAAAGAAAGGCAGCACCTGCCCGGTAAAGGGCTCGGTCCCGGAGAGAATTCTGGAACAGGAAACCGCAGCGGTCCTTGGCCTGGACGCTTTTGACGGGAAAGAGCTGCGTGACCGGGTGGACCACATTTCTGTACCGGAGCGCAGGGCGCTGGTTTTTCATTTGAAGAACGGCAGTGAAATTATACGTCATTGGGTCTCCACCGCGAAGAAGGACTGCTGGACCGATGAATATAAAGACCGCCAGCGCGAATGGGTCCATAACTTCATGGCACGGGATGACACGAAATTCTCAGCATTCACAACAAGGATGCGCTGCGGGGTATGCGGCGGTCCGCTCCGTAAGGCCACGCAGACCAGTGCAACCACCTTGGACGGAAAGCAGAAATACTGGCGCTGTGTAACGGCCGCTAAGTGCGGAGTCCGCGGCATACGGGAAGAAGTCCTTGAGGAGATCAGCGCCGGGCTCCTTGGCATCGCGGATTTTGATGGTGACGCCTTTCGGGAACTGGTTGATCACATTGATGTGTTTCCGGGCGGCCGGCTGGAGTTCTTTTTCACGGACGGGAGCCGGCAAAACGCTGCATACTCCACCAAGCGGAAAGGCAAGCCATGGACCGATGAACAGCGGGCCAAGTTCAGTGAATCGGTAAAAAAGATCTATACACCGGAGCGGCGTAAAGCCATGAGCGAGCACATGAAACAGGTCCGGAGCGAGAAATACTGGATTTCAACAGGAAAGGAACGCAGGCATGGGGACGATCAGAAAACTTGAACCTGGGAAGCCGATGCTGCCTCGCAGAAAACGTGTGGCTGCCTATTGCCGGGTCTCCAGGGAAACGGAACGCCTGCTGCATTCGTTATCAGCCCAGGTTAGCTATTACAGCGCACTCATCCAGAAAAATCCGGAATGGGAATACGCCGGCGTGTATGTGGATGAAGGTATCAGCGGAACAGGCACGGCGGCACGGTCGGAATTCCAGCGGCTGCTCGCGGACTGCGAAGCCGGCTGCGTGGATATCATTCTGACAAAGTCCGTCAGCCGGTTTGCCCGCAATACCGTGGACCTGCTCGAAACGGTGCGCCGGTTGAAAACCATCGGCGTGGAAGTCAGATTTGAGGAACAGAATATTTCCACGCTGGGCAATGACGGCGAACTGATGCTGACGATTCTCGCGTCCTTCGCCCAGGAAGAAAGCGTGTCCCAGAGCCGCAACATCCGCTGGTCAAAACAGAAAACAGCGGAAAAGGGTGAAATGACAAACACATCGGTTCCATACGGATATCGGTACGATGAGGAAGACGGCGGGCCCGTAATCATTCCGGAGCAGGCCGAGGTGGTACGGATGATTTTCCGGGATTACACCGTGGACGGCCTTACGGTTTACGACATAACCGAAAAGCTGAACGCCTCCAATGTGCCGGCCCAGCGCGGCGAGCACTGGCAGGCGTGCACGGTACGCAGGATGCTGAGGAACATCAACTACACCGGGAACATGCTGCTGGGTAAATACTACTCACAGGACGCGCTCAACCACCGGAGAATCAAAAACGCCGGCGAACAGCCGATGTACTTCGTGGAAGATTCCCACCAGGCCATCATTGATCGGGAGACTTACGACAAGGCCCAGGCTGAGCTCGACCGGTGCAGCGCACTCGGCCGGCTGGCAAATCCGAACATCACCTGCAACCACTACACCGGCAAAATCATCTGCCGGGGATGCGGACGGCCGTTCGGACGCTGCGTGAACAAGATGCGCGGCGGTACCAGGATTCCGGTCTGGTCCTGCAAGAAGCCGGGCGGCAAATGTATGACACCGGGTATCCTTGAGAGCGAGCTTGACGGCATGCTGGCTGAACAGCTCGGACTCGCTGCTTTCGACCCGGACCGGTTTTCGGAACAGATCGACCGCATTGAGGTGGGTCTGGACGATATCATCACATTCTTTTTCCGGGACGGACGGGTCACAACGCGGCAATTCATACGCAGAAAGAAATCACCACTGATGACGAGGAGAAAAGCGGATGGCTAAGAAAGTTACAACGATACCGCCAACGATATGCCGGTTCACGGCGGCGCCGATCAACAGCACGGCCAAGCGGAAGGTCGCGGGTTATGCCCGCGTGTCCACGGACCATGAGGATCAGCTCTCAAGCTACGAGGCGCAGGTCGATTACTACACGAACTACATCAAAAGCCATGATGACTGGGAGTTCGTGGATATCTACACGGATGAGGGCATAACTGCAACCAGCACGAAAAAGCGTGCCGGTTTCAAGCAGATGATCGAGGACGCGCTGGCCGGGAAAATCGATCTGATCATTACAAAATCGGTCAGCCGGTTTGCACGCAACACGGTGGACAGCCTTACAAACATCCGGAAGCTGAAGGAGAACGGCATCGAGGTGTTTTTCGAGAAGGAGAACATCTGGACGCTGGACGCAAAGGGCGAGCTGCTGCTGACTATCATGAGTTCCCTGGCCCAGGAAGAGGCCCGGAACATTTCAGAGAATACGACATGGGGCCAGAGAAAGCGTTTCGCGGACGGCCGGTACAGTCTCAACTACCGGTACTTCCTCGGTTATGATCGGAAACCCGGCCCGGATGGCGGCCTGGTGATCAATGAAGAACAGGCGAAGATTGTCCGGGACATCTACGCCGCTTTCCTTTCCGGGATGTCGTTTTACGCGATAGCCAAGGACCTGCAGGCAAGGGGTATCAAACCGCTCAGAAGCGAAACCTGGCACGCCAATACGATCCAGGGCATCCTCACCAATGAGAAATACCGTGGGGATGTCCTTCTGCAGAAATACTATACCGATGACTACCTCACGAAGAAGCTGAAACGGAATCACGGTGAGGTGCAGCAGTATTACATTGAGGATGACCATGAGGCAATTATCGAGCCGAAGGTTTTCGACCTGGTGCAGGCAGAAATCGCACGCAGAACAAAATCCGGAAGCCGCTACAGTGGCGTGGATATCTTCGCGTCAAAAATCCGATGCGGGCAATGCGGCGGCTGGTACGGCGCCAAGGTCTGGCATTCCAATGACAAATACCGGCGGGTTGTGTACCGTTGCAACCACAAGTACGGTAACGGCAAAACCTGCGACACGCCGACCTTCACGGAAGATGAAATCAAGGCCATGTTTGTCAGAGCTTACAACGCCCGGATTGCCGACCTGGACCGAACGGCAGCAGATATCGAAGTGCTCATCGAAATCGTAAATGACACGGCCGCGCTCGAAACCGAACGGGACGGGCTCGCGGGCGAGCTGGAAATCGTGACCGGAATGATCAATGACATGATTGCCGAAAACGCGCACAGGGCCCAGGACCAGGATGAATACCAGCGCCGGTACAACGCGATGGTGGAAAGGTACAACGCGGCCGAAAAACGATATACCGAAGTATGCGCGGACATCGAAAACCGGCATGCGCGGTATAAACTGATATCGCATGAACTGGATGTGCTCAAGGAGAACGCTGAACCGCTCACGGAATTTGACGCTGACATCTGGGGCGCCACGGTTGCCGAGGCGGTCGTGTACGGACCCGATGACGTCCGCTTCATTTTCAAGCATGAGATGGACTACACCGTCAACAACGCAAATAAGAAAAACGAACAGACAAGTTGACAGGCACCTCGTTGGAGGTGCTTGCTTTTTACTGCATATTGTCTCATTTTAAGACATTCAGTCTTGATTGATAACATGACACATGATATAATTTTAATGATGAATTAGGAGGTTTCCCCATGAGTCTGAGATTTTCCCGAGTAACTATCGTTGGCAGCAAGCCCCAGGTTTCTTTCCTGGTCGGTGGCAATCCCCAGGACCAGAACGATCTGAACGGATGGACAGCCTTTGACAACTACATCAAAGGTGTGCGCCAGGATGAGGCAATCGTTGCCCATGTTGAAACGTTCCTCTATGGCGGCGAAGAGCCGGTTGACGCCACACCGGAGGAAGTGGCCTATATGTACAAACGGATTGAAATGCGTCCGGATTTCATCGAAGCCCGCACCGAAAAGTGTGATGAGGGTGACTTGATTATCTGGATCGACAAATCGGCAGGATAAGAGGTTTTGTTAATGGACGAAAGGCAAAAGGACCAACTGATTGAAAACATGGTCTCCAACCTTCCTGTGCTCCGAAAGGCCCTCGGAGTTTCACAGGAAGGTCTTGCTGATATGATCGGCTTGAACCGGAGCACCGTGGCGGCAATTGAAAACCGGAAACGGAAACTGCCGTGGGACACTTTCCTGGCGTTGCTGCTGGTGTTTACGAAAAATTCGGAGACTGACCGGCTGCTCAACGCCATGGAAATCTATACGGATGAGTTCAATGCGTTTATCAAGCGCGGTTGAATGGCCGCGAGGAATTGAGGACGTGAGTGTATGAGTATAGAAGAAATCAAAAAAATGGCGGCTGAATTTGCCGCCCGCGGAAAGATGGCGTTTCTGGACGCCGCGACAGAGGAGCAGATCGCGGAGTTTGAAAAGAAGCACGATCTCTCCCTACCGGGAAAGTATAAGGAATGGCTGTGCTTCAGTGACGGCGGCGAGTTTTTTCTGCCGGCCGGCGTGCAGTTTTACGGTGTCGCGCACAAGCCGCTGATCGATGTGGATGATGATGACAGGCCCAGCGAGAACTATATCGTCATCGGCGCGTTGGCTTCCGGTGATCCGATCCTGTTTGAAAAAGGAAAAGAGAACATTTCCATCTACAATCATGAGGATGGCAGAATTGAGGAGGATGAAACCTACGAGGACTTCTATGCCTTCCTAAATGATCTCGATGGTATTCTCGGGATCGGAGGTTGATTCTATGCCGAATAGAACAGCCGAAGCGAATAAAGCCATATTGGCCGCATGGGAGAACGAGCAGAAACGCGTTAGTGAAGGAACCGGAACCAGGGATTGGACTCCGGAACAGCAACAGGATATTCTCGATCGCGGAAAGGCTTATGATGAAAACGGAAAAGCCTTTCACGGCCAGCATATGCGTAGTGCGGAGAAGCATCCGGAATACCAGGGTGATCCTAACAACATCCAGTTTCTCACCAAAGATGAACACTTGGCAGCTCATGACGGAGACTGGCGTAATCCGACAAACTGGTATTATGATCCGGTAACGAAAACAAAGCTCGATTTTGGCGATGGCCCGATTATTCCTTGCACCGTAATAGATCTGAGTCAACCGATACGTGTTCCGGATATTGTTGCGGTTGAAAAAACAGAAGACGATATTCCAAAGGAATCTGCGGTTAAGGAACAGAGCGTGCCCAGGGCACCTCCAGCCCAGGAAAGGCCTCACGTGCAGAGCACGCCAAGGTCTGTGAGACCGCAAACGCCACCGCCGCCAGCTCCTACCGGTTTTTGGGCTGGCGTCAGAAAAGGTGCAAGAATTGTATGGAATGGGACCAAAAAGGTGGGCAGAATTGCTTGGGAACATAAAGGAGAGATTGGCGCCGTTCTGTTACCGATAGTAGCTGATGCGGTGGTTAACAAAATAACCAGATCACAAGAAAGCGGGTCTGGCAGCAGTAGTTCTTTTAATGCCATCGAGCATAGTCATAATCCTTCCACTTTAGATCCCTCGAATAATGCATCGAATCCCAGTCCTGTAGTAAATAGAAACTATCCAGAAACACATGCTTCTCCGCAACCGCATATGGTTGGGAAAACGGGCGATGGACAGCATTATCATACAAAGCAGGGCGTAATTTGGAAGGAAAAGGCACCTTACCCACGTGGTGGCAAACATTCTGATGAATAAAGTATAAGAGGGTCCTATGATGACGACAGCCTTCCGACAATCACGGCCGGTTTGCTGGGCGGGTGCATCCGGGTGCACCTTTCAACGAAAAGAATGTGATTGTATCAAATTCACTATGATGACGGACCCTGCCTGCGGTTCTGGCTCGCTGCTGCTGAAAGTGGCGAAGGTGCTGGGCAGGGAGAACATCGACCACGGATTCTACGGGCAGGAAATCGACCTGACGACCTACAATCTCTGCCGCATCAATATGTTTTTGCACAACATTTCCCCTGACAAGTTCAGCATCGTGCGGGAAGATACGCTGCTCAGTCCGCAGCATTGGGACGACCAGCCGTTTGAGCTGATTGTCTCCAATCCGCCGTTCTCCGTGCCGTGGGAGGGCGACAAGAACCCGCTGCTCATCAACGACCCGCGCTTTGCCCCTGCCGGTGTGCTGGCACCGGCTTCCAAGGGCGATATGGCGTTCATTATGCACAGCCTTTCGTGGCTGGCGAACAACGGCGCGGCGGCTATCGTCTGTTTCCCCGGCATTATGTACCGCGGCGGCGCAGAGCAGAAAATCCGCAAATATCTGGTGGACAACAACTTCGTGGACGCCATCATTCAGCTGCCCTCGAACCTGTTCCTGAATGTGACGATTTCCGTGGACATTATGCTGCTGAAAAAGAGCAAGCCGGACAACGCGGTTCTGTTCGTGGATGCGTCGAAGGAGTTTGTGAAGGTCACGAAGAACAACCGCCTTTCCGATGAAAATATTCAGCGCATTGTGTCGGCGGTGGCGGAACGCAAGGACGAACCGCACTTTGCCCGCCTTGTGCCGAACGCGGAAGTCGGCAACGCGCAGAACAACTACAATCTATCTGTTTCCACCTATGTGGAGCAGGAGGACACGCGGGAGCAGATTGACATTGCGCAGCTGAACGCGGAGATTGCCGAGATTGTGGCACGGGAGCAGAAGCTGCGGGAGGAAATTGATAGGATTATTGGGGAGATTGAAAAATAAAAAATGTTGTTAAGAGTCAAGAAAGGAGCTATATATGATAGATTGGATTGTATCTCTGGCATCTCTGCTGGTGTCCATTGTATCGTTATTTCAATTCAGCAAACCAGATTGAGTAACAAGCAGCAATTATTTGAAAAACGTGCAGACAAGTATATCGAGATTTGCGAGCTGATAAACAATTGTAAAAATACGATGGCATGTTTGAATCAAAAAATGATTTTAAGATCATCTACTTTAGTAATCAGCTATTTACTTAGTCCACTACGAGTTGAAAGTGAAGATAAACAATTATCTGTTATTACTGCAAATCGACATCTCAAAAAAAGCGCAGTAGAAATATCGTTGCTCTGGAAAGATAAAAATTTCAAGCTCGTAGAAGATTTCTTTAATCTCTATGCAGAATTACTGATGAAGATTTGGAACTATAATTTCTGTTATGATTTAATTAAAGAAGACTTTTCCGAATGCCTTTCGGAAGAAATAGAAGCGCGGTTAAATCATGAAGCTGAAGAATTGCAGTTATCCCAACAATGTAATGCACTTTTGAAAGTGGCAAAGCAAATAGAGCAAGATGACATTTTGCAAAACCTTAAAAAAAGTATACGGTTATAAAGGGAGTGAAAGCATGAATAATCTATCAGCATTGATAACAGAATTATGCCCAAATGGCGTAGAATATGTTCCTTTGTGGTCAGTAACAATATGGGATAAGCGTTTCAACTCCGTTGACAGAATAAAACAACCCACTGCCATCACTTATCCATATTTGCTTGCCGCAGATTTATTTGCAATGCAACAAGAAAATGGTGATGTTTTTCTGTTATCCACAGGAGAGCAGACCGGCTGGACAACTGAAGAAATAGCAGGAAAATATCTTTGTACGGGAGAAGTTGTCACGATGCCTTGGGGCAAAACTCGGCCAGTAGAAGACTGTGCAAAATACTATCGTGGAAAATTTGTTACAGCAGACAATCGAATCATGACATCAAATAATACAAGCGTTCTTGATAACAAGTACTTATATTATTGGTTTATAAGTGTTGGTAAAGTCGTTGATACTTTTTATCGTGGTTCGGGAATACAACATCCAGATATGGCAAAGGTTTTAGACTTACAAATTCCCATTCCACCCCTCGAAATCCAGCACGAAATCGTCCGTATACTGGATACATTCACAGAGCTTACCGCAGAGCTTACCGCAGAGCTTACCGCAGAGCTTACCGCAGAGCTTACTGCAAGAAAGCAGCAGTATGCGTATTATCGTGACAAATTGCTGACCTTTGAAAGCCGCACTACATGGCACTCGCTTGATGATTTAATCATTTCTTTGAATACAGGGTTAAATCCGCGACAGTTTTTCAAACTCAATACAGAAGATGCACACAATTACTATGTTACGATTCGAGAAATTCAGAATGGCACAATTGTCATTTCAGATAAAACAGATAAAATCAACGATGAAGCACTACAGCTCTGCAACAATCGTTCTCATCTCGAAGTTGGCGACGTGCTTTTTTCCGGGACAGGAACAATTGGCGAAACCGCAGTAATAACAGAACCGCCTACAAACTGGAATATCAAAGAAGGTGTTTATGTTATCAAGCCTCGCAAAGATAGGCTTAATTCTCGCTATTTAATGTATATCCTGCGCACTGATGCCATGCGTGCAGCAATTTCAAAGAAGGTTGCCGGGGGAACTGTCAAAAGCATTCCAATGGGAGAAATGCGCAAATTGCAGATTCCAGTTCCTACTCTTGATGTTCAAAATCGCCTTGTCACCGTCCTCGACAATTTCGACGCCATCTGCTCCGACCTAAACATCGGCCTGCCCGCCGAAATCGAAGCCCGAAAGAAACAATACGAGTTCTACCGCGACCAACTCTTGACGTTTGCCGCACAGGATGAAATTGTCTTGACAGACAGACAGACAGACAGACAGACAGACAGACAGACAGACAGACAGACAGACGAGTATAACGCCCTGATTCGCCTGTGTCAATATGTTTTCGGGTATGTCACACTTGAGATTTCAGATATATGCAATATTTCAAGGGGAAAAGTGATTTCAAAAACAGATATAATGGAGCAGGTTGGGACGTATCCTGTCTACTCGTCTCAAACTGAAAACAATGGTGAATTAGGTAAAATAGATTCTTATATGTTTGATGGAGAATACGTTACATGGACTACGGATGGAGCAAACGCTGGTACAGTATTTTACCGCTATGGAAAATTTAACATTACCAATGTTTGCGGTTTACTGTCGGTAATGGATTCATCAGTTTTGTTGGAAAAATATCTTTTCTATTTCTTGCAAAAAAACGCAGGAAAATACGTAAATGCAGGAATGGGAAATCCTAAATTGATGAGTAATGTTATGGCATCCATTAAAATCGATATTCCGTCACTTTCGGAGCAAAAGCGCATCATTGCCATTCTCGACCACTTCTCCACCCTCTGCACCGACCTCACCTCCGGTCTCCCCGCCGAAATTGAAGCAAGACAGAAGCAATACGAATATTACAGGGACAATCTGCTATCGTTCACCCCGGCAGATTGACCCGGAAGGAGGTAGCCCGTGAGCTACTTTAATATCGTTTCTCAGAGCGACGAAAGTACCGTTGTCGCCGAATATACGCCGCAATCCCAGCGCTCGGATGCTTACCAGAGCGAAGCTGACTTGGAAAACGAGTTCATCCGCCTGCTTTGCGAGCTTGGCTATGAGCGCCTGACCATTCACAAAGAGGCCGACCTCATCGCCAACCTGCGCACGCAGCTTGAAAAGCTGAATGATTATCGCTTCACCGACGGCGAATGGCAGCGCTTCTGGAACGAGGTGCTGGCGAATAGCAATTCCGGCATTCTTGAAAAGACCCGCCTGATTCAAGAGGACTATGTGCAGGTGCTTCGCCGGGATAGTGGAGAGAGCAAGAACATCCAGCTCATCGACAAAAAGTGCATTCACCACAACAGCTTGCAGGTCATCCATCAATACGCCATCTCCGCCAAGGAGGGCGCTGCGCATGATAATCGCTATGATGTGACGGTGCTGGTCAATGGTCTGCCGCTGGTTCACATTGAGCTGAAACGCCGCGGTGTGCCCATTCGGGAGGCGTTCAACCAGATTGACCGCTATCAGCGGGATAGCTTCTGGGCCTCCAGCGGGCTGTATGAGTTCGTGCAGATTTTCGTCATCTCCAATGGCACGAACACGAAATATTACTCCAACACCACCCGCTTCAACCACATTAAGGACGCGAAGGCGCAGAGAGTCAAGCAGTCAAAAACCAGCAACAGCTTTGAGTTTACGTCCTTCTGGGCGGATGCAAATAACCGAGTCATCCCCGACCTTGTGGACTTTACCAAAACCTTTTTCTGCAAGCACACCATTCTGAACATCCTCACCCGCTATTGCGTGTTCACGGCGGAAAATATGCTGCTGGTCATGCGTCCCTACCAGATTGTCGCCACCGAGCGCATTTTGAACCGCATTGAGATCGCCAACAACTACAAGAAATACGGCACCGTAGCGGGCGGCGGGTACATCTGGCATACCACCGGCAGCGGCAAAACGCTGACCTCTTTCAAAACAGCGCAGCTTGCCTCCAAGCTGGACTACATCGACAAGGTGCTTTTCGTCGTTGACCGCAAGGACTTGGACTACCAGACGATGAAGGAATACGACCGCTTTGAGAAGGGCGCGGCGAACAGCAATACCTCCACGGCAGTCTTGAAGCGCCAGCTTGAAGATGATAACGCCAAAATCATCATTACCACCATTCAGAAGCTCGCTACGTTCATCAAAAAGAATACCGGACATGCGGTGTTTGACAAGCGGTTCGTCATTATCTTCGACGAGTGCCATCGCAGTCAATTCGGCGACATGCACCAAGCCATCACCAAGTACTTCAAGCGGTATCATCTGTTCGGCTTTACCGGCACGCCCATCTTCGCGGTCAATGCCGGCGTGAGCAAGAATCCCACGCTTCGCACAACAGCACAGGCGTTCGGCGACCAGCTTCACGCCTACACCATCGTAGATGCCATCCGTGACAAGAATGTGTTGCCCTTCCGCGTGGACACCATCAAAACGATGGATGCCGAGCCAGACATTGATGACAAGGAAGTCTGGGACATCAACCGCGAAAAGGCTTTTCTTGCGCCGGAACGCATTCGCCTGATTACGGAATATATTCTGACGCACTTTGACCAGAAAACGTATCGCGGCGACAAGACTTACACGTTTAGCGTCCTGCAAAACATTGCCGAGGTTGCTTCCGCGAATGGACGGCAGCAAATCGAGGAAATCAAGCAAAAGCAGCGTGTAAGCGGATTCAACTCCATTTTCGCCGTGTCCAGCGTGGACGCTGCCAAGCTGTATTACGCCGAGTTTCAGCGCCAAATGGCAGCGAATCCACAGCAGCGGCTCAAAGTAGCCGTCATTTACAGCTATGGCGCAAACGAGGAAGAAACAGACGGCATTCTTGACGAGGAGAATCCAGAGGATACCTCTGCGCTGGATCAAAGTTCCCGTGACTTTCTGGATGCTGCCATCCGCGACTATAACGAGATGTTCCACACCAATTATTCCACGGACGGCGATAAGTTCCAGAATTACTACAAGGATGTTTCCCTGCGGATGAAGAATCGGGAGCTTGACCTGTTGATTGTGGTCAACATGTTCCTGACCGGCTTTGATGCGACGACGCTGAATACCCTGTGGGTGGACAAGAATCTGAAAATGCACGGGCTGATTCAGGCTTATTCCCGCACAAACCGCATTCTCAATTCCATCAAGGTATGCGGCAATATCGTATGCTTCCGCAATCTGCAAAAGCGCACCGACGATGCTCTTTCCCTTTTCGGCGATAAGAAAGCGGGCGGCATTGCCTTGCTGCGCGGCTATAAGGATTACTATTTCGGCTATACAGACACCGAAGGAATGTACCATCCGGGCTATCGGGACATGATTGAGGAGCTGATGACCGAATTTCCCCTATCCGAGGAGCATATTACCGGCGAACAGCATCAGAAGGACTTTATCGTGCTGTTTGGCGCAGTCCTGCGGATGCGAAATCTTCTATCTTCTTTTGATGACTTTGCTGGGAATGAAATTTTGAGCAAACGTGATTTCCAAGATTATCTCGGTCGCTACCAAGACCTGCAGGATGAATGGAAGAATCGCAAGCCCACCGGCGAAAAAGAGGATATCACCGACGACATTGTTTTTGAAATTGAACTCATCAAGCAGATTGAAATCAATATTGACTACATTCTCATTCTCGTCCAAAAGTATCACGATTCCCACTGCAATGATAAAGAAGTGCTCATTACGATTCAGAAAGCCGTGGATGCCAGCCCAGAACTGCGCAGCAAGAAGGCGCTGATTGAAACCTTCATCGCAGGCATCAACGATACATCGGACGTGCTGCTTGAATGGCGCACCTTGGTAGCCGAGGAAAAAGAGAAACAGCTTGCCGCCCTCATCAAGGAAGAAAACCTGAAAGATGCGGAAACCCGCCATTTTATCGCCCATGCCTTCCGTGACGGCGTTATCAAAACGACCGGCACGGACATCGACAATCTGATGCCGCCGATTTCTCGTTTCGGCGGCGGAAACCGTGCCGCGAAAAAGCAGACGATTATTGAAAAGCTGAAAGTGTTCTTCGATCGGTTCTTTGGTATCTGATGCAGAAAAGGGAGCTAACGCCTGTTTGCAGACGTCCGCTCCCCTTTTCATTGCTTTCAGAAATGCGATATTGTTCACTTTATCATCCCGAAAAACCTCATTGCCGCCTCAATCGCCTTTTCTTTCTCTTCCGGACACCTCGGCTGTCTTGCATCCTCCGCCTTCGCCTTATTGTAGCATTCCCGCTCAATGATGCCATACTTGCGCTTGACCTGCGCGATGTTCAGCGTGGACACTTTAAACCCGAAGTGTTCCTGCACATATGCCTTAATTTTCTCATAAGTCGCGTTGTGCTCAGCTTCCGCTTTCGTCACGTCCAGCTCGCTCATGTCCACATGAATGTCGATATGTTTTGCCTCTTCTAGTTTAGCCAATACCATCACATTCTCCACCCCGCTCGTCCAACAGAACATATCGACGCTCTGCACCTTCTGCACCCTGTACCCCTTCTCCACAAACAGCGCCGCATCGCGCGCCTGCGTCGCGACGTTGCAGCTCACATACACCACGCGCTTCGGGGCGGCTTGCGCAATCGCGTCAATCACGGCGGGTTCAACGCCCTTGCGCGGCGGGTCAATCACAATCACGTCCGGGCGCAAGCCCTCCGCCACCAGCTTCGGCAGCAGCACCTCCGCCGCGCCGCAGCGGAAATTCACGTTCCCGATGCCGTTGCGGACGGCGTTCTCCTTCGCGTTCTCAATCGCCTGTGGAACAATCTCGATGCCCAGCGCCTCGCGGCAATGGCGCGCCATCATCAGCGTAATCGTGCCCGCGCCGCAATACACGTCGCATAGGCGCTCGTCGCCCGTCAGCTCGGCAAAATCCAGCGCCGTCTGGTACAGCACTTCCGTCTGCGCCGGATTAACTTGAAAGAACGCCGCCGGGCTGATTTCAAAGCGCAGGCCGCACAACTCGTCCGTCAGCGTGTCACAGCCGTAGAGGGTGTGGAAGCGCCGACCCATGATGACATTCGTGCGCTCGCGGTTTTCATTCAGAATGACGCTGACCGCCCCCGCCGCTTTCAAGGACGCAACCAGTTCCCCCTCGTGCGGAATTTCACTGCCGTTGATGACCAGCACCGCCATCGCCTCGCCCTTTCGGTTGATGCGGACGACGATGTGCCGCACCAGCCCCGTGTGCGTCTCCTCAACGTACGGTTCGACGTGAAAGCGCCTCATCCACCCCAGTACGCGGCGGCAGATTTCGTCCGCCGGCGGCATGGCGTTCGGACATTGCGCAATCGGGATAATATCGTGGCTGCGCGGCGCGAAAAAGCCCGCCACGGGTTCCGCCACCGTTCCGCCGACAGGCAGCGCCGTCTTATTGCGGTAGTGCGATGGGTCTGCCATGCCCAGCACCGGGGGCACGTCGATGTCGATATGCCCGATGCGGCGGAAGCAGTCCTGCACCTGCTGGCGTTTCGCTTCCAGCGTCGTTTCGTAGGTCATATGACGCCCCGTGCAGCCGCCGCAGCGGGGGTATGCCGCGCAATCCGGCGTTTTCCGGGCGGGTGAGGCCGTCAGCGGCTTTCCCTCCATACGCCCGAACGCGAATCGGGACTGCACCTTGACGATGCGCACCCTCGCCGTCTCGCCGGGCAGCATCCCCGGCACAAAAACGGCCATGCCGTCAGCGCGGCACACGCCTTCCAAGTCCGCCCCAAGGCCATCCGCCGTCAAGGTCAGCAAATCGTTCTTCTTCATCCGCTTCGTCCCCTTCCTGTGTTGACTTCCATTATAACAGGGTCGCCTGATTTTGACAAGACGTTGGCACTTCCCTTTCCCTCTTCGCAGAGCACGCATATGGTTCTTGATTTTTATTGTTGCAGAGGATTTCGCCTCTGCGGAGGCGAGGAGGGGGCTTTGCGGTCGCCCCCTCCACCCC
>ERZ857827.239-NODE-239-length-85439-cov-12.434566_pt1 | contig 85439 bp, 78 predicted proteins | sample MGYA00519761_ERZ857827 | MGnify/ENA primary metagenome ERZ857827 (study PRJEB31778, sample SAMEA3449370) | human gut metagenome | biome: human gut; feature: human-associated habitat; material: faeces | place: United Kingdom | collected 2010/2012 ... | reverse complement strand
TAGTCGGAAGCATCCCGACCTTACATCAAGTCGAGATATATGCCTTTCAAAGGCTGACGGAATATATCCTTTCCGCTTGGATTTGTTTTCCTGGCAATGGAGTTTGCAGATCTCCAACAACCAAACACCGCCAGTCTAGCCGATGTTTTGGTAAGTTGCAAGGGCAAGTTTAACGGAGATAAGATTTTTTATGGCGATAGTTAAAAAGCCGATGAAAAATAGTTCATTTGCAAGCTGCTGATGACGTAACGCGGAAAATAAAACCACACAGTATTTGTTAATACAAAAAAAGCTCCTGTAAAAACAGAAGCTTTTTTTAATGGTGAGCGCGTCGGACGGCCGCCGTAAAATCTGCCGGCGGCAGATTTTACCAGGAGACGCAATGAGACTAAACTTTTGGAGAAAGCGAAGCGCCGCGAACAAAAGTTATAGTCGGAATTGACCGAACCCTTGGGTTCGAATCCCGAGATTAAAATACAAAAAAAGCTCCTGTAAAAACAGAAGCTTTTTTAATGGTGATGCGGTTTCCAGTCATCGCGAACTGGTCTAACCCGCCGCAAACCTTTGCGTGTAAACGCTTTGAAGAAGGAATTGGCTTCTGCGAATCAACCGATTTTTTATTAGAAGCACTTTCCTCACTTCTCAAACTTGTCTAAATTTTAATACATGTTTTTTCCTTTGTCAATAGTGAAATATTTTAGCTAAATTGTAATCGGAATTGGCTATGTTTTAATTGAGGATGTTCTCTCAATACTTTTTTTACAAAGTCAAAATCCATATTTTCACAACAAAGATAACGTTCTGCAAAAAGAATTTGTCGATAATTTAAAAATTCCAAATTATCCTTGGAACATTGGATGGGAACACTAAACAATATTTTTTACATTATATTTAGGGATTATAATTAATTACCATTTTTGAATCATTTAAAATCTCAGCAATATCTTTAGGATAACCTTTTATTGGGCTAGTAAAAAATAACCGTTTCTTCGCTCTTGACAGGCCAACAAAAAAGCAGCGTAAACTTTCTTCCTTTTGCTCTAGTTTATCAAGCGCCCACCAAGAGTTTACATGAAAATCAGCAAAAAACACAGTATCAAATTCCAATCCCTTACTTTTATGTGTCGTCATGAGCCTAACTGAATTAACCCCCAGATACTCATCAATTGCTAATGGTAAATTACCATTATTAGTGTCAATACATTTCTGAAGCAAACTTAATATAGCTTTTCCTGCTTCATTAAAGCTCTTTTTATTTTGGTATAGATTATTGAAAATTTGGATCTTAGGAATAATTGAAAATATATCTTTTATCCAAGTTTGAGCTGATATAAATTCGTGTTTTATTATTTTGCGTTTAGTTTCATGCAATTTTTTTATATCTCTTGGCTTATCTAAATTTAAAGATAAAATAACAGAAAGAAGATAATGTAATTCTTTTTGTTCTGTTACAGTTATAATACCAAGTTTTAATTTAAGAAGATAAATCGTTAATTTTGATAAGCTATCAACCATAAGATCTTGAAATGTAGCGCCCTTATCGCAAACTTTTGCATCTTCATTACGAACAGATATATGGTAGGAAGTGAATACCTTCTCCGAATTTTTTAAATAATCCGCTGTTTTTTGTTTAAGGATAATAGCAAAATCACCTAAAGTTAAATTTTTATGATCAGTCCTTATTTTATTTATACATTGTACAATATAAAGAGCTTCTTCAGCTGTGGAATTAAAACTTTTTGCGGATATGAAACTTGTAGAATCAAAAGGTTTATTGGTTTGATATACAATAGGCACATAATGAGAAGGTGTCAATTTTTGAACCACAGTATTTATAAACGCAACTATTTCAGATGATGATCGATGATTATATGAAAATTGGTATTCAATAGCACCAAAGTCAGTCTTAAATTTATTAAAAATATCAGGAATCGCTCCAGCCCAACCCATAATAGCCTGATTATAATCACCAACAGCACTTATTTTATTACAGTCATTACAAAATAATAATTGTAAAATTTCATAATGGCGATCTGTAACATCTTGGAATTCATCTAAAAAAATATATTGATAGGTTTTAGAAATAAGTTCTCGGATATTTTTATTTTTTTTTATAATATAATACGCTAAAGTATGGCACATCCTATAATCAATTTGATTATTATTTGTAGCATACAAATATAGATTCATTGTATCAGAATCGACATTTTCAGTTAAAATATTAACTTTTTTTGTATAAGAATCTGGAAATGTTTTTGTATTTGATGAACGCAAATAATCGACTTCGTCAGTTTTATCAATAGGTTCAAAATCCCTTTGAAGTTGCAACCAAGAAGGTAAGCTAGTTGAAAATCTTCGAATAAGAGAAACAAGAAAGGCATCGACAGTCATGGATTGAAATCTATGCGAAAGATCTGGTGGACAACGTTGTTGTACCCGTTCCCTAATATTAGCAGCAGCATCAACTTTATAGCATAAAGCCAATATTCGAAAAGGAGCGTGACATAATCCAGTTTGGAGTAAATATGTTGCTTTCTGGGCTAAAACTTCAGTTTTTCCTGTACCTGGCCCCGCAATAATTGCAAGATTCTTATCTACATTCTGTACAACAGCATTCTGCTCTGTTGTCAAGTTTATTCCCTCTGCAGGCTTCCAATCATTTTTCGGAATATAGCTCATCATTGTTTTTCTCTGATAATACAATATAATCTAATTTTTGCTTGGATTCAGGAATACAGAGTACTTCTCGTATTGTATCAATAATCATATCTAAAACAGGAGGAATATTATCAAAAAAATCTTTATTTTCCATACTTTTGATCTTATCACATGCTAAATAGTGTGCTGCTACTTTACTTTTTGATTTAAATAAATAACGGTATTTTTTTAACAAATCATCTGAAAAAAAGTTACCTTTATATTCACCTTCACAACCATCTTTACCTAATACTGCTATAACTAAATTCTCATGACTATCATTATTTCCATTATCCATATAATACTGAGGAAAACTTTCTATCATCATCATATCTAAATCTAATGGATAAGAAAAAAAGACTTTATAGTCGTTTCTTAATTTTTTGCGTTTTTCATCGATGGATAACTCATTGAAATCAACTGTAGTACATTTTCCCAATTTTTCCAATTGCTTAATAATATAATCAACTCTACTAGCTCCCCCATTTTTACGGCCTCGATCATAATCAAGCAAAGTTAAGTGTGGAATTTTTAACTCATCTAATAATCTCCACATGTAGTTCACATGACGTCCGCCTAATTGTACAAACGATACAAAGGAAGAATCAAAATTATAACCACTCTTTTGTGCAACTGTAGGTAACACAATTTCTTCTGAATCGCCTTCTCCTAAAACCACAAATTTTGCAAAATATAGTTCCGGATGAGCCAGAACTGCTTGGTTAATGTATTTATAATCATCATCTGTTTTGTTTTCCGGAAGTAATACATTGTATATCAAAGATTTTCTCTCGTCGTCGCTTAATTCCTGTCTCAAAAATCTTATTTGCTCGACTCTTTTCATACGTCTGACAACATTAGGGGAATGGGAGGTGATGATACTAATAATATTTTTATTTGTATTTTTTCCCTCAAATAATGACATAATTCGGCTCAAATAAAATGCAGATAGATGATTTTCTGGCTCTTCCACAGCTAAAATTGTAAATATTGAAGCTTCATAATCCTGTTCCTTCACTCCTTCCAACTTACGTTTTGAATGTTTAATTTCTAATTCATATAAAGCCATGGATAAAGAAAAATATAGTAGAGATATTTGTCCATCACTTAACTCATTTATATTTTTCGCCTCAGCCGTTTCAGCGGGGCAAAGTTTTAATAACAAAGATTTAATGAGATCATCAAATTTACTAGCCACAGCCTCTAGTTTTACTTTACTATAATGTTGTAAACTGCCATCATGAGTTTTTTGCCATATCTCATTTATCATAGATTGGATAGATTTTATTATTGGTAAATCACTAATCTTTTCCCTAAGTATTTTACTGCCGGTTTCAATTGCTAACTTTTTATCATCAGATATATCCGCATATCGCTCAATTTTCTTTATTATACGGCGCATATCATCTCGTAAAATACTTTTAGTATCTCTAACTGCAGGAATATAAATAAGACTAATTTGTCGCCTTTCATGATTCTCAACTTTTATTTTTAATGGAGATATATTTCCAAATTCAATATCTTCATCACCTAAAACCCAAAATAGCGTTGATGAAACATCATCCTCATATTCTTCTTCATTCCAAACAGCTTCTAATCTTATTCTTGCGAAAAATTGATGCTTTTTATCTTCATATATGACAGGAGAAAAAAATGCTAACATTTCAGTTTCATCTTTATTCTCAAAACCAAAAACAATATCAATATAAAGTTGTCGACCTTTTATATCTTCATCTGTTTCATTAGGGCAAATATGAAAATCAGATTTTATAACAGTTCTTTCCTCAACTGTATTGCCAAATATTCTTTGTATAGCCCTTATAATTGCGCTTTTACCACAGCCGTTATTTCCAATTAAACAAGTAATATCCTTTTCTAACCAAATCGTCGTAGGGTCTTTTCCAAAACATTGAAAGTTAGAAAGCTCAATTTTATAAATATACATTGACAAATCATTCCCATCAAATTGAAAAATATAAATAATTTTTTCTGTATTATTTCAATATATTGTGTGAAAATAAAGATATAGCAATTGCTTTTATAGCTGTATCTTCATCATATTGCGTGTTTATTGGCATAATCGTCCCCTAAGCATAAAGCATTTTGAATTTTACTATGACCATCAATTTTTTGAAAACGTTTAGTTTGTATTTGGTTAAGCATAGCAATTAAACAGCAACCGATGTGATAACTTAAGTTAACAGGTACAGCATTGCCGATTTGTTTGTATTGTGCACCTATAGATCCCTTAAATTCCCATGTGTCTGGAAAAGATTGAATCCTTGCGTATTCTCTAATAGTCAACGGTCGAGTTTCGCTAGGGTGGCATCGTTCTGTTTGCTTTTGCGCAGGAGCACAGGTTAAAGTTAAACTGGGTTCATCCCACGAAAGACGTCTTGCCATACCAGTTTTTCCCCCAGAAAGGTAAAAACTTCCCTTCATATATTCTTTTTGCAATTCTATAGGAAGATCTCGCCAGTATCCACCTTCCGGAACTTGAGAGAGAATCTCAGCTTTTCTTTTTGGATAGCTTTGCCCTTCAGATTTTGGGCAATTTTTCAATGCCGCCCTTAAAGAAACTGTATAATTTTTCTCTTTGGGGAAAATGAAAGGTAAATCTAGGTCTTTTCTAATTCCAATTATAATTAATCGTTCTCTTTTTTGGGGAACATCCAAATATTGTGCTCTAAGTACCTTATACCGGACATTATAACCTAACTCCGTTAAAGTATTTATCATTGTTTGTAAGGTTCGACCATTATCATGCTTTAATAGCCCTTTAACATTTTCCCCTACTGCAATTTTAGGCATGGTTTCTTTAACACAACGAGCAAATTCAAAAAATAATGTTCCCCTCGTATCTTCAAATCCCATACTTTTTCCTGCATAACTAAAAGCTTGGCAAGGAAAACCAGCCTGAACGATGTCAACCTTATTTTTCCAAGGTGTGAAATCTACATTATGTACATCAGCATGAAGGATGTTTGTACCTCTAGGAAAATTATGTTTTAATGTTTCTATGCAGTTTTTATCAAACTCATTCAGCAGTACGTGGTGAATACCTGCATTTTCAAAGCCTAAAGCAGTTCCTCCCGCTCCGGCAAACAGTTCTATTGCCGTATAAGGGGATGGTGCTTCATTTTTTAATACTTTAAATTCTGCCTCGGATTTGTCGTTTAGTTTTTTCAGAAGTGCTTTTACTTCATCTTCATCAAAAATCCTATGATTTTTATCTGATCTTTCTGCTTTTATAAGACCTTTTTTTTCCCATCTTCTAACAGTATCAATTGAAAGATTAAGTTTTTGGCTAACTTCGTGAATAGATAATTGCATATAATATCACTCCTTATTTGATACAAGCGAACATACAATAACCCTTGCATATATGCAAGGGTTATTAGAACAGCTGTAGATAAATTAAGATATCGTTATTGATTATATTTTTCTTCAATCTCAGCTGCTAATTGGTCTATGACTGAATTTAATAGATTAGTTCCATCAACTTCTGTTGCAATGGATGCAATTTCACCGATAAGTTCATTATAAAAATTTTCATCACCTGTCAAATGATGCCAAAAATCTTGACCCGCATAAACGGGATGTGATTTATTAATCGTTTTGTACATTGTCGATAGATCTTCGTTAGCACCATAAAAAACACCGACTATGCAATCTATATCAGCATTAAATTCACGCAATCCATTTGCACGAGCTAGACGACGAATAGCTTCAAAATGGTTTATAATGGTTGTAATATCGTCTTTATTAATTGTATTAGGACCAGCTTTAATTTGACAATATTTACGCCGTCCATCAAGCTGGTCAATAAATTCAATATCTATACCAGGCGTTGTAGAAGCAAAACCACTTAGCACATCCTTACAAAACGCCTGCATCTGTGTTCCAAATGTAGTATTTATAGATGTTCCTAAAACTCTTGGATAAATTAGAGCTTTTGCAATACTATGAGCATCGCAATTACCAAATGCAAAATTTGCCAAATACTTTTCCAAAAAAGGATTAGGCTGAAAAGCAGAAAGTTTTCCTAATTTCTCAGTATTTCGATTATGGTTTTGAACAATATTTTCTCTGAAAAATTGTTTTGCTTTTACAAGTATCTTTATTTTTTCTTCGTGAGTCACCGTAAGTTCCTAATTTTTATAAAATTACAAAAAATTATACTAACATTTTGCAAAAAACAATTATAAACTTGCTTTCTAGTTAATATATTTCTGTAGAAGTTATTATTAATTTTACCGTGATTATTCTGTTTTTCAAGCAGATTCTGGCATTTTCCAGCCGTTTCTCATTGTATAACCATTTCCTCTACGATTTCCTTAATAAAATCATATTCCCGCATCAAAAGTAAGAGATGATAAGCGCTGATAGGTGTGCCTTTTTGAAACCAATTTCGGGTTAAATACAGGCTGGCATCTATTTTGAGAGCCACATTTTGATAAATTTGCCGCTTGTAATGTGCAGATAAACACTTTATCAGCAGTTCCGTGAGCTCCTTATTATTTTCAATAATAAATTTGTCAACACCTATTTCGCACCAAATCTGGTGCTTTTTACTATTAGACATTCGCTTCCCTTTCGCCGATGATGATTAGACATAACGAACATTATAAAGAGAATTGTTTAGAAGAAGGGGAATGAGTATGTACCCAAATAATGAAGATAAAATTCCGGCAGCCATGTATATTAGGATGTCGACAGAACATCAGAAGTATTCTCCGGAAAATCAGGCGGCAGCCATTAGAGAATATGCAGACCACCATAATTATGAAATTATCAGAACTTATACCGATGGCGGCAAAAGCGGTTTGAATATCGCTGGTCGTGCTGCTTTGCAGCAAATGTTGAGCGATGTTCAAAGCCATCAAGCTGAATATAAAGCCATTCTTGTTTTGGACGTTACCCGCTGGGGACGGTTTCAGGATGCCGATGAAAGTGCATATTACGAGTACATCTGTAAAAGAGCCGGAACACCGGTAAAATATTGTAACGAGCAGTTTGATAATGACGGCAGCCCTGTCGCAACTATCGTTAAAGGCGTCAAACGGACAATGGCGGCCGAATATAGCCGAGAGCTTTCTTGCAAGGTTTTTGCGGGTAAGTGCCGTCTAATTAATCTAGGTTATCGTCAGGGCGGTTTCGCAGGCTTTGGATTGCGGCGTATGATGGTAAACGAACATGGCGAACACAAGGGAATTCTTGCTGCCGGAGAGCATAAAAGTATTGCTACTGACCGAGTTATTCTTGTGCCTGGTCCGGAAGAGGAACAAAAAATTGTCCGTTGGATGTATAAAATGTTTACCGAGGAACTGAAAACCGAACAGGAAATCGCCGATATCCTTAATCAACAGGGAGTCCTCACTGATTTAAATCGTACCTGGACTAAGGCAACGGTCAATCAGGTCTTAACCAATGAGAAATATATCGGCAACAATGTTTCCAACCGCATTTCTTTTAAATTAAAGACTAAACGCGTGGTTAATCCGGAAAGTGAATGGATTCGCAAAGAAGGAGCTTTTGAGGCAATCGTTGATCCGAGCGTCTTTTATATCGCCAAAGGCATCATTAACGCCCGTGCCAGACGTTTCTCCAATGATGAGCTTTTGCAGAAATTAAGGGATTTGCAAGCCAAGAAAGGCTATCTGTCTGCCCTTATCATCAACGAAAGCCCCGATATGCCGTCAAGTTCCATCTATTCCAGCCGCTTTGGCAGTCTGGTACGGGCTTATCAACTCATCGGTTATGATCCGGAACGGGATTACAGTTTTATTGAAATTAACCGCTTCTTGCGCGAATTGCATAAAAATATTTTTAAGGAGACAATTGGTAAAATCCAAGAAATCGGCGGGGACGTTAAGATTGATGCCGAAAATGACCTCTTAAATGTCAACGACTATTTTTCGGCATCCATTGTCATTTGCCGGTGTAAGCAATTGCCTAATGATGGTTTCCGCTGGAAAGTCCGTTTTGATACTTCCCTTTTCCCGGATATAACCATTGCCGTGCGCATGTCCGCCGATAATAAAAACGTCTTGGACTATTATCTGCTGCCGGCTCTGGATTTTAGGGATCCTAAGCTATTGCTTTCCGAACAGAATAAAGGAATTCTTGATTCTTACCGTTTCCCGGATTTAAGCCAGTTGTTTGAAATGGCACGCCGTAACTCTATCCGCTATTGGGAGGCTGCATAATGAACCGCCGCCAAAGTTTGGAAAACATCCCAATTGAAAAGATTAATATTCTCAATCCGCGGGAACGCAATCGCAAAATTGCCAACGAAATCAAGAAAAATATTGAAGATGTCGGCCTGAAGCGTCCGATTACCGTTTCACGAAGATTAGATTTCACAGATGGCAAAGAATACGATTTGGTCTGTGGCCAAGGACGTCTGGAGGCTTATATTGCCAATAACCAGACGGAGATTCCGGCAATTATTATTGACGCCGATGAAGAAGAAACCCTGATTATGAGCCTTGTTGAGAACATTGCCCGGCGGAATTATTCCCCGACCGAACTGCTTCAGGGAATCAAACAGCTCAAGGACAAAGGATATTCTTCGGCCGAGATTGCCCGCAAAACAGGCTTTACAGCAGAATATATCAACCAAATCAGCAAGTTGTTGTTTCGAGGGGAAGAACGCTTGATTAACGCCGTCTATACGGATCGTATTCCGTTAAACGTAGCAATTGATATTTCGGATGCAGATGACAAGGATGTTCAGAATGTTTTGCGTGAAGCTTACGAAGCCGGACAGATTCGCGGTAATAAATTAGCTTTTGTAAAGGATTTAATTGAACGGCGAATTAAGAAAGGTAAAAGCATTTATAAGAAAAAATGCAGTGCCAAGCAGTTGACGGCACAAGATGTTCAGGCTCTTTACGAGCAGGAAATCAAACGGACAAAGCTGATTATTGCCAAGAATGATCGGGTTGAAAATTCACTGATTTTTGTTACCCAGAGCATCAAGAGCCTGCTTGGCAACGAGAATTTTTATAACTTATTGAAAGCAGAAGAATTGGAAAAACTGCCGAAATATTTAGCTGAAAGGTTACAGATTCATGGATAAAAAATTAAATAAGGCCTTTGAACAGGCAATCATTCGTTTAAAACTTTCAGAAATAACCCCTTCAAAAGAGATAAATAAGGATGTATTTGCTTCCCGAAAATATGCCCAGATTGTTTCTTCCGTTCGCGAAATCGGCCTGATTGAAGCGCCGATCGTAACCTTTAGCGATGACGGTTATACGCTTTTGGATGGCCATCTGCGTTTGAATGCACTTAAGGACTTGGATATACAGGAAGTAGATTGCCTTGTTTCTACCGATAATGAAAATTTTACCTACAACAAACATGTCAATCGGCTCTCCAATGTCCAGGAACAGAAAATGATAGAAAAAGCCATCAATCGCGGTGTTTCCATTGAACGTCTGGCACGGATTCTAAATATGAATCCTGAAAATATCCGTCATAAGAAAAATCTACTGAAAGGCATTTGCGAAGAGGTCGTAGAGATGCTGAAAGATAAAATTGTGAGTTCCAAGGTGTTTTATTATTTGGCCAGAATGAAACCGGAGCGCCAGATTGAAGCGACTAAGATTATGGTCGAAAGCAAAACTTTTACTTCATCATTTGCTCGTTCCATCTGGCTTGCTACGTCAGATGAACAGCTTGCCGTTCCCCGGCGGCAGCAGAGGCCGGCTGTAACAGACTTCAGCCATTTTACCAAACTGGAGGAGGAAATTAACCGGCTGCATGGCGAATATGAGGAAATTGAGGAGAATTACGGCCTGAATGTCTTAAATTTTACACTGGTCAAAGGATATATCAAAACCTTGGTAATGAACCCGCGTGTAAACCGCTATCTCCGGATCAATAATCCTGATATTCTGGAACACCTGGAAAGCATTGTCGATATTGATAATTTAAATACCGAAGAATAAATAATTTGACTTTTTATTCTTATTGGTTGTAAAATGCGCCTATGCTTGTTGGTAAGCACGGTCATTCGCCCAAAGATTTATTCATCCAACTTCAAAAGAAATAATAACGACCTTTAGTTAATTATCGTTGTTAGTTTGCGAATGCGTATATTTGATAATTAGCTATATTTAAAGGAGTAATATTATGACTTTTGAACAATATGCAGAAAATCTGTTAGAAGACTTCAATACAAGAATTTTAGATGAAAATGGAGATATTTATATATATTTTCCTAAACATTATGATACTGCAGAAATATTCCTTTCCTACGGTATTAATGATGATGACAAAGATTTTCAGTTCAATATTGAAGATGCAAGAAATTTAATATCTATTATATTAGAGGTTTCCTGGGATGAAATTATCAAAGCGAATAAATATCAAAAAGAAATATATGAGTTAAAGCTGGGAAGCTACAAAACCGATTCTCAATATGATATTAATGATTTTGATAGCGCTACTTTTTGGATAGAACAAACGGAACTAAATAATAATACTGCCCTCAATGATGAAGCAAAATTAGAGTTGTATAAATATTATTTATTTGAAAATCAAAATGATGACATGGATGATCTACAATCTAATGGCACTTACAAAAGCTCTAATCAAACGACAGCGGACTATTTCAGACAACAAGCCAAACTTTTATTAAAAGATTATAATTTGATGAAAGAAAATAAGTTTGATCAGTCGAAAATTGTTTTTGATGAGCCTCAGAAACATTTTAATATAATAAATGTTTTTACTAAAGTAAATAAACCCAAAGGTGATAATTTAACCTTAATGAACATTCAACATATTCTTGTTAAAATTTGTGGTTTTGAAAATTGGGATGATTTTTTACATTCATCGAAAGCAAAACAGGAGATAGGTGCTTTAAAATTAAATTATTATAAAATAGGAATGGATCCAAATGCTATTGATGCTGCAGAAATGATGGTAGAACATGAATTATTTGCTGAGTTTGTCGATGATGATGGAGATGTAAATTATACAGATGATGATGAATTAGAAATGTGGAAATATGTTTTGGAAAGAGTGTAGTTAATTAAAGCAACAAAAAGCAGCTGTTTTTACTTTCCTGTAAAAGACAGTTGCTTTTTTATTAATGCCTTACAGAAAACCCCGAGTTTACTCGGGGCTGAATGCCAAGGTGTTGGAACAACACCGCTCCACGCCAACGAGCGTGGTCAAACCGAAGGTTTGTATCCTTAATAGAACCCCGGGCTTACCCGGGGATATCTATGTAATTATTTTTCTATGTTAAATTATCCTTCTGATAACAGCCAATCAAACACATTCAGGCGTTTAATTCCGTTATTTTCTCCCGAGCCATAATCCATTGACAGCAGAAACTTAGGATAGTTATCGTCAATTGCCTCCAATGGTGCCAGCTCCCGCTGCAAAATTTGAGGCTCAAGAACATTTAGGGCTACTTGGTAATATTCAACCAGTCCGCCACTTTTTCTGGCAACAAAGTCAACCTCTATACTTTTGCCGCTTTTAACGAGCTTACCTACAGATACCTCATAACCGCGCCGTATCAGTTCTAAGTAAACGATATTCTCCAGAATATGCCCCGCGTCCATATCTTTGATACCCAATAAAGCCGTTCGTAAACCGATATCTGCGACATAGTATTTGGCATTGCTGTCCAAATACTGTTTTCCTTTAATGTCATATCGCTCGCACTTATACAGCAGGAAACTGTCCACCAAACCTTGAATATACGTATCAATGGTTGGAACCGATATTTTACGCCCGCTGGCTTGCAGACACTTCGCAATATTACGAACGGAAGTTTCACAACCGATATTGTCAAATAAATACCTAACCACTGCATCCAGCTTGTTGGTATCAGCAATATTAAATCGTTTCACAATGTCTTTTTGAATTGTATTTAAATATACCGTATCCAACAAATAATCGCTGATAAGCTGCTTGTCATAGACCAAACGTAATGTTTGCGGGAAACCACTCTCTCTGATATAATGCGAATAAATTCCCATCGTAGTAGTTAATCCCAAAATATCTTTTTTAGTGAATACAAAGTGTTGAGCAAAATCAGGATATGCCCCAAAATATTCTTTGAAGGATAATGGTTGCATTTTTATTTCGACATACCGACCACCTAATTGATTGGCCAAATCGCTGGAGAACATATAGGCATTCGACCCGGTCAAATACAAATCCACATTGTCCTGCAAACGCAGGGTATTCGCAGCTATTTGCCAATCCCTCAATAACTGTATTTCATCAATAAAGACATAATTCATCTTTTCCGGATCAAGATGTTTTACAATATAGTCTAGAAGCTTATCATAACCGGTTAAAAAATTTTCCTGATCATATTCCAGTCCAATTTTTTGGGTTAGCATACGGTCTTCAAGATTGATATTGATTATTTGATTATCATCTGCAATCTTATGAACAATCAGATCAAATTGATAGAGAGAAAACAGCTTCGATTTGCCACAACGTCTAACTCCTGTGACGATCTTAATCAAATCCGTCTGGCTCTGCCATTTCTTCAATTGTTCTATATATTGCGGTCTATCAACTATTATTTCTGATACCATCTCTATAATTCCTTTTGTATATATTATAAATATACTTTATAAAATTGGAACAATCAAGATAAATGTAAAATATATTTTACAAAATAAATATATTTTGAATTTTGTTAATTGGATTTTTAGATATGATTGTTTTAACGTTTAAATAATATTATTTTAATGTTGAGATAATGTTAAAGAATTTATCTTAACTTTCCTAAATTCAAAACAACAGTTTATTCGGTAAAATATATTTTATTGGGTAATATTAGGTAAAAAAATATTTACATTTGAAAAATTATTAGGTAATATTAGGTAATAAATTATCGGTAATGGGTAACAGGAGTTTTTTATGCCAAATATTAAGGATATTAAAATTACACCGGAAATGCTGACAAAAATTGCCGATATTGATCATTTCAATGGTATATGGCAAGGCGGTCTTTGCAATATTAGCAGAGAACAACTCAAAGTTATGAAAAGAATAGCGACTATTGAATCTGTTGGCTCATCCAACCGTATCGAAGGAAACAAGATGAGTGATACAGAAATTGAAAAATTGTTTAGTGCGATTGATAAAAAATCTTTTAAATCTCGAGATGAGGAAGAAGTTGCTGGCTATGCCGATTTAATAAATACTATTTTTGATAATTATCAGGATATTCCACTATCGGAAAACTATATCAAACAGCTTCACCAAATTTTATTGCGTTATTCATCTAAAGATGAACGGCACCGTGGAGAATATAAAAAAGACAGCAATCGTGTGGCCGCTTTTGATGCTGATGGTCACGAAATTGGTTCTATTTTTGAAACGGCCACACCGTTTGACACGCCTCGATTAATGCGTGAATTGGTTGAATGGGCAAATGATAATTTCAAGGACAGATATTTTCATCCGATTATTGTAATTGGCGTGTTTATTGTACATTTTTTAGCAATTCATCCTTTTACGGATGGCAATGGTCGTATGTCTCGAGCATTAACCGCTATGTTAATGTTGCAACAAGGATATAGCTATATGCCATATGCTTCAATGGAATCTATTGTTGAAGCCAGTAAAGAAGGATATTACAGAGCCTTGCGCGGAACTCAAAAATCTATATGGACAGATAAAGTAGATTATGAACCGTGGTTATCGTTTTTTGTAACATCTTTACAAAAGCAAAAAAGAGTTTTGGAAGAAAAAATTAATCTGGTTCAAAAACAGGAAAGTGAAAAACTTTCGGCTACGGCTAAAAAAATTTTAGAATTATATGCTGAGCAGCCAGAATGGACTGTTGCAGACATTGCATATACGCTTGATAAAAATATTGAAACAGTAAAAAAATCCGTGCAATCTCTCCTAAAAAAAGGATACTTAGTTAAACATGGAACAACCAAAGCCGTTTTTTATACATTAAAGTAAATAAACATTTTAAAAGAACTTAGTCAATTCTTGAATAAATGGAAGTAGTACAGTCATATGATTCGCCGCTGCTTCCATAAATTTATTATAAGCGGTTTTGAAAGAACCATCTTGTTGAGAAACCGCTTCTCTCATATTTTCTATGCTTTTTATCATTTCCTCATTATTTTCTATTGCTTCTACAGCTTTCAATAACTTATCAAATATTTCCAACTGATTGGTATTAAAAGATACCGTTTGCGGAGAATTATTCGGATAATTCTGCAAAACCACGTTTCCGCCAGCATGTATAATTTGTTTAGCCATTTCTTTTTCATCCTCTTCAAAAGACATATCGTTTCCTAATATTCCATTTTCCGATAAAGACATAGTCCATTCAATAAGTTTTATTTTTATTTCATGTAAAATATCAGAATGTATGGCTGGACTATAAACACACCTATATCGACAATCATTACCAATAGAATACATATTTCTTAATCGATACCTCAGATCGATAGAGCTTATTTCTTCAGCAACATCTTCTAAAACTTTCAATTCTTTCTCCAGTTTCCTTATAGGCTTTCGGATTGAAAATGGAAAATTTATAATAGGTGCGGCATGAAATGATGTAGAACCTATACAAAATCCATTCTCATCAATGTCTTCCCATTCTAATACCTGATATTTTTGTACTTTGCCTTTAGCATAGCGATAATCGGGAACCTTTTCATAGCCTAAATACCCATCAAATTCTTTTCTAAACTGCTCAGCATCATCTTCTAATTTCAGTTTCTTCGCTACAACCCATGCTTTTATGATAAGTTGAGACAAGGGAGCTGTATTATCCAATAATTCTTTTTGCAACTCTAAAACGATACTCTTTGTCATCTCTACCTTTCCCGCATACTTTCGTTAAGATATTTCATGACCGGAGAGAGTAGATATTCGATCACGCGGCGTTTGCCGGTTTTGATTTCCGCCGTCACGCTCATGCCGGGTTTGAGCTGGATAATCTGCCCATCTGCTTTGATTTTGTTATCCAAGAGCGTCAGCCGGGCATTAAACACCAGCCCGAGCTTTTCGTCCTGTATTGCATCACCTGATATATTGCGGACTTTGCCTTTAATCGTACCGTATTTGGTAAACGGAAAGCTGTCGATTTTGATTTCCACATCCTGTTCCGGCCGCACAAATCCAATATCTTTGTTCAAAATCTGCACTTCCGCCTCCAGCTTATAATCTTCGGGTACCAGATTCATAATCGGCTTGGCGGTTTCGACCACACCGCCTTTGGTATGATAAACCAGCTGCTGAACATAGCCCGAAAGCGGCGCTTTCACAATCGTGCGTTTTAAGGCTTCCTGATATTTAATCAGCTCCTGCTGATAAGATGCCAGTTTCTCGCGACTTTCGGTCAGCTCCTGCATAATATTCTTGTCAAACTCCGCCAGATATTGCCGCAGTTCTTTTTTTAAGCTCTCAATATTCGCTTCGGTCTCAGCCATTTTTTTGGCTTGAACGTTGCGCTGCTCCTGCAAATTGGTCAGTTCCTCTTCCTGTTCCAGAAAAGTCAGCCGCGCCAAAAGCTTCTTATCCACGAGGATTTTCTTTTTCTCAATCCGCTCCTGCACACTCGGCAGCAGTTTTTCAATGCGAGTCAGGTCGGCTTGTATCGTGTCTTTTTCTTTCTCGGCCTTGGTAATCTGCCCGTTCAGAACTTCAATCTTGGCCGCTTTCTCAGTCAGCTGGCTTTTAAGCAGATCCGTATGCATTTTAATTAAGTATTCGTCAATTTCTTTATTATAAGTAAAATTTTCTTCCGGATTGTCTGTCAGCAGCGCCTGTAAACGGGCAACGGAAATTTCCAAGGCTTCCATTTCATTTTCCACCCGGCTGATGTTAGCCAGAACCTCGGTCTGGTTAAATTTAATCAGGTCTTGCCCCTCTTTGACATATTGCCCTTCCTGAACATAGATTTCTTCAATCTCGCTGTCGGTCAGGGTCTGGATGGTTTTGATGTTTGAGGCCGGCATCAGCTTTCCGGCCGAAGTGGCAATAATGTCGATTTTGCCCAGGATTGACCATAAAATCAGCGTTGTGAACATCAGTATGATGACGTATGTCAACAACCGCGCGGCGTGCGACGGCGGCATTTCGGTAACTTCCAAGACTGCCGGCAGAAACTCTTTTTCATGCTCGTTCATACCCTTGACTTTGCTATCCTTAGTCGCCTTCTCTTGTAATAAAGCCAACTTGGCAATTGTCCAATAGCGGGAAAGCTCGCTTTTAATACCTTCCCACCAGTCACACAGATTCTCAAATTTTTCTCGCATATTCCACCTCTACTCAGCAGCAACCTCGTTTGGCACAATCGGCGCGGTCTGGCTGTTCCACAGATAAGCATAACGCCCGCCGCGTTTCAGAAGCTCCTCATGCGTACCGGTTTCGGTAATCTCGCCTTTTTCAATGGTGATAATCTGGTCGCATTCCCGCACAGTCGAGAGCCGGTGCGCAATCATAAACACCGTCCGTCCTTTGCAGATTGAAGCCATATTCTGCTGAATAATGCGCTCGGATTCATAATCGAGCGCCGAGGTCGCCTCGTCAAAAATCAAAATCCGCGGATTGTTGACCAAAGCCCGTGCAATGGCAATCCGCTGCCGCTGTCCGCCGGATAACGAAGAGCCGCGTTCTTCAATAACCGTGTCATAACCGTCCGGCAGTTCGGTAATAAAATCATGCGCGCCCGCCAACTTGGCTGCGGCAATAATCCTGTCCATCGAAATCGCCGGATTGGTCAGGGCGATATTTTCGCGCACGCTTTTGTTAAATAAGTAATTCTCCTGCAACACCACGCCAATCTGCCGCCTTAACCATGCCGTATCGACGGTGGAAATGTCAATCCCGTCAATCAGCACTTTACCGCTTTCCGGAATATACAGACGCTGAATCAGCTTGGTGACGGTCGATTTGCCCGAACCGCTCGGCCCGACAAAACCGATTTTCTGTCCGGCCTTGACTTTGAAACTCATCTTTTTGAGAATTTCCGACCCGTTCGGCACATAGCGGAAAGTAATGTCCTTAAATTCCACGTCGCCTTTAATCTCCGGCATCGAACCTTTGGACAGGGTTTCGGTATTTTCGGCCGGATTATTAAGAATGTCAGACAGCTTTTCAATAGAGATTTTAGCCTGCTGGAAATTCTGCCACAACTGCGCCAAGCGCAAAATCGGCTGTGTTACGCGACCGGATAACATGTTAAAGGCAATCAGCTGTCCGACCGACAGCTCGCCTTTCATGACCAAACTTGCACCAATCCACAAGGTCAGCGCCATGGTGATTTTCTGCACCAGCTGCACGAGTTGCCCTGCAATATTGTTAATATGCGATGCTCTGAAAGAAGACCCGACATAAGCCGCCAGCTGCTGCTCCCAACGACGCTGCATCTGTGGTTCGACGGCTAAAGACTTAACAGTCTCCACGCCCGAAACCGCTTCTACCAGAAAGCATTGGTTTTCTGCCCCGCGGCGAAACCGCTCATCAATCCGCGAGCGCAAAATCGGGGTAAAAAACAAGGACAGCAAAACATAAAAAGGAATGGAGAGCAAAACCAACAGCGTCAAGGTCTTGGAATAAAAGAACATTACCGTAAAAAAGATAATGGTAAAAAAGAAGTCAATAATCAGGGTTAAGGTCGAACCGGTCAGAAAATTGCGGATATTCTCCAATTCGTGCACCCGCGCCACCGTGTCGCCGACCCGCCGCACCCCAAAATAAGACAGCGGCAGCCGAATGAGATGCTTGAACAAACTCGCACCCAACTCCACGTCAACACGGGTGGTCGTGTGAGAGAAAGTATAAGTGCGCAGCCCGCCGAGCAGGGTTTCAAAAATCCCGATACAGATTAACGCCACCATCAACACATCAAGGCTCGACAGCCCTCGGTTAACCAGTACCTTGTCTATCACCACCTGAAACAACAATGGCGACACCAGCGCAAACAGCTGTAAAAAGAACGAGGCCAGAATAACCTCGCCGAACAGCCTGCGATATTTCACGACTGCGGGAATAAACCACGAGATGTCAAACTTGCGGTTTTTGCCGTTGATAAACTCACGGCAGGTCATCATTAAGAGCCTGCCGTTCCATTTTTCCATAAATTCTTCTTTGTTCAAAACCTCGGGATGATTACCTTTTGCCGGATCCTGAAGCAAAACCTTGTCCTCGGCAACTTTGCCGATAATAAAATAAGCGCCGTCTTTGCTCTGGGCAATAGCCGGCAGCGCAGTCTTGTCCAGCCGCTCCCATTTGGTCTCAACAAAACGGGCTTTGAAAGAAAATTCCTTTGCCAGCTGTAACAGCTCATATTCTTCAAAGTTGGAGTTTTGCCGGTCATATTTATGTTTGATTTGGTCAATAGAGATTGGCTTTTCAAAGAAATTGGCCATAATTGCAAAACAGGCCAAGCCGGTGTCAAGAGTTTGGGGATTTGAATTTTCTTCTGTCATAAACTGCTCACTATCCCATGGGTTGTAATAATTTTTTTAGCAATCTTAAAACGAAAGGAAATAAAAAGCAAAGAAAATTTTTAATAAATATTAACATAAAATTAAAAATAAAGGAAAATATCGAATTTATCCACAAGATTTAACGTGGCAAAATTCCTCATTTTTTTAAGATTTTATTTAGAACAATCTAAGAACAGTAGTAAAATTTAATTTTTTCACTTGCTTTTTAAACTTAACGGTAGAAGATAAAAGCATAAAACTCTCTACCGGAGTAAAAGATATGAATAATTATACAGAACCGCCTATCCGGGCTATATATCTTGATCTGCATCCATCTTTCAAATTCTTAGATGTTTCCTTTGGTGCGCTCCTATTAAAATTTCCTCTCGCTCGATTCTTTTTTCTGATTTTCACGTTTTATTATCTGCTTTTAAGTTACGCTTCCCAAAGTGCTAATTTAAATTCCGAGGGAGGCATTTATGAATAAAATTAAGCAATATTTCTTTTACAAAGATGGTGAATTTTCTTGGTGGAAAAGTATACAGAATATAATTCTTATTTATGTTGTTTTATACCTCATTGGGCTTTACTACGATTTATTTTATAATCCTTCAGCCACAAGAATTTCTTTGGACTGCTTGGATTGCGCTTTGCCAGTAATGTTAATGGGAATATTATGTTACATTCTGACATTTGTAATTTCCATCTTAAATTTATTTTATGCTTATTTTGAAAAGAGGTTTTTAAAAAGGGTAGTAAAACTAATTGAGTTTGCCGTATTTATGACAATTTTATATTTTTACAGACGGACAATTAGTGACTGTGGGAATCCAATTTGTTTTTTGCATCCATTTTCCTTTCCTGCTGTTGTTTGGGCTTTTGTCTTAATCTTCAAAAAGTCAAAATATTTTACTCCATTCTTTATCATTCTGTTTCTTATTCCGGCAAGTATCATCATAACGGATGATTGGATGGGCGCTCCATCTGAAGCAGACTGTAAACAGAATATGGCGAAGGTTTCATTTTCTCCAATAACGCTACCTGAAATATATTTTCATCAAGATAACGAAAAAGCCACATGGCAACCTAACATTGTATTTCCCGTGGATTTAGAGAAAGAATATGAAAATAAAATTTTATATGTTCCGTCTAGCTATTGCAGTGAAGGTACAAGACAGTTAAGAAAGAAATACAAAGAAAATAACATAATCCTTTGTGTTTATAAAGATGCAGAAAAAATTACCATTTCTACTTTCGATGAAAATAAGCAAATTCTTGTTGATCTAAAATTTACGAAATTTAATCGCAAACGAAACGACTTAGATTTAATTTTACATACGACAAAAGGAGAATATTCATGTGCAGAGAAGTTGTCTGCTGATTTTATAATCAAACATTTGCCATACAAGAAATATTTGATTCCTGTTAACAATTCCAAATAAAATTAGTTATTTATGTAGGAGATTACCATGAGCAATTTAAACGATTCAATTTTAGTTAACCCTAGTGATGAACATATAAAAGCTTTACTAAGCAAACTTGCTTATGAAAATCTTTCCACAGGTTTTAATTTTTCTAATCTTAATAGTAATTTTTCCATAGCTGAGAAAAATTACTTAAACGAAAATTTTGAAGTATTATCTGTTTCTGACAGTAATGAATCTGGATTTCAAGGCTGTTTTTTGAAAAATACAAAAACCAATGAAGTTATATTTGCTATACGAGGAACAGATGAACTAAAAGGTGCAGATGCTGACGATGATCTTGATATTATAAATTCAGGAATGGCATACAAACAATTTATAGATGCCTATAACTACTATATAAAAACTGTAACAGCAGCTGGAGATACTGGAAAACTTTTAAAGTATGGTAACCAACAACCAACTGAAGGTACAGCTTATATAGATACAGGTGATGGACATTATATTTATTTTGAAGATTTTACAGGTACAGGAAATGGATACTCAAATGTTTCCATTACAGGACATTCTTTAGGAGGACATCTGGCAGCTTTACTTGGTGTTGTAACAGGAAATAAGGCAACAATTTTTAACGCTCCCGGATACAAAGACCAACCTAAACTAGATTTTTCTTATGTTTCGGAGGATGGAACTACCGAAAATACAATTTCTATGATATCTGGTATCATTTCTAAATTATTTGAGAAAAATATAAATTCTCAAGCGGATGTTAGCCATATTTATAATGACAATAGTCAAGAATGGATTGCTAACTACGGCACTAATTGGAAAAACAGTACCCCTATTTACTGTTTACAAGAAGAGAATAGTGTCCATGCCATAAATGAAATCTGTACGGCCTATTATGCTTATGAAACGATTAAAGATATTGCTAATGGAGCAGAAAGCTTTAACAATGATAAAATGGGAATCTCGTTTAATGAAACATTTGAAAATGTTTACAAAGCTTATTGTCTACAATTTAATTTAGCTTATCAGACGTTAGATTATAGTAATTATACGTTCATCCAATCGTTAACGTCTTTGATTCAGGTATGGTCAGAGACACAAAAAGCGAATGGAGGAGTAATTAAAGTCGATTCCTTTAACCATTCTACCTCACTACCGATGACGGGAACAGATGGAGCTGATATTATTTACACCGGTGGAGGTAATGATACTATCAATGCCGAAAAAGGTAACGATATTGTATACGGAATAGATTTGAATGGAGATACTAAGGCTGCGGCAACATCAACAAAAACTATAAACCTAGGCTCTGGGAATGATACTTATTATGGCTCAAATGCCAAAGACACAGTTTCTACAACAGGAACAAATACAGAAAATGATACCAACCATATTTATTTAGGTGCCGGTAATGATAACTTTACCGGAGGAGATGGTGCTGATATCGTCGATGGAGGAACGGGAGCGACAGGTGGCTTGACTGGGATAAGCCAAGAAATCATGGAAGATACAACCTCTAATGTTAATGATATCAGTCTTGGAGGTGGAGATGATATCTATGTTGGAGGTCTTTCTAAAGATCTGGTTAGTGCCACATCAGGAGATAATCTTGTTATTTTAGGTGCAGGTTCAGATACCTATACCGGTGGCTCAGGTGCGGATGTCGTCGATGGCGGATCAGGTAGTGTTATAAAAATTAAAGAAGATCTGATTAATGCCGGGTATACTGAAGTTTCCCAATTAACTATGGATAAATTAAAAGATAATACCAATGATACCAATACGATTCATTTGGAAGCAGGCAATGACGTCTATACCGGTGGCGTTGGTATTGATATTGTTTACTCCGGTCAAGGCAATGATACAATCAATACCGGTGGCAACGATGATATTGTTTATACCGATGACAGTACAGATTCAAATGATGTCAATAAGGTCTTCCTTGGTTCCGGGAATGACAAGTTTTATGGTGGTGATGGCATTGATATTGTTGATGGCGGCAGTAAAAATCCGGATATTGAAGGTATTTATGATCCTGCGAATATGGTAGATGATGAGGATAATGAAAATACGGTTCATTTAGGCGGCGGTGACGACAAATACACCGGCGGCATTGGTAAAGATATCGTTTATTCTGGTACGGGTAATGACAATATCTCTACCGGAGAAGGCTCTGACCATGTTTATACAAATGATACCAATAACGAAAATGAGAAAAAAAACATACATCTCGGTGGCGGCGATGACAAATTTACCGGAGGTGTTGCAAATGACCATGTTACATCAGGTTCCGGCAATGATACGAATAATAACCACAAAGATATAGACTTAGGAGAAGGTAATAACACTTATGTTGGCGGAGATGCACAAGATAATGTTACAGCCGGCAGCGGAGATGATAATATTTCTACGGGTGGAGGAAATGATATAATAGATACCGGTGATGGCAATAATACTGCCAATGGCGGAGCTGGCGATGACCGTATGACTGGTGGATCCGGTAATGATACTTTAGACGGGGGAACGGGCAAGGATATTTTCAACGGTAAAGGCGGCAACAATACGATAAATCCGGGCAATGATAATGATGATGATACAATTATTACCGGTAAAGGCCCCGGAAAAGATACCGTTTCCAATTTCAAAGATAACGATACGATTATAATTCCTGAAGGTATCGCAGATAACAGAAGTGAGAATGGAGATCTTATTTTTACTACCCCGAGCGGACGGGAGGTTATCTTGAAGGGGCGTGGTGAGCCGGAAGATCTGGAAGAGGAAGATCCGCAGCCAAATTTACCGCCGAATGTTTTTGACGGCGAAGGTAATTTATATAAGCCGGATGAAAAAGGAAAATATCGTCCGGTAGATAATGGTTTACCTCCATTTACACCGGATGAACCCAATAAAGATAAAGGGAATACCACCGATGGCAAAAAACATGCAGAAAGTCAGAGTTCGCCATTGGTTGTGGATTTAGACGGTGATGGAATAGAAACTTTAGGAAGCGGTGTTGGAATTTATTTCGACCATGATAATAACGGCTTTTCTGAAGATACCGGTTGGGTGGGCAAAGATGACGGTTTGCTTGTTCGAGATATTAATGGCAATGGCCAGATTGATAATGGTACAGAACTTTTTGGCAACAACACACTTCTTTCGAATGGCGAAAAAGCAAAGAATGGCTTTGAAGCCTTAAAAGAACTGGACAGCAATAACGATAATGTTTTTGACCAAAATGATGCTGCTTGGAACGAGGTAAAAGTTTGGAAAGACGGCAATTCCAACGGAGTTGTTGATGATGGTGAGCTGCTGACAATGGAACAGGCAGGAATTACCGGTGTAGACCTTAATTATGTAGATCATAATTACAATGGTGACCATAGCGATGAACATGGAAATACCTGTAAACAGGAAGGCACATTTACCAAAACAGATGGCTCGACAGGACAAATTTCAGATATTTGGTTTGACAGAAATACCGCGGACAGCAAATACGAAGCAATAGATGTTCCCGAGGATATTAAAACTCTGCCAAATCTTCAGGGGTTTGGAAATGTCGTCTCTTTGTGGGAGGCCATGGCGTCAGATGAAACAGGAGAATTAAAACAGTTAGTAGAGCAATATCTGAACACGACCAATCTTACAGAGCGACAGAATTTAATGACAGATATTATCTATCATTGGACTGGTGTCGAAGATATTGATCCGGAAAGCAGAGCTGCCTATGGTAAGAATTATATTCAAGATGCCAGAATTATTGAGGCTTTGGAAGAGTTTTGGGGCAGCGATTATGTAAACCGGAACTGGCTCGGAAATGAAGAAAGCAATCCTCGTCAACAGGCCTCTCTCATTTTAATCAAAACCTTTGAAGACCTGCGCGATTCCATGATGGGAAAATTGGATATGCAGACGCATTATAAGGAATTGTTTGAGGGAATTTCTGTACATTATGATAATGAGATCGAAGATATTTCCGCTGATGTCTCTAGTTTTGTAGAACAATTAAAAACTATGTATGACGAAAATCCGGCAGATATTTTAGGCATAATGGAAAATTTGGCAAAATTAATTCAGGAACAGTCTGTCGTTGCCCCTTATATCATTGATGCCATCCGAGCAGCCGGAGAAAATCTTGACCATAATATTTCAGCCTATTTAAAGAACTTTGGCGATTTGAATGTTTATATTACAAACGGCAATGATACTATTAACGGAACATCTGGAAATGATTACATTGACGGTTTAAGCGGTAACGATGTCATTTATGGCAATGATGGCGATGATATACTTGTTGGCAATGCTGGCAATGATCGCTTAATCGGCGGCAATGGAAATGATACTTATATTTTCAACGCCGGTTGGGGTAATGATACCATTGACAATTCAAGTAATGACGATCCTTCCTCTTGTGAAGATACAATTCAATTTGGCTCAGATATTTTTGTTGATGATATCGTCATCAAACGTCAGGAAAACGATCTGATCTTGAGCACCCAAGATGGCTCAAATACGCTCAGGGTATTTAGTTATTTTGTTGAAGCGGGAGCAACAAATAATACAATAAAATATATCAAATTTGCTGATGGCACAACATGGACATATGAAGATGTACGCCTTGCATGGAATCAAAATCCGGTTTCTGTTGACGGTGGTGTAACCTTAGAAGGAAATGATGACGCTAATAGTCTTTCCGGCGGTTCCGGGAATGATATTCTGATCGGCAATGGCGGAAATGATAACATATCCGCCGGCTCTGGTAATGACACCATTCTTGCGGGTACCGGTGATGACTATATTAATGGAGGAAGCGGAAACGATTCTTATTATTACAACTACGGTGATGGGATGGATACCATCTCTGATAATGGTAATTTTGACGTTATTGTCTTCAATCGGGGTATCGATCCTGAAAAGTTAGTCTATCGCAATGAAGGAAACGATCTGAGAATTATGATTGATGGCAGCGAAACGCAAGGAGTGTTAATTAAAAACTTCTTCTCATCCATAGATTATAAAATTGAGGAATTGCATTTTGCGGATAATGTTGTCATTCGTTTATCGGAAATTGGTTTGGTACTGACGCAGAAAAATATAGGTGAAACTGTTACCGGTACAGAATTTGGAGATACTATTTATGCTAATGATGGTTTTGATACGGTAAATGCCGGAAAAGGCGATGATATTATCATCGGTGGCAAAGGTAATGATCAGTTGAACGGAGGAGAAGGTAACGATACCTATATATATAATATTGGAGATGGACTGGATACAATCAGCAATTATCAAAACAGTTCGACAGAAGGCAGAAATGATAAAATCAAATTTGGAGAAGGTATTAAATTTAGTGATTTAACATTCCGCAAAAATGGCAATGATTTAATCATAACCTTATTCAATGATATTACCCAAGGAATCGTGATAAAAAGTCAGTTCAGTTCTGACTACGACAGTATTGAATACCTGGAGTTTGCTGACGGGAGCCAGTTTAACTTAAAAGAAAATGTTTTCACTTTTCAACAGACAGACGGTCATGACGATGTTACCGGTACCAAATATGATGATACCATTTACGGTGGTGCCGGAAATGATACACTCAAGGGCGAAAATGGCAATGATATCCTCATTGGTGGTAAAGGCAATGATTCATTAAATGGAGGAAATGGTAACGATACCTACGTTTGGAATCTGGGAGATGGGCTGGATACAATTGAGGATTATCAAAGCAGTTCACCAGATGGACATATGGATAGTGTTTCGTTTGGTCAAGGCATCTCTTTTGAAGATTTAACCTTTGAACGTTCTGGATCTGACTTAATTATTTATGTAAAAGGCGACAGAACCCAAGGTGTCATACTAAGAAATCAGTTCAATTCTGATTATTACCGTATTGAATATCTTGAGTTAGCCGATGGTACTGTTAAAAATCTGGCCGAAATGGGCTTTACATTCCAGCAGACAGACCGCTATGACAATGTTACCGGTACCCAATATGATGATATTATCTATGGGAATGGCGGAAATGACACAATAGATGCCGGGAATGGTGATGATATCCTCGTCGGCGGCAAAGGTAATGATACCTTAAACGGGAGCTATGGCAATGATACCTACGTTTGGAATCTGGGAGATGGTTTTGATACCATTAGTGACTACCAAAGCAGCTCAACGGAAAGCCGTGAAGATAAGATTAAATTTGGCGAAGGCATTTCCTTTGAAGACTTATCTTTTGAAAATTCAGGAAATGATTTAATCATTTATGTCAATGGAGACAAAACACAAGGTCTTCGACTAAAAGATTATTTCAGTGGCAGTAACTACACCATAGAAATCTTAGAGTTTGCAGATGGTTCGACGGTAAATCTTACGCAAATCGGTCTCACATTCCAACAGCATGATGGTTCTGAAACAATTACCGGAACGGATTATAATGATGTCATTTATGCCAATGGCGGCGATGACACATTGTATGGCGAAAACGGCAATGACATCCTTTCGGGCGGAACTGGACATGATCGTTTGAATGGCGGTGCCGGAGATGATACCTATATATGGAACCTGAATGATGGCATTGATACAATCAATGATTCCGAAGGAACTAATAGAATTAAGCTAGGAGCGGGTATTGTCGTGGGTGATTTGTCTTTTGCTCAGGTCGGTAATAACCTGCGGATTATCGTCAATAATGATCCATCGCAAGGTTTAATCATTGAAAGTTATTACAGCGATACCCGGCGTCAAATTGAGACGATTGAGTTTGCTGACGGTTCAGAAGCTTCCGTTGCTGATCTTATTGAAAACTTGGTTTCCCTGCCTGATCAGGTAATTGAAGGTACCGCTGATGATGATATCTTAACCGGCGGTGATGGTAACGACACAATCAATGCCGGAGACGGTTACAATGATATTACCGGCGGCAAGGGTAATGATACCTTAAACGGGGGCTATGATAAGGATACATATTATTATAACCTGGGAGATGGCTATGATGTCATTTCTGATCCTTATGGCCGTGATAAAATTATCTTTGGCGAAGGTATTTCTTCGTCAGATTTAATTTTCCAAAGAAATGGAGATGATTTGTTCATTTCATTTAACAATAATGACAATGATAGTATCCGAATTTTACAGCATTTTTATAATGATGACCGTAAGATTGAGCAGCTTGAGTTTACTGATGGTTCAATCATGAATTTGTCTAAAGGAGGGCTTATCTTTAATGGAACAGAACAAAGAGATAATATTAGCGGCACAATCTATAATGACACCATATATGGCGGCAATAGCAGTGATACCATCAATGGGGGAGATGGAGCCGATATCATTTCCGGAGGTAAAGGTAATGATATTATCAATGGCGGTGTTGGAGAAGATACCATTATCTGGAATTTAGGAGATGATCTGGATGCTGTCTCTTTCTCGAATATTGACCACCTTAAGTTCGGAGAAGGCATTACTTTTGAAGATTTAACTTTCTACGAAGAAGGAAATAACCTCAGAATAGTTGTTAGAGGAGATATGGAACAGGGTGTTATTTGTCAAAGTTTCTTTTACGACAATAGTAACAAACCTGAAGATATTATCTTCGCGGATGGTTCTAAGTTTTCCTTCAAAAATTCTGAATTAATCATTCACCATGGAGATAATTCGGAAAGTATTTCGGGAACGGATTCTGCAGATACTATTTACGGCGGTCAAGGCAATAACAATATTTCAGGTGGAAATGGGAATGATATTATCTATGGTGAGGATGGTGATGATACTATCTCTGGAGGTAATGGAACAGACACCATCATCGGAGGTAAAGGTAATGATATTATAGATGGAGGAACAGATATCGATACCTTTATCTGGAACTTAGGTGATAACCTTGATACCATTAGTGCAACAAATATTGATATCTTGCAGTTTGGTGAAGGCATATCCAAAGACGATTTGACTTTCCGCTGCGAAGGAAACAATCTCCGTATTATTGTTAATAACGACGAAACACAAGGTATTATTCTAGTTAATTTCTTTTACAGTAATACCAATAAACTGAATGACATAAGGTTTGCCGACGGAAGCACATTTAATCTGGCAACGTCAGGTCTGACATTGGATCAGCATTTCTCCAGTAGGGATACAATTAGCGGAACAGATTATGATGATACCATAAATGCACAGAACGCATACTCCGTAACCATTAATGCTGGAAATGGAAGTGATGATATTACTGCCGGTGATGGCAACGATACCATTAATGCCGGAAACGGTAACAATATAATTCGTGGCGGTAAAGGTAACGATACCTTAAATGCCGGTAGTGGTAATGATACATATTTTTATAATCTCGGAGATGGTTTTGATACAATCAGTGACACATCCGGGAATGATAAAATTATCTTTGGGACCGGTATTTTGCCGGAGGATTTAACCTTTACGCAAAATGGATACTCTTTAATAATTACAATAAATGGAGATACCTCTCAAGGAATTAATATCCTCAATTATTACAACGGAAATCCGCTGGAAGAGCTTCATTTTGCAGATGGATCGGTTAAGCTTCTGCCTCAAATGGATATTACTCTGCAGCAAGGAAATGGCAACGAAACTATCAGTGGAACCAATAGCAATGAAACGATTTATGGTAACGGAGGAAACGATACCATAAATGGTGGTTATGGTAATGATGTCATCATTGGCGGCCAAGGTAACGACACCCTGAATGGTGGTGGAGATAGTGATACCTATGTTTACAATCTCGGAGATGGTTTAGATACAATTACGGATAATGCCGGCAGCAATAAGATTGTCTTTGGCGAGGGTATTGCTCAGAATAACCTTAGTTTCACCCAAATTGACAATAATCTGTTGATTTACTTGAATGGTGATAAAAATCAGGGAATTATTATCAAAAGCTTCTTCAGCGGTGATTCCTATAAGATAGGAGAAATTCATTTTGCTGACAATTCGGTATTTTATCTCTCCGAGGCAGGACTGACATTAGACCAATCTGACCGAAACGATGATATGACCATAGATGGAACAGATTACAATGATATGATTATCGGCGGTTCCGGCAATGGTACCATCTATGCCGGAGACGATGATGATGTTCTCATTGGGGGCAAAGGCAATGATACCTTAAACGGTGGCTATGGTCGGGATACCTATATTTATAATTTAGGAGATGGTATCGATACGATTAACGAGACCCGAGGTAACGATAAAATTAAATTTGGAACTGGAATTGCCTTGGATGATTTGAAATTTACCCGAGAAAGCAATGATTTAAGAATCACTGTCAATGATGATGTCAGCCAAAGTATTTTGATCAAGAATTTTTACAGTAATGTCAATTATCAGGTTGAAACGCTCCAGTTTGCGGATAACACGACATTTAATCTCTCAACTCAGGGAATAACGCTGCAACAAACTAATGCTGACGACACAGTCAATGGAACATCCTATAATGATGTCATTTACGGAAACGGCGGTCATGACACCGTCAATGCTGGAGAAGGTAATGACACGTTGATTGGTGGCATTGGAAATGATTATCTAAACGGCGGTAATGGCGATGATACCTATATTTACAATTTAGGTGATGGCTTCGATACCATCACTGAAGCCGGAGGCAATGATAAGATTGTCTTTGGCGAAGGTATTAGCCAGAGTGATCTGTCATTTGAGAAAATTGGCAACAATCTGAAAATCTCCATCAACGGTGATGAAATTAAGGGCATTCAGATAAATGACCACTTCCGTTATGACAGTTCCAAAGTTGAAACCATAGAGTTCCATGACGGCAGCACGCTGGATATCAGTAATGCCGACCAACTGATACAGGCGATGAATAGCTTCAGCGTCAGTAATTCGGCCTCGACAGATGCCTTGTCCAATCCGACACAGGATATCAGCGACATGTACTCTCTGGCTGCCAGTCAGGATTTGACCAGAAAAGCAATCTAAAGGAGGTATTTAAACGACAAAAAGCCCCCTACTCCATAGAGCAGGGGGTTTTATTATACCTCTGTTGTACAAAACTTATTAAGAATTTCTTATTAAAGCACGTTTTCACAAATGACCAGCTCACTTAGCGTTTCAAGGTTTGTTCATAAAACATTAATAGAACAAAGCATAAATAAAAAAAATTTTACTTGCATAATTAAACTTAACGATAGAGAATAAGACTATCTTAATCTCGTTAAGAGTGAGGGAGAATGAATAATTATACTGAACCGCCCCAAATTGGGTTTCCTTCCGGACTACTTCCATCTTATGGCTTTTTAGATGTTTCTTTTCATGCGCTCTGCTTAAAATTTCCTTCTTCTCGATTCTTCTTCCTGATTTTCATGTTTTATTCTCTGCTTTTAAGTTACGCTTTCCCAAGTGCTAATTTAAATTCTTTCCTTTGGAGTCTCTTATGAAAAAATATTTTTCCAATGCATCCTTAATTTTTTTTCTTTGGTGTTCTGCTGCATGTAGTACGGTTGTTGGTGCCTATAGCGATGACCCTTACGGGCCGGCTGTGAATTGCGATTCGGAGTTGCCGATGGATGAATTGATCCAGTGTGTCAAAGACCAATATGAGATGATGGATAAAATTCATATGACACCAAATCAACAAGCAAACAGAAAATTGGCAAAGAAATATGCTGAAGGTAAATATAGAACAAATAAACGCTATTATTTTCCTGACACTCATAAAAATATTACATATACAACTGTTCCATCATTTAACAGCATCAAAGGCTGTTATGAAAAAGATAAATGTCAAATGAAACTTCCGTTAGGCTCTATACAAAATGTTTCTTATGATGACTATAAAGGTCGGGGAATCGCTATTGAACATTCAGATTCTATCCTAACCTTTGTTGTAAGACCGGATAAGAAGTGTGAGTATAAAACAGGAGTTGAGCGGCTGAAAAATTGTGCAATCATAGGCGGAAGTAGTGTTGCAACAAAGACCTATCGCCATTTCACTCGCAGTTATAGAAACCGCAATAAAGATATCATATTTTTTGAAGATAACGGCATGAACATCTTTATGGGTAGCTTGGAGTTTGTTCGCCTTTCCGGCAAGAAAACTTTAGTAGGTATAAGGATTTTTGAGTTTCATCCATTTAATCCAACAAAAGATGGTTTCGTTTTGAATGGCAATGTTTATGAAAAAGAATCTCCTGGCGGAGGAACTGAAGGCATACATAAATATTTTGCATCAGAACATTTCTCTCCATATGCTGCTTTTACTGTTTGGGATATTAGAGATGATGATATTCAAACAATATCTGATAGTTTTGCCCTTAGTTTAGATAAGCGAATAAATCCATCTAAACTTTACATTAATACAGGAAATAAAGTTTATGAAGTATCTATTCCAAAGGAAAATTAACATGAAAATTCTAACATTTTATCAAGGGAGGATTTAACCGCTGAGATGTATCCAAGTTTAATAGTTTGCAAGGTCTTGGTTTTATTTTCCCTGTCAAACGCTTAATGAGTATAACAATTTAAGAATTTAATCGTTTTCAAAATTTGTTTCACGGATTTAGCTGTATGCAAAATCTGAAATGTGTTTTTACACTTTTTACAAAGGAGTCTTCCATGAGTACATTTAAATTACAAGTTCACAGTCGTGATTTAGCCGTACCTGTTATTGGCAATATGGCCTCACATACAGGATATGATTTGGTTGAATATGATAATAATGGGAATGTACTGTCAATTTCTAGTGTAGATTTAATTGAAGAAAATGGTGAGATAAGGTTTGATATCAAAGAGAAAAGTCCTGGTAAAACATATATTATAGATGGAAAGATACAGGCGTGGCCAAATCACATTCATTTTGATGATGATCCGAATCAAGCAGTTGATCAGGAATTTGCCGAAGATAAGCACTTTTATACAGCAGATATTCCGGTAGCAGATCCACAAGCTATGTTTGACAAAATAGTCTTTGATGCAAAATTTCGCAACGCTTTGGCTGACAGTAATGTAGCTGGAGGTGGAATCAATTATCAAACTTGGGGACCGAATTGTAATACTTGGACTAATTATATTGGTACTCAGTTTATCGGAACAAATGTGTTTAATCGTCTACCAGCGAGTGATGGAATTATTTACGATTATACTGGCAATAACAAGACATTTAATGATTGCAGTAATGCAAATGATAGAGAAAATTGTGCTTTATTAGAAGAATATAGCCAGCGTTTCTTCAATGATATGTCAGGAAGAGATATTGGAGATGTAAATGTTGCTATAGGAGGAGCTGAAGCAGGAGGATGGTATTGTCGTATTAGTGATTGCAATATTGATGGAACCCTATACACCTATGTTTATGATACAGATAATGGTAATACTATTGAAGTGACAAACAATCAAAATAGTTTTGTTTATGCCGAAGATGGACAGAACCATGTTACGACAGGAAGTGGTAATGATGAGATTCACAGCGGTAAAGATTATGATATCATTAATGCCGGAACCGGCGATGACAAGGTTTATGCCGGAGATGGCGGCGGACAAATCAATTTAGATGCAGGGAATGACTATTTTGAGGGAGGTTCAGGAGCCGATATGGTCAACTCTGGCCAAGGAAATGATACAATTTATACGTATGCAGGCAATGATGATGTCAACACTCAGATTGGAGGACATACAACTGATACGAATCATGTCTACCTTGGAGCTGGCGGAGATACCTTTACCGGAGGTGTTGGCATAGACATTGTCGATGGCGGTGTTTCTGAAGATGTCGAAACTGATGAAAACACAATCAATTTAGGGGCAAATGATGATGAGTACCGCGGAGGTAAAGGCAAAGACATTGTTCATGGCGGTGCTGATGATGATCATATTTGGGGCGGAGACGGAAATAACGAACTTTATGGTGATTCCGGTAATGACCATCTCTATGGCGGGCAGCATCAAGATAGACTTTATGGAGGTACCGGACGAGATTATTTCAGCCCTGAAAAAGGCACAAATAGAATAGATTGTGGTACAGATAACAATACAGATGTTGTTATGATTAATAATGATGCCGATGGGATTGATACAATTTATAATGTATCTGCTCGAGATATCATTTCTTGTGCGGGCGGTTTTGATCTTGAAAGTATGGAACAGGTTGGAAGCGATGTTATTATTTATGGCAATCGCAATAATAAAATAGTAATTAAAGATGTAAAACTTCCCGAGGAAGAAGAGCCTGAGATTCCTGCAGAGAATATGCCGATTTTATATCAACCAGATGGCTCAGTTCTGCAATGGGATGGATCAGAATACGTAGATAGCGGTACAAAATTTCCTCCTTATGATGAAAAACCGGAAGATCCTGAAGATTTGCCGGACATTCCGACACCCGAACCAGGTGAAGGAGATAATCCACCGCTGTTGCCTGTTATTCCGGAAAAGCCGGAAGAACCTGAAGGAGGAACGGAGAAACCTCAAACGGATAATCCGCCGTCAATTCCAGAGGATACCAAGGGAAATATTGGCAAATTATGGGAAGATGCTGAAAATTCTCGCTCCCCTCTCGTTGTTGATTTAGACGGAGATGGTAAAATTGAAGCAGTCAGCACCGATGGCAATGTCCATTTTGATTTTGATAGTAATCAAAAAATTGAAAACAGCGGTTGGATTGGCAAAAACGAAGGTTTCCTTGTTCGGGATCTCAATGGCAACGGCCAGATTGATAACGGCACCGAAATGTTCGGTAACCATACCGTGCTTCAAAATGGTAAAAATGCCGTTAATGGTTTTGAAGCTCTTAAAGATCTTGATTCTAACGGTAATGGCAAATTTGATGCAGAAGATGAAGCTTGGAGTCAAGTCAAGGTATGGCGCGATGCCAATACTAATGGAATTGCAGATTCCGGAGAATTATTAACCTTGGAACAAGCCGGAATTGAAAGTATTAATCTCAAATATGATTATCAAAAAGAAGCTGACGAAAACGGCAACCTTGAAATTCAACAGGGAACATTTAACCGTACAGACGGAACGATGGGAAAAGTATCTGACATATGGTTTGATGTCGATGGCACCAATACCATCCTCAATGAAGATGATATTACAATTCCTGACGACATCAAAAATCTACCGGATATTAAAGGTTGGGGAAATGTTTACTCTCTGCATGCTGCTATGGCTTTGGATGAAACAGGCGCACTCAAATCTCTGGTTGAACAATATTTAGCGGCAACTGATGACAATACCAAGGATACGCTTTTAAATGACATTATCTATCATTGGACTGGCGTCCAGGATATGGATCCTGTTGGTCGCAATCCATCACAGGTATATGGAAATGTTTTAGGAGATGCCCGAAAATTAGAGGCTTTGGAAGAATTTATGGGCGAAGACTATCTTGGCACCTGGTGCTGGGGTGAGCGGGAAAGTAATCCGCACGGACAAGCTGCTCCGATGATTTTACAAGCCTTTGAACTCCTCAAAAATTATGTCGGTACGATTTTATCGGCGGACTTGGCAAACAATCCCTATTTGCAGAAAATTATTCTAACCTATAATGCAGAAACCAAACATTGGGATGTCAATGTTGATCAGGCTGTCGCTTTGCTTCAGGAGGCATTTGAGACTGATGCGACAAACGGAAAAATAGAAATGCTGCAATTATCAAACATATTGCGTTATTATGATAATGCAGAGGATATTATTGCGGCTTTCCAGGCCAAAGGTGCTGCTGATGGTACATTCTTTGAAACCGAATTACTCAATTTTGGTCACAATTCTGTCGGAAGTGCTGCCAATGACAACCTGTTCGGTACCGAAGGAAACGATTTAATGAATGGTTTGGCCGGTAATGATATCATCAAGGCGGCCGAAGGCGATGATACGGTTCTGGGCGGAGTCGGTAATGACTACATCTATGGCGAAGATGGCGATGATATATTAGATGGCGAAGAAGGAAACGATTATTTGTTTGGCGGCAATGGCAATGACACCCTAAAAGGTGGTGCCGGTGATGATGTTCTATCCGGCGGAAACGGGGCAGATGTCTATCTGTTCGAAAAAGGTTTCGGTAATGATTCCATTGACAATACACAAGATGATACAGCTCCCAATGCTGATATCATTAAATTTGGAGAAGGAATCCTGCCGGAGAATGCCATTTTGCAACGCCAGGGATTCGATTTAATAATTTCTGTTTCCTATGAAGATGGAACAACGGATTCTGTTAGGGTTTTCAGCTACTTTGACAAGCAAGGAACTTCCAGTACGACAGTTAGTGCTATCCAATTTGCAGACGGAACATCATGGGACTATGAATATGTTCTTGATCATTGGAACAGCTTGCCTGACATCAATGGTGGTGTAACTTTAGAAGGCAATAATGACAATAACACAATTAATGGAACATCAGCTAATGATATTCTCAGCGGCAATGGAGGAAATGATACAATCTATGGCAATGCTGGTAATGACTTCATATACGGAGGTACAGGTAATGACCGGCTGGAAGGCGGTGCCGGCAACGATACATACCTTTGGCATTTAGGAGATGGTTTAGATACTATTTATGATAATGCAAATCAAGATACTATCCAGTTTGGTGAGGGAATTGTCTGGGATTATCTTACATTCCGCAACTCCGGAAATGATTTGGTAATTTTGGTTCATGGACAGGAAGATCAGGGAATTATTATTCAAAATTTCTTTTCCGGTCAAGATTACAAAATTGAAAAAATAAACTTTTTTGATGGTTCTTCAGTTAACCTGTCTGAAATTGGTTTGACCTTAAAGCAGTTGAAAACCGGAGAAAGTATCAAAGGTACCGAATTTGATGACATTATTTATGCTAATGGCGGCAATGATACCGTTAATGCTGGTATAGGAGATGATACTATATATGGAGAGGCCGGCTTTGATACGCTGTATGGAGAAGACGGAAATGATACTTTAATTGGAGGTACAGGTAATGACCGCTTAGAGGGTGGTTTAGGAGACGATACTTATATTTATAATGTAGGAGATGGTCTCGATACAATTTACGATGATAATAGAGGAAATACGGACAACGATACCATTAAATTTGGAGAAGGAATATCATTCTCAGATATAACTTTCTCTCGTAAGGATAATAATTTAATTATGACTCTATTTAATGACATAACCCAAGGAGTAATAATTCAAAACTTTTTCAGCAGCTCATATTATCAAGTTGAGAAATTAGAATTTGCGGACGGTACTACTGTGCCATTAACAGAACGGGGATTTGAATTAGTTCAAAATGACGGAGCTGATAATGTTTCCGGCACCGACTATGACGACACAATATATGGCAAAGACGGTAATGATACGATATACGGAGGTTCTGGCAACGACACGCTTATCGGTGGCAAAGGGAATGACCGTTTAGAAGGTAGTTATGGCGATGATACCTATATTTATAATATGGGAGATGGTTTTGATACGATCGATGACTACAATGGCGGAAACACAGATAATGATACCATTAAATTTGGAGAGGGTATTTCTTTCGAAGATTTGTTATTTGAAAGAGACAACAATAGTTTAATCATCTATGTTAATAATGACAGAACTCAGGGAATCAAAATACAGGATTACTACTCAAACGTATCGTATTACAAAGTAGAGAAACTGGAATTTGCCGACGGAACTATTGTAGAAACATCAACCATAGCCGTAACCACAGACAAATCCGATGCTTTGGCTGCACAAAACTTTACTGGAACGGATAATAATGATACCTTAACCGGAGGCAACTTTGGTGATACGCTTACTGGTAATGACGGAGATGATGTCATTGATGGCGGAGCTGGTAATGATACGATATACGGAGGCTCCGGCAATGACACGCTTATCGGTGGCAAAGGAAATGACCGTTTGGACGGCAGTTATGGAGACGATACCTACATCTGGAACTTAGGAGATGGTTTTGATACAATCGATGACTACAATGGCGGAAATACAGATAATGACACCATTAAATTTGGCGAGGGTATTTCTTTTGAAGATTTGTTATTTGAAAGAGATGGCAATAGCTTAATTATCTATGTTAACAATGACAGAACTCAGGGGATCAAAATACAGGATCACTACTCCAGCTATTCTCAGGTTGAAAAGTTAGAGTTTGCTGACGGAACTATTGTAGAAACGTCATCTGTTTCTATAGTGGAACCTGAAGAACCAAGCGAAAACGCCGGGCAGACAATCTCCGGCACAAATGATGATGATATTTTAACCGGCAGTAAAGGAGATGATACAATCAATGCCGAGGATGGTTATAATGATATCACGGGAGGCAAAGGAAACGATATTATCTCTGCCGGATATGACCGGGATACTTTCTATTACAACCTTGGCGACGGTTATGATAAGATTACAGATTTAGGAGGACGCGACCAAATCATCTTTGGGGACGGAATAAGTAAAGAAAACATTTCTTTTTACAGAAAAAATGATAATCTGATAATCTCAATCAACGACGATTTCTCACAAGGTATTGAAATCATAGATTTCTTTAGAAATAATGATAATCGAATAGAAAATATAAAATTTGCCGACAATTCAACATTGCGCCTAACTACAGGTTTAACTTTAAAAACAAATGAATTAGATGGTTCAATCACAGGTACTGTTGAAGACGATACCTTAATAGGAAATATTGGGGAAAACAACCTGAATGGTTCATCAGGAGATGATATACTGAATGGAGGCAAAGGCAATGATACTCTTGATGGCGACATTGGAAATGACACTTATATCTGGAATTTAGGCGATGATATCGATACAATTCGAGATACAGCTGGATTGAATACTATCAAATTTGGAGAAAATATTTCGTTTGACGATTTAACATTTAAACAAGACGGTAATAATCTGAGACTGATTGTGAAAAATGATATTTCCCAAGGGATCATTATCCAAGATCACTTTTCTTCAAATAATATCAATAACAATTATCATCCCATCACTATTTTTGAATTTTCCGATGGTAGCAAATTTGATTTTAGAGAAAATAACATTACTCTCACCTATGATAACCGCGATGAAACAATTATCAGTAATATTGGTGATAATATAATAGATGCTCAAGGCGGAGATGACACCATTACGACCTATGGGGGTGATGATATCATTAATGGTGGAGCCGGAGATGATGAAATTTCTTCCGGAAACGGAAATGATATCATAACTGCTGGCTCTGGAAATGATATCATTAACGGTGAAGCCGGAAATGATACTTACATTTGGAACCTTGGTGATGGTATGGATACAATAACGGATTCCAGTGGATTTGATAAAATCAAATTCGGAGAAGGTATTACATCTGCCAATTTATCATTTTTCAAACAAGGAAACAATTTACTTATATTTATCAATGATAACTATCAAGAAGGAATAATAATAAATAGATATTTTGAAGGTAGTTACAATATTGAACTTCTGGAATTTACAGACGGTTCATCCATAAATCTAAGTCAGTCAGCTTTAGATATTAAGCTAAGTGATACCGGCGAATCCATTGATGGTACAATATATAACGATACAATAACCGGAGGAGATGGAAACGACACCATTAACGGAGGTAATGGTGATGATACTCTTTCAGGTGGGATCGGAGAAGATACCATGTCTGGCGGAGATGGTGCAGATATCATCTCTGGAGGAACAGGAGATGATACAATCGACGGAGGTGCCGGAAATGACACTTATATCTGGAACCTTGGTGACGGTATGGATACAATAACAGATTCGCAAGGAACAGATAAAATTGTGTTTGGCGAGGGCATTTCATATGATGACCTTTCATTTAGTCAAACGAATTCAGACTTATACATTAATGTTCAGAATATGCCCAACCAAGGACTTTTGATCAAAAATTATTTTGCTTCAGGAAATAGTAACCGTATTGAAACCTTGGAATTCAGCAACGGGAACCTCTTTGATCTGAGTAAAAATGCGTTAATATTAAAAGGAGATGGGACGGTCAATGGAACGATCTATGATGATTCTATAACCGGGAACAATAATGATGACACCATAACGGCAGGAGATGGCAATGATATTATCTACGGCAATGCTGGAAACGATAACATTGATGGCGGCAACGGGGATGATATAATCTATGGTGGCCAAGGATGTGATACATTAAAAGGAGGTTACGGAAACGATACATATGTATGGAATCTCGGCGATGATCTTGATACCATTGAAGATGATACCGGTCAAAATACATTACTCTTTGGTAACGGTATAAGTTTCAAGGATTTAGGTTTTAATATGGTGGGCAATAATCTGTTGATTTTCGTTAATGGAGACAAAACCCAAGGCGTACAAATCAATAATTTCTTAAATGAAAATGATTTATATAAAATAGAATACCTTAAATTTAGCGACGGAACATCTATATATCTTCCAGATTTAGGGCTAAATATGGCATATAGGACAACAGATGACACTATAAACGGAACTTATAATGATGATAACATCGTTGCTGGAGGCGGCAATGATACAGTTAATGCCGGAGATGGCGATGACAGTATCTATGGTGGAAAAGGAAATGATACCTTGAATGGAGGAAATGGCAGAGACAGTTATTATTACAATCTTGGTGATGGTTATGATACAATTGCCGAAACCCGAGGAAATGATAAAATCATTTTTGGTGAAGGTATCTCTATAAATAACCTTTCTTTTCGACAAAATGGTTCAAATTTGGACATTTTAATAAATAATGATGTTTCTCAAGGAGTAACAGTCAAAGACTTCTATTCGGGAACTAATTATCAAGTAGAAACGCTCCAATTTGCTGATGGTTCAACGTTTAACCTGTCAACACAGGAAATAACACTGCAACAAACCGATGCTGACGACACTGTTAAAGGAACCTCTTATAATGATGTCATTTACGGAAACGGTGGTCATGATACCATCAACGCCGGTGAAGGCAATGACACGATTGTCGGAGGTATCGGCAATGATATCCTGAATGGAGGAAACGGCGATGATACCTACGTTTACAATCTCGGTGATGGCTTTGATACCATTACTGATACCGGAGGCGATGATAAAATTGTCTTTGGTGAAGGTATTAGCCAGAGTGATCTGTCATTTGAGAAAATTGGCAACAATCTGAAGATTTCTGTCAATGGTAAGGATGACAAAGGCATTCAGATAAATGACCACTTCCGTTATGACAGTTCCAAAGTTGAAACCATAGAGTTCCATGACGGCAGCACGCTTGATATCAGCAATGCCGATCAGCTGATACAAGCGATGAACAGCTTCAGCATCAGCAATTCGGCTTCGACGGATACTCTGTCCAATCCGACACAGGATGTCAGCGATATGTACTCTCTGGCTGCCAGTCAGGATTTGACCCGAAAAGCAATCTAAAGGAGGTATTTAAACGATAAAAAAGCCCCCTACTCCGTAGAGCAGGGGGCTTTTTCAGGTACAGAGGTCATCATAAACCAGATTGTTGCGGTCAATCTGATCTATGGTTTCCTGCGTGTCATGATCATAATCGGCAAAAATCGGCTCATAAATCTGGCAGAATTCAAGGTCGGCGATATTTGTCGTGCAGCCGTTTAATCCGCTCAGACTCAAAACGAGTATTGCGAGCCACATTCGCTTGATGTATCGCATTGAGCTGTCCTTTCTGTTTAGTGTCGATTTGTTTGATTTTTTCATCTTTTCGCCCCAGCCAGTAAAGCAAGATGCCAACTCCGGCAATAATCCAGGCCTTAAATTTGTTTAAAAATTCCGCCATAGTACCAATCCTTTACATTAAAGTTGGGGCAAGATTTATACCGGCATAATTCATAATGTCCGAATACTTCTGAACCGGGGAAGAGTTTCCGATAGGAGCCGATAAGGTTCCTTAGCGAGACCAGCTGGGCCGGTGTGAATTCCCGACGGCCAATCAGACAAATGCCAATGCTTGTTTCATTGTACCCCTTGCAATGAGCGCCGATCTGAGCCAGAGGACGTCCGTTTTCAACCGTGCCGTCCAATCTGATGACATGATGGTATCCGCAGCATTGCCAGCCGCGTTCCTTATGCCAGCGGTCAATATCTTTAATGGTGAAGTCTTTGCCATCTGGGGTATCGGCACAATGAACAATGATTTTATCAATTTTTCTCAGTGCCATGATGACCTCCCTTAATCGTATATCCGTCAATTTTGATGCCGGCCAGATCCCCGTTAAATGAGGTAGAAGCCTGTTCCAAATCAAACTCAATAGCGTTCAAAACCGCATAAATACAGAGGTTGAGGTAATTGTAGTTGCCGTTGAACCGTGTCAGCATAAAGGTTAAAGCCTTAATGTCGCCGGCAGAAACCTTGTTGTAAGCCCGAATAATATGTTTGATTTTATCCTTTGCGATTCCCTGAAATTTACACCAGGCTGTAAATTCTGCCTGCCATTTTTGACGGGTGGCATCCAGTTTGGAGGTCTGATATTCGGACGAAGCCGCTGTCGCAACAGACAGCTTTTTCTGCTTAATGTCATCCAATTCCTGTTTTTTCCAAAGGTAATAGCTGCGCAGAATTTTCTCAGCCAACCGGTTGAACAGGATGTTTTTGGCATAATCATCGGCAAAATGGTATTTATTTCCGGAAAAAATAAGAATGTCCTTTTCCCACTCTGAGAGCATCATTTTGGTGCTGTCAATTTTTCCGGTGAAAATATTACAGGGTATTTTCACGATTTTTTTAATAAGCAGCCAGAAAACAGCGGCTGTAAAAACCAAGATAAGCGTAAAGATTTTATTATGTTCCATGAAGGCAAAGAAATACTGCCAGACATTGGCGTCCAGATTGGTGATATCCATGTTTAATCCTTTATAATTGCGTTGATTTGAGTGACGTATCCCGAACCGGAGAGCTCGTGGGTAGCCGATTTGATGATCCATTCGCCGTTGGCTGCTTGGGTCAGGTTGGAGATTTTTATGATGCTTTCCGCACAGATTGCCGTATTTCCGGCAACTGTCAGTTCAAGCTCATAAATGCCGCGAATAAGAGCTGCCAGTTTAGATTTGGCAATTCGCATCGCAGTTGTCGCCGAAGCATAGGTATGCGGGACACAAAAGCAGGGCTTGCCTTTTCCGGTGCGAACCGTGTCAAGAATCCCTTTCTTCTTGTCATGATACTTAACTTCGACGCTGTTGATTTTGTTGCGCTCGGCGATTCTTATCCGCCAGCTGTTGATGTCTGTAACGTCCAATTCCGTTGTCGGCATCGGCTTTTCTTCTTTTTTAGGAGAGATAGCCGTGCCGATCGGGGCTACAATCAGTTTGCCGTCAGCGGGTTTCACATAAGAATCAACCGTTTGTGCAACACGATTGAGAAATGCAAGGTCGCTTTCCTCTGTCTGGTCAATATGGTCAACAATAATCCCCTCAAGTCTTGGCGAGACCAGAGGGGATAGTTTGTTTTCTTTGGCTATGGCAGCCACCATATCGGGGAATGTTATGTCATGCCATGATCGGCTTTTGGGACTGACGATACTTCCAAGATTACTTTTTTCAAAGGTATCGGACGATCGGGCCGTAATACTGATTTGGTTCGGCGGCCCGGAAAGCTCAACTTCATCAACCATAAATTTGCCCATTTTAACCAGCGCATCTACGTCATAGCCGAGATAAACTTCCAGTTCAGCCCCACGTGCCGGAACTTCCACCTGATCGTCATGATTGTCTATGACAATTGTCGCCGCGTCAGATACAAAGCCGATTTCATCCGTGATTGAAAGACGGATTAACCGTTCTTTAATCTGTTCTGTGACATTATCATTGTTAGCAAGAATTTTAAAAACCGGCTGCATTACCATAACCTGACAGTTTGGGTTGATTTTTTGTCGTTAATTTCCGGCAACTTGATTTTTAATCCAGCTGGCAGTACGGGCGGCTGAAAACCCAGAAAATCGTTGGCTTCCAGCACTTTTTCAACCGTACCGTCCAGATGTCCGTAAAAGCGGTAGCAGATATCATCCAAAACGTCGCCGTCTTTGGTATTGTAAATAATCATAAGTGTTTTCCGACCTTTTGCACAATTCCCATAATACCGCGCTTCTTGTCATCGCCGTACTTCTTTAGGTTTATAGTGAAGTCAATACGCCGCGGCGTACCGTCTTTGAAAAAAATCGTCTGATTCTCCTGTACGGAGGTGATACACCATTGCCCAAATGCAAAGCCATAGCCGGAAATCAGCATCAGCGGTTTACCCTGCATTGCCGACGTCCGCATCAGATTGAGCTGCCGGAGCCCGCCGAAAAGCTGCGGATAAATGATCCCGTCCAAGCTGATTGTCTCGCTGCCGAACCCGGTAAATTGTAGGGACGGATTGGTGTTGATACGCTCCAATTCCGCCCATTTGTACTCATTTTGCCGTTTCAAAGTCTGATACGAAGCATTTTTAAGGCAAAACCGGTAAGCTCCGAGCAGCATCATATTGTCAATCGGTATTGATGTTTTCAGCCGCCCGGTTTCATTCAGAATTGCCCCGACGACGCTTAAATCTACATTAACCATAGTTTAATGCCCTTTTTCTGCTTGCCATTTGGCGTTCTCGCTCATCCATCACGCGGCCGACTTCTCTGGCCAGCGTCGCTTCGTCCATGCCTTTAGTCGCATTGACCGTGATATTGTTGTGAACCGTCGTCCGGGCAGAATTGTCGTTGGCAATTGCCGTCTTAACCTTGCTGTTGAGCGGATCGATATTTTTTCCGACATCCGCAACAACGGCCTGACCGACTTCAGGCTGGCGTGCTGTTGCAGGGACAGCCTTTTTGTCATCATCACTGCCAAACAGCTTGTTCCATACGCTTCCGACTGCCTGTTTCAATTTAGCAATCGGCTCGGTAGCTTTTTTGATTTTTTCCCAGACTTTCTGCGCTCCAGCAGAAATTCCTTCCCAGAGATTTACAAAAAATGCCTTAATCGGTTCCCAATATTTAATAATAAGTAAAGCCCCGGCAGCTATTGCTGTAATCGCCAAACCAATCGGATTTAAAAGTAAAGCCCGCCCTAGAAGTTTAACACCTGTAACTGCTGCCGGAATAGCGCCCTTAACTAGTGTCCAGAGTGTCATTCCAAATTGTTTGAACCCGCTTGCCAGAGCAATGGCCTTGTTTTTCAGCATTTGAGTCCATAAAAATCCCAAAAATGTCTTGAGTTTAAGAACGACACTTGCTGCAGAAAGCCAAGCTCCTCGAACAAATGTAAAGGCGTATCCAACCGCAATTGCAGAAATTTTAAGACTGATTAAGCCAATAACGGTATAACCAATAGCTTTGCTTAATTGAGGATGTTGTTCGGCCAGAGTACTAAGCTGATTTGCCCAGCCTGCACCGTATCGCATAATTTCAGCCAACTGTGGTAAAAGAACTGAGCCAAACGAAATGGCAATGCTTTCAGCGGCAGACAAAAATTCTTTATATGCGCCGATTGTTGTATTTTGCATCCGTTCTGCCATTTGCTGGGCCGCACCATCGGCATTCTTTACCTTAGTTAGGACTTCATCCAAACGTCCGGTCTGAATATGGTTAAAAATAGCCAATGCGCCGGCAGAGGCTCTGTCGCCGAATACCGCTTTTACCGTTGACAGCTTTTCCTGATCGCTTGCATCTTTGAGAACAGCTCCCATATCTTTGAAGATATCAATCATAGAGCGCATATTGCCCTTATCATCAAAGATTTTAACACCCATTTGTTTCAAATGAGCTTGAGTGAAAGCCGCTTGTTTAGCAACATCGGGCATTTCCTCTGCCGTCAAATGAAGTTCATTCCTCATTTTTTCTAAGGCTTTTGCCCCTTTGCCGACCGGAGCTGCCAATCGCAGATAGGCTGCGCGGAGCATAGTGCCGGACATCGTCGCCTGAATACCAGCGTCGCCGAGTACACCGGCCAGAGCTGCAGTTTCTTCCAGTGTACCGCCCACGGCTGCCGCTGCCGGAGCAGCATATTTCATGGTTTCGCCCAGCATTTCAACATTCACGTTTGTTGTTCGTGAAGTTTGGGCTAAAACATCAGCTACTCTGGTTGTTTCTTCAGCTTTAAGATTAAATCCAGTCAAAATGTTGGAAGCAATATCGGCAGTCCGCCCCAAATCCATATTTCCTGCAATAGCCAAGTTAAGGGCTGCCGGAGATGCTTTTAGGATCTGCTCTGTATTGAAACCGGCCATACCTAAAAACTGCATAGCTTCCGCGGCCTGAGCCGAGGTATACTGTGTTGTCCGGCCAAGTTCTCTGGCTTTATCGGATAATTTTTTGAATCCCTCACTGTCGGCAGCTTCATTGGTAATTGCGCCGACTTTAGCCATGGCATATTCAAAATCAACTGCCGGTTTCAAAGCCCCATACATAGTAGAGCCTAAAGCCACAGCATCGAACATCTGTCCGCGCAAATCGGCACGCTTGGTTTTATTGGCAGCCTTGGCATTTTCAATATTTTGAATTTGCTGTTGCTGTCTTCTAAGCGTATTGAGGGATCGATTTAACGAGGATGTTTCCGAAGATAAATTACGGGTATCAATACCAGCCTGTCGCAACGCGCTTCCCATTTCACGCGTCTGACGTCCTACCGTTTGGAAGGTTGTTTTGGCTTTGCTGAAATCCCGCTCGGCTTTTTTTATGCTCTGAGACAGGCTTTTAGTCGGAGCTCCGACTGTATTCATCTCCTGCTTAAGCCGGTTCAGTCGTTCCCGTGCTTCTTTGTAAGCCTGTCCGACTTGGTTCAAAGCACGGGATTGCTGTTTGTAAGCTTCAACTTGAGCCGCTTTTCCCTCTACGCTCTTAATCGTTACTCCGAGTTTGGAGAGCTGTTTGTCGGCAGTTGTAAAAGAATTTTTGAATGTACTGCCAAGTTTGGCTCCGATTGAGATTGATACTGCGGCTCTGGTATCAGCCATTATTTATACTTTCATAAAATTTAACGGCTTTTTCATACCAGCCGACAAAATCTTCCTCGTCCAAGTCCAAAATCTCGGACAAAGACCAGTGGGTAATGTGTGAGAGGGTTATTACGGCTTCTTGGAGGTCGCCCTTTATTTGAAAAAATCCAAATAAGCCCGCTGCAGAGCCTGATAGTCTTTCTCATCCAGCTCTTGCAGAACTTCAGGTGCTACTTCACAAAGATTAGATAAAAGTCTGATTTCGCGTTCTTCATCGCTCAGGTTAAGTTTTGAAATCGCCAAACGGTCTTTGACTTTTGAACGGCGGATATTTAAGGCTTGATAAGCAGTTCCATTTACGGTAACCGGAAACAGAAGTTCTAATTTTGTTGTATTTTCCATGATTAAATTCCCAATGCATCTCTGATTTCAGACATAACGTCGGTACCATTGATTTTTCGGATCATGTTATCGACGTCGATTTCAATAACATCGCTGTTGTTGATGTTGAGTTTGTAATAGCGGCAGGAAACGGAGGCGCTTAAGGTACCTTTGTCTCCGGCTTTGAATTTGCCGAAGTCAAGTTCCTTGTACATTCCGCGCAGGCTGATAACCATTGGGGTGACCGAATTGTCATCACACAAAGCGCCGCGGAGCGTGACCTGCACCGCGTTTCCGTCAACCAAACCGAAGAGTTTCATCAGTTCTGCGTCAAAATCGACCAGTATAAACTGACATTCCATTTTCTCCATGCCCAAATCGATATCGATCGGGGCATCCATCCCGCCGCCGCGGAATTCTTCGGTTTTGATAGTAAGTTTCGGCGGCGTGACTTCTTCCGCTTTTCCGGCATAGCCTCGGCCATCAACGAAAAGCGAAAAGTTTTTTAAGACTTTTGCTGTCATGATTTTCTCCGTTATTTGAAGATTTCTTCAAGGTAGTCGTTAACCATCCGGGAGCGGAAAGTTATGTGTTCTGCCGGATACGGCGGGGTAAAGTCAAAATCAAAGGTAACTTTGCCTTGTTCAACTTGATCCGGCGTATTGATGCTTGAGTCCGCCCAACACTTGCCGTCAATAATTGCCCCGATATTTTTAAGATACCGGAGATAATTGTTGACACCTTCGCAGACATCTTCGACATAGGTTTTGGTAATATTGCGGTCAACAGCCCACAAATGCTCTTTCTGCAAGCTGTCATTTATCATATCGGCAGTCCGTCGGACGGAAAGAAAAGCCCATTTTTCATCGGCAGATGCCGTCCGGTTGCCCCAGAGGCGGAAGCCATCCTCTTGAATGATTGTCGCGACTTTATTTTCGTTTAAGAAATTAGCCTTGCAGCTTGTATCGCCTAAAGCAAAGTCAATTGGTTTCGATATGCCAATAATGCCGTTGATGGTCGTGTTAGAAGGAGACCACCAGAAACCGCGCTCATTGTCGGATTTCGCCAATAGTCCGGCAACCGCGGCAGAAGATGGAAAACTGACAATCTGATCGTTTTCGTCCTGGATTTTAACCCACGGATAAACGCTGTAAACACGGGCAGAGCCAAAACATTTTTGATATTTGATTGCATCCTGCTCACTACCGTCCGGACAATCGGCGATAATTACGGCTTTCAGCCGTTCGGCAATTCCCAAAAGCTCGGAGACAACGGGATTTGCCAATGTCTCGCCGTCATCATCCGGCTGATCATGCGTAAATCCGGGTGCAATCAGGATTCTGGGCTGAACGCTGACTTCGGTCTGGGCTGCCAAGAGGCAATTGACACCGCGGTAAGTTCCGTCGGCATTGGCTCCGCCCACAACATCGCTGGATTTGATTTTAGAGGTATCCAGATATTTGTAACTTACCATCAGAGCTTCTTTTTCCGGAATGGTCGATTCTCCGGTTTTGGTAAGAATTCCGTTAAAAGCATCTAATGTATAATCAGTAGTTTCTGTATAAGTAACGCTTTCATCGGCTTTTTTGACAACGACATCCGATACAATCTTATGATCAAGGGTAATTTCTCCGTAGTCATCAAATTTTACATTGTCCTGCTTGATATCGGATTTCTGTTCAGAATTTGTTTTATCGGCAACATTGATGACAACCACCATCGCTCCGGTCTGGTCAAAAATCTGATCCAATGCGCGGGGAATAGTGAAGCCGTCAACATGGTTTCCGAAGTATTTAATGGCTTCGGTAGGAGAACCGTTAATAAGGAGCGGTGTATTGACCGGCCCCTGCGGTGCTGTGCCGACAAGTCCGATGACGGAGGATTTAACAGTTTTAATAGCCCGCGTGCCATCATCAATTTCGATAACTTCAACACCGTGTAAATACTGATCTGCCATATTTATTTCCTTTTCATAAAAAAAGAAGGCTGAAATTTCAGCCTCCATCAATTATTTGATAAATTGAACTTTAATATATCCGGCAGTTCCAGGCAAGCCGCTGTTAGCTGCTCGAATATTGCCTCCAGCACCAAATCCGTTTCCCAGAATAGAAACTGTAGACTGAGCCGTACCGTTTGTTTTGATTTCTGTGGAAATAATCTTTAGTTCTGAAGAAACAGTTATTGTTCCTCCGGCTCCGTTATTGGCTCCGGAACCGCTTCCGGTACCGCCGCCACCGTTACCTCCGCCAAGAGTCAACAAAGTAACATTGTTTACTGAAATTGTCGTAGCGGTACCATTTGAACCGGGACTGGCATTTCGTCCGGAACCATTTCCTCCGTTACCGGGAGTACCGACAGTTATTTTCAGAACGCCTTTTTCTAATTGCACAATTCCTTTAAATGCTGCAGCAGAACCTCCAACCTGACCATACCAGGCATGTTTTCCTGCAGAGCCGCCACCACCGCCACCAGCTCCTGAGCCGGTAACTTCAAATTGAGCTTTCTTGATTTCGAATGTGTATGTTCCGGGTGTAGAACTTTCAAAGACGACAAAATCTTTAGGATATACCTTATTTCCAGCCCCCAAAGGTGTGATTTTTGTTTTTATCGTCATGTCCACATTCCCTGTAAGCTGCCAACCCAAGAAGCACCATTATCAAAGGAACGGAAAGCCAGCAGATAATTTCCGGCTTCGTCAAACTCTGCCACATCATCGTTTAGCCAATGTATCTTTGCTGCTTGAACAAACGAAATACTAAATTTTTTTGGCATCTCAATAAAAAGCTCAAAAGTAATGACTTTCTGGTAGATGTTTGCCTTGGTAACATTAAAGTCCAAAGCGGTATTTGCACTGACAGTCTTTTTATAAATTGAGTATTTTTCAGATACTTCGACCGTATTTCCGGTTACGACAAAGATATTCTGGAAGATTTCTTTGGATGGCGTAACCGTAAAACCATCGCCTTTTTCGTTCAGAATAACGGTTTTGTCTTTATTATCGGCGGCAATGAGTACATCCAGAGAGGAAACCGTTGACTGCTCATGTTTGGTAAGATGATACCGTTCTGTAGAGTTTCCGCCTTGCAATCCGGGAAGTTTCTGGTGTTCTGCCGCGTTACTGAAATCTTTCAGGGCATAATCGTCCAGTTTGAGCTGTAGGGCTTCAAATTTGTCCGAGCTGACTACCGAATTATGGGGATTGATATAGATGTCAATATTTGGGGCTTCCGAAAACCCAAGCACCATGCGGATATACAGGTCTTTGGAGGAGCCGCTTTCACTCTGCGGCTTATAGGTTACCGGATATTTACCGACAGCAAACAAGTCGCTGTCTTCATCAAAAATTCCGATTTCCCGAATAAAAAAGCCGCCAATTTCGGCGGCAATAGCAGCTTCAATAATAATTTGGTTAGGATATTTGCTGTCTACTTGTACCAGAGTGAGTTCGCAACGATGCAGTTCCCGCACCAGTTCTGTCTGGCTTTTATCCAAGGTATAATAGTTGCCATTTCCATCGCCGACAGCCATATGGGTCAGATTGACATTTTTACCGGTTACTTTGGTCTTAGCCAGCTTTTCAAGCCCTTTTTGCGTTACAATGGAATAAAACTCTTTTGCTGCAGCAGCATCTGTCATATCTCAAAAACCTCAAGACTGTAAATTGTTGTTATTTCGCCGGTAGAGAAAGCGCTTCCCAACCGTGGAGTTTCCGAAGTCGTACACAAAAAAGCCCGCAACATCTCCAAATGGGAACGGACATTCTTGGTTTGGTTAATGACAGCCTGAACTTCCGTCAGATCGTTGATATCAAATCCCTCGGTCACCACTTCGATAAAAACGCGAAATGTATAGGGATCGCCGCCATAATCAAACCATTCTTCAATTGTGACATGGTCAAACTCAAAGGCTTCCAATGCTCTTTTGAGGGCGCCGAGCGTTCCTTTGTGGCGGTGAACGCTGATACTGGCCTTAATTACATTGCGCCGGATAGATTCGGCCCATGTTTCATTCCAAACGTCAACCGATAAAGCCCAACCCAGCCACGGCAGAAGATGTTCCGGACATTTTTCCGGATTTCGCAGATAACGGTTCAAAATTTCCAGAAAGGAAAGCCTGCTGCCGGTTTTCTCTAAATCTCTCAGTAATTTTGAAGCATTCGGCGGTAACAGGCTTTTGAATTCGTTATTCATTGAAAATTTCCATCGTTAAACTGATTTTTTCGCAATAAGCCGCCTGCAATTTGGTTGTCTCAATATCCTGTAACGGCTGATCAAGCTGGACTTTTTTGACGCCGTTGACGTGCAAAGCCTGATAAACGCCGGAAATAGCTACCAGTTCGCCCATGGCGTGGCGTTCGTTGGTATATATCTTAATAGCGTCGTTGGCTGCGTCCTCGACCACCGAGAATGACGGGCCGGAGTAAACGGTAATATGTGCAGAAATGCTGTATTTGATAATTTCCGCCGAAACCACACTCACATGGTCGGTCAACGGTCTGGCATCCTCATGGTTGAGCGCCAGCTCCACCAATTCCAGCACGTCTGCCCGCTCATAAGAAACAAGCAGTTCGGTGTTGTTTGATATTTTGGAGTCAACCGTAACCGCAAGCAGCGAATTCGCTTTATCAAAGGTATAGTCAAAATTTTCTTTGTATGTCTGGCCGCCGGAAACGTCTTTGACAACCAGATGGTCAATACTTTTGCCGGACAGCGTCGCTTTCCCGTCGGTTACCGTGATTTTGGTTTCTGATACGCTTTCTCTGCGAACTGCGGTACCGTCGCCCTCTGTCGAGAGAATAGTCACAATAACTTTTCCCGGTTCATCGCTGCGAACGTCGACCGATTTGACCTTTACTGAAGCAGAAAGCGCAAAGAATTTGTAAGCGTCAATCGGCCCGGCAGTCGAAAAACCATCCAAAGCCATCTGTCCGCGCATTCTCAACCGGTCATCTTTTTCACCTTCCAGACGTTCAACCCCATATTCCGCCACAATCTGATCAAGATCGGAACCTGTTGCAAAAGCCAATAGGGTCGCTTTGGCAGATTCATTGATTCTTTTACGAACCAACATTTCACGGTAGGCCATGACTTCAAGGATAATAATAGCCGGGTCGCTTTCAAGCAAACCGTCATATTCCTCATCTCGGGCCGTAAAATCGTCTAAATATTCCTGAAACAGGGCTTCATAGTCTAATTCTTCAATGACTTTCGGGGTCGGCAGCTTAGACAGGTCAATGACGGAAGAATTCGACATTATTCTTTAGATTCCTTTGATTTCAATGTTATCCAATTTGACAACTTCGCCATTGGAGAGAAATTGTCCTTCCAGATCCAGAATGATTCTGCCGCGGTCAATGGAAACCACGGTAACGCTTACGATTTCAAACTCCGGTTCAAAATTATAAAGAGCCGTAACACAGTCGGAATAGATATTGGCAATCAGCTCGCCGTTGGTCGGGTTATCAATTCTTTTAAACAGTTCAGAGCCATAGTTGCGGCGCATAACCCGTGAGCCGAGCGGCGTGGAGAGAATGTCTCGGATTCTCTGCTTCAGATATTCAAACCCATCATTGTGCTTGCCCGTTCTGTCATTCATGCCGCGCATTTATCCCGCCTTTACTTTTGCCGAACCGGCCAAAATCGTACCTTGATGGGTGTTCGCATCGACGGAAACCGCATCGCCGACACGGGCAACCGGCGTGCCGCCGCTGAGGCTGACAGTGCCGGAAGTCGTCAGATTTTGAGCGATTGTAAGGCTTTTGGTGATTTCTACATCGCCGTCTAAAATGATTTTCGGAGATTTAATAACCGCTGAAACTTTTGCTTCAGCGGTTATTGATTTTTGAGAAACAATCGCGGCGTTTCCGGTAATCTGTGCATTCAGCTCTCCACTGCTGCGATTAAAGGAAATAATCGAGCCATCCTTAAACCGCCAAAGCAGAAGATTGCCATCATCGGAAATCGGCTCTTTGTAAACACTCGACAGGATCAGCCCTTGGTTAAGGTCGCCGCAGGGAGACAAAACCAGAACCTGTTCATTGAGGTCTACGCCATGCCAAGCCTTGTTATCGCCATCCCAGAGCAGCCACGGCAGCCAAGTCGTCTCCAAATCTCCGATTTTAACTCGTGCCACGGCTTCCTTATAATTAACGGCGGAAATCGTGCCAATTCTTAACAAATTGCTCAATCTCCGCCGCAGATCCGCGATTTCGTATTTATCTTCAAAGTCCACGATTTAAGCCCTTGATTTTACTCTTGTCGGTCTTAATCGGAGCCGAAGACGTCTGCTTTTTGGCAAATTTACTGACTACGCGCACGGCATATCCCTGCGTCAGCAAGGCTTTAGCCTCGGCTTCTTTGATATCTTTGACTTCGCCTTTTTTATGGTTGTGAACGTCTCTCAAGATTCTCAGTTTCATTGTTTATTCCTTATTTGTTGCTGTGTAATAGGTGATGGTATAGTTGATTCGCACTGCACCGTAGCAATGCGCCCCGTCAATCACGACATCGGTTTCCGTCGAAATCATTTTGATTACAGCATTCAAAAAGCCCGGAATTTCAAAGCCGAGCAATGCGTATTCTATGTCCAGAGCCAGTTTGTCAATCAGCTCATCCAGATCCGGGCTGTTTGCCAGAATCCCCTCAACGGCAATGTCCAATTGCCGTTTGTAGGGAAAGAACCCATCGCCGTCATACTGGTTTTCCAAAACCTTTTCGTCTCTGGTATAAACCAGAAGCGCGGGCAAATGCTGATCGAACAACGGTTTGACCCGGCTATCGTAAACATGATCTTTGGCCAGAGTATCGGATTCTTTCAATTTTTCGACAAAGGCTTTACGGATAATACAGCGGGGATGAGGCGCATTGTTCATGGAGGACAACTTTCTCAGTTCCGGGAATGTGATATTCCACGTTTATGATGTCAAATGTCTGATTTTCGATTTGCAAATGGTCTCCCTGCAGTATTTTGGGATAATTTTCCGGCATTTCGCAAAGCCTGATGAAAGCGGCGATTTCCGTTGAAGTAACCGGAGCTTCGGCGGTTTTAAGCTTGACTTCCTGATAGCCTTTATGAAAGTCAATCAAAACGTCAAAAGGCTGAAATTCCTTGTTATCCGGTATATAGAGGGCTTTTCTTCCGAAAATGCCCTCTACATGGCCTTCTCCAATACAGGGGCGGTTGATGAATTTATCAAAATCAAACATCTTTAGGTTTTTCTGTTTGTTCTGCGTTTTTCGGTTCAGCCTTTTTCGGCGATGATTTTGTCGCAGCAGGTTTGGTTGGAGCCGAAGGTTTCGCAGGAGCAGCCTTTTCCTTTGGCGGAATGTTTTTTTCCTGAGGTTCTGCCAATTCCAACTGTCCAAGCGTGGCTTTTGTTAAATTTTTAGTGACGATATCAATGACTTCGCCTTTTTTAAATTCAACATTGGTCAGAACCTGATAGTTCTTGCCTGATTTTTTCAGCTGTAAGGATCTGATTTTGGCTTGTTCGTCGGAAAGTCCCAGAACAAGCCCGGTTCCAAAGACAACTTTGGAACCGGTAACAATATATTTCACCATTAATCACCTGCCAATTCAATGGAGACGAGGCAGGTATTCTGCCAGTATCCATAACCGACGTTGCGCCAGGTATCAACACCATACCAGTGCTTGCCTTCTTTGAATTCCAATTCGGAACCCTCGGCAATAGCCTGAATTTCAACGTCCTTTTCTTCCTGACGGATAAAAGCCTGAACCGAAGAGTCGCAGCGGAAAACCACAAACTTGTTTTCCCATCCGGTTAAACGCGGGTTCTGAACCAGAGTAATGTCAAGTTCATCGAGAACTTTAATCGGGTTGGTTCCGCCGCCAACGGCCAAAGGCACGGCAATCGCCGATTTGGCAACGTGCCACATCACCGTCGGCACCATAATCAGAAAACGGGAAGCGTCTTCATTGAAAGGCTCTCCCTGATCGTCTTTATAAGACAGGATGCTTTCAACACCTTTCAGCATAGCCCGGCGGAAAAGGTCTTCTTTCAAAGATGTTTCCCCGGTTTCGGCTGTATAGGTGATTTTGTTGCTCTGTTGTCCGGATTTCCCTTCTTCATGGTCTGTATCAAAGAAATACTGCCCGTCATAGCAGACAGTGCTTTCACCGCTGACAATAAGTTTTGACAGCAGTTGTGCCCAGTGGGAATTGGTTCTGTCAGCCAATTCATTGATACGGATGCGGGTTTGCCCGGTTTTATCACGGCGCAGATCTTTGACTGGTACTTCAAGCGTTGCTTCAAAATGCTTGTTTTCAATCGTCAATCCGTTGGTCGTAAAGCCTTTTGCCTGTCGGCCGCCGGCCCATTCTCTCATAACCGGAACCTGACCAAGCCAGTTATAGGTTTCACTGTCCTGATCCGACTGAAAATAGTTACTGATGGCTTCAACCCATTTCAAACCGGAGTTTTGTTTCAATCTCCGGTAAAAAGAGCCGATAATAGCCCGTGATGATAATGCGGATGCACTCATTTTTTAATTCCTTTGTAATATGTAAGGGGAAAATAGACTTTAGGCTGTCGGCACAGCGTCGGCAAAAGCCTGAAAATCTACAATGATTTCGTTATCGGATATGCGGCGGATTTTGCCGATATACGGTGTACTGGCAGAGGTTGTCGTAAACGTGTTGTCATCTGAGGCAAACAAATTTGAACCGACATCTGTCAGAGATACACCACTGGGGGCCGGAAGGACAACCGTTCCCTTAAATTTGGTACGAATTGTCTTTTGCCCATCCGTTCCGGAAGTATTGTCTACCCGTTCCTCGGCAAATCCGGCAAATTTATCGCCGGTTTGCAAAGCATGGGCATATCCGCTGCTGTTAATCCCTACGGCAGCGCCTTCATAGATAATTTCTCCGCCGAGCATGGGATATTCGCTCGTATCGCCCAATTCATAAGTACGGGTAATATCATTGGTTAATTTTGCCATATTGATTTTCCTTTACTTACGGGTTGAGTAAATTTTGACCGAACCGTTTTCTTCCGCCTGTTTATAGGCCAAATAGTCTTCAAACTCATTGGCAAATTCTCTGCGGAGATCAGCGGATTTATTCCATTCGGCTTTGGCTCGGTCTTCCAGAGGGGCTTCGGAATCAATCTGTTCCGAAGCAGTTGGAGCCGGAGCTTCGGGGATCGGCGGAAGTTCTTTTTCGGCAGTTTGTAAACTGGCAAGATGACTTATGCCTCGTTTCTTTTCGGCCATTACCATTTGCATTGCGACGGTTTCCGCCGTCACGGAACCGTCAGCTTTGGCTTTTTCAATCAAATCTTCATGGCCGGGCATGGCAATTTTTTCAATTGCCAGGATACGTTCACGTTCGGCTAAAACACCTTTATTATAGGATTCTTCAGCTGTTTTGTTGCCATCTGCCATGCCTTTATTATAGGCTTCATCTGCAATGGCTTTTGCAACTTCGGGATATTGGCTCTGGATATAGGAAGCCGTAATCTCCGGAGCAACGGGAGTGTCTGTTTTCTTATCCATAGTTATGTTTCTTTCATTTTTAAAGGTTACAGTTAGAGAAGCAAGAACGCTCTCAAACGAGCCAAGCTCGTCGGCCATGCTTCGTTGGAGAGCTTCATGGCCTATCATGGCGGCGCCTTTGCCAAAATCATTTCGGATTTTTTCTTCCGAGATGTTGCGAAATTTGGCAACGCTGCCGATGAATTGTGCTTCCAGAGCATCAAGCTCTGCCTTAATTGTTTTGATTCCGTCTTCCGTGCGCGGATCCGGACGTTTGGCTTTGGCGTTAGAAGAAACGATTTCATAACATTTAGTGCCGCTTTCGTCCGGTTGTTCCTGTACCGGTACGGCGGTTACCACACCAATGCTGCCGAGCAAAGCCGCCGGATGCACGACAATCTTATCTGCAGCCGAGGCTAGCCAATAAGCTGCCGAGCAGCAGTTTCGGCCAACATATGAGATGATTGGCTTGTTTCCGCGCGCATTGAAAATCATATCAGCCATTTCTGCCGGTCCGACAGCAATTCCGCCGGGACTGTCAAAATCAAGTATAATTGCCCGAACATCGCTGTTTTCCAAAGCGGTTCGGAAATCTTTCGCCAGAATATCAAGTGCCGTGCCGCCGAGAACATAGGTCAAAAAGTCCATCCTGCCGGTAATAACTCCGCTGACCGGGATAACTGCCACGCCATTCTGGATTCGGACGGTTCGCGTATTCTCCAAAACCGGCGCATCCTTTGAAACTAATGCTTCCAGATTATTAAAGGTATCAGGCTCAATTGCCCAATATTTGCCGAGTGATAATAAACTTCTCATTGGTTTTCCTTATTTTAATGATTTGCGCATCATATGTTCTTTGGCTGTTTGCGGATGTTTCCGCTCCCAATCGCCGCCGGTCAGGGCTGCTGTTTCTTCAGCCAGCGTTGTTATGCCGATTTCGATTCTCTTTTCCGCAGCTCGGATTTCTTTATACTGGTCAATCTGTCCGCGCGGCGGCCCAACCCAATCTGCACCGAGATAGGCTTCTCGAATAAGCGGATGCGAGAAAAAACAAGGGGCATCTAAGATGCCCCTTGCTACTGCTTCACTGATAACCATGTCATAAACCGGCTTGCAGAATTGGATTGCCAGCCATCGCCGTCGTGCAGAAAAGAACTTCCAGGCTTCCACCAATGCCGCCTGTGCTGCGGAATAACTGGCGGTAAAGTGTTTGATTAGGATTTCAAAAGGCAATTCCAACGCAACGCCAATCTGACGCAAAACAGCTTGGACAAATGGATCAAACGCCTGATTCGGACGCTTAGGATCGGCAATTTCAATACTTTCGTTTGGCTGCAAATCCAGAATGGCACCTACGCCAAGCTTATAATCATTGTCATTCGTGCTGTCGGTTTGCCCGCCAAAGGGAGCCAGCCCGTCTTCAGATTCGCTCTTGACAAAGACGGTAAACATTGCCGAAACCACGGCAGACATAATCTCGGCTTCCGAATATTTATCGAGTTGTTTGAGTGTTTCGATAACCGGTGCTAGGTAAGGAACACCGCGGGTCAATCCCGGACGGATACGGTTCATAATATGGTACACCTGCCGTTCCCCGTCTTTTGAGAAAGCCGGAACCCGGACATATTCGTTGCTTCCTTCGGTATAATCGCCGGGAAAACGCTTATATATATAATAAGCAACCGGCGCTCCGTTATCGTCTAGTTCCACGCCGCCGCTGAGTTTTGACGTATCCATTTGAAAATTCGGATTTGCCACCCGGTCAGCTTCAACCAACTGCAGACTCAAGCCCAGCAAAGCATTGGGCCGTTTGATGTAGCGGCGGACAACAAAAATATCGCCGCTTTCCAAACAGGAGCGGATAATCAGGTTTTGCAGTTCCGTAAAAGTTTGATAGCGCGTAGCATCGCAATTTGTGCTTTCCGCCCAGTGCCGGAAGATTCTTTCGGCTTCCCGTTCCCATTTGTCAAAGGCTTCTTCGGTTTTCATAAACGGTTTCAAGACCTCACGGTCAATATTGCTGTGTACCCGAAGTCCGGTACCGACAACATTGGTGACCACCGTATTGACCGCACCGGTTGCCAGCGGAGCATTGCGTAGCAAATCTCGCGATCGTTCGCGCAACATCGGCAGATCAGGCAAAGTTACATTGTCCGCAGAGCCGTCAGCTGTCCGCCAAGCTTTTGTTTGCCGCCGGTCGAGCCTTGCTCCGGTATATCCGCCTACCATAGCCATCCGGGTACGGGCTTCCAAGCGTCGCAATCCGTGAACCGGTGCAAAATACGAGAACGCTTTGTCAATAAAATTTGGTTTTATTTCAAGTTTTTTCATGTAATGCCCACTAAAAAAGGCCTGCAAGACAGCAAGCCTTAATAAAAGTATTGTCTATTATATTTCTTCATTGTTTTCATTTAACATTTTATTTTTATGACACGCATTTGTATAGAAAGTATAGGGATCCATGAACCAATATTCTGTATCTTCAAAATCAAATAACCGTCGACCTAATAAAGTCCTATTTTTAAAATTATCGTTACTTTTTTCCGGCCAATACATCCCAACTGGACGAGAATTCATATATTGATACACTTTAATCATTTGAGGAGCCCCACCTATGGTACGATACTTTTCGCTACGTTTTTGTTGGGCTTCCCATTGCTCTTTTAACATATCTCGAATGACTTCAAAAGGTTCCATATCAAAATGGTGTTCTGTACTAGTATTATCCGCAACACCATATTTCTGTAAAACTAATTTGCGTAATCGTTCTTTAAAGTCTTTTTTTAAATTGTTATCACCAATAAGAATCAGGCGTCCTAATCCTAAATAATTTTTAAAACCGGGATTTTTAATGAATATCCTTTGTGACGGAGAATAAAAATAATTCCACATTTTAAAGGTTTTATAAATCCAAGAATATCCCCCGAATATCAAATCTGCAGTTTCTTCTAAATTACCATGATAATCATCTCTATTTATAGTTTTAAATACTGAGTTAATTACATTCAAAATAAAACCATTTACATCTGTTATATCCATAGCCCTGCTTTTAATCTTATTATATTGATTAAGAGCATTTCTTGTTTGTAGCATTAAAGGATATGTCCAACATGTATCACCAGCAAAGCTCATTGCACAATCACCTCTTTCCAAAGTAAGAATCTTTGGACATTCATCCCAGCGGTCACCACCTCCTAAGCGGCTGTCAGAAACAAATATTAATTCTTCACAATCTTTAATTTTCCTTATCCAAGCAACACTAATTGTCATGTTTTCCTCCTTTATTTGCCAAATTAATATATTTCTTATATTAAGAGGATTGACTAAGATGACAAGAAAATTATACCGGAGTAATACCGCGAACACGGATGCCGCTGCGGCCGCTGCTGGTGCCGCTGCCGGACTCTCCGTCTCCGCCGCCGCTTGGATCGCGGGAAACTTTGCCCCGCAAATACTTTTCTTGCGTAAACAGGACATTTAAGTCCGCTTTTTTAACTTTTTGCCCGTTGTAAGAAGCTTCCTGCGCACCGGAAAGAATATCCGAAATCGCTTTTTGGATTTCTTCAAGCTGTTCTTTATAAGATTTCATAAACTGATTCCTTTACTTCTAACTCTCGACCGAATTGTCGGAGCAGCTGCTGTTTGACTAACAGCTTTACCTGCCGGAATTTGACCGTTTTTAAGCGGATAGCTTTGGAGACGTTCAAATGCAGCATTCAGGTCAAACTTCCAATTTCGCATTAACCCGCGCAACGCTGCAAAAGCATAAACGCGGCAGTCCAAGGCTTCGCAGGGATGTCCTTCTGTTCTGGGTACCCATTCCCGAACCGGCCGTCCTTTAACCATCCGGGTTTTGATAACCTCTGCCGTAACCTGTGTGAACCATTCGGCATCCCGGTCAATCGGAAAGTGCCAGCATCCTGGTCCGGGTTCTTTAATTCGCAGCCGCTGCATAAGCGTTTGTTTGGCGTCATTCACGCCAATAACATACACTGGTTTCTTCAATCTTTTGTTTTGGGAGGCTCTCGCTGGAAAAATCGGTACACCAAAGCCCGAACTGCTTCCCTTGATTGCGAACACGCGCTGATGCAGTCTTTCACCGCAGAACGTAATAACGTGATCTGTATAATGACCGCCACTGTCAATACAAGTTGCAGCAATAGAAAGAGGTGCAATATTACGTTCATGCTCATATGTCCTTTGCAAAATGCTGTCCAAATCGTCCCAGAGCTGAGGGGTTGACGGGTCTCCATGTAAGACGTGGTAATCAATCGACCACGATTCCTCGTCTTTGCCCCAACCGACAATCTCCAATTCCAGGCGGTCATCCTGCACGTCAACGCCACAGGTCAGAATAACCACATTCATCGGGATTTTCGGGCCGTAATTTTCTCGCCGTGACATCAATCCGGTCGGATCTATGGATTCTCCGGACTGATCTTCCCAAGTTTCTGCCAGTTTGGTATTCGTCCAAACCTGCAAACGAGCCGGGTCTTTATGGACTTTCACAAACTCGCTGGCTATGTCTCCCCAAGATGTCCAGCCGTGCGGGCTGTAGAGCGAGGACAGGTGGAATGAGACAATTTTGCCGTTTGAGCGGTCTGGAGCCGTTGCTATCCATTCGCCTTTTTGCAAAATCTCAGCTTTTTGATAGTCTTGCCATAGCGATTTGCACTTTTCGCATTCATAACATGCCGTTTCCGGGTGTCCGCTTTCAAATTTGATATTTGCCCATTTTAAGGTTTGCATTGCACCGCAAACCGGACAGGGAACGAAAAAGTAACGCTGATCTCCCTCAAGAAAAGCCTTTTCAATCCGGCTGTAGTTCTTAAGCGTCGGGGTAGAAGCCAGAAAAATCTTGCGGTTCGAAAACGTTGCCGTACGCTGGATGGCCAAATCTACCGGATCGCCTTCGTCCCCGGCATCATTCGGATATCCGTCGACCTCATCCAAAAACAAATAGCGGACAGGCATGGAACGCAGGCCGACCGCCGAGTTGGCTCCAGTCAAAACCAAAACGCCGCCGGGAAATTCTTTCATTAAGACCGTATTGCCGCTGTCTCTGGTTCGCGGGCTTTTGACCAATTCCCTGAGTGACGGGCAGTTGTCAATTGCCGGATCAATCCTCATTTTTGAGGTACGTTTGGCCATTTCAACCGTCGGATTGACAATCAGCATCGGGCCGGGAGTATGGTGGATGACAAATCCCATCCAATTATTGCCGCATTCGGTACCGCCGATTTGGGCGCCTTTCATTAAAATGACACGCTCGCAAGGATGCGAGGGAGACAGGCAACGCATGATTTCCCGAAGATACGGAACACGGGAGGTTTGCCACGGCCCGGGTTCGCTTGAAGATACAGAAGATAAAATGCGGTGCGCATCGGCCCATTCGTCGACGGTATAGTCCGGATCTGGGCGTATTCCTTTTGCAAATCCGTAGTTGAAAAAGCTGTCAGTCTCGATTTCCATCAAACAAATTCGCCAGATTCTCTAAGGTTCGCAGCAGTTCTTTCCGTAAAATCTCTTTCATTTCATGGATGTCAGTCTTGCCAATCAGCAGCGGAATGACCTTGTCCGGGACATTCAGGATCATATCTCTGGTTTTCCGCGCGGCATTAAAGGCTTCCCGTTGGACGGTTTCCGTGGAAATCAACTTTCCGGTGCGTTCGTCAAATTCTAATTTTTTAAGTCGGGCTTCGTAGGCTTCCCGAATAGCCCGGCTTTGCTGGTAAGAAACGCCGATGCCGCCAGAACTTGCCGATGATGCCGTTTCAGAAGAAGCGGCTCGTGCTGGTGAATCCTCTTTAATAGCATAAACTTGAGCGGGGTCAGTGTTGGCTTCCCATTGCCGGTCAGCCAACGCCGGATTGATTTTCCCGTTTTTGGTGAGCGTTATCCGCCCGGATTTGATTGCCTTGCGAACAGCGGTATCGGAGATACCTTTGCGGGTGGCATAAGCTCTAATCGAGATTTCCATGTTTTCATCATTTGTTTATCACAGTTTATTTTGCTGTATTCATTGGTTTTCCGGGTTAAATCTTATAAATTCTAAAATTTCGTTAATATTTTTGATTGGCAATCCGGCCATTTCAAGTTCACAAAATATTCCGCATTCGGGGATATCGATACTTTGGTGTTTACCTGCATCTGGTTCTAATTCAGCCAGATAGAGTTGTTTGCCACGATCTTTGAGGCAGGTATGTCCGGTTTTCCGTTCCAAATCGGCAGTCTGCCTGAAAACGTCCGGGAAATCTGTCCGTATTTTGTTCCAATACCCTTTGCCGCCTTTGAAACAGCCGATACAGTTGTTGTTATTGTATCCCAGCCGGTACATGGCCGGGATTTCAATCTTGTTAAGTAAAAGTTCCTGCAGGCAACGCCGTTTATTCCACCCTTGTTCAATAAGCGGAAAATAAACTCTTGAGGAATTCTGCTGCTTCCACCTAAAGGCTCGGTTAATTTCTTTTTTATTATACTCAAAGCCGAATACGTGAATCGGTTGAGTGTAATTTTTTTCAATTCTCTGGCGAACTTCCTTTTTTAAGTATTTAGTGCAGGGAGCACCCCACGGTGTATTAAAAACTTCAATAGCAGCAATTTCCAAAGGATTCTTAAACTTAGGATGCCGGGCTGTCAGAATTTTCCTGCCATACCAGTTTTCGCAGTCTTCAATAAATCGTTGGTTGTCCGAATGAGCCGCACCGGTTTCGATATACCAGATGTCAACATCATCGCCATATTTATCAATCGCCAGTTTACAGGCAACTGCCGACGTAACCCCACAACTAAACCAAGCCAAGAATTTCATTGCTATCCCGTAAAAAGTAAGGCTCCTGTCTATTCAGGAGCCTTTTCTGTGAGTTTTTCTTCCTTTTCTCTTTCAATCTTAAGTTCTTCATAACTTTTGCCGGTTTGTTCATGAACGGCTTTTTTTCGGGAATATTCTTCCCAGCGCTTAATGATGACATCGACGTATTTCTCGTCGAGTTCAATCATTCGGCAGCGCCGACCGCTTTTTTCACAGGCAATCAGCGTTGAACCGCTGCCGCCGAAGGTATCCAAGACGATATCTGTTACCCGGCTGGAATTGCGGATGGCTCTTTCAACCAGTGCGATAGGCTTCATTGTCGGATGCAGAGCGCTTTTTTGTGGCCGGGGAAATTCCCACACGTCTGTTTGATTTCGTCCGCCATACCAGGCCGGAGCCGTACCTGGTTTCGCACCTAAAAGGATTTCCTCATGCTGTTCTTCATAAGGGTTGCCGAATAAAATCCATTCATGCTGGTGTTGGTGTTTGGAACGCGAAAGCGTAAATTTGTCTTTGACCCAGACGATGTACGCTTCCCATTTGCCACCGGCCGCCGTAAAGGCTTGGTACAGAGTGTGCAACTCCGACCCGCCCATACAAATATAAAAAGAGCCAACATTGACATCAAGGATATTGCAGCAAAAGTCATACAGAAAAGCAGGGAAACCCTCGCCAAGATTATCATTCAGAATTGAGCGTTCGCCTTCTTTTCCTGCCAGTTTATCTCGCAAGGCATTGCCGTAATTCACGTTATATGGCGGATCGGTGAAAACCATTTGCGCTTTTTCGCCGTCCATAACTTTTTCAACGTCTGTCTGGCTTGTTGCGTCGCCGCACAATAAACGGTGATCGCCTAAAATCCAAACATCCCCCCGCCGGGCAACCGGTTTTTCCACGAAATCAGGGACTTCGTTTTCAAATTCAAGTTCTTCATCGTTGGTCTCAAATTCATCCCGATAATTTTCAAGCTCTTTGTTGGAAAAGCCCAAAATATCAATGTTGAAATGCGCATCCTCAAGTTTTCCGAGGATTTCAACGATTTTTTCTTCATCCCAACCGGCATTGTCAGCAATTTTATTATCTGCCAGAGACAGAGCCATGCATTGATTATAGTCAAGATGTGGAAGGCGGATAATTGGAACCGTTTCCAATCCGGCCTTTTTTGCTGCCATCAAACGCCCATGACCGGCAATAATCATATTGTCGACACCGACCAGAATAGGATTTACAAAGTCGAACTCTCCGATGGAATTGACAATCTGTCCGACTTGTTCTTTGGAATGCGTTCTGGCATTTAACTCAAAGGGAATGAGTTCTTCCAGTTTGACATATTCAACTTTTAATTTAACTTTCTCGTTCATTTAAGATACCTGTTGTTGTAAATTCAAGGTTAGACGTAAGAACTGTAAACGCATACGCCGCCACCAGAGGCACCACGCCGTTGCCGCAGGCTCTAACTCTGTCCACCCGGTCGGCCAGCCCATCAGCCATTCGGTAAACCGCGGGTTTAAGGTTCTCTGGGATATTTCGCCAGTCATCAAAGTCATTTGGTCTGGGTGGCCAGAGAGGCAATTTGCTACATGTACGGAATGATCGCGAAGCTTGATCCGAGCAGAGGTTCCCGGTCTGATTTCCATAACGCCGCCCTCGGCATCCGAGGCATTCGGTGTCCGCCATCTCTTCGGCTGTTTCCACAACAAAACTTCCTCTTTCAGACGACTTCGCGAATACCCGGTCTGAACTTTTTTGAGTGAGGCGCCGTTGGCTTCCGATACCAGCACTGTCGGCCAGAGACGTGCTGTTCTCGCTAATCCCAGGCTGCAGTTGTGTCCGCTCTTGATGTATCGGCGCAGGGTGCCGTTCTTGGTTTGGACATACCTGTCGTTGGGCGTGATTGTTTCCGCAACCGTTGCATCTGCTGTCATCACGGTAGGCCAAGATAAAGAGCCGCTCGCGGCGATGCGGAGCACCGACTTCTTCCGCAGTGAACAAGCCTGCCTTAACTTTGTAACCCAGTCCTTGTAGGTCATCATGGACTTGCTCAAACCCCAACTGTAGATGTCCGCCGACGTTTTCAAAGAAACAGAGCGTTGGCTCAACCTCGGAAACAATTCTCCGCACATGGGGCCAGAGATGTCTGGGGTCTTTTTCTCCGAGTTTCTTTCCTGCAACTGAAAACGGTTGGCACGGATATCCGCCAGTGATAAGATCCACTTTTCCACGCCACGGTTTGCCATCAAAGGATTTGATATCTGACCAAAGAGGTGCCGGATCCAAGATTTTTTCTTGCATGCGTTTAACCAAAATTTCGCACGCATAGGCTTCGATCTCCATATAAGCGACTGTTCGGCTAGTTGGCATTGCGAGTTTAAGTCCAAGGTCAAGACCTCCGACCCCGGAACAGAGTGATAACACTCGGCAGGTAGGTATATCCACAATTCTTGCTTCCTTATATAAAAAAGAGGTTCGCAACTGCGAACCTTTACTGTTATTACAAAAATTCTTTTGTATGCCTTACTGGGCAACGGTTTTGATAATATCAGGTGCGAACCTGTCTTTTTTATAATAATATCCGCGCGAAGCCTTATATTATAAGGATTTGGCGCAAATTTGGTGCGAACTTGGTGCGAACCCTTTTTTTAGTCTGTCGGTAGCGACGCGGCGGGGTTCGCGTTACCCGCGTCGAAAAATCTTCCGACAGTACCTTTTTTCAACGAAATAAATAAAAAATATGTGTTTTTCGGCTCTCCGCTTAAATCTAAATGGAAAGCCCAACAGCACTTTGAGGCAGTCTTACTTTCTAATGACGCCTGAAACATACTTTATTAAGTTATATTAAAGTTAGTAACCGTCCGGTTTTTCTTGCCCATTCCCGATTTTTATTTTTTAATACGCGGCGGAGGCATGAATGAAACAGTATTCAATTAAGTTTATCGGGCGTAATGCCTATATCTCTGATGCAGATGGCCGCAGTACGCCGATTCTTTCAATAGATTTCAAATCCGTACAGACCGGCAAGCCAAACGGAACGACTTTAGACATAGATCCGTCGCAGCCGATCATTGTCAATACCCAGACGCAAAACATCAAGATATCGCAGGAAGACACCCTGTTTTTCAGCCTGGACAGCAATATCAAATCATAGTTCACGCACTTTGGTTTCCAGCGTCCGCCCGAATTCCCGCTTTGCTGTTTCCGTAACAATTTCAATCATTCTGAAACGTTTCGGCACATCGGCTTGTTTTCTGAGGAAATAAAGAAACTGCAGGCCTTTTCCCTTACGCCGAACTAAAGCCATCTGACCATTATGGAGTTTCATTTCAAAGGCATCGGCAATGCTGCGCGCAGACCGTCGTACCTTAATTTCGCTCAAATTCTGATAGGATGGAATTGTCAAGTTACTTCCCTGCGGCTGCCGCAGACCGCCGACTTGTTGTAAAGCTGCAAATCGGGCCATTGTATAAACTTCGGCGGTCAGGCTTTGCTTGGTTGCCGGTTTAACGGCAATGCTGCTGGCAAAACCACCGCTTTTACGGCGAATGGTAAAGGTTTCGTTGATATGATTACGCACTTCGGCTTGGGCAATTTTTGCCACAGCCGTCAGAGAAGCCGCCGCGGCAAAGGGAATTTGCCGCGAAGCAACCAGATGTAACTGTTGTTCCACAGTATCATTTATTTGGAGTTCCGTGATGATCATATGAGGGGGATTTTCCTTTTTCGCTGGAACGGTATCTATACAACGCCCCGATTATACCTGATTTGATAAACCATTTTTGCGAATATGTGAAGTAAAAGAATATGTGAAGTACGATTCAAGGAAATCCGAGCCTTTGCAGCCTATTGCCTGTAAAATTTTCCTTTGGCTATTCTGCTGCAATCCCTGGCGGAATAAGGCTTTGAAGTACATTTCACTTGAAAAGGCAGATTTTTATAAAACTTTTCGGAATTGAGATAAATTATTACTTAAAGGAAATTATCTTTTCCATAGATTTACAATAGGAAAACTATCAAATTTTTTCTGCTCTTTCCGAGAAAGCTTTTTATAAAGTATTTTAGCCTGCTTGAAATCTTCCAATAGAATTGCAGCACCAATTTTTTCTTGAAAATTGTTAGTCTCGATCTTTATGATAGATAATATCTTATCTTTTTCTTGAGAATTTAATGACCGTTTTCTTTTCATAGCTTGCATGCAATTGAGTAAAAATATATGGTTTGGATCATAGTCATAAATATATTGTGCCAATTCAATTGCGGTTTCGAGCAATTTGCCACATTTTCTTTCTTGCTGATCATAGGCAGACAACATCTCTAAAATAGTTTTATTTATTGCATTTGAGTATTCTGTAGTAAGTGGATATGATTTTATATCTTTCAGTATGGATTTAAAATGAATATTATAGACTTTAAGAAAATGTCTAGCTAAGAGAAATACATAACGAGATGCGGGAACATTGTTTACATTGAATAAGAAATTTTTTGTGTCTATATTCATAAAGTCATGAATAAAATATTTTCCATTCTGATCTGTTATGGCAAGAACGGGAATTAATATGTTGTGTATTTCGAAATTAAACAGAAATGCTTGTTCATTATGATCTTCAAAGATTAATGAATGATGCTCAATCAAGCCCTCTGCCAACATCTGCAATTTATAATAATCTTCTTCAGTTAATTCAGATAAATCAAAGTCGAAAGCTTCTTTGATTTTAAGAGTATCCAAAAGTTGTTCGAGTTCCTTTAGTTGGATTAAGAATGTATCATCTTGTTCTATCGAATTTTCTTCAATTTGGTCTTTATTCTTAAAAGGATATGCCATACCATCTATTTCAAGTGTATTTGTTTGGCTAAAAGCTTTTAAAAATTCCAAATCATTAATTCTTTCTTGTAAAGATCCTTTGTTATTATATAAAACGGTTGCTATGTTATCTGTTGTTATATGAATTTTAACATTATTCCCAAATAAATAAGAGGTGCCGGTTTCATCTCTTTCCCAAGCCATTTCAGGGTAGTAAACTTTACCAGAAACAGAGACTGCTTTGGGAAGTTTTTGTTGAATTTTAATGTCAGAGGCTTCATTCAGCGGAATCAAGCCAAGTCCTAACTCTTGGGTATCGCCGTATACAAATTGTTTTCCAGAAGAAAAAAGCATATCAAAAGGACTTTTTGTTTTTTCGCAGGAAGTACATTTTATAACATACCTCTTTATGAGGCCATTTTTTTTCAAAACAGCTTCATCTGGCAGCCCGGTTTGAATGAGATTTACTTGATGTTTTCGATGATTTAAAAAATTTAAGAAAATATCAACCATTTCCTTTTTTTCAGTCGGAAATGCATTAAAATTCACGGTAAATTTTTTTTGAGGACCTTTTTTTAGAATAGAGGCCAAACTATAAGGAAGAAGCTCATTAAAATAAATTTTATAATTATCGTTATTCTTCTTATCGATATAAACAACAAAAAATATCACACCCGCATCATTCAGATAGTTTGTAAGGTCACTGGCTTCGACAGGAAAGCTGATTTTTTCCGGAAAAGTATTACCATTTTTGGATAAAGCAAAATAATGCCCTTTGACTTGAACAGGAACACGCCCGATAAGATCCTTTTTCTCTTGAGAATCCTTCCTATAAACACGGACACCGCCATCCCAAGACGGCATCTTATCAGTTGAGTCAATATCCGAAATAAGGTGGTCTGTCCGATTCAAGAGCATATCAACAATGCCTGTGGCAATTTTTTCTACGCGTTCATTGTTAACCATCATATTCCTCAAAATAAATTATAATTTTAGCATATTATACAAGTTTAAGAGCTGTAATAGTCAATAAATTTATCGAAGAATGCCCATTTTTTTCATATTTTCTCATCAATAAGACAGATATCTACTCAACAGTCTGCGATTTTTTTCAAAATATCGGCTTTTCGGATTATTCAACACTTTGACAATGACATCAATCCCGGCATTGTGCCAGTCAATTAGCGTTCGGCTGGTTTTGCCGTATCTTTTGCAGATCAGCCGCCAGGGATAACGTTTGGCCCGCTGCCAGATAATCCACCGTTGGTCTACATTATCCACCAGATAGATCCATTCCAGCACCGCATCCAAACGGGCAATGTCCAGACTGTTGGCTACCAGACGGATGGGTTTACTGTCCATCTGCAAAAGTTCCATTTCGGTATATCTGATGCCCGGCCAATAGGTTTTATAACCCTGAACCTTTTCTCTCGGCATTTTTTTGAGGGTATAAACGGCGCTCTCGAACCAGTCTTTGACCATCTCCCGTGTCCAAATTAATTCTGCCATGACAATTTCCTTTGCTGTTCCTGTTTTCCGTTCCTGACGACGGTCACGGCAGCCGGTATATATATTTTAAAAAATATATATACCGACCGCGCTGTTGTGAATTTCTTCAAATAGTAATGATTATTTTTCAATGAGTTAAAAGCGATTCCTGAACCAAAATCTAAACACCGGAATCCGTCACGCTCATGACGGAAACCCGTTTTTGCCTTAGCGCTCATTTTGCTGTAAGCCGCAGTTTTCCTGCATTGCGGATTCCTGACGGCGTATTCCGGCTTTTTACATTCAGGAAAGTATGGTAACGGCGCCGTCATGCGCACCTCCCGGCATCGGGGATACCAAGCCATTTTTTATCGCTGCTGCCGGTCTGTCCGATACGGCAAATCTGTCCGGAAGCCAACAGCCGTTTGGCCGTATTGCGGATAAAGTCGCGGGAAGCTTCCTGCAGTTCAAACGGCAGTTTCTCGCGGTTTTCGTAAAGTCCGGAGATCCCCGAAATTGCAAACGGCGTTCCGGCATTCTCCGCTTCGCCGATAGCTTCAACCAGCAACTTGTCAAATTCTTCTGCCGACAGGGTTTTCGGCACAATCTTGACCGGCACTTCTTCCAACACAGCCCGGGTTTCGCTGCGGATATAGTTGCGCACAGTCCGGTCGGCTCCAAAGTTTGCTTTGACTACCGCGCCTTTGAAACAGGCATTCGGACGGTATTCCTGGTCCAGTTCGGCAAAAATCTTTTTTTCTTCAGCGGTATTTGCCCAAAAGGCAATCGCAAACCGCACCCCGTCCACGATTGCGGTTGTGCCGCGAATGGCGTCGCGGGCTTCCTGCGGCGAGGTAATGCCATCATTTTTACGAATATGGTGGGCAACAATAACCGCGGCATTGGTTGCGGTCGCCAGCGCGGCCAACTGTCCGGTAATATAGCTTGCCGCCCGCGGATCAGCGTTCAGATCCAATCCGGCAAACGAGGCCAGCGGGTCAAACACCACCAGCGCCAAGTCTGGAATGGCTTCAAGCTGCGTTTTGATGCTTTCAAATTCTTCGGTCAGGCAGAATTCGTCGCTGCCGCGGCATTTTCGGGCAATTGCAAACGGTCCGCCGGTATTTGGCAGCGGAATGATATGGAGTTTGGCCGGATCAATCCGTCCGTTTAGTCCGCCCGGCATCAGCTTGTAAATCCGGCGGTGAATTTCGTCGGCAGTGTCTTCTCCGGCAAAGATGACCGCGCTGCCGGTAGCCGTTACCGGGTTACCGAAGGCTTTAAGGCTCATTCCTGTTTTATCCTGACAGATTTTGAGCGCCAAATCCAATAACAGCATACCTTTGCCGGTGTCTCCCATTGCCGAGAGCAGCCCGACCACGCCGCGCGGAATTGTGTTTTTGACCACAAATTGCAGTTCCGGCGGCTCGGTAGCGAACATTTCTCCGGTAAAATCAGCGATTTTCAAACGTCCGCTTGATTCCGTCTTTTCCTGCAATTTATAAATTTCCGCTTTGGCCAGATGTCCGGCAATGTCAAATTTCTCCGCCACCGCATCTGCCGCATCCCATTTGGCAGGCTTGTCCGGTGTTAACGGGGTGATTTTAAGTGAGGAAACCGGCAGCTTTAGCAGAGCTTCAGCCACGTTGTCAGCATATTTCCGCCCCGGTTCGTCATTGTCCGGCCACAAAATGATGTCTTTGCCTTTGAGCGGCGAGAGATCCGTTTTTTCAATCCGGGTATTGGCACCGCCCATCAGCGTCGTCGCTGCAAATCCGGCGGCGGCCAGCGCATCGGCGCATTTTTCGCCCTCAACTAAGATGATTACATTGTTTTTAAGAAGCTGAGGCAGGCGGTAAAGCGGCCGCGGGGACGGAAATTCGGTCTTGCCGTTTGCCGCATTCCAGGGCAGAAACTCTTTGCTGCCGTCTGCATATTCGTAGCGATAAATATAACATATTATATCGCCGTCTGCATTGAGATAAACATGCTGCCGATCCGGGCTGCCGCGTTTTTCCTTGGTTCCGGGGACTTCACAACCACTGATGCCGTAATATCCGGCAATATCTTTGAGAATATTGCCAAAACCGGAGATGCCGCGGTTGCTTCCCCACAGGGAAAAAACGTCGCCGCCCTCGGCCGTGGCAAAATCGTGCCACAGGCCGCGTTTGGCACCGGCAAGGCAGATTTTCAGGCTGTCGCCGGGTGTGCCGCAAATATCCCCGATTTCAAAATATCCTTTGCGGCCGCGTCCTTTCGGATACCATTGCGGCAGCCAGATTTCCAAATCCTGCAGGACTCTTTTTTTCAAGAGTCCGCTGTCATAATAAAACTGCATCGGCTTATCCCCCTCGATAAACTTTAGCGTTCGCGGATTTTAAGGTTATATTTCTTTAGCAGTTTCAGAACCTGATCAATGCTTTTCGGCCCAAAACCTGGAATATAGAGCAAATCTCGTTTTGAGCGTTTCAGTAAATCCGCAACGGTAATAATTTTGTTTTCCGCCAACCGATTAACAGCAACTTTGCCTAATTCGGCAAAAGAGGACAACGGCCGCTCATGCAGGTTTTCAATATCAGTCATTGGCTGTTTCCCTTTGGGTCAGAGTAATGACCGCACATCCAGGACGGATGTTTCCGGCAGCGTTCAGGCTTTTACGGGCTTCATCGCCGAGCGAACAATACTTTTTCTCTGAAATCGTATAGTCGATGTCCATATAGTCTTCCGGGTTGCCGCCATTGGCTGCAATGCGTTTGGCATATTCCTTAAGCTTGTCCTTTTGCCATTCCAGCACCATCGGCCGGTCTTCCGTAATTTCCAGCCCGTCTTCCTGCAAACGGATTTCGCCGAACGTGCGGCCAAGTTCCCGCCGTTTGGCATCGAGCCGGTCACGATATTTCAGCATCAACGCGCCATTCAGCCACTTACGTACATTATCCGCCAGCGCAATAAGGGTTTCCACTTCCTTTTGCATCTCAGCCAGTTCTGCCGCGGGTAGTTCAGCCAGTTCGCCGATCGGCTTTGAGGCTATTTCATAAATAATGTTTGTCGGTTGCATCATAAGCTCCATAGTTGTTAGAAGTTACAATGCCATTCTTAATGTTTCTGCCGTTTTCCACGATGTAGGGAGCAGTAAAGCTGTTGCCCCACCGCAGATTTCTTAGTTTATTGCCGTTATATATTATAAAATTTTTTTAATAAACGTTGACAATTTATGCTGATAAGTTCGACTAATCTAAGGTCGTATTTAAAATTAGTCGAAAAATTTTTATGTATTTTAATTAAAAACTATTACGCTGGCAGGACTACAAATATCCAACCGGAATGATATTAACATCACCAGTCAGTGGCAAATGCGTCTGCGCCATACAGACAACAGCGCCGGTTCCTCTTTTTTGTTTAAGCGTTTCAATAACGTTAAAAGCCTTGATATCTCCTTTGTCCGGGTTGCTTTTTTTCTTAATCTCTACCGGATACAGCGTGCCGTTTTCATGGAGCAACACGTCAATTTCCCGTTTTTCTTTATCTCGGTAATAGTAAATATCCGGCTGTTTGCCGTTATGCCAATAGCTTTTGATGATTTCAGAAACAACATAAGTCTCGAACATATTGCCGCTCATTGCACCGCTTTCCAAAACTTCAGGCGTTTTCCAGCCGGTCAGATAACAGGCCAGCCCTGTGTCCATAAAATAGACTTTCGGCGTTTTAATAAAACGGTTGCCGACATTGTTATAATAAGGACGCAGAATATAAACAAGCCCGGAAGCCTGCAAAATGGAAAGCCAGGACTTTATTGTCGGTTGTGAAACGCCGACGTCGTTTGCCAGTTCGCTGTAATTCAGCATCTCTCCGGTTCTGGCCGCCAGCGCTCGCATAAATTTCACAAAATCAAGCTCATTGCCCACCGCGCTTAGCGCTTTAATATCGCGTTCAATATAGGTTTGCATATAAGATTCGTAAAAGACTGCCCAATAATCGCTGTCTGCCGGATAAAGCTTCGGATATGAACCTTTCCAAATCAGTTCGTAAATTTTTAACAAATCTGTTTCAGTCGCATTCTGTACTTTGGTTTTTATGTATTCTTCCGTCGGCAGAAAGGGCGGAACGTCCGGATGCCCGTTTTTTTCGTCCTGTGACAAGCCTTCCAGTTGCAAAATGCCGACTCGTCCGGCCAAACTTTCAGAGACGTTTTTCATCAGATGAAACTGTTGCGAACCGGTAAGCCAATACATTCCGCTCTTTTTTTCCTTGTCCACGCTGGCCTTGATGTAAGGGAACAGCTCCGGAGCATACTGAATCTCATCAATCAGCACCGGCGCGGGATAACGCTGCAGAAACAATGTCGGATCATTTTTCGCCAGTTCTCTATTCTCCAGAGTATCTAGTGACACATAAGTCCGAGGCTGGGTTTCGCAGTTTTGCAAAACCGTCGTTTTGCCGACCTGACGCGGTCCCGTAACTAACACTACCGGAAAAAACTTGTTGGCTCTCTCAATGCTTTTTTCTATGGTTCTTTGAATATACATAGCAAACTCCGACTAATATAAGGTATTATTTTAGATTAGTCGGAATTTTACAAAAGTCAAGGTTTATTAATATTTAAGAATCGCAGCTATTCTTTACTCTAAATACAAACGGTACAATCCCTGCTTATTGCTTTTAATCAGTTCCATCCATTCTTTGTGCGGGCGGAAAACATCACCAAGACGATAACTGGTGGATCCTGCATTTTTTAACAAGGTTTTACCATAAATCCAAATCCGCCCGTCTTTTGCGGCATCATACAATTGTTTAATAATTTTCGACTGTACAAAGCCATAAACATAGCTCTTTCCATGGTAGCTGAATTTTGTATATCCGTTCGGCAGTTCTTCAATGAAAAAGTCATCAATATTATGACGGATATCAGCACTTTTAACTTTAGCTTTCTTATCAAAAAATCCCAGCTCTTTTTCCAAACGGAGCTTATCTTTACAAAGTATTAACACATCATCGATTGTCAGTTCTCTCACCGTTTTCAACCGCACAAAAACTGTCATATCATCCTGACAGGGCAGCTGAATAACATTGGCTGTTTTGTAAATGATAATGCGCCGCACATCTTCTGTCGTCAGCAATAGCAATCCTTTTGCCTGACAATTTTCAAGAGGAAGATCATAAGTCAAACCGTTGTTACTTTCTTTTCGAAAACGTATAGCATCACTCTCTGGCAGATTAATCCAAAACCGACAGATATTATTTTCTGCCAGATACAAAGCGTCATGCAAGCAAAAATCCCACCGCTCCGTAAGTTCTGTCAATGTATAATATTCTTTTTCCATCTTGAATTCTCCGTTATTGCTTTATAGCTGCATTCTAAGCATATTAAAAACCGGAAAAACAGACGGACATTGGCAGTTCCGGAGTATGAAGCATATCTTTCATTACTTGTTTATTTTTTTATAGAAAACAAACAAGTAATAGAAAAAGATATCAAACATTACATTATTATGTTTGGAAAAGTGCTAATTATGGTACGGAAACCGTATGGAACGCAATGGTTGAAATAAATAAAAAAATCCCGATATTTTCGGGATTGTTCAAACAGATAATATTAGGATTTTATATGGCAAACTGAAGTTGCGGCTGAACAGGAACAATATGCCGAAGGGGAAGTCTTAAACGATAATAGCCGCGGCGGTCAGAAAATACAAGCTCCTGCCAGCCGATATTTCCACGAAACAGAGCGGCCACTCGCAGACTTTCTGATCCCGCTTTATTTAACAGATCTTTCCCGTGCACCCAAGGCATCTCCGTCCGGCTTGCAGCATAAAGCAATGCAATGATTCTCGCCTGTATCACACCGAACTGATATCTCCGGTTATCATAATATACTTCTCGAAAATCTCCGGAATGTCTGAAGATATCAATCTGTCTCCCGTTCAAACACATTCCGTTGTTTATCTCAAAACAATGCTTTTCGGCTCTGGTTACGACCAAGTCTGTATAAGAAAGCAAAATTCCCTTATTTTCTATAATATCTGAAATTTTTTCATGGAATCTATATTTTGTATGATAGACAGGTACAGCATCTGTACCTGCTTTCATAATCCGGTAGATATCTGTCGGTAATAAAGGTTGAGGGGAAAAGCACTGGCTTTTCCCCTCTGTAAGATAATTTGCAAATTCAGTATTATAGCAAACTCTTTCTATTCCTGCTGCAATTGCTGCTGGTCTGACACTAATTTCCAAGATGTTATTTTCCCCATAATAAAGTAAATCATCTCTTGAAACAGCCCAAATATTACTGATTTCTTGAAGGCTGAAATATTCTTTGGCTAATAAATTCATAAAAAACTCCCATATTTTTACAACTCAAAATAGAGAATATAAACACTTACAATTTTAATAAACTTTTAATAATTTTCAAGTAAAAAATAAACCCCACAAGTTTTTCTTGCAGGGTTTTACAAATAACTTCTTGTTTTATGCTGTTTCGATTGCTTCTGCGGCGGCAATATAATAGAAGTTTTGTTTGTTTTTATCCTTTTCGCGGCAGATGTTTAGGTGCTTTTCCTTTTTCAGCTGGCTTATTACTCCGCGTACCGACTTTTCTTCCCAGCCAGTTGCGGCTGCCATCTCGTCCAAGCTTGCCTTGGTTTGCAGCATTTCTAAGATTAGTCCTTTTTTGTTAATTCTTTCCGATTGTGCCGATTCACTGTTCCCAGCAGCTTTTGTTTTCTGCCTTTCTTCATTTTTCTCGGTCGCTGTATCGCCGAATTCCACATTCGGAATGATATCGCTTTCTTCCTCCACCGCATCGACATCGGCGTTAGCTGTCGCTGTAGCCATATAGGCGGGGGCAAGTTCCCGGAGACCTGTTTCCGGATTTAGATGTAAGATGCCAAATTTCAGCAGCCGGTTAATCATCTCATCGGCAATTGCCTGATTGTGGATGTGGTTCAGATGCTCTTGAGCATCAGTTCCGGGATTAGCTTTTAATGCTTCAATCAATTTTTCCTGAGCAGCAGTCAATTTAATATCCATAGTGTTTCTCCTTTGTGTGTTATATTAATTTCTTTCCAATCAAGGGTTTTGTTACTTACAAACACACAAAGCCGGAAACAAACCGACAAGTCCAGCTAATAAACACAAAACACCGCATATTTTACTACACGGCAAAAAAATATCCCCTTGCCTTGAGTAAGGGGATAATCTCTTAATATAAGGAAAAGAGTTTTACAATTTCTTGAAGAATGTTTTTACCATCTTTCAGCTGCACTGCTGCGCCAAGATCAAGAATAATATCCGCAACTTGCCTTTGAGGAAGGTTTGAGTTCCAGAGAATATCCTTGGCTCGGATATATAATTCGATTGCATCCTGTTTCGGACTGATGTCACTGACTTTCAGCTTCAGATGCGGAAATCTGGGTTCACCAATGTTAAACTCTCGTTTAATCTGAGTCAGTAGCTGTAACATTATTGACTGTTTTGTCATATCTTTTTCCTTTCGTTATAGTTTATCTTTTACAACAGCAACAAAGCCGGAAACATTTTTATAAGTCCAGCTAATAAATACACTATCGCAATAAAATTACCATTTGCGGTATAACCGGGAGCAACCGCAAGCCCCGTATAATCATTTTTTTTAATTGCATTTTAAGATATAAGCCCTTACAATTACTCTGTCGGTTATTTCCGACGATGATTATTATAAGTCACATAGGGGCCTCTCAGCCCTTCAGCACAAGTCCGTAGAACTTGGTGTAATTCTGCACAATTCCTTTTCGGAGGAGGGTGCGGAATAAGTTTTCTTTTGAAAACAAATAGGCACGGACGCTTGTTGAAGTCTGAGAACTCCTCCACCTGAGGCTTGTCCTGGAGTGTTGTCAGAAAAGGGGTTATGAATTGAACAAAAATGTATTTTCGTTTGCCAATGCAGGATTTGGCCTGCTTTTGCTGTCCTATCGCCAACGTTTTGGGGTTACGCTTCCGGAGCTAAGCTCGGAATCCGGCATTCCTCTTTCTGTTCTTGAAGAAATAGAGCTTGGCAATCTTGCTCCGGATAAAAACGTTTTAGCTATCTTATCCCTTTATTTTAATGAAAATTTTGAGTTTCCTGAGGATTCTCCTCTAGATACTCCTGCCAACAACAACTAATCCTGAATTTTCAGCTGTTTTTTAGGAATTTTTACTTTGTTTTTATCAAAGAATAAACAACAACTCCCGAATAAGAGCCGTTGTTTATATACCGGACTGCTGCCTATTCCACGTTGACCCACCGCATGATAACCGCTAGCGCTTCCACATAGCTCCCGGCATGCGTCACTTCGTCGACGAATTTGTCCCGTTCGTCTCGGTTCACTCCTCCCCGGCGCATGGCATGTGTGCAGATCCCAGTCAGATTAAAGATGTTTCCGTTCTGTCCAATCAATTCTACCGTAATTTCCGGGTATTTTACTTTATCATTCATTTTCTTTCCTTTCGTTTGTCTGGTTCAGGACGACACCATTGTCGTCTGTAACCAAACAAAGCCGGAAACAATTTCACAAGTCCAGCCTAAAGTGAAATAAAATGCATTTTTTTATAACTTAACAAACTGTTTTCCCGTCATTTCATCTCTCCCGTGTTTCTCCCCGCATCGGTAATTTCATTTTTTTATGCAACCGTTGATTCGCTAAATCAGAGTTTAACAAATGGAGTTTACTGTTATGGACACCTTGCCCAATCCCCAACCGGAAAATCTTATCGTTGTCACCAGTCTGCTCACGCTTGCCTTTCATCGCCATCTGTCCAAGAAAGAAGGGACAACAGGCAACAAAAGACTGGAACTAATTTCAAATGTAAGCACAACTGACACCGACGCCAACAACTATGGAGATACAAATAATGACTAGCGTATTACAAGAGGTGTTAGAGGTCAACAAAATGTCCATCGAAGCACTTCGCAAAAAATATAAAGAATTGTTTAATGCCGAAGCGCCGCTGACCGCAAGCCGCCGCCAGCTGATTCCCAAGATAACCTATCAGCTTCAGGTTCTGGCTTTCGGCGGGATTAGTTCTAGTGCCCAGCGCATGATAGATGATCTAAATCAGGGAAAAACGCCGGTTTATGCCCAACGCAAAAATCGCATTACTCTGCCGGCCGGTACGCTGATTGTTAAGGAATATCGCGGCGAAACCTATAAAATCAAAGTTACCGATGAAGATTTCGTTCTGAATGGCATCCATTACAGTTCGCTGGCAAAAATTGCACGTTTTATTACCGGCGGCACCAACTGGAACGTCCAGCGCTTCTTCAAACTCTCGGAGACTGCGCAATGACCTATGCCATATACACCCGCAGCCATCCTGCTGACACCGGCTGCAAAGCCGATCGGGGGCAATATCAGCGCTGTCTGGATTTCGCTGCCCGCTATCGTCTGGGAAAATCCCTGCCGCATTATTCCGATACGCTTGTTTTGTCCGCAAACGGAGAGACCAACGGTCTGCAAAATCTGTTTGAAGATATCCGCTTTGGGCAAATCGATGGCGTCATAATTGAAGATACAATCTTTTTTGGCGAAAATTCTACCCGCTTGATGCAGATTATAGACTTTTTTGCCGCTCATCAAACCCGCATCCAAGTCGTCAGGGAGACCGTGCCATGCCCGAAAAAATAATCAATTGTGCCATTTATACCCGTAAATCTACTGAAGAAGGCTTGGAACAGGGTTTCAATTCTTTGGATAACCAGTACGAATTCTGTACCAATTATCTCAAATCCCTTAATGATCCGGCTTTGCAACTGTTGCCCGCTCGTTATGACGACGGTGGCTATTCCGGAGGCTCGCTAAACCGCCCGGCACTCCAGCGGTTGCTTGCCGATATTCAGTGCGGTCTGGTTAACCGGGTTATCATTTATAAAATTGACCGTCTCACCCGTGAAATTCGCGATTTTTTCAAATTGCTTGACATTTTCGAAAAATATAACGTTGAATTCGTTTCGGTCAAGGAAAACCAATATTACAATACCACCACCGCCATCGGGCGCTTAATGGTCAATATGTTTCTGGTCTTTGCTCAGTTTGAACGTGAAAATGCCGGAGACCGCATCCGTGACAAGATCGCCACGTCCAAGGCCAAAGGCATGTGGATGGGAGGGTGTCCGCCGTATGGTTATGATATCGGCGACCGCTGTCTGGTCATTAACGAAACGGAAGCGCAAAATGTTCGTTTCATTTACCAAACTTTTTGCAATACCCATTCTCTGGCAGATACGACAGATGCCCTCAATTCCGGCGGCATCCGTACCAAACGCTATACCACCCGGCAAGGGCGGACTTTCGGCGGCCGCAAGTTTTCGGTCAAAACCGTCCAGCGCATTTTACAAAATCCGTTGTATAAAGGCATGGTTGCCCACCGCGGCAAACAATATCCCGGTCAGCATGCCGCCATTATCGACGCGGTACAGTTTGACATGGTTCAGGCTGTTTTTGCCGCCCACAAGGAGAAACGTGAAACCAGACGCCCTAAAATGCCGTCTTCCGGCGGTGAACGAGAAACCGCGGCCTTAACCGGTCTTATTTTCTGCGGTTGTTGCGGTTCTGCCATGACGCCGAGTTACTGTTGCAAGGGAGACATTCGCTATCATTATTATCGCTGCTACCGCCGCGCCAGCAAATTGGAAGACAAATGCCCCATTAATCAGATTCGCACCAGCGAAATTGACCGCGTGGTTATGGAACAGGTGCTTGCCATCCTCAAAAGTAGGGACTTTTTCGTACAATACATTTCTCATCATCACGAATTTGACGTTTCCACCGCTTTTGCACTTTTTAACAGCCTTGACGATGTCTGGAACAGTCTGTTTGAAACCGAAAAACGCCGCATTCTTCGTGAACTGCTGGCCAAAGTTACCATTTACAAGGACAAAATCGTCCTTGATGTCAAGAAAGCCGGGCTGGCCGGCGTCTTTGCCGAACTCTCGCAAAATAACCGGCTCGCCGAAGTAGAATATAAAGAAAACGAAACGTTTCAAATCTCTGTTGCCTACCGGGCGACACGCTTGGCCAACGGTGCAAAAATCATCGTTCCGGCCACCGCCAAGGAAGAAAGCCGCTTCAACGGATCACTAAGGTTGGCTCGGCAAATAGCCAAAGGTTTCGCTTGGCGAAAAATGATGGAGTCCGGTTTGTCGCTTCAGGAACTCACGGCATCTGCCAAAACAAATGAACGTGATATTCGCTTTGCCATGCGCCTTTCGATGATTGATCCGGCAATCGTTGAGTCCGTCTTATCGGGAAAATCTCCGGAATTCTTAACTTATGCTTTTATGAAAAAACATCCCATACCGCTTCTCTGGTCTGACCAGCGCAAGCTCTATGGCTTTGAAGAAAGGAAACAATAATGAACAATACCAATCAATCTGCCCGCCGCCGTTTTGATGCCGATTTTGCTGTCAGTGCCAGAATTCGGCAAATGCGTAATCTGCTTGGACGCTCGCAAATGGATGTTGCCGCTGCCCTAGGACTCACGTTTCAGCAGCTCCAAAAGTATGAGAAAGCGCAAAACCGAATATCTGCCGGCCGGCTCCACCAGCTTGCCGTTGAATATTCCTGCCCGGTAGCGTGGTTCTTTGGCAATTACGATAATTCCGGCGCCACGCCGTTGACCGATGAAGAGCTTGATTTTCTGCGCCTGCTGCGTTCCTGCAGCGTTGAAGGGCGGCAGATTGTTTTCAAACTGCTTGAAACCTACCGTTCTCCGGCTTTGCTCAAGCAAACCAATGCTGCCTTGGCCGAAACCAGATAGCCGCTTTGCTGCGTAAACGGGGCGTACGAACAAACAAGCGTACAATAATACGCCGAAACAAAATTTTCTTTTCCGCCGCCCCGAAAAGCCGTCTGTTGTCTGCAAAATTCGTTTTCATAAATATTTCGCAAAATAAAATAAGTAAAAACAATGTGTTAATTACAAATAAAGACTGGACAATACCGAAACATTAAGCAAAAACAACAAGCACAGGGGGCGACGCGGTGTCGCACCGGAATTTAAGAAAGGAAAATCAAAATGTTAACTGAAAAAGATAAATTAACCGTTATGCAATCCAACCTTGCTGCCATTGAGATGCTTGCTCAAAAGGTCATTGAACAGGTTCGCCATGCGGCAGAACCTGCTCCGGAAGACTATGATGACAGCCGTCGTTATACCCACCTTGTTGGCGGGCTTGGCAATCTGTCCGATTTGACTGCCAACCTCAACAGTCTGGCTCAGGCAACCGACGCCATCTACAAACTCAAATAATTGTCAATCTTTTCCGGGGCTTCGGCCCCGGAACCTGCCGGGAAAATAAAATGCTTACTTCAGAACAACGTTTAGCCGTCATTCAGGCAAAGCTGGCAACAGCCCGAGTTTTACTCAGGAAAATTAATCGCCGTGTCGAATCAGCCGTTCAAAATGCTTTTCCGGAAGACGCCGAACGCCAGGCTAACTATATCGGCGGATGCCTGATGGAAATTGAAGAGCCGTTGCAGGCTCTGTCCGACTTGGTTAACTCCGCTAAAATCTAACCCGCTTTTGTAAAGGAAAATAAAATGACCCCAAACGATATTGAAATCCAAATCCCCGTTGCCATCCGGCTGGTTCCGGCAGGCACTGCCGAAGAACTTGGCTGCACCACCGCCCGCTATGACGTTGCGGTTACCGTTAATACTTCCGAAAAACGCATCGGCTGCCTGACCTTCGCGCCCAAGCCGGTATTCGGCGGCGGCACCAGCTGCTTTTTCGCCGAACTCAGCGATGAAGACGGCAATCTCGGCAACGCGTCCGTACTCGAAGCTGCTGATCTCACGGAAGCTGCCGTTGCTATGCTGTCTTTCAAACTTTTTGATTAACCCTCAACGGCTCCGGTGCATACCGGAGCCTTTTTAGGAGAAATGCTATGTCTAAACCAAATAATGAAATGATTATCCATCTTACGTCCGGCGACAAACTCAGGCTTCATCGCGTCGCCGAGCCGCAAACCGATGCCGAGCCGGTTGTTTTTCAAATGGTCTGGCAGTCTTTGCGCACGATCTATCATTTTGCCAATCTCTATCACTATCCGTCCGCGTCGTTCGGCTCCCCGCGTTATACAGCAGAGCTGCTTGACGAGGCAGGGACGGTGTCCGCTTCCATACTGCTGCAAAGTTTCACGGCGCGCAATGCCGCGCTAGAGGTGGTCGAAGCTAAAGTCTGCTTCTGATTTTCTTGCCCCGGCTTAGTCCGGGGCTTTTTTTGTGAGTTTCGGGCTTCGGTCCGTTTTTCCATAAACCGGTCTTGACCGTGTTTATCCCATAGATTCCGCACTCGTGGAACTGTGGTGTTTTTTTTACAACCCAAATTTAAAGGAGAATAATCATGGTACTTCGTACTTCACTCACGCCGCTCGGCGGCGGGGTTAAAAATCCCTATAAACCTCAGACTGTACTGGTCTATTCCGGCGGCGAGCATACTTTTGCTACCGAACTGCCCAAGGGCGTGTTTAAGGTCTGCCTTGTCGGAACCGGAGCTTCCGGCATCAGCTGGTGGTTCAATTCCTACGGTTGGGGATCCTGCGGCGGTTCCGGCGCAGCTGTCGAACTCATATTTTATAATCCTCGCAAACAACAGGTGGAGCTTTATGCCGGAGGAGCCATAACCTCCAAAGGCTTTGACGGCACCGCTGCTTGGATGAAGCTCGGCGGTGTCCTCATGGTAACAGCAAACGGCGGCACCAAAGGCGGTACCAGCGGCGGCACGGGCGGCACTTATGAAATCAATCCGGCGCTTCAGGTGTTGCAAACCCTCACAGTAGCGAACGGCAGCAACGGCAAAACCGGTTATTCCGGCGGTGTCGGTACGGTCACTTCGGCCAGCCCTTATGAAAATTGGGGCAGTTCGTCCGAAGGCTCCGCTGCCTGCGGCGGTCTGCGGCTGGAATATATTCGCCCCAAACCGTAATGCAAAACAAGCCCCGGCTTTTCTACCGGGGCTTCCTTTTTCTACCATTTTTTCAAAGGCATATCGTCTTTAATTTCTTCAGCCGTCATCTTAAACATGGCAAGCAGATCCAAGTCCATTCGGTTCCGGAGTATCCGCAGCATCACTTTGGTGCGTTTTATTTTCAAGATGTCTTTAATCTCTTTGATGGTTGCGCCGCCCGGACGGCTGATCATTTCCTCAATAACCGGGATGGCTTTGTTCAGGTTGCAATACATTTCCTTTTCCTTTCTTTGTCGTTTTTTATCGGGCAGCTCCCACCGCTGCTAAACAAACAAAGCCGGAAACAATTTCACAAGTCCAGCTAAAAAGTGAAATAAAATCAATAAATTAGCTAATAAATAACTGGACATTTCCGAAACATTAAGCAAAACTTCAAACATAAGGAACGACGCGGTGTCGTTTCGGATTCAGAAAGGAAAATCAAATGACTAAGAAAAAAAAGGACATGCTCATCAAAATCTTGTACAATGATATTGACACGCTGACAGATATTCTGTTAGCTGAAAATCTGATTGAAAACGGTCCCATCTTCAACCATTCCCGTGCCATGGACTGGGTAGGTGAAGCCTCGGATGCCGAAAAGCTCCGGATTCTGGAAAAAATGGGTTATAACCTTAACGAGCTGAAAGGTTAATCTCATGTCAATCTGTCAAAAATTCCCCAAGAAAAAAAATCTCAACACCGCTTTCCGCCTTTTGCGCCACAGCGGCTACTTTGCGGCGCAGAACTTTTGCTACTGCCGAACCTGTGCCTGGGCCGAGGTACCGGACGGATATGATAAGGTTGTTTTTTATCACCGGCAGGAGACTGCCAGTTTAGCCGAAAGCGGTGAGTGTTATCTGTCCTGGTCCGGCGATAAGAACGAGATTGCTGATATCCTGTCATCCTGCGGCGTTCTGAAAGAAATCCCGCCCGCAGACAATGTCTGCTTCCGCATCTCCATCAACTGATCTCTTGCTACTCCTAACAACCCCGTTTGAAAACCGGGGTTATTTTTTGGGGAGTGTAAAACAATAATTTTTTTGCGTTAAAAAAGGAAAGTCCCGGCTTATCTCCGTCGGAGCTTTTTATCCCGAAATTAAAAATCTGCAAACGCCCGCCGCATTGGCCAAAATCTGCCCACACCGAGAAACATTTTCAAAAAGCGTACAATAATACGCTATAACGGTATTTTTCCGTTTTTTAGCTTGTGTTTTATAAAAATCTTATCTGTCTTATGCCGTTTTCCTTTTGATGCAAAAGACATAAAAAAATAAGGCAGATTACATATCTGCCTTATTTTAGGGATAAATTTCTTAGTTCAAAGCGTCCTGCAGGCTTTTGCCGACTTTGAATTTTGCAACATTCTTTGCTGCAACTTTGATTTCGGCACCGGTGCGCGGGTTGCGTGCGGTTGTTGCGGCACGTTTGGAAACCGAGAAAGTTCCGAAGCCGACCAAGCGGATCTCGTCGCCTTTTTTCAGAGCTGCAGTAACGGAAGCGATGAATGCATCCAACGCTTTTCCGGCATCAGCTTTGGTCATACCGGCTTCCGCAGCCATGCTGTCAATCAGTTCGTTTTTGTTCATGAATAAAACTCCTATATGTTATTTGACAATGGAATCTAAGCCGATTTTCCGCCGTAAGTCAATTAAAATAACGGTTTTTCGCTGTTATTTTATTTCGGGCATTTCCGTTTTTCTTTTTCTCCAACTTTTCTTTGTAAGCATAAACATCCTCTCTCCGATAATATATCCGGTGGCAGCGGCGAATGTAAGGAATCCGGTCTTGCCGATAGCGGTTGCGGTCAACCTGCCGCCAGAATCCCAGTATTTCAGGGAAAGCCAGAAACAAATGCATAGGTCCAGCTAATAAATGAAATAAAATCAATATACTAAAACAAAAAATAAAGCTTGCTGCCAAATCGTATTTTGCTTGACATTTTTTGCGGTAATACTATTTTATGACCAATATTCGTATGCATCTGTAAATGATTATATCTATTATATAATTTGATTGTCTAACCCCTAAAACTTAATATTATGGGAAAATAT
>ERZ857827.214-NODE-214-length-90150-cov-24.218336_pt1 | contig 90150 bp, 73 predicted proteins | sample MGYA00519761_ERZ857827 | MGnify/ENA primary metagenome ERZ857827 (study PRJEB31778, sample SAMEA3449370) | human gut metagenome | biome: human gut; feature: human-associated habitat; material: faeces | place: United Kingdom | collected 2010/2012 ... | reverse complement strand
TTAGGGCTATGCCCGAAACCGAAATACCCCCCGCTATGCGGGGGGATCTTTATTAGTATTATTTCTCGGGTAATAATCAGTTGAGATATTTTATCATTTGAATCAGGTAACGGCCGGACAATCTGCTGTGTTCCTCGCGGTCAAGTTCACGGCGCGCAATGGATTACAGAAAACCTCGGTTTGTTGCTTCTTGCAGCAAACATGGTTGAATCAAAGGATATGTCCAGTTGTCTACTAACTTATCTACAATAATTATCTTTTCTATTTCACTATGAATCTCTCCGAAAGAATACACATCCGCATAATACAGCATTCCATAAGTTTTTTCATCCGCGTTTTCGTTTACTTTGGCATATCCCTTGACTGAGTAGGCACAAATGGGCGTAATTGCGAAATCTATTGCACCGGTTTCTTCGCTTAGCTCGCGCTTTGCAGCACTTAAGATCGATTCACCTTTTTCCCGATGCCCACCCGGAAACTCATAGGTATCCCTTTCTTTATGCTTACAAAATATCCATTTACCATTTGTTTTTGAAATAATTACAGCAAATTTTAGTAGCTTATCGTCCACCTTGTTGTAAAACTTGATTTCAAGCGTGTTTATGGCATTGGATGAGGATGCTTCAACCGAGCGGAACTGCTCATCCGCCTGAAGGGCTGCTTCTTGCGCTGTACATGCGTGCATATTTGCGGTTTTAGGCATAGTATTCACCTCACTTCAGTATAATTATACGAGGACGTGTTTACAATATCAACACAAACGCAAAAATATAGGTGGGCGGCTGGTTTGCGAAAATCCGTCCCAAACCGACTCCGAATGTCAAATTATGAATATACTATGTATATACAGCCGGGAGTTATCCACAATTTCCACAGAGTTATCCACAGGGTAGGCTGTTTAGGGGGCTGAGAGTGTGCATAAAGGGTGTGTAGAGGTTGCATATACGGGTATAATACTTAATATTATGCAGCGTATGCAGCGGTATACATAAAACCGCCCCCGCACGAATGTGTACGGGAGCGATCCATCGGGAGGTAAACCAATGCCTATATCGCCGGGCGGATGTCCTGCTCCTTGCCGCGGGCGTCCTCCATTATCAGCTTGTCCGCCACAAGGGCTATGAACTCGCCGTTAGTGGGCTTATCGTTCTTTGAATATATGTTATAGCCGAAAAGCTGGTTTATGTTCTCTATCCTGCCTCGCGTCCAGGCGACCTCTATGGAGTGGCGTATGGCGCGCTCCACCTTGGAGGCGGATGTGGAAAACCGCTTGGCTATGCCGGGGTAAAGCTCCTTTGTGATGCGGTTTATAAGCTCCGGCTGGAAATACACCATGCGTATGGCCTCGCGCAGATAATGATAGCCCTTTATGTGCGCCGGGATGCCGATAACAAGGAACACGGAGGTTATCTTTTCATCAAGCGTCTTGGGCTGCTGGGAGGGCATGAGCAGCTGCGAATACGCGCTCTGCGGCTCGTCCGCCATATCCAGCATGCGCTTGTATATCGCCTCCGGCTCGGCAGGCTTGACCATGTAATACTTTGCGCCCAATGAGCACGCGCGGCGCACCATGTCCTCGCTGCGCATGGTGCTTACCACCATAACCGCCGGCGCGTCGCTCACCAGCCCCGCCGCAATGCGCTCCATTATTTCAAACCCATCCGCGCGCGGCATTATAAGCTCGGTTATCAGCACATCGTAGCGGGTTTTGTGCAGCGCCTCCAGCGCGCTTACGCCGTCGGTCACGGTGTCGAACACGCTCACGTTTTCCTGTGCGGTGAAATATTCCTTCATCATGCTGAGCATCTGCGGGTTGCTGTCTGCCATCAATACCTTAAATTTTGTCATGTGCGACCTCCTATAATGTCTATTCGGTGGGAAATTTTGCTTTCCGTGTATAAAGCATAACACCGCATTTTCCGCAGCGATAGGGGAAGAATTTAGCAGAATTTCACAATTTTTGGCGGTAAAAATAAGAAATTGGGACAATTTTGTAAAATATTGATGTTTCTGTTGCTTTCTTGAAGTTTTATGGGTAAAATGTCGATTAATTGGTTAATTATTAGTTATTTAACCTTTTTTGTAAGAATATGTATGTTTCTTGGAGATTTATGGAGTTTTTGTCGAAAGGAGAGCGAGGAATGGACGACAGGAACGTTGTAGACGCCATGCACAGGCTGGAGCTGATACGCCGCATGCGCATACAGACAATGCTGCGCGGCACCGATGCGCACCGCGGGCAGGGGCCGATACTTGATTACATTGAAACGCACCCGCGCTGCACGCAGGCGGAAGCGGCGGAATCGCTGGGGGTTAGCCCGCCCAGCATAACATGCAGCGTAAGGCGCATGGAAAACGCGGGGCTTATAGTGAAAGCGGCGGACGAGAAGGACATGCGCTGCACCCGGCTTGAACTGACCGAAAAGGGCAGGGAAAACCACAAAAAGGTGAAGGCCGCGTTCAAGCGGCTGGACGGCGAAATGTTTGAAGGAATAAGCGACGAGGAGAAACAGAAGCTGATCGACCTTTATTCCCGCATGGCTGCGAACCTTTATAAGGAAGGCGCGGGCAAGCCGCTGAGCGAGCTGATGAATGAATTGAGAAGGCTGGAGGATGATGAAAAGGCATGATAAAGACAATTTGGCCCTACACTAAGGGCTACCGGTTCAAATCCATTTTGGCCGCGCTTACGATAATAGGCGAGGTGCTGGTGGAAGTGAGCATACCGTACATGATGGCGGACATTGTGAATATAGGCATAGAGAACAAGGATACCGCGTTTATAATACAGCGCGGTATTATGATGATACTTATGGCAATAGCTTCGCTGAGCCTTGGCGCGCTGAGCGCAAGGTTTGCAAGCGTATCCAGCGCCGGCTTTGCGAAGAACCTGCGCGGCGGGCTGTTTGAACGGGTGCAGAGCTTTTCCTTTGCAAATGTGGACCATTTTTCAACGGCCAGCCTTATAACCCGCCTTACCACGGACGTGAATACCATCCAGAACACATACATGATGGCCGTGCGCACGTTCATACGCGCGCCGTTCATGCTGATTGCGGCAACGGTGATGGCGGTAAGGATAAGCCCAGAGCTTGCGGTCGTGTTCCTGTTCGCGCTGCCGATACTGGCTATAATCATTGGCATACTGATGAGCAAAACGTTCCCGCGGTTCAAGGCCATGCTTGCCAAGTTCGACGCCATGAACGCAAGCGTGCAGGAGAACCTGACGGCTATCCGCGTGGTCAAGGCGTTCGTGCGCGGGGATTACGAGGACGAACGCTTCACGTTTTCCGCAAACGAGGTTAAGGATTATCAGGTAAAGGCCGAAAAGCTGCTGGTTGTCGCAATGCCAATGGCGCAGTATATGGTATATATCTGCATGATAGCCGTGTGCTACCTTGGCGGCGTGCAGATAGTTGAAGGCAGGCTGCAATCGGGCGACCTTATAAGCTTTATAAGCTATATAGGCCAGGTGCTCAGCGCCGTTATGATGGTTGCCATGATGATGGTAATGCTTGTTATGAGCCGTGCCAGCATGGCAAGAATAACCGAGGTGATCGAGGAAAAGCCTTCCATAAACGATGACGACGCCAAGGACATTGCGGTTGCGGACGGCTCGATAGAGTTTGACGACGTATCCTTCAGCTACAACGGCAATCCCGATAACCCGAACCTTGAGCACATAAATCTGAAGATAGCCTCGGGCGAGACAATAGGCATAATAGGCGGTACGGGCAGCGCGAAGAGCACGCTGGTGCAGCTTATCCCAAGGCTTTACGACGTGACAAGCGGCGCGGTCAAGGTTGCGGGGCACAACGTGAAGGACTATAAGATACAAACGCTTAGGCACAGCGTATCCATGGTGCTGCAAAAGAACGTGCTGTTCTCCGGCACCATTAAGGAAAACCTTAAATGGGGCAACGCGGATGCGACCGATGCGGAAATAGAAGAAGCGTGCCGCGCGGCCGCGGCGGACGGGTTCATAAAGGGCTTCCCCGACGGATACGATACCGAACTCGGTCAGGGCGGCGTGAACGTATCCGGCGGGCAGAAGCAAAGGCTGTGCATAGCCCGTGCGCTGATATCAAAGCCCAAAATAATAATACTGGACGATTCCACAAGCGCGGTGGATACCGCTACGGATGCGGCAATAAGGAAGGCGCTGAGCGAAGAACTGAGCAGCACGACAACCATAATAATTGCCCAGCGCATTGCAAGCGTTATGGACGCGGACAGGATAGTTATTATGAACGAAGGCAAGATAGACGACGTTGGTACGCATGCGGAGCTGATGCAGCGCAGCGAAATATACCGCGAGGTATACTATTCCCAGCAGAAGGGGGTGGAGGAATAATGCCCGGACCCAGGAAACAGAGCTTTGCAAAGCCAAAGAACGCAAAAGGCACATTCAGGCGCATATTGACGTATTTCAGGCCGTACCGCCTCCAGCTTGTGCTGGTGCTGATAGGTTTGCTTGCAAGCGTTGCCGCAAACATTGCCGGCACATATATGCTGGTTCCCATAATTAACGAATACATAGTGCCGTGGATAGGCAACGCCAATCCCGATTTTACGGGCCTTATAGGTCAGCTTACCGTTATGGCAGCCGTGTACACCATAGGCATACTGGGCACGTTTATGTATAACCGCCTTATGATAAACGTATCCACCGGAACGCTTTTGAAGCTGCGCCTTGAAATGTTCACCAAGATGCAAACGCTGCCCATAAGCTATTTTGACAGGCGCACGCACGGCGAAATAATGAGCACATACACAAACGATACCGACGTTATGCGCGAAATGATAAGCCAGGGCTTGCCGAGCTTTATAAGCAGCGCGGTAAGAATAGTAGGCGTATTCACGATGATGATCGTGCTCAACCCCATACTTACGGGCATAGCCATACTGATGCTGGTGATAATGATGCTTATCACCAAGACCATAGCGGGCCGTTCCGGCCGCTTCTTCAAGGCACGGCAGGACAGCGTGGGCAAGGTGAACGGCTATATTGAGGAAATGATAGAAGGGCAGAAGGTGGTAAAGGTATTCTGCCACGAGCAGGCCGTGAACAGCCGCTTTGACGAGCTGAACGAAACCCTTAGGAGGAACACCGCCGCCGCAAGCACGCTTGCCAGCATAATGGGGCCCATAATGAACAACCTGTCCCACGTTACCTATGCAATAATTGCCGCAAGCGGCGGATTGCTGGGCGTTGCCGGAATAATAGACATTGGCACGCTGGGCGCATTCCTGCAGTATACAAGAAGCTTCTCCATGCCCGTAGCCGAAATAAGCCAGCAGGCGAACAACGTGCTGAGCGCGCTTGCGGGTGCGGAGAGGATATTCGCCCTGCTTGACGAAAAGGCGGAAGAGGACGAGGGCGACATAGTTATGGTAAACGCCCGCGTGAACGAAAAAGGCGAGCTTGAAGAATGCAGCGAGCGTACAGAGATTTGGGCATGGGAAAAGCCCACGGGCGAGCTTATCCGCGTGCGCGGGGACGTGCGCTTTGAAAACGTTACGTTCAGCTACGACGGCAAGGTGGACGTGCTGAAAAACGTTTCGCTTTACGCAAAGCCGGGTCAGAAGATAGCCTTTGTAGGCTCCACCGGCGCGGGCAAGACAACCATAACGAACCTTATAAATCGCTTCTACGATATTCAGAGCGGGCGCATAACATACGACGGCATACCCATAAGGCAGATTAAGAAAGCGTCGCTGCGCGGGTCTCTGGGCATGGTGCTGCAGGATACGCATCTTTTCACCGGCACCGTGCGCGAAAATATACGCTACGGCAGGCTTGATGCAACGGACGAGGAAATAGTGAGCGCGGCAAAGCTTGCCAATGCGCATTACTTCATTTCTCATCTGCCGCAGGGCTACGATACCGTGCTTACTGCGGACGGCGCGAACCTGTCCCAGGGCCAGCGGCAGCTTATTGCAATAGCTCGCGCGGCGGTGGCCGATCCCCCTGTGCTGATACTGGATGAAGCAACCTCCAGCATAGATACCCGCACGGAATCGCTGATTGAGAAGGGCATGGACAGCCTGATGAAGGACCGCACGGTGTTCGTAATAGCGCACAGGCTTTCCACCGTGCGCAATTCGGACGCGATAATGGTGCTGGAGCACGGCGAAATAATAGAGCGCGGCAACCATGACGAGCTGATAAAGCAGCAGGGCAAGTATTACCAGCTTTATATGGGCATGTTTGAACTGAGCTGATAAAAAACAAAGCGGCACAGCCAAATGACCGGCTATGCCGCTTTTTTATTTGCTAATGCTTATTATTCGCCCATTACCTTATCGGCAAAGGAATTGTCTACCAAACTGCCGAACTCCACCCTTGCGCTCAGCTCGCCCGCGGCCTCGATTATATCCTGAAGGCGGGTGAACGCATCCTCGCTCATGGCGGGGGAATACATCCAGCTATCCGTAGCGCGGTAGCTGTTCGCCACGGCGGAGAGCGTTTCTATCGAAGAATCGGGGAAGAACGGCTGCATGGCGCGGGCCACTTCCTCGTCTGACGCGGTCTTTACCCATTGCTGCGCCCTGTATATAGCCCGCACGAAGCTCAGCGCAAATTCCGGCTCCTCGGCAATGGTCTTGCTGCTCATCATAATGGTTGTATACGGCACCTCGCCGCTTTCAAGCCCCACGTTGGCCACTATATGCCCCCTGCCGGACGAAGCGAACTCGCTCGCCGTGGGCTCAAACAGAGTAACGTAGTCTCCCGTGCCGCCCTCGAATGCGCCGCCCATCAGCGGGAACTGTATGTTGTCTATAACCTCCACATCCTCGCCCGGCACAAGACCATGGGACTTGAGAACGTAACACAGTGTCATGTAAGGCATGCCACCTGGTCTGCCGCCTATCACGCTGCGGCCGCGAAGGGATTCCCAGTCGAAGTCCGGCTCGGCTTCGCGGCCTACGAGGAAGGAGCCGTCGCGCTTGGTTATCTGCGCCACTATCATGGGATGATTCTCAAGGCCCTGATTGGCGACGTATATGCCCGTTTCGGGGCCCATAAGGGCGACCTCGGCATCGCCGGATATAAGGGCGGTCATGCTCTTGTCGCTGCCGCCGCTTGTGACTATTTCCACGTCCAGACCTTCTTTTTCAAAATACCCGAGCGACGCCGCGCAGTACAGCGGCGCATAGAATACGCTGCGCGTGACCTCGTTGAGCGTAACGTGGCGCAGTTCGCTGCCGCCGCCGCAGCCGCACATGAGCGCGCACAGCAGCATGGCTGCCGCAAGTATCATCGCTGCCTTTTTTGCAATTACCATTGTTCTTTTTACCTCCGCATCTATTGGCTGATTCCATATTATGCAGAGGGGAGGGGGAATGTGAAGGGGGTGGTTAAATCAATCAAACCAATTCCCCTCAACTGCTTGAATGCGGAATGATGTTGCGCTATAATTCTGTATACAAAAACGAAATAAGGCAGACAATGCCATATATAAGCTTTTAAGCCAAAAAGGAGGACAGAATGAAAAGGCTTGAACTGGGCGTGGGCGGAATGAGCTGCGCGGCATGCTCCGCGCGGGTGGAGCGCGCGCTGAAGGGCGTTGGCGGCGTGGAAAGCGCAAGCGTTAATTTGGCTGCGGAACGCGCAAACATAGTGTATGACGAAAATGTTACGGACGAGGCGGCGCTGAAGAAGGCTGTTAAGGACGCGGGGTATAATCCATTCGACCTGACGGAGAAGGCCAAGGCCGAGATGGCCGCAAAAAAGGCCAACGAAAAGCGGGACATGAAGCGGCGGCTCATATTCGCGGCGGTGTTCGGTATTCCGCTTTTCTATATTGCCATGGCGCCTATGATAAAGGGGCTTGAGCATGCGCTGCCCCGCTTTATAGACCCGGAATATAACACGCTCAACTATGCTTTGGCGGAGCTGATATTGGTAATACCCATACTTATCGCGGGCAGGCGGTTTTACAGGAGCGGGTTCAAGGCGCTGTGGCTCAAAAGCCCCAACATGGATTCGCTCATAGCCGTAAGCACGCTTGCCGCAACTCTTTACAGCATATACGGTGTTATAAAAATCGCCGATGGGGATATGCACGCCATGCACTCGCTGTATTTTGAATCGGCAGGCATGATAATAGTGCTGATACAGTTCGGCAAATATCTGGAAACGCTGTCCAAGGGCCGCACGGGTGACGCTATCAAAAAGCTGATGAGCCTTGCGCCGGACACGGCCCGCGTTATGCGCAACGGCGTAGAGGTTGAACTGAGCGCCAAGGACGTTATGATGGGGGACACGGTGGTGCTTAAACCCGGCGAGCGCGTGAGCGTGGACGGCACCATTGTATCCGGCCGCACAAGCGTGAACGAGGCCATGCTTACCGGCGAAAGCATGCCAGTTGATAAGGAAATTGGCGATAAGGTATACGCCGGCACCATAAACGGCGAAGGCGCGGTGCTGTTCACGGCAACGGGCGTGGGCGCGGATACGGCGCTCGGCCGCATAGTGCATATGGTTGAAGAAGCGCAGGGGTCAAAGGCTCCCATAGCGCGCATGGCGGATGCCGTTGCGGCGTACTTTGTTCCGGCGGTCGGCGGCGTGGCAATATTGGCATTCATACTGTGGCTCGTGTTCGCCCGTGACTTTGCGCTGGCGGTAAGGGTATTCATATCGGTGCTTGTAATCGCCTGCCCGTGCGCGCTGGGCCTTGCAACGCCAACGGCGATAATGGTTGCTGCCGGGCGCGGAGCGGAGCTTGGCATATTGGTAAAAAGCGGGGAGGCGCTGGAGACGGCGGGCAAGGTGAACGCCGTTATGCTGGACAAAACCGGAACAGTCACTACCGGTTCGCCCGTGGTTACGGACATAATAACCGCGCCCGGTGCGGATGAAACAGCCGCGCTTACCCTTGCGGCGGCGGCGGAAAAGCAGAGCGAGCATCCCCTTGCCAAGGCTATACTTGCCGCGGCGGAGCAGCGGAGCATAACCGTGCCCGATGCGGAAGGCTTCAAGGCCAGCGCGGGGCACGGCGTGGACTGCACCGTGAGTGGGACGCACATAGTTATGGGCAGCGCAAGGCTTATGCGCGAGCAGGGCATAGACAACCCGCTGGAGGAAAAGGCGGCAGCACTGAGCGCGGAGGGCAAAACGCCAATATACATGGCAGCGGACGGCAAGCTGACGGCGCTTTTCGCCGTGGCGGATGCAATAAAGCCGGACGCCGTTGAGGCCATACGCCTGCTTAAAGAGATGAACGTGAAGCTTGTCATGCTCACGGGCGACAATTCGCTCACGGCCAAGGCCGTTGCGGCCAAGGTTGGCATAGACGAAGTGCGCAGCGAGGTTCTGCCCGGCGATAAGGCGGGCGAGGTAGCACGGCTGCAAAACATGGGCTACACCGTTGCAATGGTGGGCGACGGCGTGAACGACGCACCGGCGCTTGTTAAGGCGGATACGGGCATAGCCATAGGCGCGGGCGCGGACGTGGCAATCGAATCGGCAGACATAGTGCTTATGGGCGGGGAGCTTGGCGGCGTTGCGGCGGCGCTAAGGCTCAGCCGCGCGGCAATGACCAATATAAAGGAAAACCTGTTTTGGGCATTCGGCTACAATACGCTGGGCATACCCGTTGCGGCGGGCGTGCTGCATGCCTTTGGCGGGCCGCTGCTCAGCCCCATGATAGCTGCGGCGGCAATGAGCCTGAGCAGCGTATCGGTCGTTACCAATGCGCTCAGGCTGCGCCGTTTCGACCCGAACAGGACGCACAAGTACCTTAAACCCCATTCTTCAAAGAAGAACGGCGGGAATGACGCCGCGCAGGCGGGAAATAATAACAACATTACTTCTAAGGAGGAAACAAACATGATTACGCTTAAAGTGAACGGCATGATGTGCCAGCATTGCCAGAAGGCCGTGGAGAAAGCCCTTGCGGAAATCGGCGCAACGCACATAACCGTTGACCTTGCCAACAAGCAGGCCACCTTTGCCAATGCAGACGAGGCCGCCGCGCGCAAGGCCATAACCGACGCCGGCTACGAGGTGGAGTAAGGCTGAGGGGCTGAAATATTACGCCCCGAAACAACTTATTACAAAATCGTAATAAAGGTGTTGACAACGGCGTAATGATATGGTAACATCTACTCGTGCAAACGGGAAAGTCCCAAATAGGCCGCAAGGCCAAGCCGGGTGAAATTCCCGGCACAAACAAAAACAATTTTTTGAAAGGAAATTAGACAAGATGAAGAAACTGTTTGCTCTCGTTCTTTCTCTGGCTCTCGTCGTTGCCTTTGCGGTTCCCGCTCTGGCCACCGGTTGGGCCACCCTCGATACCGCTCCTGTTTATAAGGAAATCGGCATTGCCGTTTATGGCCTCGAGACCACTCCTAACACCAGCAAGGTCGGCGAGCTCTATGCCGAGCTGAAGACCACCTACCCCGTAGTGAAGGGCACCACCCTCCACTTCCTGGTAGAGCTGACTGTTCCTTATGCCAACCTGAGCGATGCCGTTAAGGAACTGATCAAGGTTAAGGGTCTGGATGTCAAGATTGCCACCACCAACATGACCATCAGCAAGGTCGAACTGGGCGGCGGCAATGCTTGGAGCCTCAATGCCGATAAGGACACCATCACCGAGACTTACACCAACCCCAATTACTCCAACAAGACTGAAGTATTCAAGTATGAAGTATGGGCCAACGCCAACTCCGACAAGGAAACCAAGGTTGTTGCTACCGCCGGCTTCTACAACAAGTGGGACAACGGCAAGATGGAAATCTACAACGCCAAGGGCGAGCTTGCTTACACCGTTTTCCAGGGCAGCAACGAATTCGCCGTAGTTAACCCCGCTGGTAAGTTCGTACGTTTCCCCGTGAACTCCAAGGGTCAGATCGACACCAAGGGCATCCTGGTAAATGACGAGTGGCTCATCACCTTCGGCAGCCAGAATAAGTCCGAAGTTGACTTCTGGAACATCAAGACCAATGTTTGGGCTTCCGCTGATGCCGCTACCTTCAAGGCCGTCAACGCTATCTACGAAGATATCTTTGGCTTCCTCGGATTCAAGTTCGCTGAGTGCGACTACATGACCGCCAAGCACTTCACCAAGTTCTTCGGCACCATCGGCGAAGTATCCGCTTCCTACACCTGGAACGCCGGTATGGTCGTTGTCAACCCCGCTAACCCCAACCTGCCCCAGACTGGTGACAACGCCAGCATCGTTGGCTTCGCTATGGTCGTAGTGGCTATGGTTGCCGCCGCCGTCGTAACCTTCAAGAAGGTCCGCGCGTAATTAAACCAATCGGGACATAAACCCTAAAATGCACCTCGCCCCTCCGCAAGGAGGGGCGAGTTTTTTGTTGCATTAAACCAAAAGGCTCCCCGGCCGGGGAGCTGGCAATACGCCATAAGGCGGATTGTCTGAGGGGTTGAAACAAACGGAGAGATGTGAGCTGATTTATAACCCCTCCGTCCATTCGCTAACGCTCATGTCCACCTCCCCTTTCAGGGCAGGCTGGTGGCAACGCCAACCAAAAGCTGTCCCCGCGTGCGGGGAAAGTGTCGCGGCGTGAGCCGTGACGAAAGGGGAACGGCTTAAAGCTGCCAAGTGCCGTGAGTTGTTCCCCCTCAGTCTGCTCGCTATCGCTCACAGACAGAACGCTGGTTGGAATATGGCCGTCTTGCAGCGCTGCCGCTTGCAATACTCCCTATTCCGCCCGATTCTTCCCTCGCTGCATCGCCCACTGGGCGCGCTCGGCTCGAATCCCCCGCAAGCGGTGGCGCCTTTTGGTCAGAGTTTGCACTGCGCCGACTGAGGTGTTGCGGCAGGCTTCAAACGCCACCTCACCTTTTTCTCCTTTTACGCAATTTAATGATGCTTTTTTGCGCGGGATGAGTTATAATAAGACAGTATGAATAAAAATGGACTATAAGAAGGAGAAGAAGCAAATGCAAAGGATATTTTCAATGGAGCTGGCGGGCCGAACAATTACCGCCGAAACCGGTAAGTATGCCGAGCAGGCCGGCGGCAGCGTGCTTATGCGCTGCGGCGACACGGCGGTGCTGGTATGCGCAACGGTAGCCAAGGCCCCGCGCGACGGCGTGGATTTTCTTCCGCTGAGCGTTGAATTTGAAGAAAAAATGTATTCCGTGGGCAAAATACCCGGCGGATTCATCAAAAGGGAAGGCCGTCCCTCCGAAAAGGCCATACTGGCCAGCCGCCTTATAGACAGGCCGCTCAGGCCCCTGTTCCCCAAGGGCTTCTATAACGATATTCAGGTAATTGCCACCGTGCTCAGCGTTGAGCAGGACGTGCAGCCCGAAATACTTGCCATGATAGGCTCAAGCGCCGCCCTCGCCATAAGCGACGCGCCCTTCATGGGTCCCACCGGCGCGGTAAGCGTTGGCTATATCGACGGGCAGTATATAATCAACCCGAACAGTGAGCAGCGCGAAAAGAGCAAGCTGCATTTGACCGTTGCCGGCACGAAGGACGCCGTTATGATGGTTGAGGCGGGCGCGGACGAGCTGAGCGAGGACGAAATGCTGCAGGCCATTCTGTTCGCCCACGGCTACATAAAGGAAATTGTTGCCTTCATAGAAAACATGCAGGCGGAAGTGGGCAAGCCCAAGATGGAAGTGAACATCTATCAGCCCAGTGCGGAGTTCACCGAGCTTGTGCGCGCATATGCCTTCGATAAGGTGGAATGGAGCCTTGACACATTTGACCGCTACGAGCGCGAAGCGCGCAGCGCCAAGGTGAAGCAGGAGGTTACCGAGCATTTCCTTGAAATAGACCCCGACTGCGCCAAGGATGTTGACGCGATACTTTATAACATAACCAAGGAAATAGTGCGCGATAAGATAATCAACCGCGGCATACGCCCCGACGGACGCAGCATGGAGCAGATACGCCCGATATGGTGCGAAGTTGGTCTGCTGCCCCGCGCGCACGGCAGCGCCGTGTTTACCCGCGGCCAGACCCAGGTTATGACCATAACCACGCTCGGCTCGCTTGAAGATGCGCAGACATTGGACGGCATAAGCGACGAAACCGGCAAGCGTTATATGCATCAGTATAATATGCCGCCGTACAGCGTTGGCGAAACCCGCCCCGTGCGCAGCCCCGGCAGGCGTGAAATAGGCCATGGCGCCCTTGCGGAGCGCGCCCTGCTGCCCATGATTCCTTCCGAAGAAGAATTCCCCTATGCGCTCAGGCTCGTCAGCGAGGTCATAAGCTCCAACGGCTCAACCTCACAGGCTTCCATCTGCGCAAGCACCCTGTCCCTCATGGATGCGGGCGTACCCATCAAGAAGCCCGTTGCGGGCGTTGCCATGGGCCTTATTAAGGATCCCGCCAACGGCAACATAGCCGTTATGACCGATATACAGGGCCTTGAGGACTTCCTTGGGGATATGGACTTCAAGGTTGCAGGCACCAAGGACGGTATAACCGCCATTCAGATGGATATAAAGATAAAGGGCATTGATGAAGAGATTCTGACCCGCGCGCTTGCACAGGCACGCCGCGGCAGGCTGTTCATACTGGATAAGATGCTCGAAACCCTTGCGCAGCCCCGCGCGGAGCTTTCTCCCTATGCGCCGCGCGTGCTGCAGTTCAGCATCAATCCCGATAAGATTCGCGAAGTCATCGGCTCCGGCGGCAAGACCATCAATAAGATCATTGCCGATACCGGCGTGAAGATAGACATAAACGACGACGGCCGCGTGTTCATACTGTCTCCCGATCAGGAAGCCAGCGCCGCCGCAAAGAAGATGATAGACAATATCGTCAAGGACATAGAGGTTGGCGAAGTGTTCCTGGGCAAGGTAGTGAACATACTGCCCATAGGCGCTCAGGTGGAGCTCAAGCCCGGCAAGAAGGGCCTTGTGCATATAAGCAAGCTTGCCAACAGGCGCGTTGAGAAGGTTGAGGACGTGGTGAGCATAGGCGACGAAATACTCGTCCGCGTTATCGATATCAAGCCCGACGGCAAGATAGACCTGACCAGAAAGGGCCTGCTGCCGGAGGATAAGCAGAACTAAATAGAGAACTTAAAAGCTCCCTATAAGAGGGGGCTTTTTAGTGCGTTTTTATTGCAATTCGACACTGTTCTACATTATAATAAACATAAGCGCCTACCCCGACGTGAAAAGGGGACGGTTGGCCACTTATCCTGACCTTACGATATACGTCAGGGGAAGGAGGTGACCACAATGATGACATGGGCTTTGTTCTTTACATGCGGCTCATTTATCGTTGGACTTCTCAGGTTGTTCTTGGCAACCTTGGAATTCGTAATGAAACTCCAAAAAAGGAAGTAACCGCTCCGAGTGCCAACTGTAGCGGTTACTATATCTAAGTAATTACTATGTGGCCAACCGTCTCCGGTAGGCGTGGTTTATGCTTATATTATATGCAAATCAGAACGAATATGCAAGTGGAAACTAAATAGTACAGTACCCAAAAGCTGTCCACGCAAGCGGTGGAGCCTTTATGCGTTGGGCGTGTATGGGTCGCCGTTTATGCTCAGATGCCTAAGCGCGTCGCGGCACCTTAGGCGCACGTTCTCCGGTGCGGACGATATCGCGGCAAGCGGACGATGCAGCACCACGCGCGCATCGGGGGCATATATCGCGCCAAGGCCGCGCCGCGCAAGCCTAAGGCACAGCTCCGCGTCCGCACCAACGGGCAGCAGCGGTTCGTATTGCGGCGCATCAAAGCTTTCGTCAAAGCCTCCGCTTGAAAAATACATGTCCGCGCGCATGTACATGCATGCCCCGCTCAGCACGCTCACCGTGCGCACCGTGTGCGTAAGGCGTTCGTTATCCGCGGGGTAGATTATTTTCTCGTCCTTGCTTATTGCCCCGCCTGCGGCTATCAGCGCCCCCTGCGGGCTTATCAGCATGCAGCCTGCCGCGGCAGCGCCTTCGCGCTCCCCTTGGGAGGATAGGGCGTAAAGCGTGTTCGGCTCAATAAGTTCCGCGTCGCGGCTTATGAAAAGCAGCGCATCGCCCATTGCCATGTCCGCACCGGCACGGCAAAGCGCGCTGAAGCCCGCCGTGCCGTTTTTTGCTATGCGCGCGGCCTTGTTCTTTTCAAGCAGGTCGTAATAGTTCAGCAGCCGCCCGTCCCCGCTGCTGCCGTCCGCAATTATTATTTCGTGGCGGTATGCCATGCAGCAGCGGTCTATGCTTTCAAGCAGCCGCCGGAGCGGCTCAAGCTCGTTAAGACTTGGTATTATAAATGAAGTTAGCCGCGGTTCCCTGCGTGCGCGCACTATAAAGCTGCCCTGCCACAGCCCCGTGGATACGCTTTCCTCCCGCCGTTCGGCCTCAAGGTAGCTGCGTATGGCGGAAATGCCCGCAGCTGCGGGCGTTGCGGCGGGGGAGTGGTTTATTATCAGCGGCAGCGGAATACGCACTATTCGGCGGGCCTTTGCCATGCATCTCAGGCGGAATGCGTACTCCGCGCCCGCATCGTATTCGCCTTGCGGCGGGCAGCATGCGGCGTATATTTCCCGCCGTATGGCAAGCAGCGCGCCGAACATATCATAGGACAGCGCGGTAACGCGGCTGAATTCGCATTTTTTATATTCTTCATAGGGCTTTTTGCCTTCCTGAATCAGTTCGTCCGCGTATATCATGTCCGGTTCGTACTCCGCGCGCTCCACTGCGTGCGCCATGCGGAAAAGCGCATCGGGATGCAGCATATCGCCCGCGTGTATGCGCAGCGCATAGTCGTGCGGAAAGCTTTGCTCCGCCGCATCTTCCGTCCATTCGCCGTATGTTTGGGCGCGGAGCGAATCAAGCGTGGCGTTCATGTCCCGCCGCTTGCCGCCAAGTATGCTCACTATAAAGCGGGGCTTTTTGGTAAATGCTGTTGTTGCTGTTTGTTCATTCATGCGCTTATTGTGCGCCGATAAAGTATATATTATCCGTTTGGGTGTGGAGTATATCAAACGCATGTGGTAAAATTGAATAAACCTAAATCAGGAGGAAAGAACGTATGGAACGCATACTGGTAATAAACCCCGGCTCAACGTCAACAAAGCTTGCCGTGTTTGATGGGGAAAAGGAGCTTTTCCGCACGAGCATAGAGCACGACCAGAAGGACACCGCGAAGTTCCTTCGCGCAATAGATCAGCTTGATTTCCGCAAGGAATGCGTGCTGAATACGCTTAAAGAAAGGAATATACCGGTTGAATCGCTCAGCTGCATAGTTTCCCGCGGGGGAATGTTCCCGCCGTGCAAGGTTGGGGCATATGAAGTGAACGCGGATATGCTCTCCTACGTCAACAGCGACCATATAGTGGGCGAGCATATTTCAAACGTTGGCTGCGCCGTGGCGGAGGCCATAGCAAGGCCGCTTGGCATACCGGCAATGGTATACGACTGCGTGGGCGTGGACGAAATGACGGACATTGCGCACATAAGCGGCATACCCGAACTCCCGCGCGAAAGCCGCGGCCATGCATTGAACACCCGCGCCATGGCAAGAAAATGCGCCGAGGAGATACTGCATAAGCCGTTTGAAGAATGCACGTTCATCGTGCAGCACCTTGGCGGCGGGGTAAGCGTTTGGCTGTTTGACAAGGGCCGCAGCATAGATATGTACAGCGACGACGATGCCGGCTTCGGCCCGGAGCGCTGCGGCGCGATACAGGTGGCGCCGCTGGTGGCGCTGTGCTGCAGCGGCAAATATACCGAAGCGCAGCTTGCAAAGATGGTTCGCGGCAACGCGGGGCTTAAGGCACACCTTGGCACAAGCGATGTGCGTGCGGTTGAAAAAATGATAGAGAGCGGCGATAAGCACGCGGAGCTTGTGTTCAACGCCATGGCGTATTCGCTTTCAAAGGGCATTGCTGCGCTTGCGGCGGCGGTATGCGGCAAGGTGGACAGGATTATACTTACCGGCGGCGCGGCCCATTCAAAGCGGCTCAGCGGAGAAATAACGAAGCATGTAAGCTGGATTGCCCCCGTTGAGGTAATGGCGGGCGAATTTGAATTGGAAGCCCTTTGCGCGGGCGCGCTGAGGGTGCTGCGCGGGCAGGAAAAGCCCAACACATTCGTATGGAAACCGCAGGCGTAAGCACGGCTAAGCAGCGGCGCGGAGCAATGGCGGCAATGCTTTTGTTCATGCTGCTTTGCTATGTTTTGATACATGATCTGCTTGGCGGCACGCTGCTTGCACATTGCCCGTGGGACAGCTATACACTTCAGGCGCAGGCGTGGCTTGAAGGGCGCACGGATTTGGGGCAGGACATAAGCTATCTTGAGCTTGCCATATACAACGGCAAATACTATGTTTCCTTTCCGCCGTTTCCAAGCGTTGTAATGCTGCCGTTCGTGCTTATATTCGGCACGGATACGCCAAATAACCTGATAATAATGATAATAACGCTGCTTATAGCCGCGGCGGCGTTTAAGCTTTGCGGCCATGCGGGGTATGACGCGAAGGACAGCGCGATACTTGCCCTGTTCATAACGTTCGGCAGCAACCTTATGTGGATGAGCACTATGGGCGGCGTGTGGTTTTTAGCGCAGAGCATTATGATGCTGCTGCTCCTTTTAGCGGCAATAGCTGCATATAAGGACAGGCAGGCGCTTGCGTATGCGCTGGTTGCGCTTTCGGTGGGCTGCCGCCCGTTCGCGGCGGTGGCGTTCGCGCCGCTTATGGCATGGTTCTATGCTAAAAACAGGCAGCGCGGCATGGGCAAGCTTGCAGCGTTGTTCTGCCAATGGAAGGCATGGATACCGGTTGCGCTGATTGCGGCGGCAATGATGTGGTATAACTATATCCGCTTTGACAATCCGCTTGAGTTCGGGCATAATTATCTGCCGGAATTTGTGGGCAGCGAGCATGGGCAGTTCGATATATATTATCTTAAGGATAATCTTCTGAAGCTGCTGTTTTACCCCGTGCGGATAAAGGAAGGGCTTACGCTTGACTATCCGTTCTTTGACGGGTTCATGTTCTATGTTGCAAATCCGCTGTTCATATTGTTCTTTGCCGCGGCGGCAAGGAACGTGCTGCGGCGCAGCGTAAATATGGTGCGTATTGCGCTCTCCGCGGCTATGGCGGTTATGCTCGTCTGCCTTTGCTTGCATAAAACGCTTGGCGGGTGGCAGTTCGGCGCGCGCTACACATGCGATATGCTGCCGATGGCGCTTATGTATATGTGCCTGAGCGGCGGTGTAAAGCGGCTCAAGACATGGGAAAAGGGCGCGGCGGTGTTCGGCATTGCGTTCAATATATACGGCGCGCTTGCAATGACGTTTCTGTTCAACTAAAAATATAACTTAAAGGAGAAAACAAAATGGTAATCATCGAGATGGAAAACGGAGCAAAAATTAAAATAGAGCTTGACCGCACGGCCGCTCCGAACACCGTAAATAACTTTTTAAGCCTTGCAAACAAGGGCTTCTATAACGGCCTTATATTCCACCGCGTTATACCCGGCTTCATGATCCAGGGCGGCTGCCCGGACGGCACCGGCATGGGCGGCCCGGGATACAGCATAAAGGGCGAATTTGCCGCAAACGGCGTGAAAAATCCCATAAAGCATAAGCGCGGCGTAATATCCATGGCCCGCGCCATGAATCCGAACAGCGCAGGCAGCCAGTTCTTCATTATGCATCAGGATGCGCCGCACCTGGACGGGCAGTATGCCGCATTCGGCCACGTTGTGGAAGGGATGGAGACTGTCGACGCGATAGCCGCCACGCCCACCAATTTCAGCGACAGGCCGCTTGACCCGCAGCGCATAAAGAGCATTACGATAGTTGACGAGGGCGAGATCGTAGAACCTGAAAAAATGTAAGCCGAGCCTTGTGCCAAACAAAGTTTACACAAAATTATTATTAAGGCAACACAGTTATCTATAAAAGCGTGTTAAACTGATATTGAAGGCAGGACAGGGTTGTTGTATAATATATTTTGTGTGAGGAATTGGCATTATGGAAGCTAAAGCGCAAAAATCCGGCACCAAAAAGGCGAGAAACAGGCGAAAGAACAGCTTTTCCCGCCCCAAAGCCATATCTAAAATAATATTGATAGCATTGGCCGCGCTGAGCATTGTTGCGGCCGTGCTGTATATTTTTCTGGGCAAGCCCGGCAAGGACGAAATTGAACAGGTTATTGACGACGGCACTATACTGCAGGGCATAACCGTGAACGGCGTGGACGTGGCGGGCATGAACTATAAGCAGGCTCGCGATGCGGTGCTGCCCAGCGTTGAAGAGGATCTTCGCAGCATACACATTACGGTTTTGCATTCAACGAACATGTGGCTGCTGACCGCGGCGGACATTAGGCCGTCCAGCACGCTTGACGCGGCAATTACCGAGGCGCTGACATTGGGACGTGGCGGCACGGTTATAGAAAACGCCAAAGACAAGGAAGATATTGCCCAAAACGGGCGGGATATCCCCATTACTTTCGTGCCTAACGAGGCCGCGCTCAGGGCCCGCCTTGCGGACATTGGCGTAATGCTCGATTCCAAGCCGGAGGAGCCGTATGCAACTGCGGTTTCATCCACGGCGGAGCCGGAGTTCATCTTCCGTGAAGGCGTGGACGGCTATATGCTCGATGAAGACGCGCTGTTTCAAGACATAGCTTCGCTGCTGAGCGCAGGTCAGCTGAAGGCCACGCTTGAGCCGGAGCTTGAATACACAAAGCCGCAAATGACAATAGACGACGTGAAGGCGCATACAAAGCCGGTGTCCTCGTTCCAAACCTCGTTCGGCGGCAGCCGCGCCGCGCGGGATGAAAAGCGCGTTGGCAACATACAGAAGGCATGCACGCTGCTCAACGGCATGAAGGTTGAAAACGGAACCGAATTCAATTTCAACGCATACATAGGCCCCCGTACAGAGGCGGGAGGCTGGCCGCTTGCGCCGGGCATAGTAAACGGCAACCAATATGAGGATCAGCCCGGCGGCGGCATATGCCAGGTGTCCACAACCATGTATAATGCGCTCCTTTGTGCAGGGGCCAGCATGCAGCGCGGCTCCACGCTTGAGGATATACTTTCGCAAAATATAAAGGGCATATCCATAACCGAGCGCAAGCACCATTCCTGGCCGTCAAGCTACGTTGACACCGGCCTTGACTCAACCGTTACAGGCACTGTTGAATCCGGCAAAAGCCTTAATTTTGTCAATAATACGGGCTATCCAGTATATGTATTCGCCTATTGCGATCAGGTGAATTACACGGTTACCGTGTATGTTTACGGCGATCCGCTTGAGGATGGCGTAACGTATAAGACCCGCGGCGTTATAGACGAAGTGATAGAGCCGGGCGAAACCATAATAAATTACGATACAACAAAGCCCGTAACATACAGCGAGGTGACCATAAAGGCCCGCAAAGGCTATAAGGCCACGGCGTATCGCGACAAATATGTGAACGGCGAACTTGTGCCGGACGCGACCGAAAAGCTTTACAGCGAAACATACAACGCCGTGACCGGGCAAAAAACAGTGGGCACAGGCGGGGCGCAGCCGCCGACCACCTAAGCGCGAATAATATTTTTCAAAGGGAACACCTTTGGGATAATACAAGCAGTACAAGCACAATAATTCAGGAGGAACACATCAAATGAAGTTTTCGAGCAAAATCGAAAAATGCAACCTTTCCCCTATCCGCAAGTTCTATCCTTATCAGGTAGAATGCGCCAAGAGGGGTGTAAAGATTTATCATCTCAATATCGGCCAGCCCGATATAGCCACGCCCCCGGCGTATTTTGACGCCGTGCGTGATTTCAAGCTTCCGGTGCTCGAATACGCTCCCTCCCCCGGAATACCCGACATGATAAAGGCCGTTCAGGGTTATTACGATAATCTGGGCATACATTATGCCACCAACGATATTTTCGTGACCACCGGCGGCAGCGAAGCGCTGACCATCGCGCTCAACTGCATACTGGATGACGGCGACGAAATAATAATCCCCGAACCGTTCTATCCCAATTACAATACCTTCGTCCGCGCCACCGGCGCCACCATCCGTCCGCTGACCACCCATGCGGAGGAAGGCTATAAGTTCGCTATTCGCGAGCGCATAGAGCCGCTTATAAACGAGCATACCCGCGCGATACTGTTCACCAACCCCGGCAACCCCACCGGCACCGTGCTCACTCCCGAGGAGCTCAGGCTCATGGCGGACATTGCCAAGGAGCATAACCTGTTCCTCATCGGCGACGAAGTGTACCGCGAGTTTGTCTATGGCGGCGAGCCGCTGGAGACCATCGGCCAGTTCGAGGATATCAACGAAAACGCCATAATAATCGACTCCGTATCCAAGCGCTTCAGCGCCTGCGGCGCCCGTATAGGCTGCATGATAACCCGCAACAAGGAGCTGCAGCAGAACGCCATGAAGTTCTGCCAGGCCCGTCTCAGCGTTGCCACGCTTGACCAGGTTGCCTCCGCCGCGCTGTACACCGTTGGCAGCGAATACTTCAACGACGTGCGCGATGAATACCGCCGCCGCCGCGACACCATTTACCGCAAGCTGCTGGAGATCCCCGGCGTGGTCTGCAAGGAGCCCAAGGGTGCGTTCTACGTAATGGCCAAGCTGCCCGTTGACGATACCGATAAGTTCCAGACCTGGCTGCTTACCGAGTTCAGCGACAATAACGAAACCGTTATGTATGCCCCCGGCAACGGCTTCTATGCCACCCCCGGCCACGGCGTGAACGAAGTGCGCTTGGCTTACGTTCTCAAGTGCGAGGATATAGAGCGCGCAATGGATTTGCTGGCAAAGGCCATCAAGCAGTACAATGAGCTGAACAAATAAACAAAGGCTTATATGCAAAAGGGACGGTTCGCCGCCCCTTTTTGCGTTATACGGCAACCTTTATGCGGCATGAAACGTTTATATAACAGAAGGAAAAAGGAGGAAGCATCATGAAAAGATTTGCAGCGTTTATACTTGCAGCGGGTATGCTACTGTGCTTAGGCTGCGCGGACGGCAACGTAATAAGCTGCCCTGCGGGCGATGGGAGCGCAAGGGGCAATGCCGCGCCGACTCAGCTTAATAAGGTTGAAAACGTGAAGGTGTTGAGCTTTGAAAAATGGAGCGAGCAGCGCGAAGCGATGGGCGTTGACGAAAGCACATACGGCACCATGGCGGCGTTTGCCGCAAAAAGCGCGGGCAAGGTGCTGAGCGGCACGGAGCGCAACGCGAACTATTCGCCGTTCAGCCTATACTATGCGCTTGCAATGGCGGCGCAGGGCGCAAACGGCAAAACCGCAGAAGAAATGCTGAACCTGCTTGGCATGAGCGATGCAAAGACGCTTGCCGAGCAATGCGGCAATTTGTATCGCCAAATGGCCTCCCGCGAACGCGACGGCAAGGCGGAGCTTATGCTGGCTGATTCGCTGTGGCTGAGCGATAATTACGACGGCGCAAAGGTGAATTATAATCAGGATTTTCTTGATGTTTGCGCAAAGCAATTCTATGCGGAGGTGTTCGGCGCGGAATTTACCGGCCAAAAAACCGCCGACGCCATGACCAAATGGATAAAGGAAAAGACCAACGGCACGCTTGCGCCCGAAATGGAGCTTGACCCGGAAACGATGCTGAGCATTATAAATACGCTGTACCTGAAGGACGAATGGACGGACAGGTTTGATAAGAACAGCACCGCGGACGGCACATTCACCAAGGCAAACGGCGATAAGGTGACGTGCAGCTTTATGAACGCCATAAAGAATCAGGGCTTTATGCGCGGGGAAAACTACACCGCATCCATGGTAAGCATGAAGAACTTCGGCTCAATGTGGTTCATATTGCCGGATGAGGGCGTAAGCACGGACGATATACTCTCCTCCCCCGAAACGCTTGAGGAAATACTCACCGGCGAAACCAACGGATACGGCATGGTAACGTTCAGCATACCCAAGTTTGAATTTACGTCCAAGTTCAATCTTGCGGAGGCGCTAAAGTCGCTCGGCATGAACGAAGCGTTTGATTCGGATGCCGATTTTTCGGGCATAAGCGACCGCGCGGCGTTCATATCCGCCGTTAAGCAGGAAACCTACATTGCCATAGACGAGGTGGGCGTGGAGGCGAGCGCGTTTACGCAGATAGATTATTGCGGCGCGGGAATGCCGCAGGACAATGCGGAGCTGATACTCGACCGCCCGTTCATATATATCATCAAAGGCAGCGCGCCGCTGTTTATGGGCGTTATAAACGACCCGAGCGCGAACTGAGCCAAAACCGAATACCAAAGCGAATGCCGCTTGCCCGATACATGGGCGGGCGGCTTTTTTGCGCCGTTTTGCATATATGCACCGGAATGTATAAAAATTCATAATATACAGCGAATATGCACAAAAAATAATAAAAAGTGCAAAAATATGCAAAAAGATGGTTGACAAAAGTATTTTTATGCAGTATATTATCGCCATAACAAACGACTTCAAATTTTTAGGAGGATATATATTATGAAGAAGATTATGGTTATCGCGCTCGCGCTGATAATGATGCTCAGCTGCATCGCCTGCGCTAACAACGCCGCCGGCAACAACGCCAACGCCAGCGACGAAACGCCCGTGCTGAAGGTTGCCCTTTCCCCGGACTTTGCGCCGATGGAATTTGTGGACACCGCCAAGGAAGGCCAGGAGCAGTTCGTCGGTTTCGACGTAACGCTTGCAAAGCACATTGCCGAGCAGCTTGGCATGAAGCTTGAAATAGAGCCGATGAGCTTTGATGCGTGCCAGGTTGCCGTGCAGATGGGCAACGTTGACCTTGGCATTTCCGGTTTCAGCTGGACCGCGGAGCGCGCGGAAAACTACCTGATCTCCGATTACTATATTGCCGGCGATAACGAAACCAAGCAGACCATAATAGTTGCCGCAGACAAGGCCGGACAGTACACCAAGGCCGAGGATTTCGCCGGAATGAAGATAGGCGCGCAGGCTGCAAGCCTTCAGGAACTGCTCTGCAACGAGGCCCTGCCCGAGGACACCACCGTTGAGCTTTTCAAGGATATAAACGTTGCGGTAGTTGCCCTGCAGACCGGCAAGGTGGACGGCGTGGCCGTTGCGGACGGCAATGCGGAAGCCATAATGGCCAACAATCAGGATATCGGCAAGTCCGGCTTCTTCTTCGATGTTGACCCCAAGTATGAGAACAACGTTATACTGCTCAACAAGAAGGATGAGGAACTGCTCAAGAAGGTAAACGACATACTGGCGGACTGCATGGCGAACGATATGTACTCCGGCTGGTACGAGGATGCCAAGAAGCTTGCCGGTATAGATACCGCGCAGGAGATTTCCTACACCGACGACGGCAAGGCTCAGTAAGCCTGAACGAAACGAATACGCAGCACGGCGGGGAACGCCCCCGCCGCGCTTTTACGCCCGAAGGGGCTAATAAACAAAAGGAGATACGGCATTGGATCTGGTCGATTTTTTTGAGAAATTTATTAAGATAGTAACGCGCTATTGGGACGTGTTCCTCATTAAGGGGCTCAGCACCACGCTTGCGCTTTCGGCAATCGCCGTATTCTTCGGCGCGATAATAGGCACGCTGCTCGCCTTCGGCAAAATGTGCAAAAGCCGCATACTGCGCGGCATAATAACGGCGTATGTGGAAATAATCCGCGGCACGCCAAGCCTTTTGCAGGTATATGTCGGTTACTTCGTTGTGCCGCTGCTGCTGCCTTCGTTGAACGTAAGCACATATGCAAGCGTTGCAATAGCGCTCACAATAAACAGCTCCGCCTATGTGTCGGAAGTTATCCGCAGCGGCATACAGGCCGTTGATAAGGGGCAGACGGAGGCCGCAAGGAGCCTTGGCCTCACCCAGTCGCAGGCAATGATAAAGGTGGTTCTGCCGCAGGCGGTGAAAAACATTCTGCCCGCGCTCGGCAACGAATTTATAACCATAATCAAGGAAACCTCGCTTGCATCCACGTTCTTCGTGGGCGATTTGATGACAAGCTACTTAACCGTCAACGGCAAGGAGTTTCTGCCGCTGCAATGCCTGCTGATAGTCGGCATAATCTATTTCATTTTAACGTTTATACTCGGCCGCGGCGTAAGCGCGCTTGAAAGGAGACTGAGCCATGATTAAGGTAACGGATCTGCATAAAAGCTTCGGCAAGCTGCTGGTGCTCAACGGAGTTACGGAGCATATAAAAAAGGGCGAAGCCGTGTCCATAATAGGCCCCAGCGGCAGCGGCAAAAGCACGTTCCTGCGCTGCCTTAATCTGCTGGAGATGCCGGACAGCGGCACGGTGGAGTTTGAAGGGCATGTGCTCAACCGAAAGGGCGTGGACATAAACCAATACCGCCGCAGGATGGGTATGGTGTTCCAAAGCTTCAACGTTTTCCCGCACATGAGCTGCATAGATAACATCACCATGGCGCCCGTGCTGCAAAAGCTGAAAACCAAGGAGGAAGCCACCGCGCAGGCGGAGGAGCTGCTGCACAAGGTTGGCCTTTACGAAAAGCGCAACGAGCATCCCAATAAGCTTTCCGGCGGGCAGAAGCAGCGCCTTGCAATAGTGCGCTCGCTCGCCATGGAGCCGGACGTGATGCTGTTCGATGAACCTACAAGCGCCCTTGACCCGGAAATGGTGGGCGAGGTGCTCAGCGTTATACGCGATCTTGTAAAGGGCGGCATGACCACCGTTATAGTATCGCACGAAATGGGCTTTGCGCGCGAAATATCCGACCGCGTGCTGTTCATGGACGGCGGCAACATAATGGAGCGCGGCACGCCGGAGGAGATATTCCAGCATCCTCAGAACCCCAGAACAAAGGATTTCCTTGCAAAGGTGCTGTAAGCCTCCCATATTACGGCACAGCCTCCGCATTTGTATCATGCGGAGGCTTTTGATTTAACGTGAAATATGTTCAAGCGCAGTGCCCAACACGGCGTCATGCGGCCCGTATGGCACGGATACGGCAACGTGCGGCGCTATGCCGCGGCCTATGAACTCCGTACCGTCAAGCAGCGCATAGCGCACGGAGCATATCCTTGCCATGCCGCCCATGCTAAGCCTAAGCAGCAGCGGCGTGCCGGTAGTGCCGCAGGTGGGCTCGCCTATAAGTGCGGCGCGGTCGTTGCTTTTGAACATGGCGACTATGTCCTCCGCGGCGGATATTGTGCGGCGGGAGGTCAATACAGTCAAAGGCCCGTGATACAGTGCCTTATGATTCGGCGCGCCGTATGTGTCAACATAATGCTCGCAGTTCTGCTTTTGCCATATCGTGCGGCTTTGTTCCGCCTCCTCGCGCCCGCAAAGTCCCTGTTCGATATATTTTTCTATCGTTTGGGGTGAACATATGCCAACAAGCTGGCTTGCGGAGGCAAGGTCTATGCCTTTAGTCGGGCGTGTGCGCTTTTGACTGCCGTGAAATTCGCCGTCTATGAACAGCTCCGCAACTTTTCCGCCGTACATGGTCATGCCGCCTATGTTCGCGCGCATGTCCAGCACCACGCCCGCGGGGGAATGCTTGGCTATCGCAGCGCGTATTTCGTCCGAAGCCTTGTCGTAAAGGCAGTCGTCCCATTTGACGTATAGTATATTGCCGCTGTACAGGCGCATTTTAAGCTTGCCTTCGCCCGTGTGTGCAAATGCGCGGCTTGCTGCGGGAGCGGGAGTGGGCTGCATTGCGCTTTGCGCTTCAGCCAAGTCGAACTCCGCTTCGCCGTTTGCGGTTTTCAGCACGTTGCCAGTTTTGCTAAGGAACATGGGCAGCAGCGTGCTCATACGCGAAGGATAGATAAAGTTACCGACATGGTATGCGTATGGGTACAGCGCTGCCGCAATATCGTCCATGCTTTTGCCGTTTATGCTTATTATCTCCGCGCCAATATGCGCGCTCAGCGCTTCGTTCGCGCCGCCGATGTGCCATTTTCCGCCCGCATAATCCGGCTCGAACGGCAAATAGCCTATTCCGTCGCGGAAGGCCCTCGGCGGGGTATAGTCCGTATGCCCATCCTCAAGCAGGTTCAAAAATTCGCACAGCAGCAGCTGCGCCTCCTTTTCATCCTTAGCTGCCAGCGCACGCGGCAAAAACGGGCCGAACGCCCCGTCCCAGTCAATAGAAATGCTGCCGAACGCGGGGAACATTTCGTCCGCGTATTTCCATACCGATGCAATGTCGTTTACCAATGCGTAGTTATCCATGCGTATCACCTCCGGTTTTCACTATGATGATATGCGCTTCTCGGTTTGCGTTCAAGTCTGGTAATTATGTTTTAGATGTGCTATAATAATACCAGCAAAAAGGAAGCCGATTTTGGGCATAAAAAAACTCCGGATGACCGGAGCTTTTGTTTTTATTGCTTACACATTGAAGCGGAATACCACCACGTCGCCGTCCTGCATAACGTAATCCTTGCCTTCGCTGCGGATAAGGCCCTTTTCCTTGCAGGCGGTCATGCTGCCAAGCTCCTTCAGCGTTTCAAACGGAACAACCTCCGCCCGTATAAAGCCGCGCTCAAAGTCCGTATGAATCTTGCCTGCGGCCTGCGGCGCCTTTGTGCCGCGCTCTATCGTCCATGCGCGCACTTCCTTAGGCCCCGCTGTCAGGTAGCTTATAAGCCCAAGCAGCTTGTAGCACGCCTTTACCAGCTTATCAAGGCCGCTTTCGCCGATGCCCAGTTCTTCAATAAACGCCTGCTTTTCTTCGGGGGAAAGCTCGGCGATTTCCTCCTCCACCTGCGCGCATATGGTTATGACCTCCGCGTTTTCGTTCGCCACGGCCTTCTTCAGCGCGTCCACAAGCGCGTTGTCCGCCTTGCCGATGTCGTTTTCCGAAATATTGGCGGCGTAAATAACTGGCTTCGTGGTCAAAAGGAACATGCCACGGAGCATCTCCTTCTCCTTTTCGTCCGCCTGCATGGTGCGTATGGGCTTGCCCGCTTCAAGGTGCGCCTTCGCCCGCTCCAGCAGTTCAACCTCGCCCATAAGCTGCTTGTCTCCCTTGGCGGCCTTGCGGGTGCGGTCTATGCGCTTTTCAACCGTTTCAAGGTCGGCAAATATAAGCTCTATGCCTATTGTTTCAACGTCTCGCGCCGGATCGACGGAACCATCAACATGCACTATGTTTTCATCCTCAAAGCAGCGCACAACGTGAACTATCGCGTCCACCTCGCGTATATGCGAAAGGAACTTGTTGCCAAGGCCCTCGCCCTTGTATGCGCCGCGCACAAGGCCGGCTATATCCACAAATTCTATGGTTGTGGGCGTATATTTTTCCGGATTGTACATTTCTGCCAGCACGTCCAGCCGCTCGTCCGGCACGGCGACGGAGCCAACGTTTGGCTCTATCGTGCAGAAAGGATAGTTGGCCGCTTGCGCACCGGCCTTGGTTATTGCATTGAACAGCGTGCTTTTGCCAACGTTTGGCAGACCCACCACACCAAGCTTCATATATGTGTCTCTCCTAAAAATCTATTTTATATCATTATAGATTCCGCGGCCTCCCTTGTCAAATGCCGCTGTAAAAGGTATACTTATAACTGTATAATTTGTCGTTAAGGAGGCAGCAGCTATGCGTGAACGGGTAGAACAATATATCTTGCAGCATGAACTCATCTCTCCGGGCGACAAGGTGCTTATCGGTTTAAGCGGCGGTGGGGACAGCGTGGCCCTGCTGCACATATTAAAATCGCTTTGCACGCGAATGGGCTTCACCATATGCGCGGCGCATCTTAACCACGGCATCCGCGGGGAAGCGGCGCAAGAGGACGCCGAATTTGTGCATGACTTCTGCGATTTTTACGGAATAAGGGTATACGGCGGCTATGCGGACATTCCGCGCCTTGCGCGGCAGCGGGGCGAAACGCTGGAGCAGGCCGGGCGAATGCTGCGCTATGACTTTCTGGAGGAAGCAAAGGCGTTTTTCGGCGCGGATAAAATCGCCGTGGCGCACCATATGGACGATCAGGCGGAAAGCATACTGCTGCACCTTGTGCGCGGCAGCGGGCTGAGGGGGCTCTGCGGCATGGCGCCCAGGCGTGGGGACATAATAAGGCCGCTTTTATGCCTGAGCAAGGCGGAGATAGAAAGCTACCTTACTAATGAGAATCTTCCCTATTGCACGGATGCGACCAACTTTATTGCCGAAGGCACGCGCAACAAGCTGCGCCTTGAAACAATACCTTATCTTAAGCGGGAATTCAACCCGCGCCTTGTGGAAAGCCTTTGTGCCATGGGCGAAATGCTCAGCGAAGATGAAAGCTATCTTTGCCAAATAGCCGAAAGGGAACTGAACGCGGCAAGGCGGCAAGGTGGATTCGACAGGGCGGCGCTGAGTAAACTTCCGCGGCCGATTTTAAGCCGCTGCATACGCGCGGCGCTGAACGAAATAGGCGCGCTTACAGACGCGGAGCGCGGGCATATAGATTCAATAATAAAGCTCCTTTCAGCCCGCACAGGCGCAAGGATAGAAATACCGGGCGCGGACGTATGGACAAGCTATGAACTGATATGCTTCGGGCATTACATAAAGCAGACGGGCGAATGGGAGCAGCCGCTCTGCCTGAACGGCGAAACGGATACCGAGGCGGGAACATACCGCGTTGCAAAATGCGCCGTGACGGACAGGCCGCGCGACAGATACTCCGCCTGCATAGATGCGGACAAGCTGCCAGCGGATACGCTCATCCGGCAAAGGAGAGCGGGGGACAGGTTCCATAGAATAAACGCCCCCGGCAGCAAAAAGCTGAAGGATGCGTATATAGACGCAAAGCTGCCGCGGGAGAAGCGGGACCTTGCGCTGATAGCTTCCGGCAGGGATGTGCTGTTCGCGCCGGGGCTTGGCGCGGCGGAGAGCATAAAGCTGAACGTTAACAGCAAAAACGCTGTTAAAATAGAATTCATACAAAAATAAAACTGACCCGAACCGGGCCAAAGAAGGGGTAATGCAGCAATGATAAACGAAATGGAAAAAGACGTAGCACGCGTATTGATAAGCGAAGAACAGATCCGCCAGCGCGTTAAGGAGATGGGCGCGCAGATATCCGAAGACTACGCGGGCAAGGACGTTGTGCTCCTTTGCATACTTAAGGGCGCAGTGCAGTTCTTTTCCGATCTTTCCCGCCAGATGACCTGCAATCTTGAAATGGACTTCATGTCCATATCCAGCTACGGCAACGGCACGCGCACTTCCGGCATAGTTCGCATTTCAAAGGACATGGATCTTTCTATAACCGGCCGCCATGTGCTTATAGTTGAGGATATTATGGACAGCGGCCTTACCCTTAACCACCTGACAAACATATTGAAAACCCGCCAGCCCGCAAGCCTTAGGATAGCCTGCCTGCTCGATAAGCCCGAAAGGCGCGAATGTGCCATATCGCCGGACTATGTTGGCTTTGTTATACCAAACGAGTTCGTAATAGGCTACGGCCTTGATTACATGGGCCATTTCCGCAATCTGCCCTACGTCGGCGTGAAAAAAACCGACAATATGTAATTGAATTTGGCTTTTTGCCCCGCGCAGGGCATAGAGGGGGCGCGGCGGCAAATATAAATACAAATATTTATTCTTACGCGGAGGTACGCTATGACGGAGCGAGAACTGAAACTACTTCAGCAGATGGCGCGCGAATACCCAACGGTGCAGGCGGCAAGCGCCGAAATAATCAATCTTACAGCAATACTCAACCTGCCAAAGGGCACGGAGCATTTCATGAGCGATATACACGGCGAGCATGAAGCGTTTCTGCATATATTGAACAACGGCTCCGGCGCCGTGGCGGAAAAGATACAAAGCGCGCTGGGGGACAGCCTTACCCTTAGCGAAAGGCGCAGCCTTGCCGCGCTTATATACTATCCCAGGGAAAAGCTGAGGGAGGTCAAACGTGCCGAAACAGACATGGAGGATTGGTACAGGGTAACGCTCAAGCGGCTCATTTCCGTCTGCCGCCAGTGTACCACCAAGTATTCCCGCTCAAAGGTAAGGAAGGCGCTGCCAAGGGAGTATGCCTACATAATGGAGGAAATGCTCAATACCGGCGGCACGCCTAACAAGGAGCGCTATTATGACCACATAATCCGCGCGATAGTCGATACCGGCAGCGCGGATACCATGATAGAAGAAATGGCCACGCTTATAAAGCGCATGACGGTTGACGAGCTGCATATCGTTGGCGACATATTCGACCGCGGACCCCATGCGGACGTTATACTTGACCATCTTATGACGCACCATCATGTGGATGTGCAGTGGGGCAATCACGATGTGCTTTGGATGGGCGCGGCGGCGGGCAGCCCCGTGTGCGTTGCAACGGCGGTAAAAAACTGCGTGCAGTATGATAATCTTGACATGCTGGAAAATTCATACGGCATAAACCTTTTGCCGCTTGCCGTGTTCTCTACCGAGCGCTATGGCGATGCGCATGTTTTCGCCCCGAGGAAGCTGCCGGAGGAGCCCTTCAAGCCGCGCGATACGGAACTTTATTCCCGCATGCATAAGGCCATAAGCGTAATTATGTATAAGCTTGAGGGCCAGCTTGTGCACCGCCGCAGGGAATACGGCATGGAGGATAGGGACATGATGAGCCGCGTCAACTGGGGCGCGGGCACAATAAATATAGATGGCACGGATTATCCCCTGCGCGATACGGACTTCCCCACCGTTTACCCCAACGATCCCACCAAGCTGAGCGAGGAGGAGGCCGCGCTGATGGAGCAGCTTTGCGCCGCATTCATGCACAGCGAAAAGCTTCAGGCGCACGCGCGTTTCCTCTGCTCCGCGGGTTCATTGTACTTAAAGCGCAACGGCAATCTGCTTTTCCATGGGTGCGTGCCCTGCAACAGGGACGGCAGCTTCATGGAATTTGAAGTCGGCAAGGCCGTAACGCTTTCCGGCAAGGCGTATTTTGATTATGCCGACCGCCTTGCGCGGCAGGGCTTGCTTGCGCCGGAGGGCAGCGAGGAACGCGAGGAAGGGCGCGACTATCTTTGGTACCTTTGGTGCGGAAGAAATTCGCCCGTGTTCGGCCGCGACCATATTGCTACGTTTGAGCGCGCGCTTATTGAGGACAAGGCAACATGGAAGGAACCCAAAAACCATTATTACAGCTATACGGACGAAGAGGAGTTCTGCCGAAAGATACTGCACTCCTTCGGCTGCGATAAGCCGTGGAGCCGCATAGTAAACGGCCACGTCCCCGTTAAGGCAAAGGAGGGCGAAAGCCCGCTGAAGGGCCACGGCAGGCTGGTTGTTATAGACGGCGGCTTCTGCCGCGCGTACCAAAGCCAAACCGGCATAGCGGGATACACAATGTTTTTCAATTCGCTGGGCATGCGGCTTGCCGCGCACGAACCGTTCACAAGCATTGAGGACGCCGTGAAAAACGGGCGCGACATAACGAGCCACACTTTCAACGTAGACGAACTTTCCCACCGCGTTATGGTTGCCGATATAGACACGGGGGAGGAGATACAGTCCCGCATAGACGACCTTATGAAACTGCTTGAAGCATTCAGGGACGGCACGATAAAGGTCGATCAGGCCAAGGCAAAGCAGAGATAGGCGCACGATGCAGCAAAACAGGGGCTATATTATAATAAACGGCTTTCTTAGGGAGGAGAAGTTCTTCTCCCTTTATTCCGCGCTGAAGCAAAGCGCGGACAAAGCCGGGCTTCAGCTTGAGCTGAAAACGAACATAGAGCTGATGTGCGACATTGCATCCGGCAAAACCGTTGCAAACGAGACTTTGCCGCCGTTTGCAATATTCTGGGATAAGGACGTTCGCCTTGCGAAAACGCTTGAGGCGGCGGGGATGAAGCTGTTCAATAGCGCAAGCGCGATAGAACTTTGCGATGATAAATCCCTTACGCATATAGCGCTTATGAACCGCGTGCCGCAGCCCAAAACCGTGCTTATACCGCTCACGTTCCCGCGCGTTGGGTACACGGACTGTACATTTCTTGAAAAAATTGCTGCTTATCTTGGCTTCCCGTTCGTTATAAAGCAATGCTTCGGCTCATTTGGCGCGGGCGTATACCTTGCCGGCAATATGGAGGAAGCCAAAGCCGCGCTTATGAAAACGGCAGGCGGCGCGGCAATTGCGCAGCAGTATATAGCATCAAGCTTTGCGCGGGACATACGGGCGTATATCGTGGGCGATAAGGTTGCCGCGGCGATGCTAAGGCACAACGAATCCGGAGACTTCCGCGCAAACGTTGCGCAGGGCGGCAAGGCGGATGCATACACGCTGAGCGAAGCACAGGCGGCGCTTGCCGTGAAAACCGCGCAGCTACTCGGCTGCACGTTTGCAGGGGTGGATCTATTGTTTGGCGAAAACGGTGAAATGACCGTTTGCGAGGTCAATTCAAACGCGCACTTTGCCGGCATAAGCGCGGCAACGGGCGTGAACATTGCGGATAAAATAATAGAAGCTGTTACGCAGCGCATATAATTGCATAAAGCAGCAAAACCTCCGTATGATTGCGGCATACGGAGGTTTTATTAATTAACTAAGTCTCGGTTATTTCCTTACAGCTTTTTTAATGCCGAAGAAGGCAGACGCGGAAACGACAATGCCCATTGTGTTCAGGATAATATCGTTTATGTCAAGTGCCCTGCCGAAAACGGGCTGAAGCACCTCAATAACCGCAACCGTTATAAGCCCCGCAATAACGGATTTCTTCCATGTCGGCTCCTTTTGCGACAACGGATAAAGTATGCCGAAAGGCAGGAACATCAAAAAGTTGCCTATCGTTTCCCCGTTTAGGTTATTGAAAAAGTTCGGAACGATGTTAAAGCTGCCGCTGAACCAATATATGGTGATGCCGGAATACCTGTGATAAAACAGACTATACCAGAATATGCGCATTAAATCCAAGCCTATTACCAAACATATAAGCCCCGTGATATAACAAACAAAAACGCATGAGAATATTTTCCTGCCGAGGGGCGATTCTTGGTCCTTCATGAACCTTATTATGCCGTATATTATGCCAACTATCAGCGCAAAGGGCAATGCTTCCAAAAAATAGCCGATGTAGGTAGCAAAAAAGAAATATTGAAAATTCATGTTCTCGGGGAAATACATAACACGCTCCTTGTCAACTGATGGTAAACCAAGTATAGCAACAAATTATGAACAAATCTACCGTTTGCATAGTAAAAGCCCGGGCGTTTTCGCCCGGGCATTGAATAGCTGTGCTTTGGTTTTGCTTATATAAGGCTTTTGCCCGTCATTTCGCTTGGCTGGGGCAGGCCCATCAGCTTCAGCATTGTAGGGGCAACGTCCGAAAGCTTGCCGCCTTCGCGGAGCGTCGCGCCTTTGTACGCGGGGTCTATGAGTATAAACGGCACGGGGTTTGTTGTGTGCGCGGTGAAGGGCGTGCCGTCCTCCTCCGCCATCAGCTCGCAGTTGCCGTGGTCCGCCGTAAGTATCGCGCGGCCGCCGTTTGCAAGTATTGCGTCTATCACGCGCGCCGCGCATTCGTCAACGGTGTGTACGGCTTTTACCGCCGCTTCCATAACGCCGGTATGGCCTACCATGTCAGGATTGGCAAAGTTGAGTATCATCATGTCGTACTTGCCGCTGTTTATGCGCTTCACGGCCTCTTCCGTGACCTCATACGCGCTCATTTCGGGCTTCAGGTCATATGTGGCCACCTTGGGGGAGGGGATAAGCGCCCTGTCCTCGCCGGGATTAGGGGCCTCCACGCCGCCGTTGAAGAAGAACGTAACGTGCGCGTACTTCTCCGTTTCAGCTATCCTCAGCTGCGTAAGCCCATGCGCGGACACGTATTCGCCAAGCGTATTCGTAAGCGTTTCCGGCTTGAATGCAACCGCAAGCTTATCCTCAAACGTTTTATCGTATTGCGTCATGGAAACATAGGTGAGCGGGAAGCAGCCGTTCCGCCTTTCAAAGCCCGTGAAATCATCGAAAAGGTATGCGCGGGTAATCTCGCGTGCCCTGTCCGGACGGAAGTTGAAGAATATAACGCTGTCGTTCGCTTCAACCTTGGCTACCGGCGCGCCGTTTTCGGTTATGACCACAGGCACGACGAATTCATCCGTAACGCCCGCGTCATAGGAAGCCTGCATTGCCTTCACGGGGTCTGCCGCGTATACGCCTTCGCCATATGTCATTGCGGCATAGGCCTTTTCAACGCGCTCGAAGCGGTTGTCCCTGTCCATTGCATAGTAGCGGCCCATTACGGTTGCAATCTTGCCGCAGTCAAGCTCGTTCAGCTTGGATTGAAGCTGCTCAATGTATCCCTTGCCGCTTTCGGGCGGAACGTCGCGCCCATCCATAAAGCAATGCACATATGCCCTTTCAAGCCCCTTTTGCTTGGCAAGCTTTATAAGGGCATAAAGATGGTTCAGGTGGCTATGCACGCCGCCATCGGAACAAAGGCCGAAAAGGTGCAGCTTTGTGCCGCGCTGTTTGCAGCTGTCCATGGCCGCATTGAACGCGGGATTTTCAAAAAAGTCACCATCGTCTATGGACTTGGTTATGCGCGTAAGCTCCTGGTAAACTATCCTGCCCGCGCCAAGGTTAAGATGGCCAACCTCGCTGTTGCCCATTTGCCCTTCCGGCAGGCCGACGGCAAGGCCGCTTGCGGCTATCTGCGTATGCGGATATTCGTTCCAAAGCTTTGTTATGTTCTTCACGCCGTCCGTCTTTACGGCGTTATATTTGCTCTCCTCCCTTATGCCGAAGCCGTCCAGGATTATGAGCGCAGTCATTTTCTTCATAACCGTATAGTCCTTTTTATTTATCGTAATGCACTATGGCGGCAAAATCGTTCGCCTTTAGGCTTGCCCCGCCTATAAGGCCGCCGTCTATTTCGCTCATGGCCATAAGCTCCTTGGCGTTCTGCGGCTTCATGCTGCCGCCGTACTGTATGCGCATTTTATCCGCCGCCGCGCCGAACATGCGGCGTGCCTCGGCGCGGATAACGGCTATTGTGTCGTTTGCCTGTTCGCTTGTGGCTGTGCGGCCTGTGCCTATTGCCCATATGGGCTCATATGCCAGCACTATGCGCTCCGCGTCCGCCTCGCTCATGCCGCAAAGGGCCTTGTTTACCTGCGCGGATACTATTTCATTTGTGCTGCCGCTTTCGCGCTGCTCCAGCGTTTCGCCAACGCATATTATGGGCGTTATGTCCGCCGCAAGCGCCGCGCGGGCGCGGCGGTTTACGGTTTCGTCCGTTTCGCCAAAGTATTGCCTGCGCTCGCTGTGGCCCACTATAACGTATTCAACGCCAAGCTCCTTCAGCATGGCTGTGCTTACCTCGCCGGTGTATGCGCCGCTCTTTTCCCAATGCACGTTCTGCGCGCCAAGGCGAATTTCGCTCCCGCAAAGCGCGTCCTTTGCCGCGGCAAGGCAGCACGCGGGCGGGCAGACCACCACGTCGCACGCTTCGTTTGCAATCAGCGGCTTAAGTTCGCCTATCAGCTTCGCCGTTTCGCTCGGCGTCATGTTCATTTTCCAGTTTCCGGCTATTATCGGCTTTCTCATAAAATTGAGCCTACCTTTCAATAAACTTATTTGTCGTTCAGCGCGGCTACGCCGGGCAGAACTTTACCTTCCAGGAATTCAAGGCTTGCGCCGCCACCGGTGGAAATATGGGTCATCTTGTCCGCATAGCCAAGCTTCTTCACAGCGCTTGCGCTGTCGCCGCCGCCTATTATGGTGGTGCCGCCGCACTCTGCGCAGGCCTTTGCCACGGCTTCGGTACCCTTGGCAAATTCGGGGAATTCAAATACACCCATTGGCCCGTTCCAAATAACGGTTTTTGCGTTCTTGATTTCGGCGGCGAACAGCTCGCGCGTTTTTTCGCCTATGTCAAGCCCCTGCCAGCCCGCGGGAATTGCATTCGCGGCAACGGTCATGTGCTCCGCATCGGCGGCAAATGCTTTGGCAACCACCGTATCAACGGGCAGCAGCAGCTTAACGCCCTTTTCCTTTGCGGTTTCCATAAGCTGCTTGGCTAAGTCTATGCTTTCCGCATCCAGCAGGGAATCGCCTATTTCGTAGCCCATGGCCTTGAAGAAGGTGTATGCCATGCCGCCGCCTATAAGCAGCGTGTCGCACTTGTTGAGCAGGTTGGTTATAACGCCTATCTTGTCCGCAACCTTTGCGCCGCCAAGTATCGCCACAAACGGCCTTTCGGGGTTTTCAAGCGCGCCGCCCATCATGCTAAGTTCCTTGCCGATAAGGAAGCCCGCCACCGCCGGCAAATACGCCGCAACGCCCGCGGTTGAAGCATGGGCGCGGTGCACTGTGCCGAAAGCGTCGTTTACATATATTTCAGCAAGGGAGGCCAGCTTCTTGGCAAATTCGGGGTCGTTCTTCTCCTCCTCCTTATGGAAGCGGAGGTTTTCAAGCAGCAGTATCTCGCCATCCTTCAGCGCGGCGGCCTTCCTTTCGGCTTCCTCGCCTATGCAGTCCGAAGCAAAATATATGTTCACGCCCGGCAGCAGCTCCTTTAGCCGCTTTGCCACCGGCGCAAGGGAAAACTCCTTCTTCACTTCGCCCTTGGGGCGGCCAAGATGGGAGCAGAGTATTATCCGCGCGCCCTGCTCAAGCAGATAGTTTATCGTGGGCAGGCTGGCGGTTATGCGCTTATCATCGCTCACGTTTCCGTTTGCATCCAGCGGAACGTTGTAGTCCACGCGCACAAGCACGCGCTTGGAGCGCACGTCAACGTCTTTTACCGTCTTTTTCATAAGTAAGTCCTCCTTGTTTGTTGTGATCTAAATTTAAGGCCGAGGCCTATGCTTCCGCCTATATTTTAGCATATTATTACCATAATGCAAATTCGTTAAATGTGCTTTTGCATTTTGTTCATGCTGTGTTATAATTTTATGTATGAAAAAGATTTTTTTGCAGACCATTGCGGCAGTTGTCGCGCTTATGGCAATACTTATTCTTTCCGCCTGCGGGGCGAAGGACGAAACGCCTGCCCTTGCGGATGCGGCTGCTGCTGCACCCGAAGGCACGGCTGCGCCCGATGCGGAAGCTACGCCAGCCGCATACGGTGCTAATGCATCCGCCCGCGTTACCGCCACGGCGGCATATTCATATGCGGATGGCGATAAGACTAAGCTTTACGCCGCGGTGGAATACCAAAACGACGGGGATTGCCCGATAGCTGTTTCAAACGTGAAGCTTACCATCACGGCCGCGGGCGTAAGCGAAACGGCGGAATTTGTGCCGGAACTGAGCGATTATATCGTGCTGCTGCCGGGGGAGACGGGATATATCGCCCGCTGGCTTGGCGAAACGACAATACCCGCAGGGGAGACGATAACGCTTAACGCTTCGCTTACCGCCGAAAAGCGGGACGAGCGCGGCGCGCGCATAACGGTGGACAATTTGTACATTGCGGACAATTATCCTTCCGTAACAACGCTTTCGGGCAGACTGACCTGCCAAGAGGGGCGTGCATGCGCGGCAAACATGATATTCGCCGGATTTTATGACGAAAGCGGCAGGTTTATCGGCGCATGGTATTTTTCAAAAAACGCCCTGTTCGAAGGCGGGGACAGCAAGAATTTTGTTGTTGACATGAACGATTTCCCCATAGCCAAGCTTTCCGAAAAGGCCGCGTACGTGCGCGGCATAGGCTTCGGCTTCGATTTTTAAGCACAAAAGCATATATATCGGCCCTTCCGCAGATAATAAGCAAAAAACGGAAGGGCTTTTTTGATATATGAAAACGAAAAAACTGCTGCTTATCGCGCTGAGCGTGCTGGCGTGCGCGGCGCTGTGTGCGGTGCTGTACTTTGCGTTCGTATCCCCGCCGGGGGAAAACCGGCTTGCAGGCGCGCGGTTCGTAAAGGCGGGTGCATATGAGCTGCGCCGCTGATACGCGCCCCTGCTTCACCCGCCCGCCGCAGGAGCTGATTGCCCCCGGCGGCACGGGCTTACCAAACGACAGGGAAAAAAGGGCGGGGGAAGGACGGAAAAACGGGGATGCCGATGCTTTTGATACTGCCGGAAATATGATATAATATCAATGTGAAGGGAGCAAAAGTATGCAGAACGATTACAAATATGTTGCCCAGGTAGCATCGACAATGGCCATGGAGGGAATGAAACTGAGCGAAAGCGAGCTGAAGCGGGTGCAGGACTGCGCAAGCGGACGCCAGTCGACCTCAAATGCCATAAAGGAACTTGTTGATCAATATACGGTGAAATAGGGGAAGCAATATGCGCGATTATGAATATGAACATGATTCAACATATTGCTACCCCGAATCTAAAGTACTTAAAAATAAGCTGAATATAAAAGATGCTTCAAAACTTATTGAAGCGGAGCGGAATATAACGGCAATAAGAATATTGGAACTAAAACTTGAGCCTCCCAACGGAGAGCTAAACGCTGGGTATTATAAAGCACTGCATTACCACATATTCCAAGATATATACGAATTGGCAGGGAAAACAAGAACGGTGAACATTTCAAAAGGTTCAAGCTTCTGCTCATTTCAATACATAGATTTACAACTCGATGAGTTGTTCCAAAAACTTAATATGAATATCCCGGCTATGATGCAGCAAGATTCGATTTATTTGGAATTAGCTTACTATCTTTCGGAATTGAACGCTATACATCCTTTTAGAGAAGGCAACGGAAGAACACAAAGAGCGTTTATAGAGATACTTGCTGCGAGATTGGGCTGGGAAGTGGATTTTTCATCCGTTTCGGCTGAAGAAATGATAACGGCAAGCATAAATTCGTTCTATGGCGATTACGATTCAATAAATCAAATGATGCGGCGCATAACCCATCGGGCATAATCCTTCCCCATAATGCCAATACTCTTTATATGAGTTCGGCGTTATAGCAGAAGGAGGCTAAAAATGAAGAACGAACGTATACCTTCGGCGAAGGAGAAGGATTATCAGCGGCGCGTTAATGAGCGGATGCCCAAAAGCAAAACGCTTTCCCAATGCATCCGCGCTTTTGTGTCCGGCGGAATAATATGCTGCATAGGTCAGCTTATACACGATTTTGCAAAGCTTACGCTAAATTACAGCGAATCAAACGTTGCAGCGTTTACGGCGATAGTGCTGGTGTTTATAGGGGCAACGCTTACGGGCGTTGGCATATACGATAAAATAGGCGCATGGGCGGGCGCGGGCAGCGTGGTGCCCATAACTGGCTTTGCCAATTCAATAGTGTCCCCCGCGATGGAGTTCAAACGGGAAGGCTATGTGCTTGGCCTTGGCGCCAAGCTTTTTTCGATAGCGGGGCCGGTGCTTGTTTACGGAATAAGCGCAAGCGTTATAGTGGGCATAATAACCTGCCTTATAACGGGCCGGTTTTAGCGGAGGGATAGGCGTATGCGTACAAAATGCAAAGGTAAATCAACTGTTTTCTTTGCCGACCCGCCGCGCATCATTTCAGGCGGAACGATAGTTGGCGACGTGGAAGCGAAAGGCCCGCTCGGCAGCTATTTCGACATTGCCCTTGAGGACGACACCTGGGGCGAGGGTACATGGGAAAAGGCCGAAAGAAAAATGTTTGAACATGCGGTGCGTACAGCCGTTGAAAAGGGCGGCCTTACGCCAATGCAGGTGGACATATTGCTGGGCGGAGATCTGCTGAACCAGATAATATCGGCCAACTTTGCGGCAAGGGAGCTTGAAATACCGTTCCTTGGGCTTTACGGTGCGTGTTCCACAATGGCCGAAGGAATGCTGATAGGTTCCATGCTTATAGACGGCGGCTTTGCGGACAGAGTAGCCTGCGCCGCAAGTAGCCATTTTTCCACGGCGGAGCGGCAGTACAGATTACCGCTGGAGATGGGCTCGCAGGCCGTGCCCACAAGCCAGCGCACCGTTACCGGCGCGGGCTGCGCGCTTTTGAGCGGCAGCGGCTGCGCGGACAAAGGCTCGCTTTCAAGCGTATGCATAGCGGGCGGGGTGATAGGCAGGGTTGTTGACCTTGGCATAACGGATGCGGCGAACATGGGCGCGGCAATGGCTCCCGCGGCGGCGGATACGCTAAAACGCCACCTGTTCGATACGGGGCGCACAGTTGAGGATTATGATTTGATAATCACGGGCGATCTTGGCTCCTTCGGCAGCGAGCTTTTCCTTATGCTGCTCAACGATGCCGGTATAGACGCCGGAACGCGGCACCTTGACTGCGGCAATATAATATTTTCCGCCGAACAGAACGCTGTGTGCGGCGGCAGCGGCTGCGGGTGCAGCGCAGTTACAATGAATGGATATATACTGCCGCGCATGAATGCGGGCGAATACAATAGAATATTGTTCATGGCCACGGGCGCGCTGATGAGCCCCACGGCGGGGTTGCAGGGCGAAAGCATACCGGGCATAGCGCACGGCGTGGTGATAGAAAGGAGGTAAGCGATGGAACTTTCCGCATACATTTATGCGTTTATTATAGGCGGGGCGATATGCGTAATAGGCCAGCTTTTGATAAGCCTTACGCGCCTCACCAGCGCAAGGGTGCTGGTGCTGTTCGTTGTGAGCGGCGTGGTGCTCACGGGGCTTGGGCTATATGAGCCGCTGGTGCGCCTGGCGGGCGCGGGGGCCACGACGCCGCTTACGGGCTTCGGCTATGCCCTTGGCAAGGGCGCGATAGACGGTGCAATGGAGGATGGGCTTATAGGCGCGTTCACCGGCGGCATAAAGGCCACCGCGGGCGGCGTTGCCGCGGCAATAGTGTTCGGCGCACTCAATGCGGCAATATTCACGCCAAAGACGAAGAAGTAGGGGAAATAAATTGGCTCAATTTAGCCATTCCCCTTTCGTCACGGCTTGCACCGCGACACTTTCCCCGCACGCGGGGACAGCTTTCGGTGCAGATATTAGCTTACATTTGACTTTCCAAAGGCTCCCCGCACGGGGGAGCTGGCAATACGCCGCAAGGCGTATTGACTGAGGGGTTGCCGTAAACAGCGGAGCCACGGTTTACTCCCTCCGTCTGCTCGTTACACTCGCATCCACCTCCCTCGACAGGGAGGCTTTTGGCGTGCTTAGCGATGCACTGTACTGCGGCAGCCTTGTCGGCGAATGGGCGCTTTACCGCCCGTCCTCATTTGTTCACAAAATACGCCCCTTGTTGGGCAATAACAATCATAGTATAATATAACTGTATAGATATATGGAAAGATACGAAAGAGAGGATAACTTTTGACGGATAACATTGAAGTGCCTGCCGAAAAGAAGGCGGGCGGAAGAACCAGAAGAAAAGCCGAAGCGGGCGCGCAGATCGGCGCACGCAGGCGCAGCGCAACGCGGCCGCGCGCACAGGGCCGCACAAAGACAACCGAAAAGGCCGCCGCCGAAAAGCCGAGCCGCGTGGCAAAATCCGCCGCAAAGACAGCAGCGAAGGCGCAGAGCGCGCGCACGGGCCGCGCAAAGAACAAGCTGAAGATAATCCCGCTTGGCGGCGTGGGCGAAATAGGCAAGAACATGACCGTGCTGGAATACGGCAAGGACATGATAATAATAGACTGCGGGCTTATATTTCCCGATGACGACATGCCGGGCATAGATCTTGTTATACCGGACATGACATACGTTGAAAAGAACGCGGACAAGCTGCGCGGCATACTGGTGACACATGGTCACGAGGATCATATAGGCGCGCTGCCTTTCGCGCTCAAGCAGTTCCAAACCCCGGTTTACGGCACAAAGCTTACCTGCGCGCTTATTGAGCACAAGCTTGAAGAGGAGCGCGTGAAGAACGCAAAGCTGAACGTTATAAAGCCCGGGGACAAGGTGCAGCTTGGCTGCTTCACGGCGGAATTTATAAAGACCAGCCATTCTATACCGGGCGCGGTGGCGCTGGCGATAGTTACGCCGGTGGGTACCATAATCCATACGGGCGACTTTAAGGTGGACTACACTCCGCTGGACGGCGAACCCATGGACATGGGCAGGTTTGCGTATTACGGATCAAAGGGCGTGCTTGCGCTGATGAGCGACAGTACCAACGCCGAGCTTTCAGGCCACACTATATCCGAACGCGAAATAGGCAAAACGTTTGAGCATTATTTTGACATTGCGGACGGCCGCGTGATAGTGGCCACGTTTGCATCAAACATATACAGGATTCAGCAGATCGCGGATGTTGCAATATCATTCGGCAGGGTAATATGCTTCCAGGGGCGCAGCATGGTGAACATAACCAAGGTTGCGGCAGAGCTTGGCTATCTTAACATTCCTGAGGAAAAGATAGTTGAGGTGGAAAAACTCAAGCGCATTGACGACAGCAAGGTTTGCGTAATAACCACAGGCAGCCAGGGCGAACCCATGAGCGGGCTTTTCCGCATGGCCAACGCATCGCATAAGCTTAACGTGGGCGAAGGGGACACGGTAATTATTTCCGCTTCCGCAATACCGGGTAACGAGCTGGGCGTGAGCAGAGTGATAAATCAGCTTTATCAGCGCGGCGTAAGGGTTGTTTACGACAGAATGGCGGACGTGCACGTTTCCGGCCACGCGCGGCGCGAGGAATTGCGCCTTATGTTCACGCTTACAAAGCCCAAATTCTTCATACCCGTACATGGCGAGGCTAAGCAGCTTTATCAGCATGCCGATCTTGCAAAGCAGATGGGTATACCGGAGGAAAACATAATCGTGCCAGAGCTTGGCGGGGTGATAGAGCTTAATAAGTCCGGCATAAAGGCGAACGGCTCCGTGCATAGCGGCAGCGTGCTGATAGACGGCTCCAGCGTGGGCGAAATAGGCGACGCGGTGCTAAAGGACAGGAAGCAGCTTTCCGAGGACGGGCTTTTCACCGTCGTGATACCGCTCAAAAAGAAAACCGGAGAGCTTATTGGCCAGCCGGAGATAATATCGCGCGGATTCGTATATGTAAAAAGCTCGGAAGAACTGATTGCGGACGCGAAAAATCTGGTCAAGGGGCTTGCGGCGCAGTTCGCATCGGCCAACCGCAGCGAATGGAGCGGTATAAAGAACAATATCCGTTCCGCGCTGAAAAACGAGTTGTACCACAAAACCAAGCGTACACCGATAATTTTGCCTATTATTATAGAAATAGACATATAATACAAAACGGAGGTAAACTATGATTTACGATAAGGCAAGGGATTTGGCCAAGGCAATGGCCGAAAGCGAAGAATACGTTTCCTACAAAAATGCGAAGGAAAAGGCCTTTGCGAACGACACCACCAAGGCGCTGCTGAAAGAATACATGACGCTGCGTATCCGCATGCAGGGCGCGCTTGTATCGGGCCAGAAAGATGACGAGGCCATGGAAAGGCTGCAAAAAATAGGCGAGGTGCTTCAGCTCAACCCTGACGCATCGGCCTATCTTATGGCTGAATACAGGCTGAATACAATGCTTGGCGATGTTTATAAAATACTTGCGGACGGCATAGACCTTGACTTGGGCCTGAGCGAAGACTAAACGGAGAGGTAACGTAGCGTGGAGCGCGGCACAAAGGAAAGAAAACGGCATAGCGGGAAGGGAAACAGCACGGCAGGGAAAATATGGCGCGCGGTAAGGCCGCTGCTCATATTCCTTATAAGCGCGGGCATATGCGTGTTCGTGTTCACGTTTGCGTTCAATAAGGTTAAGGCAAAGCTGTTTTCTCCAGTGGATATAAACGACGCAACGCCTGTTGAAATAACAATCAATTCCGGCTCCGGAGCAAGCAGCATAGCCAAAAAGCTGTACGAGGCCGGCGGCGTGGACGAAGAAGGGAACATCGTGTCCCCCGGGCTTATAACCAGCAAGACCGTGTTCAAAATATATGTTGACTTCACGGGAAAATCCAGCAAGCTTAAAGCCGGAACATATATACTTTCCCGCAACATGGACATTGAGCAGATTGTTGACGTTATATGCGAAGGCAACCCGCCGCGCACAACGCTCAAATTCGTTGTTACGGAGGGCATGACAGCGGAGGACATTGCGGACAAGCTTGTAACGCTTGGCGTGCTGAAGGCAAAGTCCGAATTCCTGAACCTGTGCAAAACGGGCGAAAGCTTTAAGGAAAGCTATCCGTTCGTGGCCAACATACCCGTGAACAGCGCGCAGGCGCGTGACTATGCGCTGGAAGGCTATCTGTTCCCCGATACATATGAAATTTACAGCGATGAATCCGCCGAATCGATAATCGGCAGGATGCTCACCCGCTTCGGGCAGATAATGGGCGATGAATATACCGCCCGCGCGGCGAAATTGAACATGAGCGTGGACGACGTGATAACGCTCGCTTCCCTTATTGAAAAGGAAGCGCGGCACGAAAACGACTTTACGCGCGTATCGGCCGTGTTCCATCTTCGCCTTGATAAGGGCATGAAGCTGCAAAGCGACGCGCCGCTCAAGTACATATTCCATACGTCCGGCGTGCTCACGTTTACAGCTGAGCAGATGGCGGATACCTCGCTTTATAATACCCATGTGTATGAAGGGCTGCCGCTTGGGCCGATAGCAAATCCGGGCAGGAAGGCTATAGAGGCCGCGCTGTATCCGGATAAGGAATACATGAACGAAGGATACCTGTATTTCTGCCTTATGGATTCGGAAACGGGCGAGCTTATTTACGCCAAAACGCTTGAAGAGCACAACGCCAACGTGGTGAAATACCGCCCCAATTGGTAAAATAAGAAGAAAAACGCGGCAATTTGGCCGCGCGGGGTTGTACGTGGGCTAAATGGGTGCTATAATAAGTTGTTAATTTTTGTGGAGGTCAACAATATGTCGGGTCATTCCAAATGGGCAAATATCAAGAATAAGAAAGAAAAGACCGATTCTCAGCGCGGCAAAATTTTTACCAAAATAGGCCGCGAGATAGCTATAGCCGTTAAAGAGGGCGGCAGCGACCCCAACAACAACTCAAAGCTTAGGGACGTTATAGCCAAGGCGAAGGCCGCCAACGTGCCCAACGACAATATCACCCGCTCCATTAAGAAGGCCGCGGGCGAGCTGGGCAGCATAAACTACGAAGAGATAACCTATGAAGGCTACGGCCCCAACGGCATAGCCATGATAGTGGACGTGGTTACCGATAACCGTAACCGTACCGCGGCGGAGGTGCGCCACCTGTTCGATAAGAGCGGCGGCAGCATGGGCGCGAGCGGCTGCGTTGCATGGATGTTCGATAAGCGCGGCGTTATCGTAATCGAGCGCACCAGCGACATTGACGAGGACGAGATAATGATGCAGGCGCTTGAAGCGGGCGCGGAAGACGTTGTTCCCCAGGACGATGTGTTTGAAATATACACCAATGCAAACGATTTCTCCGCCGTGCGCGAAGAATTGGAAAAGCTTGGCTACGGCTTCCTTTCCGCCGAAGTATCAATGATACCGCAGACCACTGTTGACGCGAGCGACCCCGAGCTTGCCGAAAAGATAGAGCGTATGATAGAGCGCTTTGACGATAACGACGACGTGCAGCAGATTTATCATAATGCCATACTGCCCGAGGTTGAGGAAGAAGAATAATTTTTTACTGTGCATAAAAAGGCCGCAGGATCCGCTCCCGCGGCCTTTTTGCCGCATTTTATAACTTTTTTGCGGCAACGCATAAAGTTTTCATAATCTTGACTTTTAGCCGTGCAGGCTTTACAATTAAACGGAGTAATTATGCACCGGTGTGTGTTTGTGATTTATTGCATTATGCTTATTTATACATACAACGTTGATATGCTCGGATTTTTCGATATATATTTGGAGGTGTACTTACTTTGTGGGACATACTTATCCCCATTATAGTTGGGGTTGTTTGCGGTGCCGGCGGCTGGTTCGGAGGGTACTGGTATCGCCGCAACATTGCCGAGGCTAAGGTTGCCAAGGCTGAAGACGCCGTAAAACAGATGATAGACGCCGCACAGAAGCGCGCGGAAACCATCAAAAAAGAAACGATACTGGAAGCAAAAGAAGAAGTTTATAAGCTCAAGAGCGAAAACGAACGCGAAAACAGGGAGCGCCGCAACGAGATACAGCGCAGCGAGCGCCGGCTTTTGCAGAAGGAAGAACTGCTGGACAAAAAGATAGAGGCTATCGAGCAGCGCGAAGAAAACGCCGTAAAGAAGCAGAAGGAGATTGAAGCGAGCGAGGCGGAGATAAACGAGCTGAAGGCCAGGCAGCTTAAAGAGCTGGAAACCATATCCGGCATGAGCATGGACGAAGCCAAGGATATTCTGCTTGAAAGCGTTGAGCACGACGCGCGGCACGAAGCGGCGCTTATGCTCAGGGAAATAGAGCAAAAGACCAAGGAAGAGGCCGACAAGCGCGCAAGGAACATAGTATCCCTTGCCATACAGCGCTGCGCGGCGGATCACGTGGCGGAGACTACCGTAAGCGTAGTCGCGCTGCCCAATGACGAAATGAAGGGCCGCATAATAGGCCGCGAGGGCAGGAACATACGCACCCTTGAAACCGCTACGGGCGTTGATTTGATAATCGACGATACTCCGGAAGCCGTTATACTTTCGGGCTTTGACCCGGTCAGGCGGGAGGTTGCAAGGATTGCGCTTGAAAAGCTGATAATGGACGGGCGTATTCATCCCGGCCGCATAGAGGAAATGGTTGAAAAGGCGCGCAAGGAAGTGGACGTGCAGATACGCGAAGCGGGCGAGCAGGCCATTTTCGAATGCGGCATACACGGGCTGCATCACGAGCTTGTTAAGCTGCTGGGTAGACTTAAATACCGCACCAGCTACGGCCAGAACGTGCTGAAGCACTCAATTGAGGTTTCCCATCTTGCGGGCATTATGGCTGCCGAAATAGGCGCGAACGTAACGCTTGCTAAGCGCGCAGGTCTGCTGCACGATATAGGCAAGGCCATCGACCACGAGGTTGAGGGCCCGCACGTGCAGATAGGTGCCGACGTTGCCAAGAAGTACCGCGAGAATAATCAGGTCATAAACGCCATAATGGCGCACCATGGCGACGTTGAACCCGCAACGGTCGAGGCCGTGCTTGTTCAGGCGGCGGATGCCATAAGCGCGGCGCGTCCCGGCGCAAGGCGCGAAACGCTTGAAAACTACATCAAGCGCCTTGAAAAGCTGGAGGAAATCGCGAACTCGTTCGAGGGCGTGGATAAGTCCTTTGCAATACAGGCAGGCCGCGAGATACGTATAATCGTCAAGCCCGAAAACGTGAACGATGCCGATACCATAATAATGGCCAAGGAGATCGTGAAGCGCATAGAGACGGAGCTTGAATACCCCGGCCAGATAAAGGTGAACGTAATACGCGAAACGCGCGCGGTGGAGTTCGCCAAATAAACGGAATACGGACAAAAATAAAAATGGGCTGCGGCGCAACTGCCGCGGCCTTTTAATGATAAAGCAGACTGGAGAAAACTATGTACGTTGCGGATGCGCATTGCGATTTTTTATATTATATGCTGCATAGGGAATATGACGTTGCCGTGCCGCGGGCAGGGCAGGCCGTGGATATTCCCGGCATGCGCGCGGGCGGGGCGGCTATGCAGCTTTTTGCCGCATGGATGGATCCCGATGAGGACGTTACGTTTTTGCAGCAATGCATGAGCCTTATAGACGCATATAAGCGCATGTTAGCCGCCAACAGCATGCTTACGCCGCTCACAAAGGACTTTGAGCCGGGGCAGGGAAAAATTGCCGCCGTGCTTACAATAGAGGGCGGCGAGGCGATAGAGGAGCGGCTTGAAAACCTGCGGCTGTTCCATGAACTGGGCGTTAAGGCAATGACGCTTACCTGGAACGACCAAAACGAGCTTGCAAGCCCGGCAACGGCGCGCAGGGATAAGGGACTGAGCCGCCTTGGCAGGAGCGTTGTGCGCGAAATGGAGCGGATAAACATGGCTGTGGATGTGGCACACCTGAGCGACGCTTCAATAGACGGCGTGCTGGACGAAATAAGCGCCCCAATATTTTCATCCCATACCAATGCGCGCGCGGTGCTCAAGCACAGGCGTTCGCTTTCGGATAGGCACATAAGGGAGATTGCGCGGCGCGGCGGCGTGGTAGGCGTGAACTATTATTCGCCGCAGCTTGTTGAGCGCGGCCGCGCAAGGATAGAGGATATAGTTAAGCATATAGAGCATATTGCGGCGGTGGGCGGCATAGACTGCGTGGCCCTTGGCAGTGATTTTGACGGAATGGGTCAGGACGCTTATCCCGAAGGACTGAACAACTGGAAGGATGTTCCCAAGCTTATCGCAGCATTGCAAAAAGCAGGCTTTAGCGAAAGCGATATCCGCAAAATAGCCTGCGACAATCTTTTGAACTATATGAAGCGGTTCGTTTAGGCCTGTATTCCGGCTTCGTGCATTATGCCCGCTATTTCGTAAGCCGGAAGCGGGCTGCATATTATCGCTATGCCTTCATGCTCCGCCCTTTGTGCGCTGAGCATATCCGCGGCGATGCCGTCCGGCCATATTATGCACGCCATTGAGCATTGTGTGGCTATGGCAACGGCTGTCATGTGCGTTTGTACGGTTATCCATGCGCAGCCGGCTTTGCCGTGCGCCATTGCGTGGCTCAGCATGTCGCAAACCATGCCACGGGATATTTCGTTATCGGCATTTGCGGCAATAAGCGTGCCGCCGATACGGCGCGAAAGTTCGCCGGCTGTCATAAAAATCATCCTTTGCTCATACTATCCCGCAAGCTTTTCAACCATTGCCGCGTAGCGGGAAGCGATATATAAATGAGTATACTTCATTGCGGATGAAAAATCCACAATGCTTTGATATTCGCCTCCGCGCACCGTGTCAAGCTGCGCACGGCAGTCCGAATACGCGCCGAGTATTTCGCCAAGTGTGCCGTCTGCGCCGGAAAAGGATTCAAGCGGCGTAAGCTTTGCATCGAATGCGTTCAGTATATCGGCGCAGATAAGCTTTCCGTCTGCCACGCTGAGACTTTCCTTATCGAAGCGTATCACCGCCTGACCCATGCCGTCTATGGCTTCGTCAAATGCGGCAAATGCGCCGCAAATGTCCTCTATGGCGCTTTTGTCCGCCGTAACCCTAAAACTGGCCTGCGGGGAGGAAAGTGTGTACATGGCGGCTTCCACGCCTTCTGACGTAAGCCTATCCTTAACGCTTTTGGCGCTCTGCTCGCTGTCGTAGCCCGATGCCATAACGCGATAGCGCGTTTCGCCGGAGCTGCTGTCAGCAAATATATAGCCTGCTGCGCCGAGCGCGCGGAGACGTTCGGCTTCCTTCTGCGCGTTTTCGTGGTTTGAATACACGCCCATTTGCAGCATATAGCAGTTTAATGCGGGCAGCACGGCGTTTGCGCTTTCGGCGGCGGTTGATTCGCCCGTGGAAAGGTTTATACCGCCGGCTGTTGTGCTGCCGTTGTTCAGGCCTGACGGCGCGTCGTTCGCCTTATCGCCAATGGAAGAAACGGCGGAAAACAGCGGGGCCATGACCTCGCGCGCCACCCATTCGCCGGCGTTTGATGTGACTATTATGTATACTATTCCGGCAATGAGTATGAGCGATACTATCATTCCGCCGGCGCCGGAGGACGACTGCGCGTGGCTGCGCGGGCGGGAACGCATTGAACCGGATTTTTTTCTGCGCCTGTATTCCATGTGTGCAAGCTCCTTATGTGATGATGGTACATATGTATGCTTGGACGGCTGCGGAATATACTTGATTGCAAAAGGCGAAATATTTGTATAAAATAAATAAGATATCATTTATGTAGGGGCAGGTGGATATAAGCTGAAGCGGCTTACAAAACGGCTGGGCGCATTGCTGAATATGCTGCGCGGCACGGAAGAATTGATAGATATAGGCTCTGACCACGGCCTATTGTGCGCATACGCCGTTACCATGGGCAGGGCGGCGCACGCAACGGCCGCGGACATAAGCGCGGATTCGCTCAGCAAGGCGCGCGCGCTTATCAAGGAGCTTTCGCTTGAAGATAAGGTCGGCTTTGCCGTGTCTGATGGGTTCATGAACATAGATATTGCCACGAAAAATTACAGCGTTGTAATAGCCGGCATGGGCGGGGAGCTGATAGCGCGCATACTTGAAGCGGGAGGAGACAAGGCCCGCCGCGCCGCGGAAATAGCCATGCAGCCCATGGGCGGGGCCAAGGAACTGCGCGAATATCTTTACGCGAACGGCTTTGACATAACCGATGAAAGCATAATAGAAGAAGGCGGGCGGTATTATCAGTTGATACTTGCGCATTACGACGGCATAGCGCGCCCGCTGCCGGACGGAGGCTTGCTCGAATTCGGCGAAATAGCATACGTTAAGCGCGAAGCGGCGCTGAAAAAGCTTCTTGACAAGGTCTGCGCCACGCGCGGCAAAAAGCTTCAAAGCGCCAAAAATAGCGGCGCCGCACCAAAAGAACTTATAAACGAACTGCACGAGGCCGAAAGGCTGAGGGCGGAGTGGTAGAAAGGAGAACACCACATGCACATATCAAACTTTACCGAAAAAATGCAGCGGATAGCTCCGCGGGAGCTGAAGATGGATTACGATAACGTTGGGCTTTTGATAGGGCCGGAGAAGCAGGAGATACGGCGCGTGCTTGTGGCGCTGGACTGCACGAGTGTAACCGCCAAGGAAGCGATAGAATGGGGCGCGGACCTTATGCTTACGCATCACCCTGTGTTTTTCCGCGGAACTAAGCGCATTGCGCCGGACGATCCGGCTACTGCGGGCGCATATATGCTGATACGCCACGGCATAGGCCTTTTTGCGGCGCATACCAATTTGGATGCCGCCGAGGATGGCGTGAACGACGCGCTGGCGGAAGCGCTGGGCGTGCAGAATGCCGTGCCCATGGAGCCGGACGGGCTTGGCAGGATAGGTTCGATTGCCGCGCCGGTAAGCTTCGGCACGTTTGCAAAAACGGTTGAAGAAAGGCTGAATACCGCCGTGCGTATATCAGGCGAAATTGACAGGATAATTAGCCGCGTGGCGGTTATAGGCGGCGCGGCGGGCGAATACGCGCTCTTGGCGCGTGATGCGGGCGCAGATGTGTTCGTTACTGGTGAATGCAGGCACCACGAGGCGCTCTATGCGCTGGAGATGGGCATTTGCCTTATAGATGCGGGACATTACGAAACGGAGAAAACCGTGCTGAATCGGCTCATAGGGCGTTTACATTGCGATGGCGATGATGTACAATATAAAGTGAGTGAGTATGAATACGGCCCACTCAGGAGATTATGATTTGCAGCGGAGGAATTATATAGACCTTAGCGTGAATTATAGATATGGAGGTATGAACCATGAACAAACTGGACGCCCTCTGGCAGTATCAGCAGGCCGAGCTTGAAGCGGATAAGCTGGAAAACAAGCTTAAATCAACGCCCGCAAGGCAAAAGCTTAATAAGCTGTTCAACTTTTTGAAGGAACAGCAGAACGCCATAGCCGGAATACAAAAAACGCTGGACAGCCGCCAGCAGGCCGTGGATAAGCTTCAGGCGCAGATAGATGAACTGGCGCATAAATACGAGCTTGAACTTGGCGAGTTCAAAATAATGCTCAACGATGATGAATGCACCGCGGAGGAAATGACCGAATCCCGCAGGAGCGTGGAACGCATAATGAAAAAGGCGGAAGCCGCCAAGCGAGAGCTTTACGATGCGATGGCACAGATTGAAAAATCCGCGGCGGAATACAAGGAGACCTATGCAAAGGCCGCCAAGGCCAAGAAGGAATACGACGCCGCCAGGAGCGAATGCGAGCAGGAGGCTGCCGCCGCTAAGCCCGATATAGACAAGGCCAAGGCTGCCGCAGACGAAGCGGCGAAGGCCGTGGATGCGGAGCTGCTTGCGCGCTATAAGCGCATAAAGGGGCGCTATGCCGTGCCGATGGCAAAGGTTGAAAACAACCAATGCTCCGGCTGCAACATGTCCCTGCCCACAAGCACCGTTAAGCGCGTTGCAACGGGGGAAGGCATTGTTGAATGCGAAAACTGCGGCAGGATACTGTACGCATAGAAGAGTTTATAAAGTTTATGAGTAAGCCATGCGGTCGCGTGCGGAACTGAGTTTTCAGTCATCCGCATGAGGAAAGTCCGGGCTCCGCAGGGCAGGGTGCCGGATAACGTCCGGCGGGGGCGACCCCAGGGATAGTGCAACAGAGATATACCGCCGCGTTTACTCGCGGTAAGGATGGAAAGGCGAGGTAAGAGCTCACCGGCGGGGCGGGTAACCGTTCCGTCCTGTAAACCCCACCCGGTGCAAGATTGGAATGGGAGCGCATGCGCTTTTGCGCAGAAATGGCTGCCCGTTAGGCTCCTGATAATCGCGCGAGTGCGGCGGCAACGCCGTGCCAAGATAGATGGCCGCACGCCGATGCATATCGGCCGACAGAACCCGGCTTATTGCTTGCTCATATGTTTTTTATTGGGGATGCTCAGCGCGTCCCCTTTATCTTTATCAACTGATGGTAACATAATGGGTATATCTAAAATAATCATGCGGCGATAAACAAAGGGTACTTTACTTATTCCTAATGTGTGATATTATATGACATGGAGCGTGAACACGCTTATAACAGGAAAGGATGTACCTGAAAATGAAGAATGAAAAGCTTTATAAAATAATCGTAGCGGCAATGATGGCCGCGCTCGCCTGCGTTGCAACCATGATAATCCGCATCCCTTCGCCCATGCAGGGCTATGTTAACCTGGGCGACGCGGTCGTGCTGATGTGCGGCTGGATATTAGGGCCTATATATGGCGTCGCTGCGGCAGGCATAGGCAGTATGCTGGCGGACATATTGGCGGCGTATCCGCATTACGCGCCCGGCACGCTGGTTATAAAGGCAGTTGTTGCGCTGATAGCCTATGTGTTGTTTACGGCGCTCAGGCGCGGCAAGGAGCAGAACACCAAGAACCTCATCCTTCCGCTTGTTATAAGCGGCATTGCCGGCGAAATTGCCATGGTGGTGCTGTATTTTGTTTATGCTTCGCTGCTGCTTGGCAAGGGCTGGGCCGCCGCCGCAAGCATTCCCGGCAACCTTATGCAGGGCTTGGTTGGCATAATCGTTGGCGCGGCGCTGTATGTGCTGATAAGCAAGAGCAAGGCGCTGCCGCATCTGTTCAAGGAATAATACCGCTATATACCAAAAGAAGCCGTTACGGGCTCCTTTTTAGCATGTTTTATCAGGATTTTGCAAGGTAGGCGTTTATAAAGTTCTCTATGTCGCCATCCATAACGGCCTGAATGTTGCCATTTTCTTCGCCGGTGCGGTGGTCCTTGACCAATGTATACGGCTGGAATACATAGGAACGTATCTGGCTGCCCCATTCTATGCGCTTCATTTCGCCCTTTATTTCGTTCATTTGAGCCATGCGCTCCTGCTCAGCCAATTCCATAAGCTTGCCTTTCAGTATGCGCATTGCCATTTCCTTATTCTGAAGCTGGCTGCGCTCATTTTGGCACTGTACAACTATTCCGGTGGGAAGATGGGTTATGCGGATGGCAGAGCTTACCTTGTTAACGTTCTGGCCGCCTGCGCCGCCGGAGCGGTATGTGTCTATGCGCAGATCGTCCATGTCTATCTCAACGTCGTTTGTATCGTCGTCGAATATAGGCGTAACGTCAAGGGAAGCGAAGCTGGTATGCCGCCTGCCGGAAGAATCGAAGGGCGATATCCTTACCAAACGATGCACGCCCTTTTCGGCCTTAAGGTAGCCGTAGGCATTGTCGCCGTCCACTTCGAACGTAACGCTCTTTATGCCGGCTTCTTCGCCGTCCAGATAGTCTATCACCTTTACGGAATAGCCCATCTTTTCGCAGTAACGGGTATACATGCGGTAAAGCAGGCTTACCCAGTCCTGCGCCTCGGTTCCGCCCGCGCCCGCATGCAGGCTGAGTACGGCATTATAACTGTCGTAAGGGCCCTTCAGCAGCGCCTCAAGCTTCAGCGCCTCTATGTCCTTTTCAAGCGAGGCAAACTCGCTCTGTACCTCCGGCACAAGGCTTTCGTCGTCTTCCTCGTCCGCCATTTCAATCAGCGTTTCAAGGTCCTCGCACCTTGCCATAAGGTGAGAATACTTATCCAGCTTGGAGCTTATGGCCTTCATGCGGCGGTTCACCTTGTTCGCGTTCTCAACATCGTTCCAGAAGCCTTCCTTGCCCATTTCGGCTTCCAGTTCTTCCTTTTCCTTGCTCAATGAAGCAAGGTCAAAGGGAGCCACCTGCCTCTTTCAGCGTTTCAACCGCCGCGGCAAGCTGCTGCCGTGTTTCATCCAGTTGGATCACTGTTAATCACATCCTTCTTTTTGTGTTTTATATTTACCGTGGAAGGTATCAGTTCCTTCCGCAGCAATTCTTGTATTTCAGTCCGCTGCCGCAGGGGCAGGGGTCGTTACGGCCGGGCTTTTTATCTGTACGCTTGGGCTTTGGCTTATCGTCGCCCGCAATTTCAACCGGCTTTGCAAGCTGCTCGCGCTGCTGCGGCGCCATGCGCACGGTAACGTGGAATATGTTCCGCACGGTCTGCTCCCGTATGCCAAGCACCATTTCATCGAACATGTCGAAGCCCATGTTGCGGTACGCAACAACCGGGTCCTTCTGGCCCAGCGCCTGCAAGCCTATGCCCTGGCGCAGCTGATCCATTGCGTCTATATGATCCATCCAGTGCGAATCAACTGCCTTCAGCAGCACCACGCGCTCCACTTCGCGCATGTCTATGCCCGCGCCGGATATTTCCGCTTCCTTCTTGGCATACAGCGCATCAACAAGCTCATGCGTCTTTTCCTCAAGCGCCTTGCGGTTGGTTATGCCGTGCAGCTGGCCGGTGAAGTCCGCGCCGAGCAGCTGGTTAAGCTCGCTGTACAGCGCCATCATGTCCCATTCGTTGGCGGAAGCATGGGCGCTTGCGCATTGGTCAAGCTTTGCCGTAACGCTTTCGTTCACCATTTCCATTATGGAATCGTGAATATCTTCGCCCATGAGCACGCGGCGGCGCTGCGAATAGATTATTTCGCGCATCTTATTCATAACGTCGTCATACTGAAGCACGTTCTTTCGTATTTCAAAGTTATGGGCTTCAACGCGCTTTTGTGCGTTCTCAATCTGCTTTGAAAGCAGCTTCATGTCCAGCGGAATCTCCTCGTCCGGCGATATGCGCTGCATCATCAGCTTTATGCGTTCCCCGCCGAAGCGCTGCATCAGCTCATCCTCAAGCGATACATAGAAGCGCGTGGAGCCGGGGTCTCCCTGGCGGCCGGCGCGGCCGCGCAGCTGATTATCTATGCGGCGGGATTCGTGCCGCTCGGTGCCTATTATGTGCAAGCCGCCCGCGGCAACCACCGCGTCGTGCTGCTTATCGGTTTCGTGCTTTATTCTGTTGTATGCTTCCGCGTATTCCGCGCGGGCTTCAACCACGCTGTCGTCGCTCGTTTCCTCGTGTCCCGTGGCGGCCTCTATGAGCAGTTCGTCCATGCCGTTCTGCCTGAGTTCCCGCTTTGCAAGGAATTCCGGATTGCCGCCCAGCAGTATGTCCGTACCGCGGCCGGCCATGTTGGTGGCAATGGTAACGCAGCCCAGGCTGCCCGCCTGCGCCACTATTTCGGCTTCCTTGGCATGCAGCTTGGCGTTGAGCACCTGGTGCTTTATGCCGCGGCGGGAAAGCATGTCGCTCAGCATTTCACTCTTTTCAACCGATATCGTACCGACCAGTATCGGCTGGCCCGTCGCGTGAACCTTTACTATTTCGTCCACTACCGCATCGAACTTACCGCGCTCGGTGCCGTATATAATGTCATTATTGTCTATGCGCCTGAGCGGCTTATTGGTGGGGATTTCCATAACGTCCAGCCCATATATGGATTGGAACTCCGCTTCCTCTGTCTTAGCCGTTCCGGTCATGCCGGCAAGCTTATGGTACATCCTGAAATAATTCTGGAACGTGATGGTGGCAAGGGTTTTATTCTCGCGTTCAACCTTAACGTGTTCCTTGGCTTCCAGCGCCTGGTGCAATCCGTCGCTATATCGTCTGCCCATCATAAGGCGGCCGGTGAATTCATCAACTATAAGCACCTGACCGTTCTGCACAACGTAGTCCTTATCCCGCGTGAAAAGGGCATGCGCCTTGAGGGCCTGAATTATATGGTGGTTTATTTCGGTATTCGCGGCGTCCGATATATCGTCTATGCCGAAGAATGTCTCCGCCTTGCGCTGGCCCTGCTGGGTAAGCGCGACCGTGCGCGCCTTTATGTCGCACATATAGTCTCCGCTTTCCTGCTGCGTTTCGCCCATCATAATGTCCGCCTTGGAAAGCTTTTCTATGTTTTCGCCCCTCACAAGGCGGCTTACGAAGCGATCTGCCTTGGCATACATATCGGTGGACTTTTCGCCCGTGCCTGAAATTATAAGCGGCGTGCGCGCTTCGTCTATCAAAATGGAGTCAACCTCGTCCACTATGGCGTAGTTAAGCTCGCGCTGCACCATCTGTTCGCGGTAGACCACCATGTTGTCCCTAAGGTAATCGAAGCCGAATTCGTTATTGGTGCCGTATGTAATGTCGCAATTATAGGCCATGCGGCGTTCGTCATTGGAAAGCTCATGGACTACGCAGCCTACGCTCAGCCCAAGGAAACGGAAAATTTTGCCCATCCATGCCGCATCTCGCTTGGCAAGGTAATCGTTAACGGTAACTATATGCACGCCGTGCCCGCTCAGTGCGTTCAAATACGCGGGCAGCGTCTCGGTTATGGTCTTACCCTCGCCCGTTTTCATTTCGGCAATGTTGCCGCGGTGCAGCACTATGCCGCCGTACAGCTGAACGTCGAAATGCCGCTGGCCTATCGTGCGCATTGCGGCTTCCCTTACCACGGCGTAAGCTTCGCACAGTATATCGTCCTCTTTTTCGCCGTTAGCAAGGCGGGCCTTGAACTCGTCGGTTTTCGCGCGCAGCTCGCCGTCGCTCAGCGCATGCGTGGCAGGCTCAAGTTCGTTTATCTTTTTTACCAATGGCGCCAGCTTTTTCAGCTTCGCCTCGCTGGTGTTGCCCAGCAGTTTATCCATAAAACCCATGGTTATCGCCTTTCTTGCATAATTCATATTATTGTAGCATGGAAAGGGCTTGTTTGGCAATCAAACCGCGCAATGTTGACAAATTTAACACCCTATACACAAACTTTTCGCCCCTTAACGCCCAAATGGGCAAGATATATAGAAAAACAAGCAAAAACGGCTTGCGTTAAACGATGAAACCATGCTATTATGGAACCACAGCCCGAAAGGCCGGTCTTATCGGATATGTGCAAAGCTAAAAATAAAAAGTGCAGAAGTGAAAGGAGAGGGAGTATGAAGCGAATAAGCATAATTTCGGCATTGCTGCTTGCAGTGCTGATGGCGGGCTGCGCCGCGGCAGCGGCGCCGTGCGATGCGCAAACGCCCGAATTGCCGCTGCAGACGGAAGCGGCAATGGATTCGGAAGGCATAGGGGAAATTCAGGAACGCCTTTTGGACATTGCCTTTGATAATGAGTACGACTGCTCCGCGGCGGAGATCGTGAATTGGGAAGCGATAAGAAAGTTCCAGGAGGAAAATCCGCAATATTACCCCACCGTTTCCGAAGAAGGCATCATCTCCGAAGAAACAGGGGAACTACAGGAACGCCTGTTGAATTGGGATAAATAATAATCTAACGACCAAAGTTAACACCCCGTATACAAATCGGGGTGTTATTTATGTTATACTATACGGCATGGGAAAGAGTATCGGTTCAAAAAATGAAACGCTTGGCATGATTGCCACGCTGGTTGCAAGCCTGCTGTTCGGCTTCAGCTTCCTTTTCACAAAGGGCGCTGTTGACCGCGTTTCTGCGTGCACGCTTTTAAGCTGGCGCTTTGTTACGGCGCTTGTTGTTATGAGCATACTCGCGCTGTGCGGCGCAATAAAGCTAAGCTTCCGCGGCAAACGCTTCGGCGCGGTGCTGACGATGGCCATATTCCAGCCGGTGATATATTTTATTGGCGAAAGCGTGGGTATGCGGCTGACCACCGCCAGCGAAAGCGGCACGATAATTGCCGTAATACCCATATTTGTGCTGATATTCAGCGCGGTTTTCCTTAAAGAAAGGCCAACGAGGCTGCAGGTAATGGGCATTGTGCTCAGCATTGCCGGCGTTATATGCATAGCCCTTGTTAAGGGCTTTTCCGCTTCGCTAAACCCGCTCGGGTACGCAATGCTGTTCGTTGCCGTAATGGGGGACGTTGGCTATGCAATAGCCGCGCGCAGGGCGCATGAGTTTTCAAGCTTTGAGAAAACCTATCTTATGGCGGTTGTGGGTTCGGTAGTGTTCACGGCGGGTGCTGTGATAGAGCACGCGAGCGCGGGCACATTGGCCGAATACGTTACGCTGCCGTTCCATGATACGCAGTTTCTTATTGCCGTGCTGTATTTGGCGCTTGGCTGCCAGGTGGCCGCGTTTATTATGCATACCTACGGCATTGCGCAGATAGGCGCCAACCGCTCAAGCTCATTTGCCGGCATAACCACGCTCACAAGCGTGCTGTCCGGCGTGCTGATACTGGGCGATGCATTCAGCCTACTTCAGGGCATAGCCACCGCGCTTATATTGATAGGCACAACAATGGCGAACACGCTGCCCAAAGGCGCCGTGGAAATAAAAACGGAGAACCGATAATGAAGATTTTCAGAATAATAATGATATTGATAGGCGCAATCGGCGTTGCGGACACGGCGGTGCTTTCCATGTGGTCAAACATGAACCTTGGCATAATGCTGCCCGCCATAATAGGTGCGCCGCTCATAATAGTGGGCATATTCTTTGAACCGCTGCGTTCATTCACGGCGCGCGCGCTTTGGCTCAGATATGCGTTCTTCGGCGCGTATATAGCATATGCGCTGTTTATGCTGATAGTAGGCGGCATGATATACACAAGCGCGCATGACGATCCGGAAGAAGGGGCGGACGTGCTGATAGTGCTTGGCTGCGCCGTGCATGGAGAGCGCGTGTCCTTAACGCTAAGCTACAGGCTGGATAGGGCGATAGAATACCTTAATGCCAACCCAAACACGGTAGCCATAGTGTCCGGCGGGCAAGGGCAGGGCGAAAGCATAAGCGAGGCCGAGGCCATGCGCCGCTATATGGTGAATAGAGGCATAGCGAACGAGCGCATAATTATGGAGGATAAATCCACAAGTACGGAGGAAAACTTTGCATTTTCCCGGGAAATAATCGATTCGCTGTACCCAAACGGCGCGCGGCTTGCGTTTGTAACAACCAATTTTCATGTGCTGCGCGCGGAGCTTGTGGCAAAGAAGCAGGGGATGGTTATAGACGGCTTCGGCGCAAAGGACGTATATTACACCGCACCCAATAACTATATGCGCGAAGCAATAGCACTGACGCTGTATAAGCTGACAGGGAAGATATAATACTAACAGCCAAAAAGGCGCGGGAAGCTTCTCCTGCGCCTTTTATGTTGTTTTGCTTTATAGCTTTATGCCGAAGTAAGCCGCCAGCTTTTCGCGCCGTTCCAGCAGAGTGTCTTTCAGCTTTGCGTGCCGCTCGGCCATTTTTGCTTCATCCTTTCGGGCGATAAGCGCGGCGTAGCGCTCACGCACCTTGACCAGTATACTGTCCCAGTCGTGCGGGATAGTATCGTGCGCGGCCTGCCCCATGCGGGTAAGGGCTTCGGTATCGTGCATATATTTTAGCAGCAGCTCGCCCAGCTTTTCGCCGTCGTCCGCGCAAACAAGGCCGTTCTGCCCGTGCACTATCGGCTCCGCGGGGGCCGTGCCCTCTATTGCCACGCTTGGCGTGTACATGGCCGCCGCCTCGCGTATAACAAGTGAAAATGTGTCGTACTGGGAGGGGAAGGTGAACAGCGTAGCCGCCTGATAAAGCCCATCCAGCAGATGTGTGTCGCTAAGGTGGCCGGTGAACAATACATGCTCCGCCACGTTAAGCTCATAGGCCTTTGCCTTCACGGCTTCCTCATCCGGCCCCTGACCTGCAAGCACAACGGTGAATTTCTCGCCGCGCTGCTTCAGGTATGCCGCTGCCTCAAGCAGGCGCAGTATGCCCTTTTTCCAGTTTATCTGCCCAACGAAAAGGAAAACGGGGTTAGCCGCATCAATGTGGAATTTCTCTATTACAGCCTGCTTATCTTCGCTCCTTACGGGGCGCATCTCCGTGCCGTTTTCGATTATTATAATGTCGCCCGTGTAGCCGTATTCGCGCAGCACCACGGCGGAGGATTCGCTTACAGTCCAAACCTCGTCGCAGCGTTCATAGAAGTCCACAACGAACTTTACGCCTATGTTGGCGATAAGCTCCGCATGGGTGGCCTTATAAAAATCGTCGTAATACTTGGAATGGAATGTGCCTATCAGCGGCAGATTATATTTGGAACATAGCCTAAGCGCTTCCTGACCGGCAAAGAACGGCGTGTGCGCATGGCAAACGTCCAGCTTTATCATTTCCATGCGGTCAAGATAATGCTTATCCAGCACTGCAAGCCCGCTTTTATATTGCGGCGAACCTATAACGGGGGATGCGGAATAGTCTACCAGCTCAAACGGATACCCTCCGCGGTAGCCCGTGTTGTTCTGCGGGGCGATAACGTAGCATTCGTCGCTGCCTTTGGCAAGGCCGTTTGCGTAGCTGTAAACCACGCGGCCCACGCCATCCACTATGGGAAGAAAGCTTTCGCTAAATTGTCCTATTCGCATAGCATACGCTCCTATTGAAATGATTTATTATACCTAAATTATACCTGAGCCGTGATATTGCTTCAAGTGGGCGCGGCAAAGCTGAACATAAGTTTACATATTATCCATAAAATTGTATCAATCCGAAAAACGGGTATCCGGCTTTTATTCGGATACCCGCTGTTTCGCTTTTGATATTGCCTAAGTTAGGGCGTGTGATTATCTGTAATTCACAAAGAACTCGTGATAAGCGCGGCTGGTCATGTACACGTCCGCCTTGGATACTATTTCCCAAGGAGCATGCATGCTAAGCATGGCAACGCCCGCGTCTATAACGTCCATATCATAGTTTGCCATTATGTAGGCTATGGTTCCGCCGCCGCCCTGGTCAACCTTGCCAAGCTCGCTGGTCTGGTAAACCACGCCGTGGTCGTTGAACAGCTTGCGTACCTTGCCAACAAGCTCCGCCGCTGCGTCGTTTGCGCCGCTCTTACCGCGGGAGCCGGTGTACTTGACCATGGCAATACCCTGGCCGATGGCGGCAAAGTTGGCATTGTCGCCAACGCTGGGGTAGTTGGGGTCAAATGCGGCTGCAACGTCCGCGCTCAGCAGCGTGCTGTGCGCAAGGGCGCGCCTTACGGCAAGGTCGGAGCAGTTGCCGCCGTTCATAAGGGCTATCATTTCGCCAACCATGTTGTTGAAGAACTGGGAATGCATGCCGGTTGCGCCGATGCTGCCGACCTCTTCCTTGTCCACATACAGGCCAACGGTGGTGCGGGCTGGCTTTTCAATGCTGAGCAGTGCCGCAAGGGAAGCATAGGAACATACGCGGTCGTCATGACCATGGGCAACTATAAGGCCGCGGTCGAAGCCAACGTCGCGCGCGGCGCCGGCGGGAACGGCCTCAAGCTCGGCGGATACGAAGTCCTCCTCGGTTATGCCGTAGCGCTCGTTCAGCACGGCGAGCAGAGCGGTCTTGAATCTGTCGGATGCTTCGGTATCGTCAACGGGCAGGCTGCCTATCAATATGTTAAGGCTTTCGCCCTCCACGCCCTCGCTCATGGTTTTGCTCATCTGATCCTTGGCAAGGTGGGGGAGAAGATCGGAAATATAGAACACGGGATCCCCACACTTATCGCCCACGGCTATTTCAACCTTTTCGCCGTTTGCCTTCACTATAACTCCGTAAAGGGCAAGGGGCAGCGCAACCCACTGATATTTCTTTACGCCGCCGTAATAATGCGTTTTCAGCAGGGTGGTTCCGCCGGCCTCGTATACGGGGTTCTGCTTTATGTCCAAACGCGGGGAGTCTATGTGGCTGCCCACTATGTTCATGCCGTTTTCAAGGGGCTCGCTGCCTATAACGGATAGCATAACGGCCTTGCCGCGGTTATTGTAATATACCTTGTCGCCGGCCTTGAGCTCCTTCTTTTCGCATATGCATACGAATCCGGCTTCCTTGGCGCGGCGGATTATCTCCGCGGCGCAGCGGCGTTCGGTCTTACTTTCGTTAAGGAACGCCTTGTAATCTTCGCCCATATCCATGCAGGCCTTGCGCTCCTCGGCGTTCAGCTTGTCCCATACATATGCGCGCTTGTACATAAGATCCTTGGTTTCCATAAGCTCTCCTTTATATAATGGTGATATTGATATAATGTAAGCATACAGCTTTGCAGCCGCGTAGTCAAGAGCGGCGGGAGAATATGCGGCTAATATATAAAAAAGGAGCCGCCGCGCATTGCGGCAGCCCCATGGTTTAAGCCTTTGGCTTATTCTTCGTCCTGAAGATCTTCCGCCGCGGGGATAACGGGCTTGTTGCAGTTGGGGCAGATAAGCGCGCCGTCCTCGGTCAGCATGTCCTCGTCAAAATAGATGGTCTCGCCGCAATGGGGGCATTCTACTTCAACAAAGTCGTCGTCGCAAAAGTCGCACTTGTCGGTGCAGTTTTCGCAGTCATAGTCGCACTCGTCCTCATCGTCGTCGCACTCGTCGCAGTCGCAGCAATCGCACAGCGCATCAAGGCATTCGTCTATGTCGCTCAGCTCATCGCAAATGTCGTCTATGCATTCGTCCATGTCTATAATGGCTTCCTCGTTTTCGTCAACGGTGTCCGCCATCTCGTCCAGAGTTTCAACTATCAGCTTGAAAAGCTTGCCATACTTGTCGTCGGCAAGATCCATGCCGTCTACTACGCCGCGCAGATATGCGACCTTTTCCTTATTGTAACCCATAGTGACCTCCTTGTAGTTATTTTATAAATTTTATTTGATACAGGATAGCTTATACGCGCTCCATGTATTCGCCGGTACGGGTATCTACCCTTATGCGGTCGCCTTCGTTAACGAACAGGGGAACGTTGATTTTGTATCCGGTTTCAAGCGTTGCAGGCTTGGTGGTGCCGGTCGCGGTGTCTCCCTTGAAGCCGGGTTCGGTTTCGGTAACGGTAAGCTCAACAAAGTTGGGGGCTTCAACAGAGAAGGCGTTGCCCTTGTAGAAGCGGATGTTTACGTTCATGTTTTCAACTATAAAGTTGATAGCGTCCTCGACCTGGTCGTGGTTAAGGGGCAGCTGCTCATAGGTTTCGGTATCCATGAAGTAGTACAGCTCGCCGTCGTTGTAAAGATACTGCATCTCCTTGGTCTCGATATGAGCGCGGGGATACTTGTCCGTGGGGCTGAAAGTGCGCTCCAGCACCGCGCCGGTCATAACGTTCTTGAGCCTCGTACGGACGAAAGCCGCGCCTTTACCGGGCTTGACGTGCTGGAAATCGGCAATGGACCAAACCTGTCCATCGATCTCCACAGTAACGCCCTTCCTGAAATCGCCAGCCATCAGCATAAAAAGTTACCTCCAAATAACATGTTCTTCTTAGTGTATGTTCTACATCGTCCGACACAAAGCCGGTAGATAAAAAATACCCACTTAATATAATAGCATAACAATGGCCCGTTCACAAGCTTTTTGAAGCCGGCGCGGGCCAAAATAGCAAATTATTTATTAATATCAGGCTTTTTGCTCCCTTTTACGCCGCGCATGGGCAAGCTCCGGCGCTATTTCGCCCGCCTTCATCAGCGCCATCTTGGTTATAACGGGGCCGATGAGTTCGTATATAAGCGTTGCGCACAGCACAACGGTGGTTATGCGTTCGCTGTACATGGGCAGCTTTGCCGCGCAAACCTGGGCCATACCTATCGCCACGCCCGCCTGCGGCAGCAGCGCAAGGCCAAGATATTTCTTTATTTTCTCATCCGCGTGAACTATACCTGAGCCGATGTATGTGCCGAGGTATTTGCCCGCAGAGCGCGCCACAAGATATGCAACGCCGAGTATGCCGACCGTCGGTATGGCGGCAAGGTCAAGCTCCGCGCCCGATATTACGAAGAACAGCATGAAAAGCGGCGGCGTCCAGCGTTCACACCCTTCCATTATGCTATCGGCATCCTTCCTAAGGTTGCATATTATTGCGCCTATGGACATGCAGAGCAGCAGCGAGGAAAGTCCCCATATGTCCGCCAGCGCCGTGCCCAGCAGCACCGCCGCAACGGATACACAAAGGAAGTTATCCTTTGAATGGAAGAAACGCAGCGCAATGCTTGCAATAAGGCCTATCGCCCCGCCTATGGCAAGGGAAAGCACTATTTCCGTAAGCGGCTGCACGACCATTGTGTAAAAGCTCATGTCTCCGCCGCCGGACATTCCCTGCGCCAGCGCAAGGGACACGGCAAAAACTATAAGGCCAACCGCGTCGTCCATTGCGACCACGGGCAGCAGCGTGCGCGTGACGGGGCCGTTCGCCCTGTATTGACGCACTACCATAAGCGTGGCCGCCGGAGCCGTGGCCGCGGCTATTGCGCCGAGCGTGAGCGCAAGCGGCACGTCAAAGCCCAGAGCGCAAAGCGTTATGTCCACAAGGCCGACTGCCGTAAGCGCCTGGAACATGGTTATTATTATGCTCTTGCCGCCTATGGCCTTTATATTGTTTATGTTGAATTCGCCGCCTATCGAATAAGCGATGAAGCCCAGCGCCAGCGTTACCAGCACGTTCAGCGCCTCGGTACCATCCTTCGGGATAAGGTTAAGCACGCTTGGCCCTATCAAAAGGCCCGCAACAAGATAACCCGTTACATTGGGCAGCGAAATAAGCTTCGCAAACCTGTTGAACAGAAGTCCGGCCGCCATAGCAGCCGCAATATATAAAATTGTAATGCTCATCAGCTCTTCTTCGAAACCCCCTCAACGTTCATAACGGGTATTTCAAACATTATGCCCGTGTTCGGCCTGTCCAGCCTGCCGGCATGCTCGTGAATTATTTGCTTCACAAGCGCAAGCCTTTCATCATCCCTCGGTATTATCATAAGCATCTTTACCGTTTCCTGACCGGGATTGATAAAGTGCCTTAGCGAACCGAATACCGGCGGGGGATCGATACTGGATTCGTTGATGGCTTTCAGCATACCCTCGCAGTCGATAACGGTCGCGCCGCTTATGTTGCGGTTGAGCAGATCGGCCAGAATGGGGTTTATGCATTCAGTCTGCTTGGTAATAAAAACCAACATCTGCATGGTTATGCCTTCCTTTCTAATGTATGTATAAAATCTATAATAACGCCGGATTTTACCCCGGCGCATTTTTACCGCATTGAAAGATACTACTGTTTTTTCACTTTGTCAAGTATTGATTATTTCTCCCCAAGGCGGGAATAAAGCTTGGTCAGCGCTTTCTTTTCAAGGCGGGAAACATAGCTCCTTGATATGCCCAATATAGCCGCCACCTCCCGCTGCGCCATGCACCTGCCGCAGGGGATGCCGTAACGCAGCTTTACGACCGTGCGCTCCCGCGTGCTGAGCACGTCGTCTATCGCCTGCCAAAGCCGCTCCGCCTCCATGCTGCGCTCCGCCTCGTTATGCACATGGTCCGCGTCCGTGCCCAGTATGTCGCAAAGCGAAATCTCGTTGCCGTCGTTGTCCGTACCTATTGGCTCCATCAAATACACTTCGCCGTTCTGCTTCTTTTCCGCACGCAGGGACATGAGGATTTCATTCGCTATCCTTTCCTAACGGATACATAGGTTGCTCAACAGGGGGCAAATCCGCCTCTCCATCCTCCGCAAAGAGGTAAACATAGGCGTTTTTGCCGTCCCAAACCACTCTTTTGACAATGGTGCGCAGCAGGCGTCGCTTTTCCTCCAGCGTTGCCGAATCCACCGCATTGGCGAAGGACTCAATCATTTCCTGATGGAACGCAAACTCCTGATGCAGCATCCGGCTCTGCTCGGTAAGGACCTCCAGCTCGGAAAGCCTTGCCTGCTGCGTCTCGCTCTCCCGGTGGAGCTCGTCGATCTGCTCCATGACGTATTTGGCTGAGGTCTCGCTGGCAACGGACAGGGATTCCACCAGCCGTTTGATGCGGTCCTCCGTTTCGGCGTGCTTCTCTTTCAGCAGTGCCAATTCCGCGTCGTAGCCCTCCTTGTTGCCGCTGATGACTTTTTTCGTCTGCGCCAGCAAATTGGCAAGGGTTTCCTTGTCGGCGGACAGCTTACGGATTTCTTCCATGATCTTGGCGTCCAGCGTGTTGCCGTTGCAGTTTTTCATGCCGCAGACGGTGCCGTGGCTGCGCTCTTTGGTGGAGCACATGTAGGTGTAGATCAGCTCGCCGTCCGCATTGGTTCGGTTGGTCAGCTTCGGGCGCATATAGTCGCCGCACTCGCTGCACCGCAGAAGGCCGGACAGCAGCGCCACGTTGCTGCGTGGTCTGCGGTAGCTCTTGGATTTGTTCACGTCCAGCATGGCCTGCACCTGTACCCAGTCGCTGCCTGCGATGATGCCGGGATGCTTGCCCACCGCCACGATCCATTCCTCCATGGGGCGGATCTGGTTTGCTTTGCCCGCGCGCTGCAAGGTGCGGTTATAGGCCATGATGCCGTGCTCGCCGTCGAACTCCGAGCGCTCAGCAAATAGATCCACATGGTTCTCTTTCAGATACTGATACGCCGTCTCGTCGGCAATCATGTAGACCGGATTGGTCAGAATGCCCCGGATAGCAAAGCGTGTAAACTGCTTGCCGCGCTTCGTAACGCAGCGGTGCTCCAGCAGATACTGGTCGGTCTTGCTGAGGGAGCCGGTCTCCATGAAAACCGAGAAAATGGTCTTGACCAGCTGGATTTCCTCCGGTATGGGCTTCAGCTTGCAGGCTTTCTTCACCTTGCCGTCCACCGTCACGCTGGACACGCTCTCCGAGGCGTAGCCGGTAGGTGTGGTGCCGCCCAGCCAGCGCCCGGTTTTGGACAGCTCGTGCATATTGTCCCGGATTCGCTCGGCAATGGTTTCCCGTTCCAGTTGGGAAAAGACGGACGCGATATACATCATGGCGCGGCCCATGGGCGAGGACGTGTCGAACTGTTCCCGGATGGAAATGAAGTCGATGTGCCGGTCACCCAGGTCCTCGATGAGCTTGGCAAAGTCACCGATGTTGCGGCTGATGCGGTCGAGCCGGTAGACCACGATGGCGGCAAATGCAATCTTCTGCGAATCCTTCATCATTTTCTTGAACTGCGGGCGCTCCAGATTGCCGCCGGAAAAGCCCTCGTCCTCGTAGACCAGCACATTTTCCGCCGCATCCTCGCCAAAATGCATGGCAATATACTGGCGGCACAGCTCGATCTGGTTCTCGATACTCTCGCCCTTCCCAGTAAATTTGGATTTGCGGGAATAGATGACGTATTGCTTCGCCTGCGGCTTGTCTTTCGTTTTCATAGCGGCACCTCGAACATCACATAGTTAGGTTGACGATCTTATTATAACGGATTGGAATCCACTTGAAAAGGTACTATGGAAAGAATCTGAAGTTTTTTCTGATGAAATGAGCGATGGAGCGCCGATTATCACTTGTCGTATGACAAGTACATCCGCTCTTGGCATCAACGCAAAACCGCCGCCCCGATCGATAATCGGGGCGGCGGTTTCGTTATGCGAGGCTTCGCAGGTATTCTTCCACATTCCGATACTGGATGCCCTCAACCACTTGACTTTCCCCTCGATAGAGGACGAACTTTCCGGTAATTGGACCATAACGATGCTCCGTCTGGGCGCATTTTTCCTCGTCAATCAGATGGCGGTACTGCTGCGGCGCAATTTCCGTGCTGTGCTTGATCTCAAAGCTCTGGCAGGAACCGGCAACAGGGTCAAATACCACCATGTCGAACTCACCCACGGAAAATTGCAGGACAAATACCTGCTTTTTGGGGTTCGCCAGCTTGGTTTCCAGCAGAACGATGTCCTCCAGCATCCGGCCTCTGATTTCGGTCAGAATGCGTTCCTGAACAGCAGTGCGCTCCGGCAGAGACAGGGCGCTGAATGTCTCATCCAACAGCAGACTGCGAATCAGCGCATCGGCCTGCGCGTAACGGAGACCGGGTTGGGCGATCACCGTGCGGCTGGATTTCCGGCTGACATCCGGCAGGTACCGCACGTCAATCTCCCGCGTCAGGTCCAGCAAATCCAGATATTCTTTGATCTCCGCCGCGTGAACATCGTCCAGCGCTACAGTCTGCTCTGCCTTGTTGCGGATCTCAAGCAGCTTCCGCAGGCTGTCTGTGACAGCTACAAGGTCAACGCGATCAAGGATGTCCGTAGGGTTCTCCTGATCCCGGCGAAGATTGCTGGCGGAAATGCCAAGGTCGTGGGATTTCCAATCCTGTGTCAGCACTTCCAGCGTGAAACGGTGGTTGATGTCCTCCACCACGCGGTTGATGGCGCTGGTCAGTTCGTTCCTCTCATACAGGTCACGCAGATGGCGGAAATGTCCCTCGTACTGATAGCAGCGCAGAGAGTGCTGGATGTTGCGTGCAATAGCCGTATCCACATACTCGTCCGCGCTTTCCTTGCTGGCAAACGTGGAGGTTTCGTTGTAGTGGACACCGCCGAGACTCATAGTGCCGCCGTAGCGGATATACTCGTCGATGCCGTGAATGCCGAGCACGGACTCAAATTCGCGGTAAGGGATGAAGGTGGTGTGCAGCAGAATACAGCGGTCATAGAGCTGCTCATCCTCCGTGAACAGGAAACCCAGTGAATCCGTGCCGGACAGCACGATTTTCATTCCGCAGGTGGCAAACACATCGGAGAACAGCGCCGCGCCCTCGATGAAATCCTCCATCAGCGTCACTTCATCGAGGAACACATACCGGAAACCCTGCTCCTCCAGCGCTTTGAGATCGCGGTTCACGTCTGCCAGCGTGTCTTTTGCGGCGATCTGAATGAACGCTGCCTTGGCAAGCTCTGCGTCGTTCATCTCCGCAAAAATCTGGCGGATCATGGTGGTTTTCCCCGTCCGGCGCAGGCCGTAGAGGATGAATACCTTGTCCTGCGGCTCGCCGTAAGTATAGTCATGCAGCTGCCGGAAGCACTCGCGCTTGCGATACTGACGGACAGAGGCAGAAAAGGTACGCAGTGCCTCGCCAGTGCGGATATTCGTTGCAAAGGTATTTGCAGTGGCAGCAGATACGGATTTCCTGGGCAGCTGCTTCTGCAGCACCTTCAGTTCTTTTTCCAGTCCCTTCCGGCGTTCAATCTGCTTCCGGAAAGAATCCACCTCTTCCGCAGGAATATACTTCTCTCGGCGCTTATTGTTCTCTGTCCAGCGGTGATAGAAATACACATTGCCGCTGATCGTCTTCTTTGTGACAGACCCAGCAGGCAGCTCTGCAATCTGCTGCTCCAGATCAGCAATCTTGGCTTGAAGTTCAAACAGTTCCATGATACACCTCCTCGGTGAAACTATTATATACAAAATTATACCCCATTATACCCGTAAAATCAAGGGTATAATGGGGTATAATTTGCTGTGATAGATGTCAGTTTGCAAAAACTCTTGTCTGAGGTAGTATAGCAACCAAAACGCTATTGATCGTTTCGCGTATTGCCTCTTTCCAACGGTATCATATTGGTGCACTTCTTTTCTTCGTTAAAAAAGTTGGTGCAACCATAGAATATGTCACCATTCTTTGGATTCTTTTTAACGATCAAATATCCGTCTGCGCACTTGGGGCACTTCAAAATATCGTGCATGTGCACCCTGTCGTTGGTCATAAAATCGCAAAGCTCCGCCTCGTTTGTACATATCCAGAGATTCAAGCCGTAGTTCTTGTTAAACTCATATTTTAGTGGGAAGCCGCATATCGGACAACGCAAGTTAAAGAGATCCACTACTTGCATATTGATTTCGTCATTATGGGGAATGTTGAAATCTTTGATAAGTTCTACAAGAAATCTGGATGGCTTTGTTTTGGGGGCCGCGATATATACCCTGTTTTTAGTCCGTGTCATCGCTACATAAAACAGTCTCCGTTCTTCCGCAAAAGGCATACTATTGTCCTCATATGTAACGAGTTTAATAATGGGATCATCTTCAATCTGGCAGGGGAATCCAAATTTCCCTTCAAACATATTGATCAGAATTACATTGTCATAGCCAAGGCCCTTGGAGCTATGTGCTGTCATAAATGTTATCTTAGCATTTGGATACTTTTCGCTTCTGATAGCACCACCTGGCAATTCACTGAACCGATTTGTCCGATACAGCTTGTACATATCATAGTTGTATCGGCCGATCAACAGAATCGAGCTCCGCTCACCGTACTCAGATATGATTTCTCCAATAATATGTTCAATTGTGTTGGCAAGCTGCTCCATAGGTTTGACGCTGTCATCAAAGACTTCAAGAACAATTGGGTTCTCAAGATGTTTCGGAGAAATCAACTGCTTCCGGATTTGCGAGGAGTTTCTCTGCACAAAGCCGCCGGCAATGTCAATCAATTCTTGCGAGTTACGATATGTATGAGTAATTTTCAGTTCCGTGCCCGCACCCATTAGCTCCAAAAAGCGCGTGAACAAAGTAATATCAGACCCAGAAAAGGCATAAATTGACTGCCAGTCATCACCCACCGCAACAACTTTAGCCTGCGTAATTTGAGACAACCTTTTTGTCAAATTGAATCTTTGGCGGGCTATATCTTGAAACTCATCGATGATGATGTACTTGTAAGGGAGCACTATGTTCTGGCGCTCGATCTCCTGCAAATAGAAATGCGCATCATTTATCATGTCAGCAAAGTCTATCTGATTGCGCTGCTTCAGCACAGATTGATAGTGATGATAGACTTGCTCGGCAATATCCAGAAAAAGGAGTGTTCTCGGATTATCTGTACGTTCTCGCAAAATGGAGAAGCCACCGCCATCATAACCAGTCGTCTTGTATTGCTCGATAAACTTCATCATAAAGATGATTAGTTTGTAGATATATTTGTCTTTTCCGGTTTCTACTATCTTTTTATAGACTTCCTCCATATTGCGAGGCTTTAGGATAAACCCCTCCTTTTCGAGGACTTCTTTCAGATGATCCAGAAGAGGACGTCGATCTGTATAAAATGACCAGGTTTCCAGTAATGTGGTCTTATTAGCCTTATGAAGGCGACGCTTATCACTAATTGCGCGAAGATAACGCTGCCTCTGCTGCGGAGTAAACAGGCTATTATAGCCGCTCTCGCTGAGCGCATAGTGCTCCAGCCACACGCTATGCTCTCCTTGCGAAATATAGAAATCAGGCGTGTATTTCTTGCTACGAGAAGGTGATCCGAAGGGATACACTCGTTCATATTCGTAATCCAAACCGTTCAGATAGAGAAAGTTTGCGATCTGCACTTCCTGCATGGAGCGCAGATATTCTCCGGTTATGGTCCGCGTCTTTTTCGTGCGTTGCTGTTCAACTTTTTTGACGTACTCGCCCAATCCACTTTTTAACGTTTCAAAGTCTTGTGCTGCTTTGTAAAGATGGTATTGATTCAAATCCGTAAATTTGAAGACATCCTCGGACAGGTCAAAGTAATACCCTAAGAACAGAACCAGATTGCGCATAAGCTGCTTGTTGTGAAAAATCGACTTTTCCAGCATATCAAAAATAATCTGCTGGGAAGAAAAATTGATCTCAGGTGGTTCTGCTGAAAACTGTTTAACAATATCATACGCAAAAGCATGGAACGTGCATATCTTCGCTGGAATACCAAGTCCCTTATTGATTCGATCACGCAACTCCCCAATCGCCTTATTTGTATAGGATATTACAATGATCTCCTCCGGATCTATATTCTTTTTCTCGACCAAATACTTGACCTTTGCGGCCATCGTCGTGGTTTTCCCCGCACCAGCACCAGCTACCAACAGGCAATAGTCGTCATCTGTAATCACCGCACGGCGCTGCTCTTCATCCAGTTGAATATTGGGGTCGATCTGCTTTAAGATGCTGTCAAAATAATCCTTATCCTGTTCCAGTATTCGGTCTACATATGTCGTATTATGTGCTGTAATATCTGCATCTAAAGATTGCATCCGACGCAAAAAGCGGCGTAGCAAATCGATATCAACTCTTATCGCGGCAGCATTGTTACAGACATATTGGAAAATGAGCTTGTTGTTTAGGCTTTCGCTGTATTTTCCATATGTGTCCCGTAGCCTCTGCGCATCTCTGTGCGAAATATAGTGTTCTGCAGAGAACAACTGGGCATGGTCTCGTTCAAAAGAAATTAAGACGTTTTGCAGATTTTTGTAGTCCAATCCTTCTTTGACATGCGCAGCCTCCTTATCCAAAGAGAAAAAGTATGCCGCAGGGAGTCCGCAGTGAGGGCATTTTTCAGCTTTGTCGGAAATTGAATTTCCACACTCCGGGCAACGAATTAAGGACATATCTTTTTCCTCCTTGTCGCATCATAACGTAAACTATGAGTCAAACCCCAACTTTTTTAATCGTCCACGTACCGCTGATGTACTGCGCTTTAATGTAATGGCAATCTCGCTCATTGGTACAGATTTCTTGTATAGATCAACGAGGCAGTCGTCATGTTCTTTCGTCCATGGAGCGCCCTGCATCTCTGTCTGCATATTCTCCGCTGCGAGGATCGCATCCAAATTATCTATGATAAAATGCTGCGCAGCGTTGTTGTAAACAACCACCTGATAGGGCCCTTTATTGCTCATTCTCTCCTCCACGGAAATACCATTTTCTTCGCCAATTTTCGTCGGCCGTTTTGTGTGCTTTCCGTCTGGCATGAGCGCCCATTCCATCATTCCAATTTCCGTGAGCCACGCAAGGATTCCTGAATAGGTAAGTTTTTGCATAGTGTCGTTATCGGCCAAAGCGTTTATCCGTTTGGCGATTTCGCTGGCCGGAATAGGCGTTTCCGAATAGGCAAATCGGCTTCTTTTTTCAAAGGGAATTTCAAGGGGCCTCTTTTTTGGCTTCCTGTCCGCAGCCGATCTCATTCCACCATTTTCGATCACCTGCCGCAGCACGTCGGATACAAAGAAAAGGCAACGTGACAACCGGACATTGTTGATAATATCGCCGTCTGGAACCACAGTGTCATCTATGGGATTGATGCCGTTTGCCAGTTTGTCGATATACATTCTTGCTCGTTCGATTTTTTCAAGTTCAGTCATACATTTCTCCTTATCCCACTACCAACTTATTTGTCTTCTTCAAGAACTTCGCCGGGATTGGGCGATCCAGCCGCCATGTGATATTCATCGGCCTGCTGCCCTCATGCTTCACATAGTTCGCCGCACCCAGATAGGTATACGCCTCTGCACCGCCGGTCATACGGTCCGACTTAAACTCACGGACAAACAGCAGCACCTTGCTGCCGCGTTCCTTGTGGTGGATATAGCGCTGACCGGTGGGCGAATTCTCCGCCGTGGTGCTCTGGCTCTGCCAATGGAACAAGCTCTCATTGATGGAATAATCGTTGTACATGGTGGTTGGCGAATAGTCCTTGTCCGCCTTGTTCAGTGTCACAAAGAACACGTCGATGTTTTTCTCCGGCAGCCACTTCACGCCCTCACGAACGGTGGACGGCTTCATAAAGTCCAGCGCCACCAAGAGCTGGTCGCGGGTATAGGTGCAGTGCAGATCCAACGGGCAGCCGAAGCCCAGTTCCACCGGCTCGTCGATAAAGTCGATCTGCTCGAAGCGATAACGCAGCAGCTCCAAGAGCTCACCGAGCAGAACTGTGCTGTCAGACAGGGTATAGAGGTTACTAAGCACCTCTTCGTCGTCCCAGTCCTCCACAGCCTTGCCCCAGACGGTGACATAGAACATCTGCATCATCCGCTTTTCCGTATCCGGAAGCGCTGCAAAATCAAGGTTGTCCAACCGCGGAAGAACATCCAACAGGAACGAAATCCAGCGGCGGGAATCAGCCACAGCAAGCTTTGCAAACGCTTTGGTCAGGATGTCCTCCAGCGGCTCCGAAAAGTCCTCGATGGCATCCGCTCTGGCACAAATGCGAGAGAAGGAGGAAAACTTGTAGATCGCCCGCGGGTCAAGATGGTAGTAATCCAAGAAGTTTTTGAGCGTCAGCTCCAGCCCGCTGTCCTCCGCAAAGGAGGCTGCGCGAGCCACCAACCCAGCCGTATTGCCATAGGATGCGCGGATATTCTCCAAAATGTATTTGGCCGCCTTCTTCTCCAGCTGGATATAGCAGCCCTTGGGGACGGACACAAAACCATCTTTAATTTCACGACTCACGCTGCGGGTGGTATTCGACAGCAGCGCTGCAAACTTATCTTCAAAATTGTATTTTCTATTTGCCTGACCGATGAAGTCCAGCACGGTCAGGCATTCCTTGTCCTCGGATAGACGCAGACCACGTCCCAGCTGCTGCAAGAAGATCGTCAATGACTCCGTGGGACGCAGAAAAAGAACAGTATTGACTTCCGGAATATCTACGCCCTCGTTGTAGATGTCCACGACGAAGATGAACCGCACCTCGCCGGACACCAAGCGCCGCTTGGCCGCCGCTCTTTCCTCGTCCGAAGATTGCCCGGTGAGGCACATAGACGGGATGTTGTGGTCGTTAAAATAGCGGCACATAAATTCCGCGTGATCGACCGTTACACAGAAGCCGAGGCCCTTCACGTCGTCAATATCCGTGACATATTTCAGCAGCGCGGACACAACATGGTCGGCGCGTTGAGTGGCAATGGCACCACTGAAGGTGTAGATGTGCTCCAACTCGCTCTTTTGGTAGCCACCGGCAGACCATTTGAGTTCATCCAGATCCACGGTATCGGTAACGCCAAAATACTGAAACGGGCAGAGCAGCTTTCGGTCAATGGCTTCCGGCAGACGAATTTCCGCCGCAATACGATTGTTGAAGTATGGCAGAATGCTCTTGCCGTCCATACGTTCAGGCGTAGCCGTCAAGCCCAGCAAAATACGAGGCTGGTAGTAGGCCAGGAGCTTCTGGTAGGTTGGAGCTGCCGCGTGGTGGAACTCGTCTACGATGATGTAATCGTAAAACCCAGGGGACGTCTTTTCCGTAAAGTTCTGTGAATTGAACGTCTGAATGGAAATAAACAGATTGTCGATGCTTTCCGGCCTATAGCTGCCCACAAACATCTCTCCGAAGTTGGCGTCCTTGAGTACAGCACGGAAGGCATACAGACTCTGCTTGAGAATTTCTTCCCGGTGCGCTACGAAGAGCAGTCGGCAAGGCTTGTCCGGATTCTGCTTGCGGAAGCGCTTGTAGTCTAAAGCAGAGATGACCGTTTTACCGGTACCGGTGGCGGCTACCACCAGATTGCGGGTATAACCGCGGACGGCACGCTCCGCCTCCAGCTTGTCCAGAATCTCCTGCTGATAGGAATAGGGGTTGATATCCATGGTGTAGACTTCGGCATTGTTGGTATCGAAGTATTTTTCTGCTTTCAGGGCACGGGCAAGGCGTTCTTTCTGCCCTTCATCATAATACTCAAATTCCCGGTCATTCCAATAATACTCAAAGGTCGCGGCGATTTTATCAATGGTTTCAGGCAGGTCGCGCTTCGTTACCTTGGTGTTCCATTCAAGTCCGCTGGTCAGCGCGGCATTGGACAGGTTGGACGAACCCACATAAGCCGTTGTGAAGCCGGTTTCGCGGTAGAAGATGTACGCTTTGGCATGGAGGCGAGTTGTCTTGGTGTTGTAACTAACCTTGATCTGTGTGTTTGGGAGCTGTCGGAGTTCCTCAATGGCTTTTATATCCGTTGCGCCCATGTAGGAAGTGGTGATAATACGGAGCTCACCGCCATTCTGCGTAAACTCTCTCAGCTCGTCCATAATGAGCCGCAGACCGCTCCATTTGATGAAGGACACCAGCATATCAATTCGGTCAGCCGAGACGACCTCTTTCTTGAGTTCTGTGAACATCTGTGGTTCGTGAACGGCCCCAGTAAACAAAGAACTTTGGGCAATAGATGTTTCCGGCCGCTCTATGTCCGCCGCAGTTTTTCCCGCAGCCAACCTCGGATCAGCTTCCCGCAAAAGCGCAAGAAGCTGCTCTGCCCGCTTGTCAACACTCTGCGAAGCAAAGTCTGCTTCTTTTGTTGCATTTTGAATGAGCGCTATGATCTGATTCGTCAGCTCGATTTGGGTTGAGATATCTCCACCGTTGTCCAATACGTTATCCAAGCCCTTCTGAACCACATCTACCAGATACTGCGCCAGCACCTTGGATGCCTCCGCCTTGTCGATAGGCGCAACAGCCTTGCGGGCTTCCGGAATCTCCGCAAGCTCGCTAGTCAAGGCGTTATTGATAACTTGTTCGTATAGGCCGGGATGTAACATAGTTTCGCTCCTTACAATTTCAGAAGAATTTTACAATATCTCTTCTCCATTTATTTCTCACTACTCAGGCATAATTTCCATCAAATGTTATCTAGAATCTTTTGGACGGCATATGGCTTGGCATACTTGATATAAGCATCGCTCACGAAAATGGTGTTTGTAGCATGTGGTTCAACCCACATTGCCGGGTAGATAACAATCTTCTTTTTGATTCTTCGTCCAGTTGCGGTAATTTCACTATCAGCAGTGATTTCGCAGCCTGATTGCTTAAGGATATTCGCTAAAGGCATGATCATGTTAATCTGTGTCTCTGGTTTGATAGGAGATGCTTTTATGCCATCAACACCCCATTCAAGGAGCTGAAGTGCAGCAAAGCGGTCAAGCATGCCATGTACATATTGGTTCCTGTAATGCTTTAGGCATTTGGAACACGCAGATCCACAATCACAGGAACTCAACAGCTCTTTCATATCGGATAGTAGTTCGGCAATTGCATCGGCTACACTGACAGCATAACCAGCGCCGCTCGATAGACTATCGTAAAGATAGATATCGACATAGGAGGCTTCAGCCCCAGTCCTGAGACGATAACCGGTGACAAGTTCGGTGAATTCAACATCAAGTTTTTTGCTTGCTACCAGTCGCAGTGCTTCAGCTAAGGATTGAGCTGCACGGTTAAGCCATGGATTATCATTACGGCGTGCATCAATAACCTTGTCGTCAATTGTGAATTCAAGGACCAACATATCAGTTATGAAGTCATAGCCAAGATTCACATTAAAGGAATTACCGTGACGGCATCTGCTTCGAGCATACTTTGACTTGTATGGCCTGTTAACGTCATTCAGAACAGAAATATCGTCGCCTGGCATAGCAGCACCACAGTCTTTGCAGACCATAAAGCCCTTGTCATCTGATCCTTTATTCAGCATGATGATTCGCTGATTTGTTCGTGAAGCAATTCGTATGTTCTTGCAACCTGGGGCAAGTTTCATTTCTTCTGCATCTGGTAGAGTTGAATACAGAGGCTGCTGTACGGCGGTATACTCTTCTGATAGCTGAACATCCGGTATTGCTTCAGCATTTCTTGGTGCAAAGCCCCATGGACGCATCATTTCACGAGTGATTTTGAGATCATCGTTCCCACAGAATGGGCACTGTTTTGTGTTTTCCTCCATCAAGCCAAACCAGCCGCACTCAGGACAAGAGATAATCTGCTTCACATAATTTGGGTCTTCTGCGTAGGCACGTGCCGGGGTTAGTGATTGACCGTAATGACGTTCACTACCAGGATAGTAGAATCCGCCAATCTGATAGGTTTGCTTATCAACCACAATTGCTCTGCCAGGAGCATATTCGCCAATAGCTACATCAAGTCCACGTTCAACCTCGTAAAGGATTTTCCCGTTCATATCTGGTATATAAGTACTGACGACGTTCTTCGGGAACGAATATGTTGGGATGATACCTTCTTCATAAAGAGCATCCAAGAGAACTTTTGCATCGCCTTCCTTGGCGCCTTCATCTACACCAAAAAGCTCGGGATGAGCATGGCATTTTTCTTTAAGTGTATCAAGGGCCTCTTTGAGTTCATCCGCAAACTCTGAATAATGAAATACCACTCCAATAGGCAAAAGGAGCTTGTCCTTATCAACACTGTAGGAAGCAAGATAGTTCTTGAAACTGTCAAGGAACTCTTCGAGAAAAACGGCTGCGGGAACTGTATCAAGGCTCATATGTTTTTCTGCGAGAAATTCCTGTAAGACAACCATAGCCAGATGGCGCTGGAGGAGTTTCTCGCTTCGCACATCGATCCACGGCCTGCGGGGATCGCCACGGAACATGGGAATCGGGTCATTGAAGTACAATGTATCATGAGGACCATCTTCACAGAAGGTAACGATTGTAGATAAACTAGATCCACGACGGCCCGCACGGCCAGCTCTCTGTTGATAGTTTTCACGCATTGGCGGAATGTTTCGCAGACCAACTGCAACTAGGGAGCCAATATCAATACCAACTTCCATGGTGGTTGTGCTGCTGAGAATATCGACAGGCGTTTCACCATCTTGAATCAAGTCCTGGAAGCGTAACTCATATTGTTCGGTCTTACTCCAAAGGTCGTCACGCTGGTCTTTATGTGAGAGCTGAGCAGTATGCTCCTCTGTGTCGATCACATGGATTGGCTCACCCTGAACCGCGTCAGCAACCGGCCTTCTCCAGAAACTAAGTGCTTCGTATTCGTCGGATTCCATCTTGTGGATATGAGTAGAACCGCAGCTTGGGCATCTGCCTTTTAGGAAGAAAGGTGTCAACTCAGAGCACTGCTCACACTTGTACCATACATGCGTAGCATCATAACGTGTCTTTACTCTGGAAAGATCAATATATAGTTTGCCGTTATCAGGTTGCGCTGAGTCAAGGAATGCTTCTTTCAATACTCGTTTCCAAGCCATCTCAGTTTCATTTCCGTCACTCCAACCCATGATCTCTCGGATGACTTTCGAAAACTCCCAATCTTTATCAAGTCCATAACCACCTCGCTTTGGGCGAACCTTTAACCGAACCGTATCATTGATGGTATGGCCAAGGGCAGTAGACATATCACAGATCGATAGAATCCAAGCATTGAAGAGATTGATAAACTCCTCATCGGTGACCGTCACATGGTTTTCCTCGAGAGCATCGACAGCATCAAAAAGCGCCTGATCGGTAGGTTCAATCCAGCTCGTAGCGGAGTCGTACAAAGTGTTATAACCTCCAGCGAACAGTCGAAGAAGGTACTCTTGCATCTGTACAGGCGCGTTCGCAATCGTAAATCGCGGAGCGTAGTCCCTTCCCCGTTTTACGCATCGATTGTAATTATTCAGCGCGGAAGCACAATCTTCAGCGAATTTTGTGCGTTCATCGGCATGGAACATCTGCACATGACGCTGACCAGCTGCAAGGCAGAAATAATCGTACAGCGTATTCATGGATTGCTCGACTGTTTGCTCTTCCATTGTTTTTATCGCTATTGCAAATAACTGCCTTGCAGCAGAAATGTCCGAAGCATCAGACATATCTCTAGCCAGTTTTGCTGCACGTTGACGGCTATCAGAGAAAAGCAAAACCTTGCGTCCCTCGTTAGGAAAACGAACAGGATCACTGTCCTTTCCTGCTACAGCAGGTTGCAGTTGGAACTGCGACTTAATCAAGTTGAAGAAAGACTGATTACCTCGAGTGCTGAATGAGGTAAGCTGCGATGTAGAAAGTTGATGCCTGCAATGCGGGCAGGTCGGGAAGGTAATGATCTGCGGCCTGCCTTTTGCAGAGTAGTTGCAGTAGTATAGCTTTCTAATCCATGACTTACCAGCGGAAGCGTCATCCGTAAAGTTGATAAACCCGCTCTTCACATCAAGATAACAGGGTTTGATGGCGTTTTTACCCTGTTTTGCAGGTAGCTCAAAATCGTCAGTTGGAATAAACAGATGTACTTCTTTCATCCTGTGATCCATTAACTGACCGGGGTAGCGCCACAGGTATACATTTCCATGAAGTTCCGAGTCATCTTCAAGGACATAGCCCTTGAAGAATAGCGCACCACAGCGTCTGTCATTATAAAGCTCATAGACCACACTGCCACAATGGGGGCAAATCAAATTACCATCAGACAAATAGACCTCACCTAAAGTGAGACCTCCTTCCGAATGAGAACGGCTGCAATTTGCATTGGCACAGGCATAAACTCCAGAAATTCCTTTGAAAAGCATATGCATGCGTGCAGGGAAAAGGACAGAACCCTTGGCGTTTTTTGCAAGTGGTGCAATTGCCAGAAGGACACTGACCGCTTTTAAAGCATTTTCCTGACTGAGATCCGGGAAGATACCGTAAGACAACTCTCCTAGGGATACTGCATTCCCACGACAATACTTGATGAGTTCATGGAACGGGCGATAATAGACAAGATTGTCGTACATCCAGTTGTAGATCGCTTCCAAGGAGTTGATATTCTGGTCAAAGCCTTCCAATTGACACCAGAACGACAAGAGCGCAGAAAGCTTTAAGTCATCCTTGTCCTCAAATTGGCTAGGATCTGAGCTTAAGAGAAGCTCAGCGGGTATGTCATATTTCAACTGACCATCAATGACTTCTCTTTCGCCGGTGAGATAGCAAAACCGGGTTGCTTTGTCGGAGGCAGTAAGCTCATTTGCAAACTTCATTACTGAATCAACGTCTTGCTGATTCTTGTTGGGCATACTTGCGGTTGTAAGTATAAATTGCACGCGGTCACGGCTAATGCCAAGTTTATGGAAAAGTCTGCGAATCAGCAACGCAACTTCACCGCCTGATGAACCACGGTACATGTGTGCTTCATCAATAACAAACAGCAATTTGTTCTCGTTGTTCGAAGCAAGCCACTCGCGAGTATCATCCCAGATTTTCTGTTCTCTAGGGCGCAGCAACATATATTCCAGCATAGAATAGTTTGTGATGAGAATGTCTGGGCAAAATTGCTGCATTTCAAAGCGGGTTATTAGCTCTGCGTCCTCATCGTTTGGAATATGCCTACTCTCATGAAGTCCTTGCAGAAACTGATGCATATCTGCCTTTGCGGGGATCTTTCCCTCTTTGAGAAGGTGATTGAAGTATTCTTGTTCAGAATCACTTTGCGGGAAAGACATTCTGGCCAAAGTTTTTTCAAGTTTTCTGTCCTGTTCTGTAGAAGGCTGCGCTCCAGGGTATGGGGTTCGACCAGTATACATACCAAATTGGGGACGGCGAACTTCGTCACCGCAGGTGTTTCTGAATATCTTGATAAACTTCTTATCAGGATCTCCAATCATCCTTCTGAGTCGGCTAACCTGATCTGAAACCAGAGCGTTCATGGGATACATAACAATTGTGCGAACGCCTCGTTTTGCCCATGATTCTTTGGAGTTTCTCGCTTCATCAGCCATCTTCGCAAGAAGCGGCCACATAAAACACTCCGTTTTACCAGAACCAGTACCCGTTGACACAAACAGGTTTTCACCTCTGGTTGCCGCTTCAAGCGCAGATATCTGGTGAGCAAATGGAGATGGAAAAACCCCGATGCCCGCTTCTGCCAACTGTAAGAAATAATCTTTCAGCCAAGGTTCTATGGATGCTGTTTCAATGCCGTTTTGGACAGTAACATATGCCGGAGATGACTCAATAAAGGGTTTCTGGTAAAGCAGTCCCTCATCATCAATATGATCGCTTAAGGCAGAGAGCAGGAGAGGAGACTTTCCGAAATACTGTGATTTAATATAGTCTTCCAACTCCGTTCGCAACTGCTTATGAACAGAATTCGCTCCGTTTGGCATCAGATTGTCCCTCCTTTAAATTCATATCCCTCATCAGATAGAATATTTTTAATGGCTGTAAAGACTTCTATTGAGAGTTTTCGCCTAAAATTGCACGGGAGTGATGTGCATATCTCAGGCCAGCTATAGAGTTTTAAAAACTCAAGTTCACGTGGTGGGAGCAAATAATTCATATGTACATGGACTAATGCTCCATCCTCGAAATACTCTATTGGCGGCAATGTTCCATAGGTTGAGAGACAAGCACATGCAAGCGATCTGTAATTGTAGGACTCTACCTGCCACTGTGGGAGCGGGCTGACTTCCATCGTGGTGCCATAATAGCGGTAAAGATAGTATAACTGTGAACCTTTCATTCCGGTTCGAAGAATCGAAACAGTACCAGTCGTATCTGGCTTGTTTACCCAGTACCCTTGGGAGAAGGGCGGTTTTAAGCGAAGGTACTCTGTATTTTGCTCAAACGACAGATCGGATTTCCAAGAAGCAGCAGACAGCGTTATACGCCACAATGTTTGTAAATTCTCTTGGTCGAGACCGAACATTGCCTTTATCTTATCTGTATTTTTTGCTCCATACTGTTTTGAATAAAATCCAATACCGGATACACAGGAAATACTATCCAGAGCAATACCTCTTTGAAATAAGATATCACCAAACGGTTCTTCATGCTTCATTGATGGAACTATTCGGTTGGGGCGGTGATAAACCACGCCAGTGCTTAAGAATTGGTCTGCAATCTCATCTTCGAGCTCTTCAGAAACATATGGTAAGCTGCCAGACAGCTCCGGGTACATTGATTTGTAATTTGCAAGCATGCTGCGGACTTTCCTTTTTAAGTGCACAATGGAAATGGTGCCTTCTTCCGAGTCGTCCCAGAGCGAAGCATAAGCCATCATTCCACAGATACTATACACCAGACGAGTTTTCCATTCGTTCTCTGTTTCTCGTGCTCCTTTGCAGATATGATACTTGTGCGCCACTGACGAAAGCAGCCCATTATACTTATTCATTAGAATTCTCCTAAAACATACTGCAGATCACGCTTGAGGCCTTCAGAAATTGCGATACCCTTTTGAGGATCAGCAATCGCCTCTGTGAGTTCATTAATTTCCAGTGAAGCATAAGCAATAGGAAGAACAGCATATAAGAAGTCCTCATCCGTTGTTGTTGCAGAGTAAATGCCGTGCATCGTAGCAACAAGTCTGTTGATTCGGTTCCTGACTAACGAACCTATCTTTAATTTTGAAAGGACCCTTAAATCTTTACGTGTACCCTTTGGCGTTGAGTAGGCTTTGAAGTCCTCAGCAAAATAACCTCCATAGTATTTTCCGGTAGCTTTTTCATCCACAAAAAACTCTGTAAACAGCGGTAGCATAAATCCGTACAGGCTCTTTGGCTCAACTTGGATATCTTCTGCATATGGATGGGTGGCAACATAGAAAATATCTTTTTGAGAAAGAATCTCCGGGAGTCTGTTCATCCAGCCACTTGCAAGAAGATTGTTGATTATCACAATGTCTTCGCCATCGGTGCCAATTTCAGTGATTACCTGATTGCAATAACCGCCCTCACAGCAGAGCATTCCATATTTATGACCTGTTACGGCTGCGCTGAATGCTTGAACAATGTCAATTGCATTAGGGCCAACAAGAAAAATTGGCTGTTTTTCGATATAGGCAGCGCAGAGGAACGCGGCTAGGCTGCTTCTGTATTTTTCTGCTACACCAGCTTCCTTGAGCTCAAATGCGGCTGTATTAATGACATCTGCCCAAGAGTGATGAGCTTCGAGATCATTTAGATCATCGAATGCTGAAAAAGTGTGATATGGGGCAATAACAGGTTTGGACGAAATTTCAACTGCGGCAGGAGTCTCTGTGGCTGCAACTTGAATCGGTTGTCCACCAACAAAAGCCATATTTGCAATGAAATCTGCCGCGTGTTCGCGTGCCTTTTGTATTCTTTCAGCAACTGCTACTTCAACATCCTCAGCCAGTTTTTCCTTTTCTGCTATGACACCAGCAAGACGTTCTTCTTCCGATTTTGTTTTATTAAACGCTTCTTGCGCTTCGAATAAACTAACAGTAGCAGATTTTAACTGGGCATCAAGTGAATCGAGTTTCTTCTGGGCTTCAGCTAATAAACTCTTATTCTCTGCTTCCCAATCCGTACGAATGAGTGCTTTTATTCTTTCCTGAAGTTCAGTACTTGCAGAAATAGCAGAGAGGATTATTTCGTCTTCTAAACTATCTCCATCAACGTATTTCCAGACCACATTTAGGAATTCATCCAGCAATTCTTTAGCAGCGGAATTGGAGCAACGGCACGCAGTCTCAATCTTGCACGTTATGTCGTCAACCGGAATTGAACTGAGAAAATCCTTGAAGGTTCTATACTCGGCACGAGTCAACCCTCTTGTTTTATATGTACCCCAAGAAATTGAAGAGAAAACGATATTCTTTACAATATCAAGTGGACTTTTCAATTGATAAAGCTTACTTGGAAGACCAGCAAACGCATTTCTATAGAAAGAAAGCCCATTATCCAAACGCAAAATGTTGCCACCAGTAAATTCATATACTGGTACTTCAATGCAATCTTCAGCAAAGGCAGTTTTTCCATTAACCGTGTTGAGTTCTTGGGTGTTGCACAGAATGCCCATGTACTGTCCTTTGGATGCATAAAAGGCGAACATGACTCTATGACTATGAGGTTGGTATTCGATTCCGTTTTTCAGCAGATTGATCAGGTTGTCAAGGTTTGATGCTTCTGAAATGGTAACGACTTCAATGGCATCAAGGTCCATGTTGTACCGGGATAATATATAATCCTTGGAAGGGTCCTTCTCATTCGGAGTTGCGGACCAAGTCCAAATGCCATAAAAACCGTCATTGGAAGGGCCGTCCTTATAGAAAATCTTGTCTCTATTTGTGAAGTACGGCGGAACATCTTCACTTTTGCGGAAAATGTGATAGTGCCCATTATGACTCAAATCAGCATAACGAATAAGCCATTTCTGCCCATTGTAATCTGAGATAACACTACATAAAGAAACGATTTCATCGCTACCAACTGAGGGCAGAACAGAAGTATCTGTATCGTCAAACTGTGCGAGATAATCGGCATCGTCACTTTTAGCAGCGGTAGGAGCAGTCTGCAACTCAGTAATTCTCTCTTGCGCCTCAGCTAACAAGGATTCCAATGTGTCTTTATCCTGTTCAAGCTCTTGTATTTTCCGTTCGTATTCTGCCTTTATAGTATTAACTCTCTGCTGAGTAGCAGCAATTTGATCGAGTAGATGGCGTTTTTCTTCTTCCATAATCTTAATACGGTCAGCCACTTCCGCATTCCTTGCACGCTCAGATTTGATGCTCTCCATTCTTTCTTGAAGTTTAGAGTGGGCATCCGTATCCAAAGTTTTTCCTGCAAGTTTGAGGTATAAATCAACATTATTGGCAAAGACGGAGTCAAGCATAGTCGTTGCCAATGCAATGTCATGCGTTGAACCTTCCCTTTCAAGCCCCTCTATGTTTTCCTGAATTTCCTTAAGCCAGATCTTTACCTTTGTATTGGCCCACATTGCAATAAAGGGCTTGTCAACATTGACTATAGCAATCGAAAGCGCTTGCTGCTCTGTCAATGATTTGGCTCTGAATCCTTTTCGTATTTTCGAGAATTCCTGTTCGTTTCTTTTGAAGAGTTCTTTGAAATCTCTACCAGTGATAATTCCGCAGAGGATTGATTTCTCTTCCTGAGTAAGAAGATCAATGTAATTCATAATACATCTCCTTATCTATTCGTATTCATGTTGCGATAGGTTTCTTGCAATCTCCGGTATGATTGCTCATTAATGGTGCCATTTTTAATACATTTTCGTATCCACTGGCATACCTGCGGATAGCAATTCATGCCCGCCAACATATTTCGCAAAGAGTGCGGAGCTGGGATTGTTGCCCCTGATACATTAGTAATTCGCTTCAGAATTTCAATTTCGTCATTAACAACGATGGGCTGTTGTTTCTTGAAATCGATTTGCCAGTTGACATCAAGACCAATGACAACCTGAACGCTTAAACCGTAGGATAGTCCGTCCAGCTCTATATATTTGTCAGCGGATATTTTTCGCTTATCAACAACACGGTTATTGTTGGAGATAATAAGCTCGCCATCAAATGTTGATTTGAAGCGCAATGTTTTGTCGTGCGGTAGAATGTCGGTCTCGCCAGGATCAACCTCAGCACCTGCAATATCGGTTACTGAAACTTCTGGATGCAGGCCCACATGGTCAAGAGGCTCTTTCCAAAGGTATGTATATTGTAAGGCTTGAGTACGGCCAGCAGATATCAATTGCTGCCTACCGGAGCAAAACACCTCATATAGTTTTGGCTGAGATGAATTGTAATTTAGCTGACGAACTGTCACAGAAGGAAATGTTTTAACTGCCGCGACATTGCCCTCGACAATCATATACATACTGCTTTGATTGTGCTTTACTATGTAATTACCTTCGACAAATAACGGCCATACTGGTTGTAATGAAACAGGGTGATCTGTCAGCCGACAATGAAAGTCGAGATAGAATCGGGCTGCATCTTCATTAAATGCAGATGCAGAAACCACATAGAGAGTCCAAGTTTCACACCCGATTCGTTTTTGCATGATTTCTTGAATTCGCACGCTGCTGAATGACTCCCTATAGATGTAGCCACGTTTTAGCAGGTAGTATTCTTTATCAATCTCAACATCGGCATCATATGAGAGTTTTTTGCCGGAAACTTTTTCAAACAACGTGCCGTCCGGATCAATACCTTTAATTTCTGCTGGCCAGAATTCACGTAATTTTTCGTTTCCATTTTGAAAACCGAGCGTGTATTTTTCAAATGGTCTTTCACCGATCGGAAGATATGTGATGCTGTCGCAATTCAGGCGTTCTTTGGTGAACACATAGCGTACATCAGATACTCCCTTTGGTCTAATTTCTATACAGAAGTCCTTACTGAGCAAACTTATTGGCGCACGAATCAAACCGACTTCAAAGCTGAAAGAAGATGAGAATACTGTAATACGGATAGGCAAATCGTGCTCCTGAGAACCGTAAGAGATTGAGTAACCAGCTCCGAATGTTCGTTCAGGACAATCTTTACTTTTTTCGGCAGAATTGTGATAGAAATATCGTGTATAAATCTTTCCATTAGAAAGGCCGACATACTGGCCACAGAGTTCACACATAAACAGACCGCTATGAGCAGATACAGTCCCACCTGGATGCAGTCTGGAGGCTTGTTCTGCTGTAATTCGCTTCCAGCCGTTATCTGACCACATACAGACATGTGTTAGTGAAGCCATATGCATTCCTCCTTGTGTCGTTTTCTGGGTTCCTCAAGTTTTTCATTCTGGCCTTACAATTTGGAGAGATTTTACATTATCTTTCGCTGTTTATTTCTTGCTTTCGTCAGGCAAAATCTCCATAATATCATCCAGTGTGCAATCCATCGCCGCACATATCTTAGCAAGCACCTCGGTGGTGACATGGCCGCCTTTTCCCATTTTGGTGACGGAAGCCGTACTGATACCGGCTTTCGTGCAGAGGTCTTTTTTCTTCATGTCTTTGTCGATCAGCATTTTCCAGAGCTTTTTATAACTGACTGCCATAAGGAATCTCCTCCTGATAAACAAAATGTGCCCTGCCGTTTGGCAGAGCACTAATTCATTGTGCTTGCAGCCAAGCGCAACAGCGCTTAGCAGCGTTGTAAATAATTATGACACAAGTTTCGACAAATTACAATACGAAATGATTTATCCGCATGATTTTTCAAAAATATTTTGGAAATAATCGCATCCGTTGCCATTTCGGTAGCCCAGCTGTCTGTGCCGCTCTTGTTATCATCTCATTTCTCTGATTATAACTGAGGTTTATCAAAAATATAGGGCTTGGGAGTATCCCAAATGATAAAATGCACGCTTGGACGGAGGGGGCAGCGCATGCATTTTTTCGGTGTGTACGGACACCGGATGTGCTTGCTATTCTTCAACACTCTCTGATCCGTGTTATTCAAATTGTCCTGTTTATCGGCCGCATTCTATGATATACTGATAGCAAATCACCCGGAGGGAGGAGCCTATGCATGGCAGTCAAACGCGTTTTTGCCGGTTACTATAAACGATACGACGGCAAGCGGATCTACGTTGTCCGCGTGGTAAAAGATATCGATACCGGCGAGGCTGTTGTGATCTGCAAGGATGCCAGTTTCATCCGGGAAGGCAATGAGGAATACTACACCATTCGCCTGGAGTCCTTCTGTGAGCAGGTGAATGTGGATGGTATTCTTAGAGATAAATACATCCGTCAGACCCGACGTGAGGTCGAACCGGAAATGATCGGAGAAGTAACAGAGGACGGCTTTCCGGAACCCAAGCGCAAGCCCTTTGTGTATATCCCTTGCGAACAGGACGAACGCCACATCCGGCGCAGTAAAACGTACTATGAATACGCCAAGGACATCTGTGAAAACTACCGGATGGATCTGCGGCGGTACAAGCTGATCCGGGAGCGCAAGCAGTACATCGGTGTATCAGGCCGTGAAGCTTATCAAGCCATGTGCGAGGACCTTGCCTTTGCTCAGCAATCCCTCAAAACCGTGCTCAATGATTACGCCGATCTGTTTCGGAAACGCTTTTCCGAGGGGCTGTCCATCCGCAAAACGGCTGAGGCCATGCACATGAATCGCGGCGCAATCGAGCGTCGGCAGATTGCACTCTATCGGGCGTTTGCTCAGCTTTTGCTGCAGCGGGACGAGGCAGACGGCGTCTGCCGGTTGATGCAGAAAACTGAATACGATCAAAGGGACATGGAGGATTTGCTCGAATAATTGATGCAAAAAAGAAGCGTTTGTCGTAGTGGCAAGCGCTTCTTTTTTGTCCTTGTTATGACAGAACCGTGACGCGCCGCATCATTTTGTCCGTTGAATAGTGAGAGGACCTTTTGGAGCGAGAGTGCAGGAGGAGGCCTCCATCCTCAAAACTTTTTTCGGACAAAACCGGAAAATGTGTCCGTTGGTTATATAGAGGACCTTCTGTACGTCCGGAATTTTTTCAAGCCACCTGACAAACGGTCAAAAATTGTCCGTGGGATGGTGAAAGGGAAACCAATCCATCCAAACCCGCCCTTCAAACAGAGATTTTCAAAATCGAAAGGAGAACCACTATGATCACTTACTACAACCACACCCACATGACCGCTGTACCCACCCGCCTCCTGCTGGATACGAACCTCTCCGCAGAAGCCAAGCTCACCGGCGCGCTCTTGTATACCTTCGAGGACGGCGGTCTGAGTGCTCAGGAACTTGCAAATGCTCTGACCCTTCCGCCCGAAAAAGTTGCTCCGGTTTTTGCTGAACTCACCGGCAACGGCTATCTGGAAATTCTGGAAGAAAACGGTGCCTTCGGGCTGCACCTGAAGGGGTGATTCTCATGCCGGATCGCACACGACCCATCCGCAAGGAAATCTGCCTGAATGAACAGGAGCTGAGCCTGATCCAGCACAAAATGCGCCAACTGGGCACCCACAACTTCGGCGCATACGCCCGCAAGATGCTGATCGACGGGTACATCATCAAGGTCGATTACACCGAGC
>ERZ857827.212-NODE-212-length-90521-cov-7.190458_pt1 | contig 90521 bp, 112 predicted proteins | sample MGYA00519761_ERZ857827 | MGnify/ENA primary metagenome ERZ857827 (study PRJEB31778, sample SAMEA3449370) | human gut metagenome | biome: human gut; feature: human-associated habitat; material: faeces | place: United Kingdom | collected 2010/2012 ... | reverse complement strand
TTATATCAAACTATTAAAATTTTTAATTTTACTATTGACTTTTAATAGTTAGACTTCTTAGTACTAATATTATCCATATATCATTCTCCTATCCTAAATAAATAATAACATATATTTTCTATTTTATCAAGCAAAAAGAACTATCATTTTTGATAGTTCATTATTAAGTTACTAGTTTTATACAAATATTCAATCATTTTATTTATTTTTATACACATTTCATATTCACTACTATCAACTTCAATTTTAGAAGGAATAGCCATATATATAAATAAAAGTAATCTTTCCTCATCTTTTAGAGGATAACCACTTTCATAATAATGAAACAAATCAGAAAAATCAAATTCCAAATAATGATTTTTATAAAAAGATAACAAATCATATATAGGATTATCAATTCTACTATTATTCCAACTAATTAAATATGGTTTATCATTCTTAACGTAGTGTTCTAAATTAATATTATTATGAATATATGAAACCCTTTCATTCTTATTATCTTCAATCATTTTATACCATTTTTCAATATTATCTTTAGCATAATAAATACTACTAAAGATAATATTAGTATTTCTAGCAATTAAATAAGAAGAAGGAGACATATATACTTCTTTTTCTATCGAAGATATAAGACTATTATAATAATCATTTAAATAATCTACTTCATTTACTATTTCTTCATATATTTCTTTATTTTTATCAATATCCACTTCCCTATAAAAAGTAGTCTTACTATGAAGCAAACTAAGTAAATGTGTCAAATCCATTGCCTTTTGTTCTCTAGGCTCATATATATCATCAATATAAGGATAAATTTCATACTTATCAGAATCATCAATTAAATATGGAAAATAATCAAATGCTCTAGAAGACAAATATTTATAAGTCTTATTAATTTCTTTATTTTTTTTATCTTTAACCACAATTTTATTATCAATAATTCTAGCACCAGACTTAATAGTAAGTTTATTAATAGGTAAATTATACTTACTTATTTCACTTCTAATATCATTATTCACTAGACTTAGGTATAATAACCTTATCTCCAGGTTTAATATTAGTTATATCATTATAATTTTCAAATTCTTCTTTACTTATACTATATTTAACAAGTATCTTATCAATAGTATCCTCTTCCTTAACAATATAAACATAATATGTAGTATAAGTTTCACTATCATCTAAATTAGAAAATAAGTCACTAGCAGTAATATTATCATTGTCTCTAGTTTCCTCTTTAATTTCTTCAGTACCTATTTTTCCCATAATTTCCTCTTTCTTTTCTTCTAACACTTGTATATCTTCTTTCACATCATCATTTTTTAATTCTTCTACTCTAACTTCTTCTATTTCCTCAGCTTCTGCTTTTTCATCTAGAGTATCTTCTTCCTTTGTTACATCTTCTGGTAAATATTCAGCTTCAATAAATAAATCAATATTAACACTCAAAGTATCACTATTAATAACATCATAATAAAAATCATCAATATCCGCCTTAACAGTACTAATATCATATCTAGGATCCAAAGTAATATCAAAAGGTAAATCAAAAGAAAATTCATCTCTATTGATAGAACCTTCATTCATCTTATAATTCCCAGTAATATGAAATACACCAGTAATAATACCTTCTTCTTCAACATTAATTTCTCTTTCTAAAGATATAGAAGTAATCTCGCTAACTTTAGTTTTAAATGGTAATTCTTTCTTAAATGGTACAATTTGTTTCATAATCACTCTCCCTTTCAATAAAAGATATGAAACAAAAGCAAAAATATAACAATTAAGTTATATTTTTAAGTATTTTAATATTTCTTTTTAATTTTAATTTATATAAATAATGTCCACTACCAATATTATTTAATATCATAGTAATTGTCTTAAGTTCTTTATCACATTTCTTTCTAAATAATTCACTATTCTTATCTAATAATATTGGACCTAAATATAATTCTTTATAAGAATATCTTTTCCTACCCTTCTTAAACACGATAACAGTATAAATGATATTCTTATCAAGAACTAATTCTTCATCATCAATATAATAACCCATACTAACCATATTTTTTCTTAAGAAAAATAAATCAGTATTACTTTGAATAATAATCTTATTAATATCTTTAAGTTTATCTTGAGAATATTTTAGAAATCCTATAATAGTATTAGCCCCCATACCCGCTACTACTAATGTATCAATTTTATCTTTCTTATTAATAACAGATATACCACTGCCAAGTCTAATATCTATTCTATCTTCTAATTTATATTTATGTACATTCTTTCTAGCAGACTCTAAAGCATTATTATTAACATCACTAGCAATAATTTTTAAATTCTTAAATTTTTCAGCCAAATATATAGATAAAAGTCCGTGATCACATCCAATATCAATCACGGATTTATCATTATCATCTATAAAATTAGCAACTACTTCTAATCTTTTAGATAACTTACTCATTTAAGAAATCCTTTAACTTTCTACTTCTAGATGGATGTCTTAATTTTCTTAAAGCCTTAGCTTCAATCTGTCTAATTCTCTCTCTTGTTACCCCAAACATTTGACCTACTTCTTCTAATGTTTTAGATGAACCATCATCAAGACCAAACCTAAGTCTAAGTACTTGTTCTTCTCTTTCAGTCAAAGTAAGTAAAACATCACTAATTTCTTCTTTTAACATTTCATGAATAGTAAAATCTTCTGGAGACATATTACTTTCATCAGGAACGAAATCACCTAAATGTGAATCTTCCTCTTCTCCAATAGGAGTCTCTAAAGAAACAGGATCTTGAGCAATCTTAATAACTTCCCTAACCTTTTCAGGACTCATGCCCATCTTTTCTGCAAGTTCCTCATCAGTAGGCTCTCTATTAAGTTCAAGCGTAAGCTGTCTTTGAAATCTTGATAATTTATTAATAGTTTCTACCATATGTACTGGTACTCTAATAGTTCTAGCTTGATCCGCTATTGCTCTAGTAATGGCTTGTCTAATCCACCAAGTAGCATAAGTAGAAAATTTATATCCTTTATTTGCATCAAACTTTTCAACAGCCTTCATAAGACCAATATTACCTTCTTGAATTAAATCAAGGAAAAGCATACCTCTACCAACATATCTCTTAGCAATAGATACAACAAGTCTTAAGTTAGATTCAGCAAGTCTATTTTTAGCTTCTTCATCTCCATTAGCAATTCTCTCAGATAATTCAGTTTCTTCATCAAGCGATAACAAACTAATTTTACCTATCTCTTTTAAATACATTCTAACAGGATCATTAATAGTAAGTTCTTTAGCAATATTATTATCTTTTAAAATATCCTCTAAATCTCCATCATCATCTTCATCACTACCATCATCTAAGTCAGATTCAGATACAACACTAATATCATTTTCCATAAGAGCATTATAAAGTTCATCAAGTAAATCACTACCAATTTCAAGACCTTTTAACTCTTCCGCCAACTCTTCATATGTAATAAATCCAAGTTCTTTACCTTTCTTAATCAAGTTTTCTTTTCTTTGTTCAAAATCTTTAATTTCTGATACCATTTCTACTACCTCCCCTTATCTTCATTATCTCCATAGATATTTCTGCTTGTTTTAATGGATCTTTCTCTTCTTTTAATTTTTTGTTTAAATTATTAACTCTTACTTCTTTATGATACTCATTTATAACAAAAATATAATCTTCAATTTCTTCTATTTGAAAGTCCTCTTTTATTCCCATAGCAATAATATCACGGAGGGTTCTAAGTATTTCCTCTCGATCAGATATATAACTAATAAAATCAGCAACATTTATTATACCATATTTATGAAAATAGTAAATAATTTCATTAGATAATTCACGAATATTTTTATCAGGAAAATATCCAACTCTATTTTCAACCATATTAAGTACCTTTTCATTCTTTAACATGTAATAAATAAGATAATTCTCTGCCATACCATATTTATTATAAGTCTTCTTAGGTTTAATATCCCTAACAACCTCTTTTTTATTTTTAATCAACTTATTATATTTATCTTTTATAGTCTCATAATCTATATTAAAATTATCCGATAACTTCTTTAAATTAAGTTCTACTATAATATTATCTTTTTCATTAATAAGTTCCTTTAAAGCACTATTAACATAAGAAGAAATATCCTTAATATTACCAAAATCTTTATTCTTTTTAAGTATTTCCATCTTATAATCAATAAGATTACTAGCATTATTAATTTGTGCTAAAAAAGAATCTTTACCATTTTTAAGTATATATTCATCAGGATCCAAATTATCAGGAAGTCTAACTATTTTAATATTAACTCCAGTATCTTCAAGTAACTCAATAGCACTAATAGTAGCCTTTTCACCAGCAGCATCACCATCAAAACATAAAACAACATTATTAGCCATATTTCTAATAATACTTTTATGTTCCCTCGTAAGAGCAGTTCCCATAGTAGCAATACAATTATCAATACCAACTGTACTAGCCCTAATAACATCCATTTGACCTTCCATAATAATAACAGAATCATTTTTCTTCAAATATTCTTTAGCAATATGATAATTATATAAAATTTTTCCCTTTTTAAATTTATCCGTCTCTTTTGTGTTAACATATTTAGCAGTATCCTTAGTATTATATATTCTACCGGAAAAAGCAACAGGATTACCACTTAAATCATAGATAGGAAACATAATTCTATTAATAAAAATATCATGTCCATTCTCATTAGTAAGACCAACATCTACTAGTTTATCAATAGAATATTTTTTATTAATCAAGTATTCAGTAAGTGATACCTTCTGTATAGAAAGACCAATACCGAATTTTTTAATAGTATCTTTATCAATATGTCTCTTATCTAAATATTCAATAGCATTCTTACCTAAATTAGTAAATAAACTATTTTGATAAAACTTATTAGCAGTACTATAAATATCAAAGTATTCATCTTTCTTATTACTAACACTAATATTAGTACCAATATTAATACCAACCTTTTCCCCAAGCAATCTAACAGCCTCAGTAAAAGATATCTTCTCAAAATCCGCTACAAAAGTAAATACATTACCACTAGCACCGCAAGAAAAACAAGTATAAATCTGTTTTTCTGGACTAACACTCATACTAGGAGAATGATCATCATGAAAAGGACAAACACCAAAATAATTTTTCCCCTTCTTTGTAAGATTAACATACTTAGAAATAACATCAACAATATCAGTTTTATTTCTTATCTCATTCATAACTTCATTACTGATATAAGCCATAAGTATCACTTCCTTACAAAAAGCCAATATAATTATATAACAAAAGCATTTTTTTGTAAAGAAAAAAGATAAGAAACTTCCATATTTCCTCCCATTTTAGTATATAACCCTAACTAATATATAATATATATGGTTGATATCTTAGTTAAAGACTCTATTAGAGGCTTTAACTAACACTCTAAGATTACAAGCTTAGAGTGCCATAAAAGAATAGTTATCTAGCAAATCCATATACCTTTCCCTTTTCTAAAGGAATATTCTTATAATAAAACAAATCACTAACCGTAACAAAAGTATAACCCTTACTCTTTAAAGATGGAATAATAATTTCTAATGCATTAGCAGTAGCACTATAAATATCATGCATTAAAACAATATCTCCATCTTTTACTTTATTAATAACCCTACTACTAATTCTCCTAGAATTATGATATTTCCAGTCCAAAGTATCAATATCCCATATAATAATAGGAGTATCCACTATTCTCTTAATCATCTTATTACAAGATCCATAACTAGGTCTAAATAAAGTAGGATATTTCCCTGTAACTTCAAAAATAAGATTACTAGTATCATTAATCTCACTCTTAACCTTATCTTCTTTATATTTAGTAAGAAGTAAATGATTAAAAGTATGATTTCCAATCTCCATCTTACTACTAACCATTCTCTTTAAAATATTCTCATTTCCCTTAATTCTATTACCAAGTACAAAAAAAGTAGCAGGAACATTATTTTCCTCTAATATATCAAGAACCTTATTAGTATTATAATTAGGTCCATCATCAAAAGTAAGAGCAATATATTTATTACCAATAACATCATTATCATAAATAATATAATCATTCATATAAGTACTAGCTATCCCCTTCTCCACTTTATCATTATCCATATCAATAATAAAACTATCAATATCATTAGATATCTTTCCTGATCCTACTATATATTTATAAAAATTCAAATAATATTTATTCTCTTTCAAATAACCATCATAATCAATAAAAATATCATCACTATAATTATTAGAAGTCCTATTCAAATAATTCTCAATAAATAAATCAATATTATCATTATCAAAAAAAGGATAATTAATAGTCCTATTACTATCAATAAGTACCTTGTTAACAATCTCACTATTATAATCAATAACCAGTATCATAAAAAAAATAATAATAAAAGGAAGCATAAAATATCTATATTTCATAAATTCACCTATCTAAATATATGAAAAAAAGACTAAATATATTAGTCTCTAATATCAATTCCATCAAATCTAACATCAATAAACCTCTTACTAGATAAATAATCACACATATGTACAAATCTCTGATACTTATCTTTAGGTATAGGTAAAACCTCATTACCATTATAATCCTTATTCCAAATACCCATATGTGAAGAAATAACCCTAATAAGTAAATTAAATTCTTCATCAGTAAGAGATAATTTACTCCTACTTTCTTTTATAAGTTCACATACCACTAACGGATGATCAAATCTCGTATACTTTTCTTTTACTCTACCACTTTTACACCCATCATGTAAAACAATAGCCATAATAATAATATCCTTTTCATTATCACTAAAATTATTAAGTCCCGGATTATCTAAAAGCTCTTTAGCAAATCTAACTGCCACTTTAGTATGTTTAACAAGTCCATGCTCACTCTTAGCAAAATCTGGATGGTATTTACCAGTACTAGAAGCAGGAATATCAAAAAAATAATCAGGTAATTCATTAACCAATAACTTAAGATCTTCTCTTTTCTTATTATCTTTTATATAACTATATTCCTTATTAAAATACTCAATTTTATTCATAACATCTACTTCCTTACATTAATATCTACAGTAGTATATGGTATTTCAATCTTTTCTTTATCAAAAGTATCTTTAACTAATCTAAGAAATGCTCTCTTAGCAGAATACCTATTAGGAGCCTTACAAATAACATTAACCAAATATACAATTGAAGAATCCGCAAAAGCATCAACACCTTTTAATTCATATGCAATAACACCATCTATCTTTAATACATCTTCCCTAATATCCGAAAGAACTTTCTCTAGTTTTTCCAAATTAGTATCATATGCTACATTAAGTTTAATATATAATACAGCATCAGACAAACTATAATTAATAACCTCATTAAATGAAGAATTACCAATTGATTTAATCTCACCAGTAAAAGATTTAATCTTAGTAGTTCTAAGTCCTAATTGAATAACAGTACCACTAAAACCATTAATTTCAACAATATCACCGACAGCAAACTTATTATCAAAAATAATAGAAATTCCCGCTAATAAATCTTTTAAAATATCTTGAAAAGCAAGACCAATAACCGCAGCAAATACTCCAATTGAAGCAATAATACTAGTAGTATCAACCCCATATAATTTTAATATTTGCAATATAATTAATATAACAATTATATATTTAAAAATATTCTTAGATAAATCAATTATCGTATCTTTCCTCTTATCCCTACCTCTAGTACTCTTATGTTTAGCAGTAAGTTTATTAATAACACTATTAACAACTAAATAAAGAAATAAACCTACTATAACATAAACAAAAGGTAAATAAAACTTTTCACTAGTAATAACTTTAATAAAACCTTCCATAATCTTCCTTCCTTCCATTTATATAAATAATTATATCATTATTTAAACATTCTAACAATAACTTCATTAGAAATATACATATATTTCTTATTAATTTTAAGATAATTATTTTCTTTTATCAAATAACCATCTCTAACTAAGTCATCTATATCATAAACATCTTCTAATAAAACATTAAATTTTTCTTTAAACTCATCTAAATTTATACCATCAAACTTTCTAAGTCCAAGCATCACTTCATTTTCCATCTGAATATCTTTATCTTCTTCTTGAGTATAATCTAAATAACTACCACTTAAATACTTACTTAAATTCTTCGTATTACTAATTCTCTTATTACCAATATAACTAACACTAGATAAACCAAAACCATAATATTCATAATTATTCCAATAACCCAAATTATGTTTAGATTGATATCCACTTCTAGCATAATTACTAATTTCATAATGAATATACCCATTCTTCTCTAAAGTATCCTGAATATAATTATACATCTCATAATCCAGATCCTCATCAATATTCTTAGTACCATTAATCTTTAATACTGTATTATCCTCAATAATCAAACTATAAGTAGAAATATGTGGAATATCAAGTTCTAAAAAACAATCAATATCACCTTTCAAAATATTAATATCATCATAAGCAGCATATATTAAATCAATATTAATATTATCAAAATATTTCTTTAATAACCCAATCTTTTCAAATACCATTTTCTTATCATGATTTCTTCCAAGAAACTTAATTACACTATCATTAAAAGATTCTACCCCTACACTAACTCTATTAATACCATATTTTTTCATAATAATAAGTTTTTCTTCACTAATAGAATCAATATTACATTCCATAGTAAATTCACAGTAAATATCTTTATCAAAAACACCAATAATATCAAATAAATACCTAAGTTCATCAACATCTAAACTAGATGGTGTACCTCCTCCTATAAAAATAGTATTTACTTTCTCACCTTTATATCTACTACTAATCTCTTTCTTAAGATTTTCTAAATAATCATAAATATATTTCTTATTATAATATACCTTACAAAAATCACAATAACTACAAATACTATTACAAAAAGGAATATGAATATATATCGACATAAACATCACCATAAATAGAATATCATACTAAAGAGTATTTTACAACGTATAAATCAAAAATAAATAACCATATTAATAATGGTGATAACATGAATAATATAGATATAAGAGCTTATATAATTTCCAACTTCAAAGAAGATAATATAGAAGAAATAAGAAATTCAATCGAGGAATCAATAGCATCACATGATGAAGATCCTCTAATAGGATTAGGAGTATTGTTTGAATTATTTTGGAATAATAGCACTGATGAAGAAAAAGAAAAAGCCCTATCAAATATAAAAAAAGGTATGTAATCAAAAATTACATATCTTTTTTTGCAATAAAGAGTTCTAAAAGAAACTTACCATCACCATTACCACTCTTAATATTTTTATCAATATCCGCTAATTTAGATAAATACTTAATCAAATCATCTTCACTATAGTAGTAGCAATCATTAAGTAAATACTTAACTCTATATGGACTTTTAAACTCTAATATTTTAGCAATTTCTTCATTAGACTTACCACTATTATATAATCTCTTAACTTGAAATAATAATCTAATCTGACTAGCAATAATAGCTATTATCTGACTAACATCAATACCATTATTAATAAAATTATAATATAACTTCATAGCCTTATTACAATCATTTTTAAGAATAGAGCTAACAAGTTCAAATACAGTATCATCTATATCTTCATCAACAAGTAAAATAATATCATCTTTATCAATAACTTTCTCTTCTAATTTATATAGCATAAGTTTATCAAGTTCATTCTTAATATTATCAATATCTTTATTACATCTACCCAAAAAGAACTTAATATCCATATTACTCATAGTAAATCCATTATCTTTAATATAATTCCTAACAAAAGTATCCAAATACTCTTCAGTAACACTAAGTTTATTAATAGTACCATTATCATTAATTAATTTATATAACTTCTTCTTACTATCAACACTACCACTATTTAAAATAAATATCAAATAACTATTAGTATTATAATTATTAAAATATTCCTCTAACAAAGAAATATCAAATTCACTCTTCTGTAAAAAATAACTACCACTATCAATAACAATAAATTTATAAGGATCAAACATCCCAATAGTAGAAGCCTCTACAATAATATCCGAAACATTTTCAATATCATAATATATAATATCACTAGTAATATTTAAATTCTTCTTAAGTTTATTAACCTCATTACTTAAAAGAGATTTATCTCCACTATATAATAAATAAAAATTACTCTTTTTCATTAATTATCAACAACCTTACAAGTATAATTATCATCCTGATAATGTTTTATAAGTCCGTCTTTATCTGTAGGTAAAAAGAAATCTTCCTTAGTATTAATTGAAGAAAATAATTTATAAGTATAAGTACTATCATCAAACTTATAAGTATCACCATCACTAAAATATTGATAGAAGTAACTTTTATCTCTAAATTCTTTATAATAATTAACATCATTAAAAATATAATCAGACTTTACTTTAATATCAATAATAGTTCCATGACCATTAAATTCAAGTTCAACATTTTCAATAACTGAAGCCGGTAGTTTTTCATGATCATAAGACTTACTACAAGTATAGTAAACATTTTTACCATTAATAACTTCTGGATTAAAAAAGAAAAACATAGCTACTACTAAAATAAAAACAAGTAAAAATACTATAGTAAAATTAACTTTTTTCTTTGGAACAACTTCTTCTTTAACAACTTTAGGTTTTGGAATCGTAATATCATTAAGCTTACTAATATCAACATCAACATCACATATTACCTCATCAATAACTTGCACAGAATTAACTTTATCTAAAGAAATAATTTCATATTCTTCCTGATAATTATTATCAATTAATTTCTTAACAAAATTCTTAATATCATCATCATTTTCACCTTTCGATACCATAACAATAATCTCATTATTTTTAATAAAAGCCGAGCCACAATATAATTTCTTATTATCATAACTATAAATTATATATTTATTACCATTCTTAATACTTTTAAATACTGCAAAAACATTTAAAAAAATAGTCTCTTGTCCAAAATTAAACTTATAGTCATTTAATTTAATAACTTTACCATTCATAACATTATCACCTAAATAAATTATATACTAAATTATCATTTTAGTAAAGAAAAAACTGCTAATGCAGTTATTGATACTTTATTTGCTCAGCATCTATGTCAAAACCTCCAACAAAAGTATTACCCATTTCATAATTTTGATCAGTATTATCATCTTGAAGCCATATCAAAACAGTATAATTGTTAGTAGTATTATTTTTTAAGTACTCTTTAGATATCAAACAAACCCTACCACTAGAAGGTATTCTACCAGTAGCAATTTTTCTATTATCCGAATTATAAAGTGAAAAACCTAAAGCATCGTTTTTAAACTTATTATCTGTAACATTAATATAAATATCTAAAGTTTGATCTAATGAACCATTACTACTAACAGCAAATCTTTTTTTATAAACAGAGTATTTTGTATTTAAAGTAGGTTCATTAATTGGAATTAAAGCATAAGTATCTATTTTTTCACCATCTATATAATTAATAGAAATACTACCTGTTTGTACTTTAGTACTATCCTCATCTTCACTTGCTATTAATGAAAAGTAAGTAAAAGTTATTCCAACAATCATTGTAATAATTGTAAGAACAAATAGTATCAAATAAAATATATCATTTTTACTCTTTACCATACACTCACCTATCCTACTATAATAATAACAAAATTATAAAAAAAAAGCAATATCAAAATTGCTTTTTATTATTTTATGATAAAGTATCTGCTCGACCTGTAATATTACCATTTTCAGCACCAGCAAGATCTATATGAACAGTACCTTTAAATGTAGCGCCTTGTTCAGCATTATTAGCTTCACCTTTTTCATCTAACCAGAAAAATAAACGATATTTCTTAGTAGTACCATTACCAGCAATATTAGTAGTTTTTGCAATATCAGTATCTAATAGTCCAAATCCAGATTCATTATAATTAACTGTACCAGTATATAATGTAGTACCATTACTCTTATCATCAGCATTAGTTCTATCAAACATAATGAATTTTAAATTAGTAAATCCAATTTCTGCATCCTTATTATTTTCAGGATTCTGCTCATCTACAACAGCTTCTTGAAGTGCAGTTGGAATAACATAAGCTTTAATATCTACAGGATTTTCACCATTGTTTTGTAATTCAAAATCATATACACCACATACTGTATAATTCTTATCATCTTTACAAAGTAGATAATCATGTTGTTGTCCATCTTCACCAGTATATTTTTCTCCATTTAAAGCTCTTTTTTGAGTTTCTAGAGCAATTTCTTGTGTAGATGGAATTAAGTTATTTATTGCAATTTGATCACCTTCTAGATATTTAATTTTAACAGATGCAGCATTAACAGTTAAAGCATCTTTTCTACTATTGGCATTTATTGAAAAGTAAGCAAATGATGCTCCTATTATAGCCACAATCAAAGTAAGTACTCCTATTACTCCAAAAAATATTCCTCTCTTATCTTCTTTTTCCATGAATAATTCCTCCTCTCTTCTACCATAATAATCATATCAAAAAATAAAAATAAAATCAATATCTTTTCAACAAAAAAAAGAAATAGTAACAACTATCTATTACTATTTCATAAAATCAATAAGTTCTTCCTTAGACATATATCCAATATTTCTTTTAACTTCTTCTCCATTTCTAAACAAAATAATAGTTGGAATAGTCATAACACCATATCTTCTAGCAATATCACTATCCTTATCAACATCAATTTTAACAAAATTGATATCACTTTCCTTAGAAACCTCTTCAAATACTGGACCAAACATTTTACAAGGACCACACCATGTAGCATAAAAATCCACGACAGCAATATCCTTAATCAAATCATCAAAACCATTTTCATAATGAATTAATCCCATAACAAACCTCCTATTCTACTATTGACTTATCATTAATATGTATTTTATTCTTATCAACTAACTTTTTAGCAGATTCCTTAGTAACAACTTTTTTATCAATTAATACCTTCAATATTTCTTCATTTAACTGCTCATTAGTCTTATTTTTTCTATTATCTATAATATTATAAACATCACCATAAATATCAATAATCTCTTCTGATACATCAGATAAGACTGGAGTATTATTAAGAATAAAATTATTCATTTTAGAATTCTTTAAAAACGAAGAATCAAATATTGGTAACGAAACAATTACAAGTATTAAAAATAAATATACATACATTTCAATAACTCCCACTACAATACCAAGTAATTTAGATGGAATACTAAGTATAACAGTAGCCTTAAGTATTTTTTCAACTAAACCAGTAAGCATAAGCACAACTTTCAATACAAATAATAAAGCAATAAATATAACTAAAAAAGCAATGACCTCATAAAGTAAAATATTTAAAGCATCGATACCATTAATAAGCCCAAAAAAATTAAAGAAAGGTAAATTTTCGTACATAATTACTGATATATAATTTTTAAGATAAAAAGCCAAAATAATAACCACAAACATGCCAATAAAATCAGTAAGTTTCTTTATAACACCAGCTTTAAATCCAGCTACACCGCCCAATATTAAAAGAGCAATAATTATAACATCTACTACATTCATAGTTTATCCTCCTTCATAAATAATATGCCATCATTAAGCATTATTATTATTATTTTGATTATTCTCTTCATTAACAACTGTAAAAATCATACTATCATTATAATCAAAAGAATTTTCTTTATAATGAATATCAAATTGTTTCCAATTAGTATCTACTTCGTATGCAACATACCCTCTAGCCTTTTTACCAGGAGTCAAATCAACACTCAAATATTGAACATTATCAACATTATTAATTAAAATCTTACTTGCAACCAAAGTATCATCTACATAGCCAGTAAAATTATGAATAGAAACAAAATTATTTTCATCATCAATATTCTCAACATTAAAGAAAAATACTAAATATTCTTTCCCTTCAGCAGGAATATCAGTAAAAGCCTCTCCCTCAATACGAGGATAAATAAGAGCATCAGTTAAAGTGATTTTAACATCATCGCCACTTAAAGTATCACCTATAGTTCCCTTCATAGTAGCACTCTCTTCGATATATTCCTTAATATCAATATCATTATCTTTTACATATTTAAAAGTAACAATAGTAAGAACAGCAACTATAATAATAGGAATAATAATAACACAACCAATAACAATTAAAACAATTGCCCATATTGGTAGTCCTTTCTTTTTCTTGTCATTTCCATTTGAAGTATTTTTATTTGTACTTATATTTTCATTAACCATTTTCCCACACTTAACACACATTGCAGCATTTTCTGGAAGTTCATTTCCACAATTAGTACAAAACTTTGCCACATCAATCACTCTCCTCTATTTAATTATATATCAAACCCAAAGAAAAAGAAAGTATTTTCTTAAATATTTTCTTCTCTTATTTGTTCAATAATATTATGTTTTTTAATCTTACTAGTACTATACATCATTGTAAGAAGTACAATTACAAATACTGATACAATAGATATAATAATATATTTCCAAGGAATAATAATCGTACTTATACTCACCATATCAGCAAGAGCATAATGAATAAGTACTGTAATACCTATACTAACAGGTATAGCAAATATTAAAGATTTCATACCAAAGAATAAACTTTCAAAGAATAAAATCTTATTAAATCCTCTATTAGTAAGACCAATACTTCTAAGAACGGCAAATTCTCTCTTCCTAAGTGCCATACTCGTAGATATAGTATTAAATACCGAAGTAACACCTATTAAAGTAACTAAACTAATAAATCCATACATAAGTATTTTAACAACTAAAATTAAATTATTAGCTTGTTTCATTGCTTCCTTAACATTAGTATAATTAACATTACTATATTTATCTAATTCTTTAGTTAACTTATCAATATTATTGGTATTATCACTTATAATATTAAACTGAGTAAAATCAGTAGCATTATCAGATATACTATCATATAATTTCTTATTAACAACTAATTTAAAATCAGTCATATAAGAAAACTCTTCAATCAAATCAAAGGACTTATTAGTAACAAAAATATTTTCTACACTCTTATTACAATACTTAGTAACATCATTAACTTCTTCTTCACTATCATCAAAATTACATATCTTAATATTAATATTACCATTATTAATTACAGGAATATCATAATTAACTCTCTTATTGCCACCATAACTTACTCCCTTAAACTTATTAAGTAAAATAACACTATCTTTATCTAAACCAATTAACTTTTTATATTTATTATAAGAATTGTCATCTAATACTAAAATAGAAATATTCTGATATTTAGCCTTCTTTAAATCATTATAAACTTCTTCTCCATAAGCATTCTTATAAAAATCAAGATACTCTTTACTATAAGTATAATTACCAATCAATTGCAAATCACTACTACTATAAGAAGTATATTCTTTTACATCACTACTCTTAACAATTTCATTAATTTTATCTAATGCCTCTCCATTATTACCAGCAGTAGTACTAAAATAACTAATCTGATAATCATAAGGTACTTCACCCATTACACTACTCGCCGTATTTAAAGTATAATTCATATATGAAGAAAATGATATAAATAAAACAATACTAATAAATAAACTAACAATAGTAACTCTATATTTCTTCTTATTTCTTTTAATATTCTTAAGAGCAATCTCTCCTTCTATTCCAAACAACTTATTAACAAACTTACTCGTTTTAATCTTCTTTTTATTAATTTTAATATCATCATTCTGTCTAATAGCCTCAATCGGAGACACCTTACTTGCTTTTCTAGAAGGAATAAATGCTGATACTCCAATAACAACAATCATAAATATTACTGGAATAATAATAAATAAAGGATTAGTAACAAGATATAACTTATAATCTAACATATCACTAATTAAATTATTAATAACAAGTACTACACAACCTATACCAATATAAGCACCAAGTATACCAAATATAATACCTATTACTCCTACTACTACTGCTTCAAAAAAGACTGTATGTGCTAGCTGCTTCTTTGTAGCACCTATACTAGAAAGTAATCCAAATTCCTTTTTTCTTTCCATTACCGAAATAGCAAAAGAATTATAAATAACAATAATACAACCTATACTAACTAAAGCAAGCATAATCATCATCATACTAACCATTGTAGTCATAACATTACCATAAGTACTCTCTCCATATAAAGCAAGTAATGTACTATTATAATTAATATCATAATCATAACTTAACTCTTTAGCAAGTTCTTCAGATTGTTTAATAATTTTCTTATTTTTATCAAACATAACATATAGGTTTACATTTCCTTTGTCACTATTTACATCAACTGTAAAGACTGTATATCCAGAGGCAGAATAACTCTCAAAATTACTTCTCTCTACTATACCAACTATCTTTAAAGTAACCTCACCAGTAATATCAATTTCTTCTCCAGGAACATACTCACTATTAGCTAAAGTCTCTTCTCCTTCAATATTTCTAGTACCATATTTTAAGGTAACAATATCTCCTACTTTATAATTAAGTCCTCCGTTAGTTATAACATGATTAGATATAACAACTTCGTTTTCATTCTTCGGAAAAGATCCTTCTATTAACTTAAGTTCATTAAAATATTCCTTATTAACACTAGTAATATACATATAAGGCTTATATTCATTACTAGATTCAATTTTGCTAAAGCCAATAGGTTTTTCATAGAAGTAAGTAAAATTCTTATTCTTAATATTATTAAGTTTATCTAAATCTACATCACTATAATTAGCTTCATACTTACCATTATAACCTATAGTATCCCTAATCATCAAGTCTTGAAAAGAAGAAAAAAGTAAACCAATACCAACCATCAATGCAGTCGATAAAATAATACCAATAATTGTAACAATTGTTCTTTTTTTATTAAGACGCAAATTCTTAATTGTCAATCTATTTAAAATACTCATTTTATCTTCTCATCCTTAACAATATGGCCATCTTCTAAAGTAATAATCCTATCAGCAGTCTTAGCCAAATTCATATCATGAGTAATCATAATAATAGTTTGACCATATTTCTCATTAGAAAGTCTAAGCAAATCCATAATCTCTCTACTAGCCTTAGAATCTAAATTTCCCGTAGGCTCATCCGCTAATATAATATCTGGTCTTGAAATAAGTGCTCTACCTATTGATACTCTTTGTTGTTGTCCACCAGAAAGTTCATTAGGTAAATGATTAATTCTTCTTTCTAATCCTAATATATCTATTAATTCTTTCAAATAATTCTTATCAACACTTTTACCATCAAGTAATATTGGTAAAGTCATATTTTCTTCAACATTAAGAATAGGAATTAAATTATAAAATTGATAAATAAGTCCTACTTTCCTTCTTCTAAATACTGCTAAAGCATCATCTTTTTGTTTAAAAACATCAACATCCCCAATAACAACCTTTCCACTAGTAGGTTTATCAACAGCTCCTAGAATATGTAGTAGTGTTGACTTACCACTACCAGAAGAACCAACAATTGCAACAAACTCTCCTTCTTCTACTGAAAAAGATACATCATCAAGTGCCTTAACTAAAGTACTACCTTTACCATAATTTTTACATAAATCCTTAACCTCTAATATTTTCATTTCTTTATCCTTTCTATAACTTCTTCATAACTAATACCCATCTTAGTAAGTTCATCAATTTTTTCTCTAATAATACTAATTTCTTTATTAATCTTCTCATCAGTAGCCTTCTTAGTATCTTCTGATATAAAAGTTCCTTTGGTGCTAATAGTAGTAATAACCCCTCTACCCTCTAATATATCATAACTCTTTTTAACTGTATTAGGATTAATTCCTAAATTACTAGCCATCTCTCTAATCGAAGGAATTTGCGTTTTCTCTTTAAGAATTCCTAAAGCCACATACTTCTCAATACCATTAACAATCTGTTCATATATTGGAGTTCTACTTTGATAATCCAAATTAATCATAATCTGTCTCATCTCTAATCACCTACTCCCCATCTATTACTACATCAGTATCAAGAGAAGCATATTTACTTTTCAATAAATTAAGTTCATCTACTTTATTAGTAACAAAAACATTTTTTCCATTATGTGTATAAGTACTAATGTAACCATAATCTTTATTAATATCAAAATCATCATCTATATTATCAATTATAAACTTACTAATTTCATTATAATATTCAAAATTATATATACAATAAGTATCATCTATATAATAATTATATATATCATTATCACTATCTATCTTACTAAACATCTTCTTAGTATTAGCATTATAATATCTTAAAAGGCCAACTTCTAAATTCTTATCTCCACTTACATCAAAGTCAATTTCTTTTACATTAAAGCCATTATAAACATAAAGAGTAACATTAAATAAATCATTATCGCTATTATTATTCATAAATATATTCTTATCATTTTTATATTTATTAACAATCATATCAGAAAGATTACTATCATTTGTTCTATTATAACCATCATTATATTTAATACCAAATATATCATTATTTTTATATTTATTAAAATCTTTACTAAATTCTTTATCATTAATAAGGATATCATTAATATGATTATAATTATCTTTAGTAGTATAAATATTAAAACGATATGTACTACCTTTTACTTTAGCCTTAATAGTATAGTTATAAGTATAATTTTCTAAAGATTCAGTATCTAAAAGTAAAGATATACTATTATTAATAACTTCTGTATTTTTAGTACTTCCAATAACATTACCATTATCATCTAAGAAAGAAATCTCTTTAACATCTTTAGCCTTGATACTATAACTATCAACATCCACTAATGCTCCTACTACTATAGTAACACCACCAACTATTGCTAAACAAATAGCCATCTTAAAGAAATTAGTAACTTTCTTTCTTGTAATCAAATCATATATAATTAAATAAGTAAATATAAGTACAAGCAGTAAAACAATAGAAAAGATATCATAACTAGATATACTACTATTTTTAAGTACAACATAAGCAAGACATACAATAGGAATAGTAGTTAAAGTTCTAACTAAAATATGTACTTTCTCACTTCTAAATGAAGTTCCAACAATTTCAAACCTCTTATTACTAAATAACACTGTACCCACTATTATATATATAATACTAAGTATAATCATCTTAATAATTGAAGTATTTACTCTATTATCACTTTCAATTCCAAATAAATTATCTTTTATAAATTCATAAGGTAAAGTATAAGTAACATTATCATACTTTCTTATATTAGCAGCATAAATATTATTCTTTTTATCTATTTCACATTTAACAGTATCACAATAATAATTTTTTGGCTTACAACTATCATTTACACATTCAACTTTAACATCACTATTACCATAGTAAGTAAAAGCATTAGAATTAATAAATGTACTAATAAATGGAATTAAAAACATAATAAGTAAAGTAACTACTATTGTTGTAATCTTATTTGAAGATACACTAGCGGCAATATTAGTACAAACAAATACAAATATATAAGATATAGAATACATAAGTAAAATATCAAATAACATCTTATAAGAAACAATAATATTACTATATATTAAACTAACTAATAACATAACAATAAAATTAATAATTTGCATAATAAGTATAATAGCCATTCCACCTATAGTATTAGTTAAAAATATTTGTCTTTTATTTATGGGCATTGATAAAGTGAAATCAACTGCTCCCTTTTTATATATAAAACTAAATAAAGTAATAGAAAGAACTAACGGTATAATATACATTCCAAATAATATAATATCAGATACATCATAAATACTAGCAACAAAATTATCACCAGTACTACCATGCATAAGAAGAATAATACCATTAAGAATAGGAAGTAATAACATACATAAAAGAATAATAGCTTTAGACTTCTTAATATTTTCTTTTAAATAATTAAAATTAAACAAACTTGTTAAATTCATATCCTAATGCCTCCATTTCATAAATAAATACTTCTTCCAAAGTAAGTGGAAGATAATCAAGTATTAAAGGTTTCATCTTCTCTAACTTCTTTTTACTCTTACCATCATTATCTTTAATAATAATCGTAGCAACACTACCTTGCTTTTTAAAACTTAAAATATCAAAATTTTCAAAATCTTCTTTATCAAAATTCTTCTCAAAAGATATCTGAACTTTAAACATATTTGTCTTAATAGTATCTATATCACTCTCAAATAAAATACCACCTTGATATAATAAACCAAGATTATCACAAATATCTTCAAGTTCCCTAAGATTATGACTAGTCATAACGATAGTAGTTCTCTTCTTATTCATTTGTTTAATAAGAATTTTCTTCATAGTATTTCTAATAACTGGATCAAGTCCATCAAAAGTCTCATCAAAAAACATATAATCACAGTTAGTAGATATAGCACATATAAGTGCACATTGCCTTTTCATTCCTTTCGAAAATGTACTAATTTTCTTATCTAGTTTAAGGTTAAGTAAGCCTGCTAATTCCTTAAGATAATTCATATCAAAATCCTTATACATTGCTTCATACCATTTAGCAGTATCCATTAAAGTATAACCCGGATAAAAGAATAAATCATCTTGTACAAAAACCATTTTTTGTTTCATAATTTCATTATCATATACTTCTTCACCATCAACAGATATAACGCCACCATCAGCTTCATATATACCCATAATAGTTCTAAGAAGCGTACTCTTACCAGAACCATTAGCTCCTACTAAACCATAAATAGAATTATCTTTAATATTACAACTAAGATCTTTAAGTACATAATCTTTATCATATTTTTTAGATAATTTATCTATCTTTATCATATAAAATCTCCTTTCATAATCAACATATGACTGTACTATCTGCACTAGTACAATTAAATCATACTACACAATTAAATCTTTGTCAAGAAAAAAATAATATTTACTTAGGTAATTACCCTATACACAAAACACCTAAGTATCATAACCTATTTTAGGAGGAAAAAAATATGAATAATTTTAACGATTATTATAATTATTTAAATAACTATAATGATATGAACTTTATGACAAACCCAAATACCATGATAACTGATATGAACTATCAAAATATGTTCCCTAATAATTATACAATACCAAATACAAACACCAATAGTAGTATCGCAGACTCACAAATAGGATTCAAGAGAGGTAATTTATTTAATAATCTATATGATGAATACAAAAACTATAAACCACAAGAGTTAAAAGCCTCAAATGAAAGAGAAGATTTAATACTACAAATAGATGAAAATAGATTTGCTATAATCGAATTAGGACTATACCTAGATCTATATCCAAATGATACCAATATCTTAAACAAATATAATAGTTATTTAAAAAAAGAAAAAGAATTAATAACCATCTATGAAAGTAAATATGGACCTATGACACTAAATAGTCCCGTCCAAACAAATATTTGGCTATGGAATAATTCACCATGGCCATGGGAGGTGCAAAAATAATGTGGAAATATGTAAAATCATTAGAATATCCCGTTAACATCAAAAAGAAAGATTTACGTATGGCAAAATATCTCGTAACGCAATATGGAGGCGCTAACGGCGAATTAGCAGCAGCCTTCCGCTATCTAAATCAAAGATATACAATGCCAGATGATAAAGGAAAAGCTTTGCTTACTGATATTGGAACTGAAGAACTAGCCCATGTTGAAATGATATCCGCTATGATATATCAACTACTAAATGGCGCCACTCTAAAAGAATTAAAAGAAGCTGGATTAGAATCTCACTATGCCGAACATGGATATGGACTATATCCAACTGACTCTAATGGCGTACCATTTACCGTATCATATTTTGCAACAACCGGAGACCCACTCGCCGACTTATCAGAAGATATGGCAGCAGAACAAAAAGCTAGAGCTACTTATGAAAACTTAATCAATCTAACAGATGATCCCGATGTCATAGGACCATTACTATTCTTAAGACAAAGAGAAATAATTCATTTTGCTAGATTTAAAGAACTATTCGATGAATATAAAAGTAAAGGAATAAAATAACTAAATACCTACCTATCTAGGTATTTTTTTACATAAAAAAAGAAGTTATTTCTTTGCATCAAACTTCTTTCTTGCTTCCGTATTTAAAATAAACTTTCTAAGTCTAATATTTTCCGGAGTAATCTCTACTAACTCATCAGTATTAATATAATCCAAACAATATTCTAGAGTAAGAGGTCTAGGTCTTTTAAGTACAACAGTATGATCAGATCCTGATGCTCTTGTATTAGTAAGTTGTTTACCCTTAACAACGTTAACAGCAAGATCATTCTCTCTATTACATTCACCAACAATCATACCCTCATAAACTTCAGTACCAGGCTCAATAAACATAACACCTCTATCTTCTAATTGACCTAGAGCATAAGCGGTAGCCTTACCAGCCTCAGTAGCAACAAGTACACCAACTTTTCTCTCAGTAGAATTAATATCTTCAATAGGTAAATACTCTTTAAAAGTATGATTAAGAATACCATAACCCTTAGTCATAGTCATAAAGTTAGTATTAAAACCAATTAACCCTCTTGAAGGAATAGTATAATTAAGTCTAATCAAATTATTAACATTAGACATATTATCCATCTTTCCACCTCTTAAACCAAGAGCTTCAATAACATTACCTACAGCCTCATCACTAACTTCAATCTGAACATCTTCATAAGGTTCGCACTTAACACCATCAATTTCTTTAATAATAACCTCAGGCTTAGATACTTGAAGTTCGAAACCTTCTCTTCTAAGATTTTCAATAAGAATAGATAAATGAAGTTCACCTCTACCAGATACAACCCAAGACTCATTACCAGACTCTTCTACTTTTAAACTAACATCTTTTTGTGTCTCTTTAAATAATCTCTCACCAATTTTTCTAGCAGTAACAATAGAACCTTCCTTGCCAACAAAAGGACTATTGTTAACCATAAATGTCATTTTTAAAGTAGGTTCATCAATTCTAAGTATAGGAAGAGCCTCTTCTTTACCAACATTACATATAGTTTCACCAACAGAAATATCCATAAGACCTGCAACTGCTGCAATATCCCCAGCCTTAGCCTCATTAATTTCTACTCTCTTAAGACCATCAAAGCCAAATAATTTTTGAATTCTAAATTGTTTAATACTACCATCTAATCTAACACAAGATACCATTTCATTAACTTTTAAAGTACCACTATGAACTTTACCAATACCAATTCTACCAACATATTCATTATAATCTAAAAGTGCAGGTTGAAACTGTAAATTACCATCTGGATTAGCATTAGGTTCAGGAATCTCATTAATAATTAAATTAAAAATATCATCATAACTTTCACTTTGTGTACTAATATCTGGATCTAAACTAGCAGTACCATTTAAAGCACTAACATAAGCAACTTTAAAATCAAGTTGTTCTTCACTAGCTCCTAGTTCAATAAATAAATCAATAACTTCGTCAAGCACCTTCTCCACTCTAGCAGTAGGTTTATCTACCTTATTAATAACAACAATAGGTTTAACCCCTGCTTCTAATGCTTTTTTAAGAACGAATCTAGTCTGTGGCATTGTACCCTCATAAGCATCTACAAGTAATAAAACACCATCAACCATATTCATAATTCTCTCTACTTCACCACCAAAATCAGCATGTCCTGGAGTATCAAGAATATTAATCTTATATCCATTATAATGAATTGAAGTAGTCTTAGCAAGAATAGTAATACCTCTTTCTCTTTCTATATCATTTGAGTCCATTGCTCTAACTTCAACTTGTTCATTATCTCTAAAAGTACCAGATTTTTTAAGTAATTGATCAACTAAAGTAGTTTTACCATGGTCTACATGTGCTATAATAGCAACATTTCTAATTTTCATAAAATACACCTTCTTTTTCTCACAATTATTAATTATATCATAAAATCAAACATTTGAACATATTTTTTATCAATTTTATCAAAAATATTACCTTTCAGAAAAAGCCTAGGTCTTTTTCTGTCCTATATAGCCTATAAGTCTATATAGGAATAACCATAAGATATTATATTCGGGGTGTAAACTTTCTAACTACAACATAACCAAATACTTTATGACTGAAACAATAAGGTTCAGTCATACCTTACAAAACTACAGGTTTGTAAGGATTAAAAAAACTTAGAAATAAATCTAAGCCTTTACTCACTAATAATACTATTACTATCTTTAATCTTTTTATAATTAATAAAATCAAGAATAATCATAACAAATATATATACTCCAATTATCTTAAAGAATATATACATAACATTTTTAGATACAAAGATAAGAATAATACCAAGTATAATAGATATAATACTAACAATCATATTAGCAGTAACCCTTCTATCAAAATACTTAATAAGACTACTAATACCCATAAAGAATAATAATAAAGAAACAAGTACTGGAAGTAATTCTAAGAATAAGAATTGACCATACTTAAAAGTAAATAAAGCAAGCCATAAACACATAATACCCATAACTATACCAGAATAATCTTTCTTTAAATATTCCTTATCCATAACAAAGTTAATAACTCTAATAACCGCTATTATAGAAAAAATTACAACAAATAAATAATTAACAGTACTAAGAAGTTCATCAGTAGCAAAAATAAGTACTAAAGCAAGTACCAACCCCAATATGTAATAGAAGCCTTCTGATACATTATAGTTCTTCTTTTTATTATTTTCTAATTTAATAGTTTTATTTTCTGTACTCTCTATCTTTTTCTTTCTTCCCATATTTAACACCTACCTCATATAAAAATTATACAACAAAATAATAAGAAAAGAAAGAAAAAATTAACTTTTTCTTCCTTCTTTTAAGTAACAATTAAGTTTAATATAACTAATATTCTGACTCATTTCATCAAAAATATCTTCAACTAATATATAACCTAGCATCATTATCCTCTCCTCTATTAAAAGAATAACACATAACCAAAATAATTTCATTATATTCGACAAAACTAGTCAAAATACACCATTAACTTTTAGTAATTCTAACTTTAATCTTTGTAGTCTTAGCAAAGTAATTAGCTTTAACCTCTTCACCACTTACTTTAACATTAACAGTATGTTCACCCTCACCAAGTCCAGATAAATCAACTGTTGCTTTAATAGTAGTACTATCAATAGCATCAAGAACTTCTTTTGTACCTTTAACCACTACCGTTGTCTTAGAAGAATTTTCTCCAATAGCACCAGCCTTCAAATTAGGTCCAAGATTAATAGCATCTATTTTAATATCATCTACTTCTTTAGATTCTTCTTTACCAATACTAATCTTAACCGTAATAGTCTTTTCAGATACTTCTCTAATACCTTCTGGTTTAGGAACTACAACAGTATAAGTCTTATTATCAGTAAGACCTGCTACATCTACTTCAATAGGAATATAACTTTCACTATATTTATTTACTGTTTCTTGGTCACCATAAATACTAATCTCATTTACCGAAGTAGTAATAGAACTAATAGCTTTACCAAATGATATCTTATCTATATTTTTAGGAATAACCTTAAGTTTAGCAGTGCCACTATAAGACTCAATATTAACAGTAGCGGTAACAGTCTCAGGAACAATTTCAACATCAACAACATTACCATACTTATCATATGCTACTAATTTAACTTTATCAACAGTATTAACACCAGCCTTAGGATCAACAATACTACCAACATCAACAAGCGCTTTAACCGTAGCCACTTTATTTATATTATGACTAGATTTCTCATCATCAGTACCCTTAATAATAACTTCTTCTTTATCTAAAGTAACAGATTGAACAGAAAGTTTACTATCTAATTTATCCTTATTAATAACATCAATAGTAACTGTCTTAGTTTGTGATACCTTAGGATAAACATTAACCGTAATTGAAGAAGGATCTAACTTATAAGTAACAGAATTAATAGAACTCTCATAACTCAAATCAACCTTATGTGTACCTTCCTTCAAATTAGATAAATCAACACTAACTTTACCAGTAGATAATTGTTTAGCAAGATATAAGTCAACAGTTCTACCAATCAAAGTAACATCAGCAGTCTCAGGAATACCCTCAACAACATAAGCTTCTTTATTATAAGTAGCCTCAACCGTTTGATTATGAAGCACTTCAGCAGCACTATCAATTACAGTACTTGCTTGATTATCAACATAAAAGAATAAAAGTAATGCCATAAAAAGTGAAATAAACACCAAAGTATTCTTCTTATTTAACCACTTCTCAAATTTACCAGCATTCTTATCAGTTTTTTCACCTAAGAATAATCCAAACTTAGTAACTGGAGTAACAATAACTCTATCAATAAAATTAAAGATACCTAGAAAAAATTTCTTAATAGCTTTAATAATCTTTTTAAGCCCTTTCATTATTATCTTCCTCCTCTTCTTCAAATTCATCATCGAGTAGAACTTCCTTCTTAGGTTTAAGTTCTTCAATTAAAATCATTCTAGCATCATCTAGAGAAAGATTATAATTTAAATTACCTCCTACAGCAATTGAAATTTTGCCAGTCTCTTCACTAACTACAATAGCAATAGCATCAGATTCTTCACTTATTCCAATCGCAGCTCTATGTCTAGTACCAAGTTTCTTACTAATTTTACTATTAATACTTATTGGAAATACTGCACCTGCCGAAGTAATTTTATTACCTTGAATAATTACTCCACCATCATGAAGAGGATTTCTTGGAAAGAATATTGATATTAAAAGTTCTGAAGAAATATCTGCATATATAGGTTTACTTCTTTCAATATATTCATTCAAACTAATATCTCTCTCTAATACAATTAATGCACCAATTCTACTTTTTCTAAGATAATCAACCGCCGACATAACCTCATATACTAATTTTTCTCTCTCATCCAAAGTAAGTACTTTATGTCTTCCTAGTAATTGCTTTCTACCAATATGCTCAAGAATACTTCTAATTTCTGGTTGAAATATAATAATAAGAGCAAGTGGTCCCCACATAATTACATATTCTAAAAGTAATCCAATCGTAGTAAGATTAAGCGTATCACTAAGAATTTTAACAATCAAAACTACAAATACACCTTTAAACAAAAGTATCATCTTAACATTGTTCTTAATATTTTTAAGAATAAAATAAATAACCATCCAAACAAGCGAAATATCAATAATCGCTCTAAGTATCACTAATACACTATCTAATGTCATAAACATTCCTCCATTCTATTTAACCAAATAAATAGCCCCTTGTACACATAAATAACAAAGAAATATAATACTTCCAAACAAAAGGAATAAATTATATACATAACCAGAATTAGAATTAATCACTCTATCATGCTTTTCAGCATTATCCTCTTTGTTATTAATTTTATCAAAAAAATCTTTCTTAGTCATAATACCATAACATCTATAATCTTTCTTATTCTTCTTACCATCATATAAAACATTAAGTTTATTAACATCATAATAAGATAAAGAAAAACCAAGTTTCTGATACATTTCTTTTCTATCTTCAATCTTACTAGCGGATATATTTATATAAGAAATACCATTATCTTCAATAATCAAAGCCAGTTTCTTATATAATATCTCTATCTCATCTTCAGATAAATTAATATTATTTTGAAATAAATAAATAGTACTATCTATAATACAATATGATATGTGTTCTGTAAGTTTGATATTTTTCTTCTTAGCCATTTCTTACCTCTCACCTATAATAATAATATCACGATATATATAAAAAAGCAAGGAAAAAATCCTCACCTTTTTAGTATTCTAAAATCTCATCTAAATAACCAATAAATACAGTTTGACCATCATTTCTTCCATCTTTACAAGTAACTAAAACAATACATTTATTACCTTTCTTTCTATATATATCAGCATAGCCATCTTTCTTAATATCATAACTATCAGTATAAATATATTTATAAATTTTACCATCATAATAATAATTAATAGTATCTCCTAATGAAATATTCTTAAGATTACCAAAATAAGAATTATAATTATTACCATTATGCGAAGCAAGTACTATAATATCATCTTTTTCTTTAATAAGTTCAATATTATATTTAGCCTTATTATACTTATTATCAATATCTAATATTCCTCTCTTTAACTTAATTGAAGGAATCTCTAATACTGCCTTATATCTATATTTCAAATTATCTAAACTATCAATCTTTTTATTAAGTACTGCTTCTACTGCTTTATCATTATTTTTAATATCATTATAATAGTTATAAATTTTTAATCCAAAATATAAAATAGAAGTAATAATAACAAATAAACCCACTATAACAATATATTTATTCTTATATTTTAATAATATACCTCCTAATGAAGAAATAAAACAAACTATAACAAATATATCTTCAATATCAAAAGAAATACCAGTATTAGGAACTTTAATTCTTTCATTATAAATATCAATATCAACGTCTTTATCTCCTACTTCAAAGTATATTTTATCTTGTACTAATCTATATCCAGTACTAGCCTCTACCTCAGAAACATAATACTTACCATATAACATATCATCTAAAATAATCTTACCATTTTTATCAGTATAACCTTTATATATAATTTCATTATTTATATTTCTAATTTCTATCAAAGTACCACTAATTCCATTCTTCGTACCAGTCTCATACTTATTAATAACTATCTTACCTTTAGGTAAATGATTCTTAACCTCTAAATTATATACAATATTCTCAGTATATTGATCTTTATAACTAAAACTAATATTATACTCTGTATTATCTAAAACATTACCTTCACTAGAAGAAATCTCTTTCAAATAATAATTACCAAGAGGAATATTCTCTATCTTACATTTACCATCATTAGTAGTACATTCATTAACTTTATCATCTTTACTATAAATAAGCTTACCATTCTCATAAATATCTTCTTTAGCATATAAGTAGAAGACCACATCATTAAGTAAAATATCATTATTATAATAATATTTATCATCATTATATTTAATATTCTCACCATACTTAGTAATGTTCAAAGTACCTTTAACTCTTTTATTATAAAAATACAGTTCTAATACCATATCATCATTTTCTTTAATCATATCACTATCTTCACCAATAGTAAAAGAAATTCCTTCTTTATTATATAAATAACCATCCATATCAGTATCAACTTCATATAAAATATATTTACCAGGTTCTAATACATCAGGAGTCATAAAAGTACCATTACTATCTATATCAAAAGTATCAATAACTTCCTCTCTAGGATAACTAACTTTAAATGAAACATATTTTTTATTATTAACATCAAATATTCTAAATCTAGCCTTTCCATTAATAATATTATCATTTGTATCATAGTCTTTCTTTATAACCCTAACTTTACCAGTAATCTTACTATCAGAGATAAGTTTAAATATTGGTCTATCATCCTCTCTATCAATAGTAACTTTAAAATCATCTATCTTATAATATCCAAAAGAAGAATTAACCTGCCTAACAGTGTAGGTACCATATACCAAATAAGTACTAGCATATCCACTACTATCCGTAGTAATTGAAGTAACTAAATTATTATCTTTATCAAAAATATCAAACTGAATATTCTCTTCTCCTACCATAAAACCAGTTTCATTACTAGCATATACTTTAAATATTTCAATTTTTCTCTTAATAACTTCATCACATACTACTTTCTTACTATCTAAATTATCTCTATCTAATTGAACAACATAAATCTTATCATCAAGTAAATATCCTTCTCCCGGAGTAATTTCCATTATATAATATCTACCAAGAGGTAAATTTTCAATTTTATTTTTACTGCCAATAACAAAAGTATCAAGCAAATTATTACCAAAATCATATAATCCATAAATAGCACCATTTAAACTAGCTTCACCCTGCGGATTAATACTTAATGTCTCCTTATCAAGTTTTTCAATTTCAATACTACCACTAATAAGATTAATATTTAAGTTACTAGTACTATTAGTAATCCCACCAGAAGACATCATCTTTTGTGAATTACCTGAAGTATATAAAAAGAATTCTTTATTAGTATAATTATGTCTTTTCAAAACAATATTATCTTTATCAAAATCTTTCTTAATAATTAACTTATTACCATCTATAACAACATTATCATCCTCAGAATAATATAAGTATAAAACCTCATTTTCATCTTCAAGAACTGTTTCATTACCCCTAATAACATCAATATTAGCATTATCAAAAGATGGCCTAATATTATGTCTATTAACCAAAACATTAATAGCAGTCTCTTCATCAGTTAAATTATAAAAAGTATCAGGATTAAATCCAATAGTAAACTTAATCGAAGTTCTAGCAAGTCTCTTCCAAATAAGACCTTGCGTAGCCATATAATATCTATCAGTATCATGACCAGGATAATTATAACCATAATAACTAAGCAGTTTTATATACTCAAGATCCTCTTTACTTATATTAATGCCATTAAAAGAATTAGTCATAGTATAATCAAAACTAGCAATATCTTTTCCAAGTTCTATACAGTAAGCAGGGATATTACCAAATAAATATTTGCTAGCATGTAAATATCTAGTCTTACCCATACTTCTATCATAATAATAAACATAAGTATTATCATATACATCTTTTACCAATGTAACATTTTCTGCTTTAACACTACCAACAAAAACAAATAGTGCTGCAATAAATATTAATATTTTTTTCAAATAAAACCTCCCTCAAAAAATTAATTTTTTTCTTTCCTTGCAATTGCGACAAAAGTATAAACTATATATAGTATAATGTCAATATAGTTTTATTAAAGTTTTTATATCAAAAAGCACTTTATCTTATTATATAGTATCTAATTAAATGAAATCGATACACTTGTATAAACAAACATAAGTATTAAATTTAGTCTAATATATTAATTTCCTAAAAAGCTTGTAATCTTTTTAGGTCATTTTTAGCCTAAAAATAGTCTAAAAATGAAACATTTTAATTACAATTTACAATTATCGTATAATAATATATAATATATGTAGTTGGAGGTAATCTATATGAATATTAAATATAATTCAAAAAAAATACAAAAAGGAGATACATTTATAGCATTAAAAACAAATAATGATGGTCATAAGTATATTAATGATGCCATAAAAAATGGTGCTACCAAAGTAGTAGCAGAATATGGAAGCTATCCAGTAGAAACATTATTAGTAGATAATACTAAAGAATATTTAGTAAAATATTTATATGAAAATTACTATCAAGAAATAAAAGATTTAAAATTAATCGGCATAACTGGTACCAATGGCAAAACAACAACATGTATGCTTCTTCATAATATGTTAAATATGTTAGGAAGAAAAACAGCTTATATAGGAACTAATGGCTTTTATATAAATAAATTCATTAAAGAATTACCAAATACAACACCAGAAATATTAGACATATATGAATTATTAATCGAGGCAAAAAAAGAAGGATGTGAATTTGTTTGTATAGAAGCAAGTTCCCACGGACTAGCTCAAAACAGATTAGAAAATTTAAAATTTGATTATGCAATTTTTACCAACTTAACCCATGAACATTTAGGTTATCATAAAACTATGAAGAATTATGCCCTAGCAAAGCAAAAATTATTTACCATGTTAAGAAATAATAAATATGCTATCATAAATAATGATGATAATTATAAAAATTATTTTATATTAAAAGAAAATAATAACATAACATATAGTTTAAATAATGGAAATTACTATGTAAAAGAATATAAAATAACAACTCAAAATAATATCTTCACAGTAGTAAATAATAACAAAGAATATACATTTACAACAAAACTATTAGGAAAACATAATATATATAATAGTCTAGCAAGTATAATAGTTTTAAATAAAATTGGTTATAGTTTTGAAGAAATAAATAATGTTTTAACCATCGTTAGTAGTCCTAAAGGAAGAATGGAAAATATTTCTTATAATAATAACAATATAATTATAGATTATGCTCATACACCAGATGGAATAGCAAATGTATTAAATACAGCCAAAGAATTACATCCAAATAAAATAATTACCATTGTTGGATGTGGTGGAGGAACAGGTAGTGATCGAACTAAAAGAAGTGAAATGGGTAATTTAGTACTAAGTCTATCAAATAAAACTATATTTACAAATGATAATCCCCGCGATGAAGACCCCAATCAAATAATAAATGACCTCCTAAAAGAAAAAATAAATAATAATTACATCATTGAATTAGACCGTAAAAAAGCCATAAATAAAGGAATAAACATGTTAACAAATAATGATATATTATTAATATTAGGTAAAGGTCATGAAAATTATCAAATAATAGGAAATAATAAAACTCATTTTAATGATAAAGAAACAGTATTAGAAATAACAAAGGAGAAGTAATATGATTTTAGATTATAATAAATGTCAAAAACTAATGGATAGTTTTAATAACACTATAATAACTGAAGTATCCCCTATTGGATATACAAGTAATGAAAAATTACCAATAAGACATTTTACTTTAGGTAATGGTTCAAAACAAGTAGTAGTAGCAGGTTCTCAGCACGCTAATGAAATAATAACAGTAACTTTTGTTTTAAATTTAATGAGTTACTTAGTAAAAAATAATATTGTATTTGAAGATTTAACTATACACTTTATTCCAATATTAAATCCAGAAGGATATGTTGTAATATCATCCGCGATTAAAGAAAAATTAGGTAAAAATGCTACTGATAATGAAATAACAAAATTTTGTTTTGATTATTATAAAGCCTATCGTGAAGATACAAGAAATAAAGAATCTTCTATTAAACAGCATCAGAAACTTTTTGAAGACATAAATGAAAAAGCAATCAAAGAATATAGTATTTTAAAAGATTCTGTTGGAGAAATACTAATACCTCATCCTAAAGGAAGTATTATCGATTGGGCAAGTAATGGAAGTGGTATTGATTTAAATTCAAATACTAAAGAAAATATAAAAGAGCCTAAAACATATAATAAATCATTAGCCTATAACAATTTAAGAGTTGATATACCATCCCCTATAGGGCATCCAGGAAATAATCAAAGTAAAAACTTCACTCAAGAAGTAGAAGTAATTTCATTGCAGCAATTACTTGATAAATTAAAAAATAATTGTACTTTGTTTTTAAATTATCATAGTGTTGGAGGGCTAATATATCAAAGGCCAGAAAATGATGATAAATTTATAACAAGTTATAATTATATATTAAGTAAGTTTTATCAAGAAAACACCATAAAAAATGCTAGTAAATATGACATAGTAAAAGGCCAAAGCGGCAAAGCAATAAGTGTAAATGATCAGTTAAGGCAAAAATATCCCGGTAATATATTAGTAGAATTATCTCCTATGGGAGGCAACCCTATTGGTCCATTTGGTGATCCTAACAATATTAAAAATACTATAGAAAGTAATATTTATTCATTTATATATACAATGTCAAATCTAGATAAAATTACTTTACTTACAAATAAATCATTAGAAGATAGTGCCACAAGTACAGAAGAAATATATAAAGATATAGATAAATTATACGAACAAAATAAAAGATCACGCTAAGTGGTCTTTTTATAATTATTATATTCTTTTTCTATCCACGACATAATAATATCAACAACATATTTAATATCATCCTCAGTCATATTTTTATTTTTACTAATATGATGCCATTTTTCTAAACATCTCCTGCAACATGTACCAGTAGCATGCTGTGCAATAAATACCGGATGACCCTTCATTGGCGTTTGTTTACCATCAGTAACATTAGAAGTATCAGCAAGTCTTTTAGTAACAAAATCATAAGCATGGTTTCTTATTTTATCAATACCTTTATCCTCTATATACAATATATCCTTATCTTTTAAATAAAAACTACTTCTAAATTTAGATTTAGATAATCTATCAAATATATTTTTAATCTTTTCATCCATAACATATTACCTCTCTATAATTATAACACTACTAACGCAAAATTAAAAAGAAAAGAGCATATGCTCTTTAAAATAATAAATTATCTAAATTGACAGCAGCTACCGCATTGTTCATTAGTAACTGTATTTTCTTCACAGCAGGTATATCTTGGTTGATAAGTATGTCTATAAATATGATTATTAACAATTCTAGTATTTATAGGACATACATGAGGTACAGTATGATAAATATTTCTATAAACAACTCTTTCTCTAGGTGTTTCTACAACAGGAGCCATAACTGAACCCATTACAGAATCCCCCATCATTTGACCGCCACCACTATTATAATTCATATTAGTATTATCATTAACATTTTGATTAGTATTAGTTATATTAATATCAATATCACCATCATACATACCTTGATTAAAACCATCACTAAAATTCATAATTTATCCTCCTATCTACATTATAATATGAATTATTAACATAGATAGATAGTAAAGAAGTCTAGTTTTTATTAATTATCAATATCAAAATTCCAAAGTCCCAACTTTCCTTTACAAGATATTCTCTTATTATATTTAATAACATGCTCTAACTTCCAAGCATAAATTCTTGAATGTTCACTCTTTCCATATACTAAAGGATCAATATTATATAATTTATTCTCAAACTCATCATCAACTAATATACAATCAGTAATATAAGCTTCTCCTATTATTTCTCCATGGCCATAATCAAGATTATAATTATTAAACTTTATAGCATTATTCTTCTCTAAAGTAAGCCCCGCATGAATAAGAATCTTTCCTCTATAATTAGTCTTAAAGCTTCTAAACTCATACTCTTTATATCCATTAATAATTAAACTAGCCCAAGGTTCCTTTATAGTAAGTACTTTCATATCAGCACCTAAAATGGCATTTTAAAATTACCATTTCCCATCATTTTCATCATTTTTTTCATCTCTTCAAACTGATTAAGTAGCTTATTAACATCAGTAACAGTAGTACCAGAACCATCTGCGATTCTCTTTTTTCTACTAGCCTTTAATATACTAGGATCTCTTCTTTCTTCTAAAGTCATTGATAAAACAATAGCTTCCGTTCTTTTCATAATTTTAGGATCAATGTTAACATTATTAAGTCCCATCTTTTTAGCACCAGGAAGTAATTTTAAAAGATTCTCAAGAGGACCTAATTTCTTTATTTGATTAAGCTGATTTAAAAAATCCTCTAAATCAAAATTACCTTTCATCATCTTTTTAGCAGTCTTTTCTGCCTCTTTTTCATCAATTTCACTTTGTACTTGTTCTACTATAGATAAAATATCACCCATGCCAAGTATTCTAGAAGCCATTCTCTCTGGATAAAAAGGAGTAAGACCATCCATCTTTTCACTAACGCCAATAAACTTAATTGGAAGATTAGTAAGATGCTTAACTGACAAAGCAACACCACCTCTAGTATCACCATCAAGTTTAGTCAAAATAACACCACTAAGTTTAATCTTATCATTAAAGCCATTAATAACATTAATAGCATCTTGTCCCATCATTGAATCTATTACTAAAATAGTTTCATCAGGATTAACCTCTTTTTGAATATTATCAAGTTCATCCATTAAAGATTCATCTATTTGTAATCTACCCGCAGTATCAATAAGAACATAATCATATCCATTATCTTTAGCATATTTAATAGCATTCTTAGATATTTCTACAGGATTACCCTTACCTTCAGAATAAACTTCAATATTAAGTTCCTTACCAATTTGTTTTAACTGATCAATAGCAGCAGGCCTATATACATCACAAGCTACTAGTAAAGGTTTTTTCTTATTATTTTTCCTAAGATAATTAGCAAGTTTTCCAATTGTAGTAGTTTTACCACTTCCTTGAAGACCAACTAACATAAGAGTAGCAGGATTACCACTAATATTAAGAGGAGTATTTTCTCCACCTAATAACTCAGTAAGTTCATCTTTAACAATTTTAACAAACAACTCCCCAGGATTAAGACTTTTATTAACTTCTTCTCCTAGAGCCTTCTCTTTTACATTATTTGTAAACTCTTTTACTACTTTATAGTTAACATCAGCCTCCAATAAAGAAAGTCTAATTTCTCTCATCATTTCACTAATATTTTCTTCTGTTATTTTGCCGTAGCCCTTAATCTTATGAACCACATCTTGCAATCTATCACTTAAATTCTCAAACATAAAATTATCACCTAATACCTATTATACATTATTTTTTAATTTTTTTTAATAAAAACAGTTGATTTTTTAATATTTTTTTAATATAATAAATATATATTCATTGCAGATGTGGTTCAACGATTAGAATTCGGCCTTGCCAAGGCTGAGACGGGGGTTTGACTCCCCTCATCTGCTCCATGTGTAATTAAAGCCTTGTAAATCAAGGCTTTTTATAATTTTATAGTGTGTTTAGGTTCTAATTAGGTTCTATTATAAGGACTTTAAAATATTAATTTTCCAAAGAAAGGAAGATTAATAATGAACTACTGTATACACTTAAAGAAAAGAAAAAATAAACCATATTGTAATTTGATTAATAAAGAAATCCCATTTTCCCTATGTAGAGAATGTGATAATAAAGAATATAAAAAAAGTGATATCAAGATATCAAAAAAGTCCGGTTTTTGGTCTAAAAGTCCAGTTAAGAGTGGAAAAATAAATAAAAATGCACAATCATTGACAAAAAAGCCAGTTAAAAATACCAAAATGCACAATAAATCAAAGAAATTAACAAAATTAGAGAAAAATAGAAAATCTGTATTTACTGATGATTTAAATTATTGCTATTTATGTGGCAAAAAGAAAAACGACTTCCACGAGGTTTACGGAGGCCGCAATAGAATTAATTCTATCAAATATAATTTCATCTTACCGCTATGTAGAGAATGTCACTCTAGCAATCAAAATAATCCCATATTTAACGATTATTGGCACAGACAAGGTCAATTATATTGGGAAGAAAATATTGGCTCTAGAAAAGAGTTTATTAAGGTGTTTAGAAGAAATTATCTAAAATAGAATTGATAAAATATAAACAGCGGTTGTTAAAAAACTATTGACTTTTTGTCAATATATTGTATAATAATATCAATTCAATTAATTTGTATGTACATTTGCGTATACATTTATTTAATTTCTTATTGCAATTCGTTTACTATTGTGATACAATTTAATTGTATAGTATTATAGATAAGAGTGCCTATAACTTGCTTGCATATTATAAGCATAATTGATCATAATATAAAAAGAGATACATCTATTTGATCTTGTTAGGTGTTTTCTCAGTCCAATTTTAGCATTTTGCTGATAAAACACCCATCTTAGTTGATGGGTGTATTTTTTTTAATCCTTGTGGTGTGAACGATCGATGAGATATAAAATAACAACTAGTATTATCAAATACTCCATTTATTTTTCCTTCCATAGGACCACCTCCTTCCACATTAATTGGAAAGAGTAAACACCCAATATTAGATGTACCTAAGAACAATTATATACTAATACAATAACGATGTCAATTGATTTTGTTCGTATTTTATTTATGAGTTATATGCTAACTACTCTGTTAATATCTATAGCTTTTCTTTTTGGCATACTATTAGTCTGAAACCATGCTCTTTTATTTTTAATATTATATTTAATAATTAAAATATTATCTTTTCTTCTTGTTAGTCTATAAATAATATCTTTATCACTTATTCTTTTTTCAACCATATTATCCCCTCATTTGGCTAGATATTATAGCATAAATTGATAGAAAATGCAAATCAGGGCATAAAAAAAGAAGTAGACAATTAAGCCCACTTCAATTTAATATAATCTTACACTATCCCAATTGGTAGTTCCATTCTGGAAGTTAAGATTAACTTGTCTTTGTACTTCATCGTAGTTAGATCCTAGTGCATTTCTTCTATTTTCTCCATTGCCAAAGTCTCCACGAATTGTTTTTCTAACTAAATCTAGAATATCGACACTTGGCTCTGGTGCAGGTGCTAGAATTTCATTAACTCTTGCTTGCACTTCTGCATATCTATCGCCTAATGCATTCTTTCTGTCCTCGCCATTGCCATATTTGCCTTCTATTACTTCTCTAGCAAGTTCTTCGGTAGTCTTTTCTTTAATAGTCTCTGAATTATTAATCTTGTTTGCTTCATCAGCGATATATTGCATTTTACTTCTTAAATAATCACCCGGACAATCTGTAGAAGCAAACATTGAATGCCATGTTAAGTTCTTTCCAGGTACTAATGTTCCTAATCCTCTTCTGTTAGCAATATCTGCTACTAATTTAATAAGACTGTTTAAAGCACTATCAGATACAGGCCAATTTCCTCCTGCTTGTGAGTTAGAAGTTTCAATTGTCACTGATTTACAGTTTGAATCCCAGTCTGAATTAGTCCATGCAGTATCTTCTTCATCTACATAACTTGCAATTCTTCCGTCGTTACCGATACCGTAATGTGAGCTACCATATCTTCCAACAGTTTGGAATATTCTTCCGCATTGTTCTGCAGAAAGAACTCCTGCCATATGATGAATAGTAATTGCTTCAATACTTCTACCACTTCTGCCTTTAGTATAGTTGCCTTCATCTGCAGGCACTACTACTTGTACTAAACTTGATTTACTCATCTACTTCATCCCCTTTACCATTACTTAGTTCTAATTCCATTTCTTCTGTTAATACTAATTCTTTGCTATTCATTACTATCACTACCTTTCTTATCATTCTTAGCAAAGTAAAAAGTCATAATCATCATTACCATTGGTATGAATTGTTCTGATGTTACCTTGTCAGCAAACCAACCCACTACCAATGCTATAACCATTATAATTGTCATTATGCTTTTTAAATCAATTAATTTTGCAACTTTTTTTAATACTTCATTTTTCATTATATTTTACCTTCTTTCTTTAATTTTTCCCAATGATCATGAACATAGCTATTACCACCATGCTGACAATAATCATCATATAGTTCATAGCAGATTAATTTTTGCTCTAATGAAAGCGCTCTTTTATCTGCTAATTCCATGAAATTTATCAAATTCGTTTTTATGTTTGATAAATTATTTGCTTTTATTTCCTTTCTTATTGGCTCCAACAATTTGTCAAATGCATTTACTATTGTCTTTTTTAAATATGCAATAGAACCAATTAAAGCCACTATAAATGCCAAAGTTTTTGCTATTTGGCCTAAAGTTATACTCTCCATCACTCAACCTCTTTCATTTCTTCTTCTATGTATAGCTCATTTAACTTACTATCATCAAAGTTATCTGCTAGAAATATAATCGAAGCATAATAAGGTTTATGTTCTTCTTCTGTTTCGGTAGCAGGGGTATATACATCGTTTATATCTCTTATTTGTTTATTTTCATCTGCTATTAATATTTTTTTATTTCCGTATTTTCTTATTTCCATAATTACACCTCCTAACTTACTGTCCAACCTTTTTCGGTAGCCGATGCCAATGCTTGTTGTCCTTCTTCTGATACAAGTTTAGCCAAATTAGTACTTCCAAGTACAACTTGTTGTGCTTTACAACCTTTTGTTTTTATATCATACAAATTATTTAGTACGTTTATTATTGATTGCTCTGTTAATTTTTTACAATAAGATAAATCTAACGTATAATAACCATTGTTTGCAGATGATGTTGTAGCATAGGCTTTTCCTAAATTTTTAAGACCACCAAAATTAACTAAGTTACTTGTTCCAAAAAATATATAATTTAATTGAAGAGCATATTGAGCATCAAATTCTGATAATGTTTGCAAATTTGTACATTCTTGAAACATATTTTGCATATTATAGCCTTTAGGCAAATTCCACTTAGAAATATCTAAAGTATGTATTTTTGAGTTTCTAAATGCAAAATACATATCAGTAATGTTTGATGTGTCCCAATTTTCCAAGCCTATGATGTCAGAAGCATTGCACATATAAAACATTTCTCTTAAACTCGTACATTTACTAATATCCATTTCAGGTAAAATTAAATTTCCAGTTAGACTCTTACAATAATAAAACATATGATGTATTTGTACTAATTTACCAAATTTTAATTTACTAATATCTATACTTTTTAAGTTTCTACAATTATAAAACATACTAGAAACGGATATTACATTTGATGTGTCCCATCCAGATATATCAATTGTTTCTAAAGCATCACAATCACTAAACATTGAACTTATACTTTTAATGTTGCTTTTTATAAAATTACGCAAGTTTAGTTGTTTTAACGCCTTGCAATCACTAAACATTGAACTTGTAGATGTCATGTTTTTTGTATCTAGATTTGAAACTTCATAATCTAATTCTGTTCCAGTGTATTGTTGAAACGAAACATATCTAGGTGCATATTTACCTGTTTCTACTTTAACTATATCATAGCCATCTAATCCTTCTTCTTCAGCAGAATAAACACCATTTGATGTTATAGTTTTATTTGCAACTTTCGGTACATAACCTTTTACTGTTACTTTAGATAAACCAGTATAACCAGTGTCTGGTGTTATCTCTTGTATATTTCTAGTAGGAGTAACTTCTTTCTCTTGAGTAATTGGGTCAATATAAATTACTGAATTACTTAAAGTTCCATTTAAAAATTGTTTGCTATTTAATATTCCACTTAGTTTTTGCTTTTCTTGTATCATAAGTCAGCACCTTCTGGATAAAGAATTAGTCTCTTTGCTCCATCTTCATCATATCCTATAATTGTTTTCTCATCGTTTAATTCTATTTCGTACCAATATTCCACTTGCTTATTTAACATTTCACCTATTTTCATATCTTCACCAGATACATCTATTTCTACACTGGTAGAACCTACGATAGGAGTAAATATCTTTTGTAAAACCGGAGGTTTATCCATTTCTTTCTTTCGATATATGGAAAATTTAATCTTATCTCCATCTTTGAATGTGTATTTATCACTACCATTATCAATATCGAAATCAATCAAAAGTCTATCACCTCTGTTGATACGAATTTCTTTATCTACTATTTTCATTTTATTACTTCCTTTCTATTTCCAAATAAATTTTTTAGTACTTTCATTAAAGTTCGCATTATTCAATCCTAATCCATATAAAACAAGTTATGTAAGGCTGCAAATTTCCTTTATCAAATATTTCTTGGGAAAGTCCCCCTTTCCCAACTACTAGTCTATCAGCAAAAGATGCAGAACCAGCTTGTAATCCCCAGCTGCCCGATGTTATATATTGTAAGTGTGTATCTTTTGTTCCACCAGTTTTTTTAATTGTATTGAAGTCAGAATCTGATGTATCAACACATACCAGTGTTTTGCCTTTACCAAAGAGTTCCCAAGTACCACCAAATCTTATGCTAGGATTTTCATTTCTTGTAGTCAAAAATAAATCCCCAACTTGATAAGTTGCTACTGGTTCTTCGTTTAGATATGCATCACCATAAACATAAACTTTGTTATCACCAACAAAAATAGTTTCTCTACCTTTTTCCAAAGATACAACTTCTTTAGCAATAACGAACTTATCTTCAAATGATATTTCAAATTGATATTCTTCCTCATAATTAAAAGAAGATCCCAGTGATAGATTGGTTATTTTGAATGTATTATCAGTAATAGTAGGAGTTATACTTCCACCATCAATCCAATCAGTTTCACCTGATTTTCTATATTTAAAACTACCACTAAGAGTATTAGCAGTAGTATCAGTAAATGAGCCATTATAATAAGCACCATTACAATTTAGAATGGCCTCATTTGAAGTACCCTCTGGTCTTGTTATTGATATAGTATTTATGTGTAATTTGATATAATCAATCATATCTAATTCAACATCTGAAGAACTAGAATATCCTCTACTATCAGTAGCAGATACAGTTACTTTGTTCGAGCCAATGCTATCAAAAGTATTCTCTTGTAAGTTTGAAGTTTGACCATCATTCAAATTAATAGAATAACTTTTAATTGTTGAACTCTTTTTAGCGGTGGCAGAAACAGTTACTTTTGGTTTAGATATATACTTAACGAATTTAGTATTACTACCAGTTATACTCGTAACATTTGTATTAGTATCAACTATAGTAGCAGATACATCGGGCTTACATACACTTTCTTTAGCATATAAATTGAATTCTGTAGCTTGTGTATCACCAATTTGTGTATCACCATTGTAGGTTGTACACAAAATATTACCTTTTATTTCTTTAGCATCAGGAATTAATGCATATATTTTATCTTCAATTTCACTGGTTTTAAACTGTATCGTAGTTTCACTAGTTTTATCTTCAATTTTTCCCACCAAATTTTTAATTTTGTAAGTAACTCTGCTTGTAAATGATGATGCTTTTTTGTCTATACTAATGATGGCATTATCACCAATATAAGGACTACTGCAAGCAACACCGCTGGCTCTTGGTATTCTAGGTAAGTCTGCGCTACCATATGCTGTATTACCCCAACCCCAGTTTGGAAAACTAATTGAAGCAGCACAACTAATACTCTTTGTTCCATCATTGTTATGATATACCCAACCCTCAGTAGAAACAGATACGCTTTCTCCTATACCAGTCGGTCTAGTACATCCTGCACTTTGATACTTAGCACCAGTTCCACTTACACCAATACTACCTTGATCATCTCGTATGTAACTTGCTTTATCGTAATAACTTCTTGCCTCATATACTACATAAGTTCTATTATTTGCTATATCTTGTTCTGTGTACCTTGCATATATTCTTACATATAAACTACCACCGGATGTACCTATATAGGCTTCACCTAACCTTTGAAAACTTGTTGTTAATGTTGCCATATGTTACACCTCCAAATCTTTCAAATCTTCAATTAACTCTTTCAAGTGGAATATTTTCGTCCCCTTTTCACCATTTTTAGTAGATTTAGTGAACTTTAAATATCCTACTTGAGCTGTTCCAGTAACAATTAATTTATCTATACCAGAACCTTTATTGTTGAAGATCGCATTTAGTTTTTCGTAGTTATATACCTTTATACCACGGTTATCAAGCAATGAATTGTTTGCATCACTAGATGTACCTACAGATAAACCTTTAGTGCTAAAACTAAAATTCATATCAGTAATCTTGCCTTCAAGTGTTTGAATAGTACCATTTTGAGTATCTAATGTTTTTTGTACATTTTTCATAGATATATCAAAATTGTTTACTGTTTGGGTAACCTCTGATTGTTGTTCTTGCAAAATACCTATGCTTCTACCTTGTTCATCAACAAGTGAAGTTGTATTTGTCATAGTAGTATCTAACTTATCAACATTATTTTTTATCTCGGTAACAGTTCCGCTTAATATAGTAAGATTTTCTCCCACCTGATTTGCTTTAGTATCATCAGTATATTTAGTAGCAATTATCCAGTCATTTTCTTCAAATGTTTCATCTTTTGATTTAGTGGTTTGGCATCTATATAATTCTTCATCTTTAATCCATAAATCCCCGCAATCATAAGGTGTTGTTGGCTCAACCACAAAAACTCTTCTCTTACTATCAGCGGTATCTTTAGCACTATTTGCTATTGCAAGAGCTTGAGTAACATCATTATCGGTAATTTTTATCCAACTATAAACATCATTATCAAGTGAGTATCTATAGGCGTAACCAGTATCTTTATCATAATAAAGGTCTCCTAAGTGATTATTTTTTTCATTATCAGTAGTCCAATTTTTAGCAGGTTCATTACCATCAGTAGGAACTCCAGAATAAAACCAGGTAGTAATGTTTCCATCTACCTGGTCTTGAAGTTCTTTTAAGTTCTTTCCTGTTGCAATCACAAAGTTATTTAACTCATTTTCTACTTTATTAAGTCCGTTTTTTTGTAATTCATAGTTTTCTTTTAATGTCAAAATATCATTAAGTGTCTTATTGTACTTTCTCTCTAAATCTTCTGGTGTTCGTAACTTATTTATATCTCTTTTATTTATCATTTTGTATACACCCTACCATTTCTTACTTTGAATCCTAGTTCTTCTAACTCTTTGGTCTTCTCTTCAACAGATATGTTTTTAGAGTTGATAGTATTAATTATATCCTTATCATAACTAGTAAATCCGATAGTCTTTAGTATTACTTTTTTATCATAGGAAGAACAATCAATATTATTAACATATTTAACTATTTGGTTGTCGTATTGCTTAAAACTACTATATTCCATTTTAATAAGCATTGCTTTTTGAGGAATACTAAGATTTAAACTATTAATATACTTAATCACTTTATTTTTTCTAGAATTAGGTACAGTCTTGCCATTTGTATAATAATCACTCTCAAATGTTTCAGAATTAAACTTTATGTATTCTTTAATTGGTATGTTTGATTGTACCAAAGCATTTAAAACTTTATCACTTGAATAATAATTACCATATAAATATGCTAATTGTTCATTAGTCAAATCACTATCTATCAAGAATTTAGTTATACTAGTCTTTTTGGTATCTTTATCAGTATTATCAATACTTTCTTTAAATGTATAATAATCTCCTATATCTCCTATTTCAGAATATTCATATGCTTTTTGATACTTATCAGAAAGTTCTAATCCTAATACATCCTTTTTAGCAATATTATAAGAATAATTAACTATATCTTTAACAACTTCTGCCTTATCTAAATCTGACATATTTGAATAAGATGCATTATTCAGTAATTTTTTAATACTATCTTCTATTATTTTGCCAGATGCTTTTTGATATTCTGCTTTTTCTTTACTTGTTAATTTTTCTCCATTTCCCTTAACATTGTAAGATACTACTCTAGGCATAACATCTGTCTCTCCAGTTTCTTTGTACAGCCTATATATTTCCTCAGCAGATTCACTTATATTTTCTGTACTAACATTGGCAGGATTTAGAAATACATTAAAGATATTATTCTTTCCACCATATTTTTGTATTTCTCTGCCCATAGTATCTACTGTGGGATTTAAAGTTTTACTTATAAAAGGTATTTTTGCCTTTATGCTATTTACCGCACTTTGAATTGGCTTTCCATATTCAAATGAAGTTCTTTGCGTACCATCTACTAAATCTGCTATTTGCTTAGAAAAAGTAGGAACTGCTCTAGCAGGTAATTCTAATATTTCATTAATAATTCCGGATACAACACCATCATTATCATTAAGAACATCATTTATACTTTGTAAAAATGATTGTTCTAATAGAATACTTCCCGCAGTATCTAAAGAGCCTATTATGCCTTCTAATAATGCTTTAGAATCACCACTTTTAGAATTAACCACATTAGCAGTTATTGATAGTGGAGCAGCCAAAGGTTGAGCCCAATCATAAGTAAATGACTTACCACCAATTTTAATTGAATAAGAATTAATTCCTAAAGTATTTTTTAAGAAATTGGCAGTATCTTTGTCATCATCACTATCACCGCTTGTTATTCCAGCCTTCGCAAGTGCAATACCAAGTATATATAGCATAGTACCAGCAGTAGCCTTTCCTAAACTTTGAACAAATTCATGTTGCATAGTGGCAGTGTATTGTCTATTTGCAAGTGACCTCTTTAAATTAATACCTTTATTTATGGCACTAACCAAACCGGCAGGTGAATAATCAACAATTGCCTTTGTTAAATTAGCTGGTGTTTTGGCAAATGGTATCAATATATCACCAAGACCATAACCATTAACATTTAATTTATTTAGTCCTTTTCTTACACCCAAAACAAATCTGGTATAGTTATTATTATCATTCCAAGTTCTAGATAAAGCCTCTTGATGTGCTATATCTATCATTTCTTGTGTGATTTCGGTAGTATTGTTTAATACTAATTGGTTTTGTAATGAATTTTCAAAAGCCGCTTCACTAAATACTCTATCACCGACATCCATAACATAATTTAATAAAGACTCTGTTCTATTTAGAGTCCTTCCCATTAAATTTTTTTCGCTAAATGATTTACCATCTGATATTTCAAATCTATTGCCTTCCATATCTTTGGTATTGATTCCTTTTTTATAGTCGTTAGTAGCCTCATAGGCTCCTTTTTTAATACCTTTAAGCATTGCTTTTACATTAGTAGTGCCGGTTGTTCTTACACCAGTTTTCTTAGCGATTAACTTATCAGCATAACTAGAAAATAAATCGCCAAAAGAATTAACTGGCATTATTAAAGCATTACCAGCAACATTTCTTACTTGAGTCTTAGGATTAAACAGCATAGATATTCTCATCCAAGATCTAATTTTTGCACCTTTTTCAGGTGGTAGTTTATCGGTCATTAATTTTTGTATTTCTGCAAGTTTAACTCTTTTATCATAGCCATCTTCCATATTTTGTACTTCTTGCATTGTATCCATGATAAACTTTACCTCATCAGGCTTTAAGTCAAAGTCTTTTCTATATTTATCTATCCATTCTTTAGATTTATTCTTAACCATTTTATCATAAGCTTCAGATAATTCAGATTGAGCATATTTTACCATACCTTCAGGTGTCATTCTTTCCATAATATTAAATGCCTGTACTGTTTGACCAGCAGTTGTTCCAATTTCTCTCATTTTTTTAGCAACTTCTACCATACTATCATAATCACCATTATCAGCATATTGTTTTAGTAAAATCCAGCCTTCTGCTACATCTGTAGCATTTACATTCTTACTATCTTGTTTTACCCATCTTAATGTTTCTGAACTGCCACCATCATTTATTTTTTTGAAAGCTTTTTCCAAACTTTCTTTATTAGTTACTTTATCATAATATCTAACATCTTCTTTTGAAAGTATTTCAGCCTTTTGTTCTACATTTAGCATATTAACTTTATCTTTAATGTTTTTAGCAAAATGGCTATTGCCATCATTAACTTTATTTGCACTTTCTCTTTTAGGTAATATTGGTGTAGTGTTGGCATCTTCTTTAGTTAATTTTGATATTTCATTTGGATTTAAAATCTTGCTCTTTTTAGAACTACTTTCTATATCTTCCCTAACAGGTAACTTAATATCAGACATTTTAGTTTTTGTTCCCGATGATGGAAAGTTTTCTTTTAGATAATCATTCCACTCTTTATAAAAAGAACTATTATCTAGTTTTTGTGTATTATTTTTGTTTATCGGAATAGAATATTTAGTAGCGGATGATGTATTACTATTGACATTGTTGCTTGATTGTGGTATATTATTTGCAGAAAAACCAGTAGGTCTATGCAGGCTTGTACCTGTTATACCGCTGGTTTTTTTGACATTATTAATTTCATACAAATATTTACCTTTATCTGTTATACCAACATTTATATTTCCTTTAAAAGTTTTTCCATCTAATTTGAATTCAAAATCATAATATTCCCAATTTGCAAATTTACTATTTGTTTTCTTGGCAATACTATTTTCTCTTAATGTTGCTATTCCCAACACATTTTTTAATTCTGGTGTTAATTTCATTTTTTCAACAAAGTTTTCTTGCTTTTTTCCAGGATTAGTATATTTTTTTGATGTTTTTTTATTTATTTCAACACTATCGTTATTGCCCAATCTTGTATTACCTATTAAATAATCTGTAATATACATTTTAGCTATTTTATTATAGTCTTTTTCATCAACACCAGCAAATATGTCTTGGTCAGTATCAACATTAACAAATTTATTGCCATTACTATCTTGTTGAATACTAAACATCTTATCTTTAATATTACTTCTATTGCTATAATAAGCATCTTCCCACATTTCTTTTAAGTTTTCAACAAAATTCACATATTCATTAGCACCAGTACCCTTAATTTTCTCTGCTAATTTTCTAATATTATTTAGTATTTTCTTAAATATATTTGGTTTCTTTTCTACTACTGACTGAATAAATTCTCTATTACCGAATAGTTCTCCGCATACATCTGCTACGACTTCATCTGATACATCATTAGTTTTATATCTTTCTTTTAGTGATTCTAATGATTTTTCAAACTCAGGATCTTGTTTAGCATAATCAAGTATTAATTCCTTCATTTCTTTTGTTGCTATGTCATGAGTTATTTCATGAATAACCAAAAATTCAACATAATTATCAGCATTAGGATTTAATTCAATTATAGTTTTACCATTTTCTTTTGTAATTAATCCATTAACAGGTACACCTTGTTCATTAGTTATATTAGGATTGAATCTTATTATATAATTCCTATCTTTTATTATATTCTCTAGCAACTTAATAGTATTGTTCGACCTAGCAGTATTGTTTAAATACATACTTGCAGTTCTTCTTAATTCATTTATATTTGCATTAGAACTTTTAACATATTGATAATTGCCTATTGGAATACTATAATTAGCATTATTAACACTAGTCACATCTACACTTCTTAGTTTTTGAAGAGCATTTCCAATTGAAGCATATTGTTGTCTAGTTAAATCTTTAGTTGTGGTAAAACTCATGTCTGGTCTTACTTCACTTACATAATTCATAGCAGTAGGCACTTTTATACCAACTTCATTTAACATTGTTTTAATGTAACTACCTTTATAACTTTCAATATTAGGATCTCCTAATTTAAATCCTTTAATATCATTTAATATTTCAGGGCTTATTTTAGCCATATCAACCTTTATATCACTAATAGGCATATTTATATTAGAACTATTAAAATCGTTCACAGTTGGCAAAATAGCCTTATCAGAGTTATTAATATTACTTTGTTGATTATATACTGGCAAACTAATGCCACTTTGACTTGATTTTTCTTGATTAACTATATCTTGTACTGTAGGCAAGTTTACTTCTGCTTTTGAGGATGTACTTGTATCATTATTTTGGTTTTGAATAGCATTTAATTTTTCTTTTAAATTATTTAATTCTACTTCTTGCTCTTTTGTTATTTTATTTTGTTCTTTTAGTGTTTCATATTCATTAATCTGCGATGTTATTGTATCTACATTAGTATTAACATTTGAATTATTATTAATATTACTATTAATATTAGAAATAATTGTGTCTATTTTATTAATAGTTTCTTTATTTGTAGTATTTTTCTTTGTTTCTTCTAACTCTTCTTTAAATGTCTTATATAGATTTACATCTTTATTCTCTACATTTGTATCTTTGCCAGTAGCAGTACCTATAATTCCACCTGTAACACCACCTATAGCAGCAGAATATAAAGCATCAGAAAGTACATCACCATCTAAGAAAACAGAAGCATAATCTTTAATATTAGTATTTTTATCTAAAATAAGCAATTTACTAATATTATCTAAATATTCTTGAACAAATTCTTCGGTAGCCTCACTGCCTGCATTTGCTAAAATATTTGCAATTTTAGGCTTCTTTGTTATATTAGTAAATGTTTTCTTTAATAATTCTTCGTAATCACCATTTTTTCCTCCAGTTAAACCTTTAGTTGCACTACCGAGCACCTTACCAACACCATATTCAAGTCCAACATTAACCAAACCATACATTGTAGCACTACTAGTATCATAACCATCTGAAACTGCTTGATTGGTACTGTCCACAAACATTTTTCCAAAATACATAGTAGAACCAACACCAGGTAAAGCTTTGTTAATAGCAGTAGAGCCTATTATTTTTCCGCTTTCATATAAAACATTGCCAGCGAATCTACCTATACCAGTTTTATAACTTTCCATAGTTTTTTGTCGTTTCATCTGATTAAATGTAGGTAAATATTGTAAATCACCATTTTCATTTTTAACAAGTCCACCATTATAATCAAAAAGGTTTCCTAAACCACCAGTAAACATACCTATAGATTTATCATACAAACCAATATCATCTTCTGCAATTCTTTGTTTATCGTAATTATATTTAGCATAACCAACTTCATTTGATTGTTCCTCTAACTTTTTCATTTGGTTTTTATATTCATTTGACTTTTTTATTTCTTGATACTTATTTTCTATGCTTTTATTTTGCCCCAATTTATCTTGACCAGCAGTTACTTCAAATCTTTTGTTTTTAGTAATTTCAGTCTGTTCTTGAATAGGTAAAATATTTCTTTGAGTAGAAAAAGGAGTTACTGTTGTTTGTACTCCCTTTTCATAAGTACTCTTTTGTATACCTTTTTGAATATTATTTCTTTTTGATAATTGATTTTTATATTCCTGTTTATAATCAGAACTAGTTCTATTATCATTAAAATTTGTAATATATGAATCAACTATATCATTTAAACTTCTTCTATCGTTTGATACAATATTTGCTATATAATTTCTTTTATTTTCTTCTAATTTCTTTTTATAGTTATCAGCCATTTCTATAGCATTCATATTTTTCACCTACCCTTGTTGTTGTAACGCATACATTATAATTCTTCCTTCTTCATCTGTCATGCTTCCTTGTGAAACTCTTTCTTTAACACCAGTTGCAATTTTCTTTTTAGCATCGCCTTTTAAACTATAGCCTCCATTTGCCCACCTAAATAGTTCTTTATTAACATGACTTGTCCAATTATATTTTGAATAAAGATTGGTTAAATCTTCTTTGCTATAATTATCTAAATCTAACGAACCATTATCATCTATTGGAGGGAGTCCATTACCATAACTAGCATTTATTTGAGCCCATCTCTGAGCATTAGCAATAGCATCTTGTTCTCTTTGATAAGCCATTTCTTGTTCCCATCTTTGTTGTTCTAATCTTTGTTGCTCTTTCTGATATGCCATATTTTCATTATATTGTCTAATTTTTTCAGCAGTTTCATTTTCATAATTAATTTGACTTTCAACATCTTTATATCTGTTGTAATAATTATTATTAATCGTATTATTCCAATTCAATCTATTATTTTCCTGATCTGATTTATAATTGAATCCCTCTAATGCAATATTTAATTTATCTTGTAATGCTTTTAAAGCATTTTGGGCTAGTTTTTCATCGTTAGATAATTGTGCTTGTCTAATTGCATTATCAAACTCTATTCCAGCATCTTGCATACTCTTTCTTGCAGTACCAAGTCTATTTTGATAAGTATTATACATATCAACTTTTGAGCTTTCAGCATAACCACTATTAGATAATCCATTATTTACAACATTTTCTCTACTAACACCATATTTATCTACTTCTTTTTGGTAATCAATATAAGATGCTTTAGCCTCGTTTTGATATGCTTGTTCAGATTTTTTTCTTTGTTGTTCGATTAAATCTTTCTGATATTCAAGATTTTTATTTGCTACATCTTTTTGAGTGTTCTCCCATCTATCAACCATATCTTGTTGTTCTTTAGTAAAGTTATTTCTTTCATTTATTAAATTATCATAAGTTTCATTATATTTATTTAATTCACTTTGTTTTTCATTTTCGACATCTTTGAATCTTTTGTCATCGTAATTAACATCATAAATTGCCATTTCTTATCACCTCTTTACATATCCGCCTACAAATGATTCTAATGTATAATTATTTAAACCAAATGGTTTAGTAGAACTAAATTTCATTTGTAATCGTTTCCATTTTTTCTTTTTAATTCTATAAACTATGTATCCCTTAACATTGTCATAAGTATTAACCTCTTCAAAGTCGTTATTATCTGTTTTTACCTCTATCTTTATACTTTCACCTTTTACTTCAGCAGTACCGCCTCTTTTATTAGTTGTTTTTTGATATTCTGGATATTTGAAATCATCATGCTTAGTAGTCCAATAAGAACTTATTTCGCCATTAGTTTTGGTTAACTTATAAATCTTATTGTTACCACATAAATAAAGCACTCCATTTTTAACTGAAGTACAAGTAATATTGCAAGATAACTCCCAATAATACCATTCATATTCAACATTTATATTTTGATATTTTTGTCTACTATCTGCTAAATAAATTTTGTTATCTATAATTACTAAAAGATAGCCCTCCCATTCTTCTAACATCATATTTTTATAATTTGATTCTTTTAGTAATTTACCATCAACCATACTAGATCTATGTGCTAGTAATTGCTCTGAAGTAATATTTCCACTAATTGCTTCCATACCTCTATCAGAAAAGAAAACTATATCATCATTAAAGTTAATTCCAGTAGAGACACAACCTGTTGTTATGCTTGAATGTGCTGATGGATATATTTTTCCATATGTGCTATCAACAACTGGATTATGATAAAAGACTGTAGTATTTGCTTGTGATGGTTCTTTTAACACCCATAAAGCATTGTTACTAGGTATTAGTGCCTTTACCTTTGCTAAATCCATTCCCTCGTTATAATAATCTAAATCGCTAATATATCTAGGGTCTTCCAATGAACTATGGAAAATAGCATTAGGATAATCTTGATTTCCACTAAAAAATACTCTATTATCAAACACTGCTAACATAGTGCATTTATTAATTCTATCTCTATATCCTTGAATAGTCTTTCTGAATAATATTTCAACATTGTGTTGACCATCAGTAGTAGGTTTAGCAGGAGCAGTATTAAAAGTAATACTTCCTTCTGTAACATTTACTGTTAAGTCTTTGCCTTGAACATAAGTAAGTGTGTCTAGTCCTATAGTTACTTTAGCAGTTACCACATAATCACTATCTATATTTTCGGTATCTAGTTTAAACTTTGTCGTTACACCATCACCTATTCTTAGATTCTTTCTAAGTCCAGTAAGTAAATTTACATCTTGATATGTTGTTCCCTCCCCAGTAGGATCTCCTATGGTAGTAGTTGGTATAGTACCTTCTACTTCTTTTATTTCAGTTCCATTGTATTCAAGATAATTTAAACCATCTTTTATATAAAATATATTATTAAATATAAAAGCCTGACTTCTAATCAAATTCATACCACTAAATATTTCAGTACCATTATCATAAAGTTTAGTTCCTGAATGGACTATTTTATGGGTAGTATTGCCTATATCATAAAAAAAGAGACCTAATATGGTATTATTGTATTCTTCTACTAATTCCATATCAGGTCTTGTTTCTATTCCAGCACTATTATTTTTGTAATTTTTCCACATATTTAAGCTATCAGGACTTCTAGATAAATTAGTATCACTATTACTGAAATCAACACCTGCAAAGTTATCTACTTTTCTAGTAACTAATGCTCCACTAGGAACACCACCAGAACTACTATAAGAACTCATAAGTATCATCTCCTTCTAGATAAATACTACCAGTATGAAATCTTGGATCTAATCTTTGTAACATTTGTTCATACCTATTTGAATAAACTTGTCCATAACTAGCTGATATATCAGATTTAAGTAAATCACCAGCCACACCATAAGGCATTATTTCAAGTACATCTGTTGATAAATCAAAAGTAAACTCACTATCTTTTGTATCAGCAGTTATTTGTTTAGGATACTTGTAATAATATATTTTAGCAATACCATCACCATAGAAATTAATAGTATTACCTATAATATCATTTTCAACTCCCCTAACAATGTTAATTTGAAATAAATCCTTTGCTATCTCAGAAAAGTCAATCTCATCACCTTTAGTTACTTCTAATTCTTCTTTAGCAGGTATTTTTTTTATTCTGGCAAGTTCATTTTGAATCTGATTTATAACATCATTTATTTTGTTTGCTATATCAGGATCATCAGTTAATAAGGCACTTTTATCATTTATTTCCTCAATCAGTCTCAATACTTTTTTCTTCATTTCTAGTAATGTCATACTATCACCTATCCTTTTGGATTAATATCTGTATTATCTTTGTATATTTCTTTAATTTCTTTAATTTCTTTTTCCAAGTCCTTTAGTTTATAAACAGGTACATTAGGAATAATATAACCATCTGTCTCGCTCCAAATTAAAATCGTTTTTTCTGGTATTATTTGAGTTAATTTACTATACTCTATACTCTTTATTCCATCATATTCATTTTCTTTATTAATCTCAGTGGTTAATATTAAATCTTTTAAAGTTTGATGCACTGTTTTATCATCTGTATATTCATCGAACTCAGTTTCCTTAGTTATAGTTCTTCCGTAATATTGTCTTAAACTTGGTTTTATTGTAAATAATTCGTTGTTCATTATTTTTCCTCCTAATTGGTTGCCATACCTAGATTCGAACTAGGGAATGTTGCAGTCAAAGTGCAATGTGTTACCACTTCACCATATGGCAATGAAAAGAGGATTGCTCCTCTTATTTTACATCTCAGTTTTCATTATATAGATTTCTTTAGGGTTAACAATCTTAGCACCAAATACATATAATCCTTTTAATGCATCTTGGAAAGCTTTTTCTGGTCTATATGCTTCTACCTTTTCAATTTGTTCAGCGAAAGCAATAGCTTTTCCTGTTCTTAAGATGTTATAAGTTACATCATCAGAAGTAGAAGAAGCAGTCTTTTTACCAGTAGGCAATAGATTTTCAATGCAAACAAAAGCATTGTTAATCTTACCAACAGCACCTTTCTTGATTATTTCAGGATTATTTGTAGATAGTTCGGTTAAAGATTGTCTATAAGTAGTAAAGACTTTTGGAGATACTTCAAGATATAATGATTCTGATACTGGAACATTATTCTCATATAATTTAGTAAATCCTGCTTCAACACTAGCCATAGCATTACTTGCAGTTAATGCAATAACTGATGAACTTTGTGCTAAAGCATCTGATGTAGCCTCTGTTGCAGTTTTTACAATAGAAGCAACATATTTATCTCCTTCTTCTTTTAATCCGATAGCAGATTGTCTTGAAGCTTCTTCCATTAAACCAGGAACTGATTGTGCTTTATCAATATCTTCAACCTCAAAATTAAAGTATCTGTATTGATTAAGTTGCAATAGTTGACTAGAATCAGTTAAACCTTCAAGTTCTATTTCTGTACCTTTAACATAATTCTTTATAGTAGGTCTAGAAACACTTAAAATCTTTACTTCTTTAGCATTCTTGCTATCCTTTTCATATTTGAAATCACAATGGTTTCTTAGAGATGTAATGGTATCCAATGCTTTTAAAATTGATTTACTCCAAATCGTTTGTTGGAAATTAGTTACAGCCATTTTAACACATCCTTTCTATATAGATAGAAATTATTTTTGAGTCATAGTCATAGATCTACGAACTGCTTCCCATATTTTAGGATTGTCAAGTTCTTCATCAGTTAATTTTCTTATTTCATCTTCTGTATAATAATCCTTAACCTTATCTTGAGCCATTGACTTCATACTTCCTATCTTTTCAACCGTTGGCTTAACAGGTTGATTTAATTTTGTATACATTTCATATACTGTTTTAATAGGTGTATTTGAATTAAATTGACTAGCAAAAGATTTAAAATTATCATCTTTTAACACATCATCTTTCACACCCAATTCTGCTAACTCTTTAACTTGTTTTTGATGAGTTAGTTCATCTGCAAGAGTGTTAAATACAACTTTCTCTCTAGGTGTCATTTTATCAACACCAATAGTGGCTAGTCTATTTGCCTCTTCTTGCATTTCTTCAAATCCTAAATCAATGATTTTAGTAGCCTCTGCTTTACCTAAAATCTTTTCATCTTCTTCAGAATATTTAGGTTTTGAATAAGCAGGTATATCAATTCCTTGTTCTTTATAGAATTCTCTCATTCTTTGATTAGATTCAGAGATATCTTTAGTTCCAAGGCCTGCCTTTAATATACTGTCAGTTTCTTCATATTTGGCTAATTTATCAGAATATTGCTTTTCCATCTTCCTTTTTTCTCTTTCGATTTTCTTTGGAAGTAAAGTATTTAATCTATCATTAACCATCTTTTCTACTTCTTCTGCAGTATAAGTTTTAACTTCTTGTTTTTCTTCTTCTTGAGAAGCGGTATCAGTTAACTCTATACCTTGATCCTCATTTTCTTCTACTGATTGAGCTTCAGTTTTTTCAGTTACATCTGTAACAGGTGTTTGAACATCATATTCTTCGTTCATTTTCTTTCCTCCTATTTTTTTAAGTGTTTGACTTCACTATTCCATTTTCTTTTAAAGTCTTACAATGCTTGGACTATTAAAAAGCAATAACTATCTAGTAGCCATTGCTTGATTAATTAATTGGTTTCCATATTGTCCTATACCTGTTATATCTTGCTGATTAGCAATAAAGTTATTGGCTTGCATTTTTAATTGTTGAGCCTGTGTCTGAATGTCTGCTATTCTTTGTTGAGATTCTTTCATTTTCTTTATTGCCTCTTCTAACTTAGATTTAGGCATTGAGCTATCATCATCTAGTAGACTTACATATACTTCTAGTTCTGCCAGTTTTTCAGCAGTAAAGTATCCTGCCTTTAACATATTTTCTAACGATAACTCCTGTGCATATTTATCGTAAGGACTTTTAGGTGTAATGTCTATCTTTACATTTGCTTGTAGTTCTTGCAATACACTATAAGGTACCTTAACTGGTCTGGAACTTACTTCCCCAGTAGTTGGATTAGATTCTTCATAGTCTATTACTAAACCATCTGTAGCATATGTTTTCCACATATCTAACCATATTCTTGCCAATCCTTCTAAAGTTGCTTTTAGTGATATTGTTTGTTCGGTTACAGGCATTTGTGAGGCTCTTTGAACAGCAAGTATTGCTTTACCACTCGCACTTTCTGGATTAACATCACCAGTAGCGATATCCCCAGCACCCGCTAATTCTCTTGTAGTTGATATTAATTCATTCATTACCTTTTCGACATCTGCACTCATCTGTGCTGGTTGAAGAACTCCAATTGCTTTTTTAACATCATCTACAGTTTGGCCATTAACTTTAATAGTACCTCCGACTTTGTCTATTGCATTAGGGTTTTGAACTTTAGACACATCAACAATCTTTTGTGGATAAGCAGTAGTTTTGGCAGATATTAGTCTTCTCATTATGGTTTTGTTAATCTCTAACTGATTAGGTATTAAATATCTAACCTCACCTTCTCCTCTAGCATATCCCTCTTTTTCTTCCCAAAGCATATGCTCTAACGGATAAAGGGTTAGTCCAGTGTCCTTGTCTTCTCTAATATCACAATATCTTGTTGCTTGACTAAAATGGACTGTACCATTTTCTTTATATAGCTTAGTGATGATAGTCACCATATCATCTTTTTCTTCTCTAGAATCTTCTCCAGCCTCTTCAAAAGTATCATTATCGCCAACTATATACTTTAATTTGTCCTCCGACACTCCTGATAGCCTAGCCATCTCAATGGTATTAATAACTGGTTTTCTATGCTTGATTAAAATATATGGTTGGTTTTGTATGTCCGAATCATTTTCATTGCCATAATACACATCGTTTTTTGACAATATTTCAACTATTGGCAAATTTGTTTCTTCATCATAATCTACATAAATAGGGCATTCATCATTAATAGCAGAATGTTTGCTTATGGCTCTAGTCTTATAGTCCATATTGTTTTTTTCCCATGCTTTAGCAGCTAATTTATTAAGAAGTTCGCAAGTTTTATTTGCCACTTCTTTAAACTCTTTATTCTCAAAGTTTTCTGCACTATATACAGCCATAAACTCATTCTCGTTTATAACACATATTTTATATTTAACTATGGGTTTAATTATATTTAACTGGATAGGCTCTATTCCACTAATCTTTAATCCAGCCCACTGATTGCCATTGTACATTCTATAATTCTTATCAGTATCTGAATATAGATTCTTTAGTCGATTATAGTTTCTACCTTTTTCATATAATTCCCATATATCAGTTTCTTTTAATTCATTTAAATCCATCTTGACACCTCCTAACTAGGTATATCTTTCTGTCCTAGTCCTGTTCCATCATAGTTATCAATATTAGCCATCATAGTATCATAGGCATCTTGTTTCTTCTTTTGTTCAAAAGTTTCTATTTCATTTCTAACTATCTTAACAGGATTAATTTCTGGTATTTTTATTTCTTCGTTGTTCTTTAACTTTTGACCATTTTTAAGTCCTAAAGTATAAGATAAAATTATAAAAATACCAAATAAAAAAAGTAATGCTATTGTTTCCATTACTTATCACCTTTTTTTGTTTTCTTTTTAGGTTTAGTTTCTTCTAATACTTCCTCTATCGTTTCAGTTATTATCTTATTAGTTTCTTTCTCTCCAATTAATTCATTACAAGTTTCTCTTAACTTTCTTAACATTTTCTTTTTCACTATACAATCACTATCTCCTCTCCATAATCAGCCTCTAGTGGCTCTTCTGACTTGAAATTGAATGCTTGGCTTACTTCTATCGGCTCAACATCAAATATTACTTGTGTCCTTGAATAATAGGCTATAGCAAGCCCCATAACCAAATCATCATGGGCTCCTTGTTGTGCTTCTGGCCTTCCCTTTTCATTTCTGACAAAAGTTAGCATCTCTTCAAGTGTTAATTTATCATTTATTAATTCAACAGATTCACGAACTATTTTAACTAGTTCTGCTATTATAACAGGTCTTGTTAATGAAGTGGTCTTAAAGCCATAAGACTTGTCCATTATACCTGTATATCTATCTTCTTTCTCCCTTACGAACATATTAGGATAGCCTAACCTTACTAGTTCTTTATTAGGAAAACTGCTAAAGTTACTTTCAATACACATAAGAGCAGGCGTTACTACACCAGTTTTTAAGTTTTTATTAGCATAATACCAACCTAAACAATACATTTGCCTTACATATAGATCCTCATCCATTTGATGTCTTAGCCTTGCAACTTGTTTGCCAGTCTTTGCATTAAGTACATGTCCAGTAAACCAGTCAGAGCCATCACCAGCGGTATCACCACCTATGCAATATTTGTATAGGTTAGGCAATTCATATAGTTCTATATAACCATTTTCATCATTTACCCATTTTACATCAGTAATCTTTTTTCCAGCAGGCATTGTATCATCATATTTATATTCAAAATAACCAGTCTTGATAGGTCTAGTTATTTCTTGCAATCTTCTGCTTACTGCTCTCGCATCAAATACAGTCTTTCCTAGAACACCCCATTGACCTAAGCAGTACACATTATAATAATACTCATCAGTATACTTATAACTTTCTAGTAACTTCTTATAATCTTCATCTAAGAACTTATTGTCCTTATATGTTGTATGTACTATAGTTAAATTATCTCTTGGTACATCAAAGAACTTCTTTTTTAGCCAATGATTAATATCAATCGGATTAAAAGATATAACTATTTGCTTTTTAGTTCCTTTACCTCTTAATCTGACATCTAATTGATTGAAATCACTTTCTAGTATTTCAGAAGCTTCTTCTATCCATATATCAGTAAGTTCACCTTTGCTAAAAGTAACTGATTTTAACTTTTCAACATCATCTAGTCCGCTGAATATTATCTCATTACCATTAAGTAAGCATTTTATTCTTAAATCACTCTCGTTAATCTTAAAGTGCATACCTAAGTGCCATTTATTAATAACTTGCTTAAACAAAGCAAATGTACTATCTCTATTACTCTTGCCAGTAGCACGAACTGTTAACAAGTTCATTAATTTTGAATTAAGCATTTTATATATATATCTTTCAACAACAAAGAAAGACTTTCCACTACCAGTCAGGCTCCACCATAAAATATCAAATATCTATCTGTGTTGCCAAGATATGGTATATATACATCATTGAATACTTTTTTCGAGATTTGAATATTTATGGTGTTGTTCATTTTATCACCCCCAAAGTTAATTTAGGCAAAAATTATATCCTTTTCTATTTTTCATTCCTTTAAAAATAGAATTATATATAGTTTTTTTATTTATATTTAATGCTTTAGAAGCAATGGTGATGCTTTCATATGTATTAATATAAATACCATTCAAAAATACTTTAATTGACTTCTTGTTGGTTTCTTTTCCATTGAAAGCATTATTCAATACTTGCTTTTTAAATCTCTCATTATTGATAAAGCAATGTTTAGTATTTCCACTAATTGTAGTCCACTCAAGATTTTCAACATTGTTATTTAATTTGTTACTATCTAGATGATTGACAACATTACAGTCTTGTTTATGTTCTATAAATGTTTCAGCAACAAGTCTATGAACTCTTTTATAGCATCTAGAATTGTTATGACTATTAAATAAACAAACTTCAAAATAACCATCTTTTGTAACTTTTGGTTTTAATATTTTATTTCTTTTTACCGAAAAAACTCTGCCATCATTACTCACTTTATATAAACCTTCAAAGTTTTTAACATCTCTAAACATCAATATCACCTTATTCATCCACTATATCAACTTTAATCGTATACATTGCCTCTTGTTCTATTTTATCAACAGGTTTCTCACCTATGGTATCTCTAATTACTTCAAATGCCTTTGTATTGCCATCTAATGCCTGTTTAATTAGTGCTAGTGATACTCTTTCTTGTGTATCACCCTTTGATAATAATAGCAATAGTTCTTCTCTTAAAGCTTTTCTTTCTTTTCTTGCTTTAACACTTGCTTTTCCACCCTTTTTTCCCATTTCTCGTGCTTCTTCCGAGTTTATTTTTCTTAAATTGCCTTCGTTTGCCATTATTATCACCTTCTTCCTTGTCATCCTTGCACCATAAATAATCACTACAAGTTTTGCAAGTGTTATTCTTCATACACTTTTTATAGTTCATACTAATCAACCCTTTTTTACATAATAAAAAGACACTAATGTGTCCATGTTCTGATTACATACTAAATGAAAAAGATAAATATCATTTAATAGAGTAAAGGAGGTATGTAATCTCGTATTAGTAAGTACTATACTAATGATATAATGGATTTCTATAGATACAAACTACTCATGGAAAACAAGCCTAGAATGAAAACCTTTCCTCACTCGTTTTTTTATATATCATCAGTATACTACCTACTAATAGGTAGTGTACCAGGGGTTAGCTATATGTGTGACTTTATATATTATCACAATAACATCATAAACCTAGTTTTGTCTCATTTTGTCTCATAATTATTTTTATATAGTTTTTCTTTCATCTCCGATATAAATCTATAAACTTGAGGCCTACTATACCCTACTAAACGATAAAACTTATACACAGATCTATGCTCTATCCATCTATAGATGTATATCTTATCATATACATCCCCTTCTTCTTTCATTTTTATTAGCTTCTTCTTAAGCTCATAATTTAGCATATCTCGTGTATTTCTACTTTGGTTAATCAATTTATCAACTTCATCTATTTCACTCGTGTAGTTAATTAAATTAGTGTCTGGTGAAGTATTTATGGTTACCATAACTTCTTTAGGCTTTACCGCCCCTGGCATTACAGATAATATTAATTCACTTTTCTTTTCTAATGCTTCGTTATAGTTTCTCTCTGCTTTTTTGAATTGCCTTAACAGCTCATTGTATTCTATATACATTTACTTCCCCTTTCCATAACCTTATTCCCCCTGATATTGTTAATCATTTCTAATCATATTTCTTTTTAATAAGCATACAGATTGTTTTAATTCACAATCATGAGTTAATTGTTTATAATATTTTTCACTAGTTTCTACTATTCCTATTATCTTTACTAGATCATAATCATTTTTATTTCCTACTATTGCATAATCTCCTACAGATGGTTTTAATTGCATATGCGATATATCCCAGTAAAAAATAGCACCATTGTTTAATTTTCCTAATATTAACTTCATTCTTTCTCCTCCAATTCTTCATCTATGTCTCTTATTTGTTTAGCAAAATACTTGGTATAGAAATTATCTCCAAATTGTTTTGCTAGTTTATATCTTTCTAAAAAAGATTTTCTTATCTTTAATAGTTTTCTTCTTCTATGCGGTTCCATTATTTATCTACCTTTTCCAATTCTTGCATATGGTCTATAATTATATTGCATACTATTACCTCTGCTTGTGTAAATGTTTTACTATATCTTTTACCATATGATTTTTCAAACTCATTTAGTTTAGTTTTTCTTATATATTCTTTTAATTTATCCCAGTTATCTTTTAAAGTTTGATTTTCGTCTTGTAATTCAAAGATCATATCTTCATATGTTTTCTTATCACCCTCTAAGGAAAATACACCATTCTTCATATATAATTTCTTTTTTTGGTAGTATTTTAGTAATTCTTGTTTGTATTCTTCAGATATTGTATTTGACTCTTTTATTGCATTTTCTATTAATGCTTCTTTTTCTCTAGCAGTCATTATCTACTTCTTCCTTTCACCTTTTCCTCCTGATACATTTCAAGTACCCACTTCAAGTTAAGTAAGGCACTCTTTACGGCTTCACTTGCTGGTAAACTTAAATAATAATTTATCTTCAACAGTACCTTTTCTTCAAAATTGAAACCATCGTAATTAATATTTATATCTTTCATAATCATTCTCCTAATTTATAACTTATTTGTTCAAATTGTTCTTTTGTTACTATTGATTTAATATCTTCATTATTTCTTATTCTTTTAATCCACACACCAGTTCTATTATTAGGTCTTTTAACTTGTATCTCATATACTTTATTATTGCTGCTTAAAATTGCAGTAACAGGATATCTATTAACATAATCTCCTACTTCTATTAAATCAATTATGTCATAACTGGCTTTAACTACATTTTCTTTTGTATATTCTCCTTGATAGATACTACCATCATTTTCAGTTAATATAGTTGTTTCAAATACATTTGCAATTTTGTTTATAATAACTATATCTTCAACATCATTTTCCAGCCTTACATACATTCCAACTTCTAATTTCATTATTTGCCTCCTATCTAGATAGTAAACCTATTATAATATATGGTAAAATAATCAATGCACACATTAATACAAATAATAAACAATATATTATCATTGCTTTTGTTTCATCTTTCATTTATTTCACCTCTTTTATTTTTAAATATAAATCTAATAAATCAGGATTATTTAACAACATTTTACTTTTATCGACAATATCTAAAAATTTATTAATTGCTTCTTCTTGTTTTGCAACTTGTTGTTCTAAATCTTCTATATATTTAACTATTTCATTGGATGTTCCGACCATATTAACGGATTCATCTATAGTTTTAGAACAGTTATGCAATATTTTTTCTATTCTTTTTCTATTCATTTTTACCTCCTATTATTTCTATATATTTTTGTAAAATCTCTTCAAGCATATCATAACCTGCTTGTTCTTGAATATCCCTATAATCAAATAAATTAAGATAATCTTCTAGCCATTTTATAAATTCATTTTGTTGATTTAACTGATTATTAATAGATTTTTCTCGCATATCTAATTCATTTTTAGTAATAAATAATTTTTTATCTAATTCTTCAAGTTGTTCCTTTAATGATTGATTTTCTTTTAATAATGCTTGATTATAACTTATAAGTAATTCATTATTTTTATTTAATTCAACATAATCGGTTGCTGTCAAAGTATCTTTATGAACATAATCTGCTTTCATTTACTCATCACTCTCTACTTTCTTCGCCAAATTACAATAATTATAAGGTTCATCATCTAAATTAATTAATTTGTATTGAATTAATTTGTACAATTCTATTACTGTACCAAACGGAAGATGTCTTTGTATAAAATTATATAAATCTATGGCATTTGTTTTTTGATTAACGGTCATTGTTATTAAATTTTCTTTATTCATCACTATCGCTTCCTTCTTCATATACTATTTCTAATATTCTTTGTTTTAATTCGCTTTTTAAAAATTTGCTATTATACTTATAATAAATATCACCAGTATCACAATTATGGTTTATTATTAATGTTTCTATTTTAGATAGTTTATCTTTTAGTTGTTTATTTTCTTGTTGTAATTTTTCTAATTTTTCACAATTACTAGGACATTCAATATCTTGTTCTATCATTTCTTGTATAGTTAAACTTGCATCATGTAATTGTTTTTTTAATTCCTCGTTTTCTTTATCTAATTGTCTTATATAACTAGATAATTTACTAAATTTAATCATCGATAAATCTATAAATAATAATCCACCAAATCCTTTTTTATGATGTAAATTTTTTTCGTGTTTTCCTAGTTCCAATATTTGATATACTTCTTCTCTTTCTTTGTTCATTTATTCCACCTCTTTTAATATATCATTTGAACCGCTTAACTCATCTTGTATAATTTCTAACTTAAAATTAAACTGTTTCATTGCTATAATAGTATTTTTATTAACTGCATCAATTATTTCTTGTATATCATTTACAGCTTTATCAATAACTTCTTTTTGTTTTTTGTTTTCTTTTTGTAATTCTTGATATTTATTTGAAATATAATTAAAATCTTTTAAACTTAAATACCTATTTATTGAATAAACATCTTCTTCTTTGTACCAATAATTGAAATAATGCATCACTTCATCTATATTTTTAAAATGGTCAAACTTATATTCTTCTAATTTCTTATTCATCCTTCCACTCCTTTATCATCATAATTAATCCTATAACTCCTCCTATACCAATTAACACCCAGAATATTAATGGTATATATAATATAAGCATTTAATCATCTACTTTCTCTACTAAATCTGCTTTTATTAAATCATATATTATTTCGGGTATATCAAAGCCTGCATAGTGACCATATATTTCAAATGCCATATAACCATATTTATTTATATGTAAATCCTTTAATTGGCCAAATTTACTAGGTATATGATATGTATATGTTTCAGGCATTTCATCTAAATGTATAAATCCATACTTTTCCAATTCTTTTAAATCAACATTATCTTTTATCTTTAACATTATTATCATTTCCTACCATTTTCTTATATTTTCTTATGCAATTTCTAATTCCAACATTTTCACTAAATCTAGTGCTTGGAATGTATAATTTACCTGTATAACTCCAAAAACTCATAATTACCTTTTTACCACAATATAAATTGAAGTGTCCTATAGTTTCATTACATAACTTATAAGGAATATCGTTTTCCTCAAACTGTTTTTTAGCATATTCTAATCTATCATTAAAACAATTTTCTCTTTTTTCTTGTGCTTGTTGTTTTAATATTGGACTTACATCTTTCCAATAATCCGCTAATGTTTCATTATCCATTTATTTTTCCTCCTTACCACTTATAAGTTAACATCAAGTAAAGAACTAATATACTTGCTATTATCATTGTTAAGAAAAACATAGTTATTAAGAATATACATATATTCTCACATTTTGCTTTTCTTTGTGCTTGTCTATATTGTATTTCTTCTTTAGTTAATCTTTTTTTTGGTATTCTTTTTTTAATTTGTGGAAACTTTTTTTGTAATTTTTTTATTTCCTTTTCAGTTAATTCATTTGGTTTCATAATTTTCTAATCCTCTCTGGTCTACTATTTTTATCCATAGATCCATTTCCTAAAGTACAACCATAATTTTTTATTTGATAGTTTTCTATAGCTACAACTAGCTTGTCCAAATGCTTAAAATCACCATGTAATTTCTTAAACTTTGCTCTAAACATACTTGAATTAATCATTGATTTATCTTTATAGAGATTGAAGTAGAACTGTAATTTGAACTCACTCTCGTTCATCTTCTCCATCCCCTTTATTCTCTAATTTTTCCTTTTCCATATCCAATGCATCAGATAATTTCTTTAGTTCTAGTATCGCATAATCATATCTAGCATCTTTCATGTTAGATATTGCATTTATCCTATGTGGCAAGTATGATTCAACTAGTTCTAATATTTTATTTCTGCTTTCAAGGAAGGTATTTCTCTGTTCCATCTTGTCATATTTTCTTTGAAGTATTTTTAGTCTTTCTTCTGCAAAGTTTTTATCTCTTTTTAGTCTTTCTATTTCTTTTTTATTTCCTGCTAACTCTTGAGCAGTTCCAATATCTAATATTTCCCCTTTCATTTTTTCCTCCTCTATTTTCACTACACAATAACCATTTTTACATCTTTTTCTGTGCGTTGGTGTTGTATAAAAAGTTATTGTTTCAACTCTTACTTTTAGTAGTTTTGCTAATTCTTTTTTTGTTCCGATTCCAACAAGTTTTTCTCCTTTGTATAAAGCATACTGACTATTTCTTTTCATACAATAGTTCCTCTAATTTTTCCATCGTTTCCTTTAAATCTAAAAGTTGGGGAGCAGTTTTAATTTGTTTGCCATTTTTTAGCATTGATAAATATTTTAATGCTTTTTTTATAATAACACTGTAATCTCTCATTAACACCACTCCTCTAATAATCGCTCTATTTCAATATCATCTTTAGTTTTTATTCCTAAATTTTTAGCTTCTTGTACTACACCATTTAAGAGAATACTCATTTCTTTGGTGTCATACTCACTACTACCTTTGTAAATTTTATAATGGTTAAACTCTTTACCATTTAAAATGCTAGTTCCAGCCAATTTATAATATTTAAAGTAGCCTTTAACATCTATTTCAGATAATATACTTACCATTTCAGATTGCCCATAATCTATTAACATTTGCAAGTATACTTCCTCTTTTGATTTACTCAATGCATTACCTATTTCAGTAACAAGTTTCCATAAATAACTATTTGCATTTAAACTTCTTTTTTCTCTATGTTTAGTTATTTTTACATCATAAATAGTATCCTTGTCTAATCTAAATAATAATGGTAGTATTTTGTCTATCTTACAAGTGTCTTCTATCATTATCTGCAATTCTTTTTGTTAACTCTATTTTTTCTTTCAAAGCTTTAGTTTTACATTTTAAATTATGATTACTAACCACCATTTTTATTAGACTTTGCCATAATGCCAAAAAGTCTATACCAAGAATAAATCCTCTAATAACCTCTGAATTAATAAATATATTGACACTTGCTAATATAACATTTAACCATACTATAGTTAATGTAGTGTTAAAAATTACTTTATCAGCATCATATCTTCTATTTTTCTTGGCAAACCTAAGTAATTCTTTTTCAGAATTGTTATTTGAATTCATTATGTCAATGTTTTCTACGCTGAAATAAAGTTTTGAATTGTCATATTTTCTAAACAACTTCCAATTTCCATAATTATCAACACACAAATGAAATTGGTTTCCTAATAATTTTCTTATTTTCTTTTCTTTTTTTAATTTCATTTTCAAAACCTCCTAAAATGGTAAATCATCATCATTAATTTGTACTTCGTTTCCGAAGCTAGCAAATGGATCATTTGCGGTAGGCATACTATCAATTTGCTCAGTAGTCATTGGCCCAGGTTTTACTGGTGGCTCCTCTAGATTGTTTACGCTGTCACCACTACCTTTACTATCAAGGAAAGTAACATTTGATACAAATACTTCAGTAACATATACTTTCTTACCATCTTTATCTTCATAATTTCTTGTTTGTATTCTTCCCTCTACTGCCACTTGATTACCTTTCTTTTGATATTTAGAAAGATTTTCTGCTAGCTTGTCCCATACTACACAATTAATAAAATCTGCCTTTCTTTCACCATCTTCATTTGTATATGGTCTATTTACCGCCATAGTAAATTGGCATACTTCTCTTTTTGTATTTTCAGTCATTTTTAGTTCTGGATCTTTTGTTAATCTTCCAATTAATATTGCTTTATTCACTTTATCATCCCTCCTAATTTTTTTTTAAATTCTTCTTGCCTACTAATGTATACATATTGACCACACCAATTGCATATTTTTTTGTTTTTTCTCTCTATAGGATATATAACGACTGGATGTCCACATTTACAATAATATTTATATTTGTCTATTTCAGCCATTCTTTTAATCATAACTATACCTGTCACAGTATTGCTCCTTATATTCTTTTAAATCCGTATTTTCCTCATTTAACCTATTATTTTCAATATTCATATCAATTAATTTTGATACTAAATCTTCTACAGTTACTATATCTGTGCCAAACAATTCTTCTATTTCTAATCCTTTTACATTTATAAATACTTCTGACATTATTTATCCTCCAATGTTATTCCCATATCCAAGTAAGCATTAATTATATCATTCCTTAAAAGTTCATCATTACCTGCTTTATCTAAGGCTAATTTACCAAATTTATACCAACTACTTTCATAAACAACTTCTTGATTTTTTGGAACAACATCTTTTATCTTCATATTTTCGTTATATAATAGATGCCATTCATTTGTTTCCATGTTTAATGTTTTTAATTTTGTTTCTAATTTTTGAAGTTGTTTAGTATTTAGTTCTTCTAAAGAAGCCCATAATTTTTCTTCTACTGTTGTGTTAAGGCTTTCTTTTACAACTCCCATTTTTCTCATTAGGTCTCCTATTGATACTTTAATAATGTATTTTGCTTCATCATCCCTAATAAACATATCTTTGTATATTTCAAATTGTTTTGTTCTTTCTTTATTTCTTTCTATATCTTCAGCACTTGCAATAGCAGTATCTACTCCAAAGCCTGCAAATCCTAAAGCTCTACCGACTGCTGATGTTTCACAGTTTTCTATCATTGAAGTTTGATTAATTTTATTGTTACCTTTATTTGTTTCACTTGCTCTGCCAACTGCAAGTAACCTTTCATTTTCATCGTATATACTTGTCCTTATTCTTACATAATCTTCTCTTACTTCTTCTATTTCAGTTTCAATTGATCCAGTAGGATAAACTTTTCTAAATGCTTTTATTCTCTCATTTACTTGTGCATATCCTTTTGTTCCTATCTTAGTTTTTTCTATCTCATCATTTGCTTTCTTTATTTGCTCATAACTTACTTTAATTCTTTCATTCATTTTTCTTCTTACCTCACTTTTTTTATTTTTTTACATTCTTAATGTTATTTGTTCTATTCTTTTGTTGCTATCTTTGTCCTCTAATATTCTGATTAATTTATCTTTTTCTTGAACTTCCATTTTTGAAAGTATACTTATGAAATCATAATATTTATCCCAAAATATTTTGTCTGATAGATAATTAAGTTCTTCGATATCAGTTTCTTTGTTGAAGTATTTTTTCCTCATTGCTACAATATATCTTGTTGATAAACATCTATCGTAGTGTTTACCATCTAAATCTTCTAAATCTACATAAAGACCGCAATTAGGGCATTCAACCTTAAATGAGCCTATATTTTGTTTTTCATCTTGAGTTCTTAGATATTTTACCAAATAATGTGGATTAGGTATTTTACCCTCATTATCCAAGTCTTTAAAATATTTATCTAGTTTCTCATCTACTTCGGCATAATCGTAGGCATTTAACACTTTAAACCATTCACGATAAACCAAATCGGTAATCGTAAAGTTTTGTCTGTACACTTTTATTCTATCTACAATTCTAGTGCTTTCTTCTTTTGTCATTCTTTTTCCCCTTTCAAAAACCTTTCTCTAGCAGCATTCTGCTCTTCAATAACTTTTGACTGATAAGTGGTATTTTTCTTTCGCATAGTCTCATACTCTCTTTCCCTCTCTTGGGCTTGTTGAACAGTCTTTATGTTCTCTCTTTCGTATGCTAAAAGAATTCTTGAAATGTACTTGATGTTATATTTGCCATTGAGAATAGCTTGCTTAATAGCATACCTAGTTAAGTCATTATCTTTCCAAGTATTAATTTCTTCTAGTTCTAGTGGTGCTAGTGGTCTTCCAAAATTTTCTTCTACAAATGTAAATAACTTATTAACAACAACATCACTATTATTAATTATTTCTTTATATTCTTTTATTTCTTTATTTTCTTTATATTCTTTAGTTGTTGTTATTTGTTTGTTATTTGTTTGTTGTTTGTTTGTTACTTGTTTGTTATTTTGTTTGTTATTTTGCTGATATAAATCATAGTTATTTATTGAAATTACTGTATATTTATTGGTAGTTTTGATTGTTATTTCATTGGTTGATTTTAACTTATCTAACGAGGTTCTTACCTTTTGTATGCTCAATTTTGTTTGTTGGGATAAATTCTTTATACTAGTAACAACACTGCCTCTTTCAATTAACAATCCTTGCCACTTCTTATCTTCCCAATTGGCTATTAAAAGCAAATGAATAAATAATACTTTTGTATTTATGTCGTTATACCATTCCCATTTAAGCATCTTTCTATGAACTTTTATAAAGCTCTTATCATCATTCATATTGCCCTCCTATTTTGTTAAAACCAAAATCCCTAATTTGACAAAAACATACTAATTTGTTATAATTATGTATGTAAAAAGTTTGTGCGAACTTTTTATTTTTTTTATTTGAATAATCTTTCATATCTTTCATCAAGATACATAAAAGAATATCCAGCAACTGTTATATCTGCTATTAGAAAAGCAACACCAGTCCAAGTAGGACATACTGCACTAAAAGCAAGTGTAATTATTGATAATGTACTAATTGCAAATATGATCATCGCTAATATTGTTTTACAACTTATTTTTCTTTTCATCCTATAACATCCCTTTTCTCATCTTATTTGCTTCTCTTCTGATTAAAGCTACATCTATATTTAGTTTTTCAATAACTTTTTTTGTTGGTACTAATATAGGTCTAGTCTTAAAATAAAACTCCCCTGTCTTGTCCATTTCTTCTGTAAGACTTTTTCTGAATCTATCAACTGCATTTTTTCCAGTTGGTATAATTATTAATAAGTCCTCAGTAGATATCCAAGGTTTATTCAATACTTTTTCCTGTTCTATGTAATCATAGACAGGTCTTTTTTTTCTTTTCATTTTTCCTCCTATCGTGCTAGATTAACTGTTGCAGCAGTTTTTTTGTAAAGTAAGTGTAAAATTATTTGATTTTCCAATAAATACCATTTATAATAGTAATCGTATCTTTCGCAGGTACAGAAGGGAGTGGTCAATATCGGCCGTTTAATACCTTCTTCCTTGACTAATTGTTGAGATACTCCATATGCTATGAGGAACTATCCCTCTCGATTTGAAGAATAGCAGAGAAAGACAACTCTTAAAGTTATGGACGATTACAGTCAATTGCTTTCAACACTTGATGCTGAGTAATATTTGTTTGATTAATATTTTCACCGGAATTGAATAGATTTTATAAAATGCAGTAATTGAATTAGTTTAAAACTCGCTATATTTTGTTTTGAAAGGACTTTATATAGTTGTTATTGTAACTAGGCAACCATTTAGATATTTAACTACTTAGAACTTACATCTTGTTGCTTAGTTCTTTTTTTATATCTAGATCAAATACTATAATGATTTTTACTAACTCATCAGCAGTTAGTTTTCTTTTTCTGTTCAAGATTAAACTAACTTTATCCTGACTTATACCCGTCATTCTTTCTATTTGCTTCTGTGTTATTTTTTTTTCTTTAAAATGATTATTTAGAAAATCAATTATATCCATCTTCTCTCTCCTATTCTTCTTTTTCTTTTGGCAATTTGCCATAAATTAATTCAAAAAAATAAGTAGTATCCATATCATAAATATCTAACATTTTTAACAATGTTCCAATTTCTATACTGGATGGATTACTTTCGTATTTTCTCAAAGTTTCCCTATGAACGCCAATCTTTTCTGCCATTTCTTCAAGAGAAAAACCTTTTTCAGCTCTCAATCCTTTTAATTTTGCTGATATATTTTTATTAATTTCTTCCATGCTTACCTCCTTACATAGAACATTATACTATGGCAAAATGCCAAAGTCAATACTTTTTTGGCATTTTGTCAAAAAAATATTGTATTTTGTTTTTTTTTATTATATAATTATATAAAGGAAAGGAGTAATAATAATGAAAAATAATAAAAATTATACAAACATAAATGTTAAATATTTGAGAGAAAAAAAAGGTATATCCCAAACAAAATTAGCAAAAGATTTAAATATTGATACATCAACATTGGCTAAATGGGAAAATAATACAAGGCAAATTACTTTAGAATGGGCTATAAAACTGGCTAATTATTTTGATATGGACGTTGGAGATTTTATATCTATTAATCAAATTACAAATACTTCTTATCCTACACAAAGTGATGAAGAATACAAAAAAATATTAAAAGAAAAAGGCTTAATGGATGATGAAGAAAACATAGATGAAGAAAGTCTTGATAAATTATTAAAAATAGCTGATATGATTGAGGGTATTAATAAGAAAGAGAACTAATAGTAGTCCTCTAATATTAGAAAATACAATGATATTTTTATTTTACGATGTTTAAGTAATTTTATTAGATCATTGTACTTCATATAACCACCCCTATTATATTATAAGTTAAAAAGTAAGGAGTAAATATATATAATTATGAAAGTAATAAATGAAGAAAAAAGAGAAGAAGAAAAGTATAATACTACTACAAGAATTATTATCTTCTCTGTAGTTATTGTATTAATTATTATGACATTTATAACAATTAACACAAATATAAAAGAAAAAAATAAAAATATGAGACTTGAACAAGAGCAACAACTAGAAGAAGAAAGACAAACAAAATTGAGCGAATGTATCTCAACTGCAAAAAGAAACAGAACTGACCTTTGGAATAACAACTGTACAAAACAATCAGATGGTAGTTGTACAATTCAAAACAAAACAGGAACTATAGAATGGATAGAGCAAAGATACGAGCAAGATATAAAAAATTGCAACGAATTGTATGGAAAATAATAACTAATTTACTTAAAAATATGCTAGTACAGGTATTTTTAAAATATATGTAGAAAGCGAGGTAAGAATGGGAAGATATGTAAAAAAAATATGTCCAAATTGTGGTTTTGTTATACAAAATTATAAATTGGATAACACATATGGATTAATTAATATTGGTATTCCATTTGAAATATGTCCTCAATGCAAAACGATTCTTATAAAAAAAGGAATAAAAGAAATTAATATGATGAATTCTTTTGATTATATTAGAATTGTTTTTAGGGACTTTATAGGTGCTATTTTGATTTGCTTTATTCCAACAATATTGTTATATCATATTTTTAATTATTTATTTAATTTCAATGATAATCAAAGTATAATTTTTATTTTAATTGTATTTTTGACTTTTATAGGATTTTATACCATGAATTATATAAGGCAATTCAAAAAAGATGTTATTGAATCAAAAAATAGATTAAAAAATAAAGACTATTCTAAAATAATAGAACAAATTAACAAAAAATAAAAAAAGACTAGTCCTACTGCAATAGGAACTAGCCAAAATATACAAAAATCTATTCTATCACGATAGGAGTTTTTGCATACTCCTATTGTAACAAAAATATATAAAAAATGCAATAAGGAGAGTGATATTTTATGGCCGTAAATAAAATAAAAGACTATAAAATAGTTAATGGCGAAAAAATTAAAAAAACAAAAGAAGAATATAATAGAGAAACTTGTAATGGTAAAAAAATCTGGTACTTTCAATTATATTATACTACTCTAACCGGAGAAAGAAAAAAATATAAAAGTGGTAAATTTGCTACTAAGGAAGAAGCTTCAATGGAAGAAGCAAAATTCAAATTAAAACAAGATGAAGTTTCTGTTTTAAATACTACTATGTATGATTTATACAATGCCTATTTCTTTTTAGATGATAGTATCATAAATAGAGAATCAACTTTATATACTAAAGAATACAGAGTAAGGAAATATATATTACCTTTTTTTGAAAATACTAAAACTGGTAAATATTCTGATTTGTCCACAGTTGATGTTGATAAAATTAAAAAATGGAAATTATGGTTAAACGAAAAGAAATTATCATTACAAACCAAAAAGTCATTATTTAATACCTTCTCTTCATTAATGTCCTATGCTGTCGAAAAATACAGCCTAGAATATAATCCTTTAAAACTTGTTGAAAATTTTAGAGAAAAGAACGATAAGGTAATTGAAGAAGAAAAAATTAGATTTATGACTAATGAAGAATATAGAACATTCATAGATGAAGTAGAAGATGATTTTAAAGTAGTATTTCACTTCTTATATGAAATAGGATGTCGTAAAGGAGAAATGACTTCGCTAAAGTGGAAGAATATAGATTTTAAAAATGAAAAAGTAAAATTAAATACAACATTTTCTCGCAAAAGAGATGGTAGTCTTACCATAACTAATACTAAAAATGGTAAAAACAAATATGTTGATATGTCTCCAAAACTAGTAGATGAGTTAAAGGCACTATACAATAAGATGAGTAAGCTAGATGGATTTTCTGATGAGTGGTTTGTATTTGGTGGAATAAAGTATCTTTCCTACACTACTTTAGGAAGAAAAAAAGATGAAACATTTGAAAGATTAAAAGATAAAGGAATAAATATTACTAATATAACAATACACGAATTTAGACATAGTTCTGCAAGTTATATGATCAGTAATAATATACCAATAGAAGTAATAGCATATAGATTAGGAGATACACCAGAGACCATAAGAAGAACTTATGCTCACCTATTCCCTGATGCTCAAAAAGATGTAAAAGGACTATTTAATAATTTATAAAAAATTAATATTTTGAGGTTCTAATTAGGTTCTAAAAAAATAAAAATACATAAAAAAACACATAAAATTAACTATATTAAAATTATATAAACGCTTATTTTATAAGGTTTTTAGCAAATGATAATATTAATCAATATTTTCCCCTCATCTGCTCCATTAAAAAATCAAACACCATTTGGTGTTTTTTTATTGAGCATAATGAGGGAGTCACCACCCGTCAGTCAAAAACATTTACAAAATATAGAACCTAAACTATTTACTATTATTTTTAAAACTAACAATGGCAAATAATTAATAATACCAAGATTACATATCCTTCGTAATCTCATCCCACTCTAATGTTTTCTTCTCAATATCCTTACTTACAATATCAATCTCTAACTTAATCAAATTAGCCTTATTAATATCCATATAAACATCTTCCTTCAAAAGCTCATTATTAAGATTACTAAGTCTCTCCTCTAATTCAAAAATATCCCTTTCTATTTTTTTAATTTCTTTATTCCTATCAAAAGTATCTACCTTTTTATCAGCACTCTTCTTCTTTTCTATCTTAATCTCATTATCACTACTTATATTATTAAACCTAGTCTTCTCCAAATACTCATTATAACCATAATTATATAAAGTACTTCTGCCACCCTCCATAACAAGAAGTCTATCACAGACATTCTTAATAAGATATCTATCATGACTAACCATAATAATAGTACCCTTATAACTAGTAAGCATTTTCTCAATAGTATCTTTACCAATAATATCCAAGTGATTCGTCGGTTCATCTAAGATAAGAACATTAGGTTTTTTATTCAAAATCTTACATAAACTAACTCTAACCTTTTCACCACCGGATAAATCCTTAATTTTTTTAAAGACATCTTCCCCACTAAATTCAAAAGCCCCAAGAAGAGTTCTAATCTCATTAGGTGTAAGTCTAGAAAATTCTTTATCAATCTCATCATAAATAGAATTATCATAATTAAGATTATCTAATGCTTGTGAAAAATAACCAATGTTAATTCTATCTCCAAAAACAAACTTACCACCAAGTGCTGGAACATCACCCATAATAGTCTTAAGAAACGTACTTTTACCAATACCATTCTCACCAATAATACCAAGTCTGTCTCCTCTTTCCACCTCAAAAGATAACTTACATAACTCTCTATCATAACCAATAGAAAGATTCTTAACCTTAAGAACATCTCTATAACTATTCATCTCCGGACTAAAGTTAATCTTAAAAGACTTTGTATTAGTCTTATCAGGTTTATCTATTAATACCATTCTCTCAATTTGCTTTAATTTTGACATAGCCATACCAGCCTTCGTTGGCTTATACCTAAATCTATCAGCAATATCTTGAAGTCTTTTAATCTCTTGTTGTTGCCTTTCATAATCTTTAAAATTTCTTATATAATCCTCTTCCTTCTTCTTAACAAAATAAGAATAATTACCACTATATCTAGTTAAAGAACCATACTCAATATCATATATCACATTACAGACATTATCCAAAAACATTCTATCATGACTAACCAAAATAATAGAACCTTTATATCCCTTTAAGTAATCCTCAAGCCATTCTATAGCCTTAATATCCAAGTGATTAGTAGGTTCATCCAAAATAAGTAAATCAGGCTTCGATAACAAAAGCCTAATCAAAGATAACTTTGTAATTTGACCACCAGAAAATTCATTCAAATACTTATCTTTATCCTTATCACTAAAATCAAACTTACTTAAAATAACCTCTATCTCTTTCTTATATTTATAACCACCCATATATTCATATCTAGATAAAAGATCATTATATTTACTTACTATCTTTTCATCATAATGAGTACTCATTTCATCCTCTAAAGTATTAAGTTTCCTTTCAATATCAAGAATATCCTTAAAAGAACTCTTAATATAATCTATCATCTTCATATCAAGACTATAACCATCATTCTGTTTAACATAACCAATATTAAAGTCTCCCGAAGAAATAATATCTACTTCTTCATAACCACTATTAATTTCATACTCTGAAGCAATAGCCTTAAGTAAAGTCGTTTTACCCGAGCCATTTCTACCTACAATACCAATTTTCTCATTATCCTTAACACAAAAATTAATATCTTCAAGTACTGTATTATTACCAAGAGTAACACTACCATGACTAATTTTATAATACATCATAATCACCTGCTCTACTAATATTCTACCACATAAATAAAAAGAACTAAATACTTTTTTAGTATCAGTTCACACTTCATTGTTCACTGCTAGTTAAAGTCACAAGTCTTTAACTAGAATTTTTAAAGCCTTATAAATAAGTCTTTAAAAATATTATTTTCTTTTTCTCTTTAAAGATTTACACTTAATATTATCCTTATCATTATTAACTTTATATATCTTTCTAACTCTTCTAATTTCTTCATATACAAAATTAGCAGGAATAACATCTAAACCATATTTAAAAGAAATAATATCGCAAAAATAACTATCATAAAGAATACCTTCTGATATATTAGTATATTCTTCCTCTCTATCTTTATCATTTAATATATACTGAGCTTTACATACCACATCATCACATAAATTTACATTATTTTTAGATATTCTTATATTACTAAGACCTATAAGAATATCTTTTCCCATATCTTCCATATCAAAAAGTCTTCCCGTAACCCAGTCAAGATATTCATTACCTTTTACCTTATCTATATAAATCATAAACGGCTCATTTAAAGAACTCTTAACAAACACTTCAGTATTATCTTCATTAATTATTTTTCTCCAAAAATTAATACCCTGTACATTAACTTCATAACTAGTTCTCTTTTTAAACATAATAACAAACCTCCCGTAAACATAGTATAGCACACAAATAAAGAAAGAACAACCAAAATAGTTGTTCTTCAAATACATTATAATTATTCTAACTATACAATTAAAGTAAATAAACATAATACAAAGATATTTACAAGCATAATAGTAAGAACTACCTTAAATGCCCATCTAAACCAAGTAGAATATTCTACTTTAGCAAGAGCAAGTCCACCCATTATAGCACCACAAGTTGGAGTTATTAAATTAACAAGTCCGTTAGCAGCAACTAAAGTCATAATAGTAACTTCTACACTATAACCAAGTTGAGCAGCAATAGGAGCAATAATTGGAGTAGATAAAGTTGCTAATCCAGATGATGATGGAACTAAAATAGATAATACAATATGTAAAATATAGTTAAGTGGTACGAATGCAAGTTCAGGTACTTTAGCAAGCATATCAGCAGCATTATAAATAATATAATTATCTAGATATGTTTCACTCATAAGTACACTAGCACCTCTTGCAATAGCAATAACTAATATAACACCAATCATATCGTCAGCACCATCAACAAAAGTATCAACAAAATTTTTCTCACCAAATCTATTAATAATTGCAATAATAATAGACATAATTAAGAACCATAAAGCAGCCTCATAGAACCACCAGTTACCAAGTGAAGAACCAGTAAGCCAACCAGTAAAGCTATCAAAGAAAGTAATACCAAACTCACCCCATGGAACAAACCCAATAATCATAACTAGGAATGTAAGACCAAATAGAATAAGAGTAACTTTTTGTTTAGTACTTAATTTAACTTCCTTTTTGTCCTTATCTTCAAATTGACCAAATTTCTTTTCAGCTTGTTTTTGTTCTCTAAGTGATAAGAATGTAGAACCTTTATCCTTTTGAACTTTCTTAGCATAGCTCATTACAAATAATATAGAAACAATTAAAGTAGTAAGCCAAATAAATACTGCTATTAAAATAACAAGTCCTTGATTACAAGCAATACCTTCTGGTAATGCACTAATAGCAACACCAGTAGCAAATGGATTAATAGTAGAACCTAAACATCCACTACCTGCACCAAGAAGAACTACCGCAGAACCAACAAGTGGATCCATACCAGCAGCCATCATAGTAGCGGCTAGTAAAACATAAAATCCAACTGTCTCTTCAAGCATACCATAAGTAGTTCCACATATAGAGAAAATAAGCATTAATATAGGAATTAATAAAATTTCCCTACCTTTTAGTTTATGAACTAAAACTTTGATACCAGTTTCTAATGCTCCAGTTTTATTAATAACAGCAAGCAATCCACCAAGCATCATAATGAAAATACCAACATCAATAGCATTTTCAAATCCCTGTATAGGTGCCATCAAAACCTGTGATAAAGTAGCACCAACAGTTCCACTTCCATTAACAATTTCTTCACCAGCAAATTGTGCATTTGGAAGTACATGTGATAATATTCCAAGACCAAAAATTAGAATTAGAATAATCGAAAAAGACGATAACATTACCTTAGCCTTTTTCTTAGCCATTTCTTTCTACCTCCTCTTTATAATAGTACCAGTTTTTCCCTTAATGGCTAGATTAGCCTTTTCAAGAGAACTAATAATTGCTTTTCTGTCATCAGAATCTTCTACAAAAGACATAGAAGCTTCAACTTTAGGAAGCATACTACCTTTAGCAAATTGATTTTCACTAATGTATTTATTAGCATCTTTAATAGTAATAACATCTAAATCGACTTGATTTTCAGTATTATAATTTAAAGAAACCTTTTCAACAGCAGTCAAAATCATTAAAGTATCTGCCATAGTAAGTTTAGCAAGTAAAGCAGCAGTTCTATCTTTATCAATAACAGCCTCTACTCCTTTATATGCTCCATTTTCCATAATAACAGGAATTCCTCCACCACCAGAAGCAATTACAATATTATTATTGTCAAAAAGCATCTTTATCGTATTCTTTTCAACAATATCAATAGGCATCGGAGATGGTACAACTCTCCTATAACCTCGCCCAGCATCTTCTATCATAGTATACCCTTTTTTCTTTTCAATATCCAAAGCCTCTTCTTTAGTATAAAACATACCAATAGGCTTACTAGGATTTTGAAAAGCACTATCCTTAGAATCAACTAGGACTTGTGTTATCAAAGTTACACAATTTTTACTAATATTCTGTTTTTTAAGTTCATTTTGAATACATTGTTGCAATTGGTAACCAATATAACCTTGACTCATACTTCCACACTCAGGAAAAGGCATCATAGGAGTACCAGCTTCCCCATTAGAAGCATACTCCATAGCAAGAGCAATCTGTCCCACCTGCGGACCATTTCCATGTGTCAGAATAATTTTATTTCCATCTTTAACCAAATCAACAATTATCTTAGCAACATCTTTAAGTAAAGATAACTGTTCACTCGGATTTTTACCTAAAGCATTTCCACCTAAAGCAATAACAATTTTACTCATTATTCATCCCTCATTGTAGCATATACAACTGCTTTAATAGTATGTAATCTATTCTCAGCCTCATCAAATACTTTAGACTTAGAACTATTAAATACCTCATCAGTAACTTCCATTTCCTTAAGACCAAACTTCTCATAAATATCTTTACCAATAGAAGTATTTAAATCATGAAATGATGGAAGACAATGTAAGAATATAGCATTAGAATTAGCATTATTCATAACATTCATATCAACCTGATATGGACTAAGTAATTTAATTCTTTCAGCCCAAACTTCATCAGGTTCACCCATAGAAACCCAAACATCAGTATAAATAACATCTGCCCCTTTAGAAGCTTCCATAACATCCTCTGTCATTTCGATACTTCCACCAGTTTCTTTGGCAATTTCTTTACATTTTTCAATTAATTTTTTATCAGGCCATAATTCTTTAGGACCACAAGATACAAAATGCATACCCATCTTAGCACATACAACCATTAAAGAATTAGCAACATTATTTCTAGCATCACCCATAAATACAAGTTTAATACCATCTAAATGACCAAAATTTTCTTCAACAGTCATAACATCTGCTAACATTTGTGTAGGATGAAACTCAGTAGTAAGCCCATTCCATACTGGAACGCCTGCATTTTTAGCAAGTTCTTCTACTATTTTTTGATCGTATCCTCTATATTCAATACCATCATACATTCTACCAAGTACTTTAGCAGTATCAGCAATACTTTCTTTCTTACCCATTTGTGAACTACCTGGATCTAAGTAAGTAACTCCCATACCTAAATCAAGACCAGCAACTTCAAAAGCACATCTTGTTCTAGTTGAAGTCTTTTCAAATAAAAGTACAATATTCTTACCATTTAAATATCTGTGTTCAATACCTCTATGTTTTTTATCCTTTAAATCTTTAGATAAATCAAGTAAATATCTAATTTCTTCAGGCGTATAATCAAGTAAAGTTAAAAAGTTTCTACCCTTAAAATTAAACTTCTCATTATTTACTTTTTTAACTTCATCATGTTTAGCTGAAGAAATATTTTCTTTTTTAACAGCACCACTTTCAGTATAAATATCTTCTCTAATAAGAGGCATACTCATACACCTAGGACCTCCACGACCTCTAGAAAGTTCAGCACTAGGCATTTCAAATACTTTAATACCATGTTCCCTTAAAATATTATTAGTAATATTATTTCTGTCGTACACAACAACAACACCAGGAGCAATACATAAAGTATTAGTACCATCATTCCATTGTTCTCTTTCTGAAGAAATCTTCTCACCACCAGCACAAGGAATTAAAGTAATTTTTCTACCCAAATATTTTTCTAATATTTCTTCTAAAGAACCATTAACCTCTTTAACATTTAAATCTTCATCACTGTCAGGAATATCTCCCTCTGTAATTTCAAATACTTGTAAAGTATCCATAATACCAGGATGATAAGTAAACTTATCAAAATCAATTTGTGTAAATACCGTATCCAAGTGCATAAATGCCCTTGATACTGGAATATTAAACGCTAATATTGTATCAATTTCACAATCAGGATTTCTAAATAAATTCTTAGCAAGTTCATCAATAGCACCAGCCTCAGTTCTTTGTGAAATTCCTACTGCTAATATATGATTATTAAGATTAAGAACATCTCCACCTTCAATATGGTATGGTAAATATCTATCATAATATTTATTAACTTGTCCTTTATAATCAGGATGATAGTTAAATATATATTCAGCATAAATAGTTTCCCTATTTCTAGTAACAGAATACATTTTATTTAAAATAATGCCATTACCAGCACTAGCAAAAGGATCCCTAGTAAAGTATAAGTTAGGCATAGGATCTGCTAGAAAATCAGACTCCTCACTTACTAAATCCACTAAAGATTGTTCATAATCTCTTTTTGCTCTACTAATTTCCTCTAATTTGATACCTTGCATAGTTTTGAGAACAAGCTCTTTTTTATTAACAAAACTCTTTAAATAATCAAAAACTAAATTTCTATATTTAGGAGTTTTGATACCTGCTTCAAAAATAAACTGTCTAATAAATTTATTTTCAATATCATCGCTAAGTTCTAATACTTCAGCCATTAAATCTTCCAAATAAACAACCTCTATATTATTTTCCTTAAGTATTCTTGCAAACTCATCATGTTCTTTTTGAGCCTCAGGTAAAAAAGGAATGTCATCAAATAGTAATCTACTTAAAGAATCTGGTGTTAAATTAAGAAGTTCACTACCAGGTCTATGTAATAATACCTTTTTTAATGGACCAATTTCACTTTTAACATTAATTGCATTCATATTTTTTCTCCCTTCTATTCTAATTCATTGTAGTACTCTACTATTTAAGTATAGCAGATTTTCCCATTTTTTACAATTTATTTTTTTATTTTATCTAAAAATTCCTTTATTCTGATATTTTCACTTGAAAAGAAATCTTTAGTTTTTCCATCAAATATAACTTTGCCACCATTAATAAATAAAACCCTATTAGAAACTTTTTTAACAAAGTTCATCTCATGAGATACAATAACCATTGTTTTACCAGTATCTGCAACTTTTTTAATAAGATCTAAAACTTCTCCAATCATTTCAGGATCTAATGCACTTGTTGGCTCATCAAACAATATAATATCCGGTTCCATAATAAGTGTTCTAATTATAGCAACTCTTTGTTTCTGACCTCCAGAAAGTTCATTAGGATAATGTTCCGCCTTATCTTTTAAATTAATAGTATTAAGTAGTTCAAGTGCTTTTTTTCTAGCAGTTACTTCATTCATTAGTTTTAATTTAACTGGAGCTAACGTAATATTATCAATAACAGTAAGATGTGGAAATAAATTAAATTGTTGAAAAACCATTCCCATCTTTTGTCTAAGTAAAGATAAATCAGCTTTTTTACCAATTAAAGATATACCTTCAAAAATAATATCCCCAGAACTAGGTTTCTCTATTAAATTAAGACATCTAAGTAATGTTGATTTACCACTACCTGAAGGGCCAACAATAGAAATAATATCTCCTTTTGAAACATTAAAACTAATATCATTAAGAACAACATTACTACCAAATTTCTTTTTTAATTTTTTAACTTCTAGCATTAGATAATCTCCTTTCCATAGTGTTAACCAACTTAGATAATCCTAACGTCATAATCAAATATATAAGAGCAGTTATAACAAGAGGAAAGAAATAATCATAAGTTCTAGATGCAATAATATCTGAAGCCTTAGTAAGTTCTAATATTCCAATATAAGCACCTGCCGAAGTCTCTTTAAGTAATGTAATAAATTCATTTCCTAATGCCGGTAAAACATTTTTAATAGCCTGTGGTAAAATAATATATCTCATTGTTTTACCATAGCTAAGACCTAAAGATAAACCAGCTTCCATTTGTCCTTTATCAATAGAAATAAGACCCGATCTAATTATTTCCGAAACATAGGCAGCAGAATTTAAACCAAATGCCAATATACCAACTATAATTATATTAATATTGACAGATTTAAAAATAACATAATAAATAATCATTAATTGCAATAACACTGGTGTACCTCTAATAATATTGACATATAAAGTAGCAACCTTATTGCCTAATCTCATTTTACCATTAATATCATGATTATGTCTAATAAGTGCTATAACTATTCCAAGTACAATACCAATAATAACAGCAAATAGAGCAATTAATATAGTATGAAATAATCCGTCTAATATATACTTATATCGATCATCATAAATAACACTATCATAAAAACTAATACCTATATTTTTAAAAAAGCCAAAAAAGTTATCAAAAAATCGCATATATCCATTCATATCAAATTTACTCCTCGGTATGTTTAATAATAAAATTATCAATAGATCCATCTCTAGAAAGCCTATTAAGTACTTTATTAACAGTTTCTAATAATTCAGTATTTCCCTTTTTAACAATCATGCCATAACTATCGCTAGTAAGTTCACCATCTAATATTTTAATACCACTATTTTTTTCAATAATTTCTTTAGCAGGTAATTCATCCATAACTACTAAGTCAACTTTACCAACTTTTAAATCTTCAATAGCGGCCAAATATTTCTTTTGTCTAACAATCTCAGCATTTTTATAATTTTCCGTAACATAAGTATCTGCAACACTACCAAGTTGTACTGCTATCTTTTTATCATTTATATCGTTTATACTATTAATAAAACTATCGTTTTTAACAATAACAACTTGCTTACTAACAGAATAATTAATAGAAAAATCTACTTTTTTTGCCCTTTCATCACTATAGCTTATACCAGCAGCACCAATATCAGCTTTTCCTGTTCTTACTTCATTAATAATAGAATCAAAAGCTATATCCTTAATAACAAGTTCTTTTCCCAATTCTTTTGCTATTTCTTTGGCTATATCTACATCAACACCAACAATTTCACCATTTTCATAATATTCATAAGGCGCAAAGCCTGCCTCAGTTACCATAACAAGTTTGTTATCATCTTTCTTTCCACATCCAACCATAACAATTAAACATATAAAAAGTAAAGATAATCTCAAAATATTTTTCATATATATCACTCTCCTATTAAATAAATTATAACATAATAATTAAAAAAAAGACAATAAAATTACTCAATTATCTTTTAAATATTTAATGTGTCAACATTTCTATCATGTTTAATATGATCCCAATTACAATCTTTGATAAATAAGCATATAAAATTAATAGGAAACCAACTCAAAACAAATAAATCAAAAAGTAAAATTCCCCATATATTTTCTTTAATGCTTTTATTACATTTTTTTATCACAATCATTCTAAAAACAACCCCTATAAAATAATTAATCAGAAACATAATAAAATAAATAACAACATCCATACTATTAAAGTCATTTAGATAAAATACATTATAAAAGATTCCAATTAAAGAAACTATTGTAAATAAAACATGAAATATAATACCAAAGTAAAATATAATTACATCAAAACATTCAAATCTTTTATTTTTGATTCCTTCTTTTATAAGAGAACCAGTATAATTTTTTAAGCACTGAATAGCACCAAAGGACCATCTCTTTCTTTGCTTAAGAGAGCTTTTAAAGTCAGTAACTTGTTCATCATAAGTAATAGCATTTTCATTAAAGGCAATTTTAATACCATTAATAGCACATATAGCAGTATATTCAATATCCTCAGTAATAGTTTTAGGGTCATATCCGTACCGATCAATAGTTTCTTTCTTTACCATAAAACCGGTACCATTTAAAAAAGAACTCATCCCAAAATTAAATCTTGATTTATTTATAAATAAACTTTGTAAATAATATAAAATAGCATAACTTGTACTAAGCCAATTATCGCATATATTTTTCGTATCCCTAAAACCTTGAACAACTTCATAACCACAATTAATAGAATCATTCATTTTATTCAAGAATTCCCTATGAACCACATTATCGGCATCAAAAATGACATAAGCATCTATTTCATCATTACTTTTTAATTTATTAAAAGTATATTTAAGCACTTCTCCCTTTGATTTGACCTTTTGTTTACATTCTATAATTTTTGCTCCCGCATTTTTTGCCACTTCTAAAGTATTATCAGTACAATTATTAACAATAACATATACATCATACTTATTACTAGGATAATTTTGTTTTTTCAAACTATTAATTAAATTTTTAATAACAGTTTCCTCATTACGAGCCGCGATTAAAATAGCAAAATGATTTTTTTTATTATTATCAATTTCACATTTCTTTTTTCTAAAAACTCCAGAAGCCATAATCAAAAAATAAAATCCATAAATAAGAGAAAGTATTAACAATATATAAATAATTATTTCAAACATATTACACCTCATATTAATTGTACTATATCAAATAGTACAATTAAATAATACACCTATATAATGCTTTTGTCAATATAAATTTATTAAATTTACATGTATTATAATGTTAAAAATTGTCATAATGATATTAGAAACTGGAAAAACGACATTTAAATTTACCAATTTTCTACAATTTATTTTACCATTTACAAGAACATCATTATTTACTTTTTTAAGCATTATATTAATAAATAATTGATTTTTGTAATATATAGAAAAACCACTGAATTAATCAATGGTTTAAAACTAATAGTTTTCCTTTTTAATTTCAAAATAACTTTGTGGATGAGCACAAACAGGACATACTTTAGGAGCTTCTTTTCCAATAACAATATGGCCACAATTTCTACATTGCCATATTTTATCTCCATCTCTAGAAAATACTAAACCTTCATTAATATTAGAAATAAGTTTTCTATATCTTTCTTCATGCTCTTTTTCGATTTTAGCCACTTCTTCAAATAGAAAAGCAATTCTAGTAAAGCCTTCATTTCTAGCAGTTTCTGCAAAACCTTTATACATATCAGTCCATTCATAGTTTTCACCATTAGCAGCATCTATTAAATTATCAATAGTACTAGGAACAACACCACCATGTAATTCTTTAAACCACATCTTAGCATGTTCTTTCTCATTATTTGCAGTTTCTTCAAAAATTGCAGCTATTTGCTCATAACCATCTTTTTTTGCTTTTGAAGCAAAATAAGTATACTTATTTCTAGCCTGTGACTCTCCTGCAAAAGCAGTCATCAAATTTTGTTCAGTCTTGCTTCCTTTTAATTCCATTTTTTTCCTTCCTCTCTAAACATTTTTTACAAATACCTACGTATTTAACATCATAATCAATTACTAAATTACCATCGATATAATTATTAGAATTATCGTTCCTAGGAATATCAATAATATTTTTACATTCATTACATATGAAATGATCATGTACTACATTTCTGTCATATCTAACAATTCCATCAACAACAATAGTTCTAACTTTGTTATGCTCACTTAACCATGCCAAATTACGATAAACTGTTCCCAAACTAATATTATAAATTACTTTTTTGACAATATCATATATTTGATAAGCATTTAAATGATTATAACTACTATTAACAATATCAAATATACAGTCTCTCTGTTTTGTATTCCGCATAGTGCATCTCCTTAATAGTAATGATTACTATAATAGTATATACTATTTATTTATAAATGTAAAGAAAAATGAATGAAAATAAATCATTCATCTTTACTCACTAACAAATCAGCCACTTTAGTAACATTTCCAGCCCCCAAAGTAAGAATTAAATCGCCATCATGTACATACTGACTCAAATATAATTTAATATCATCATAATTACTAATATAAAAAGCCTCTTTACCATATTTTTTAATTGCTTTTACAATATCATCCTCCGTAATACCATAAACATTTTCTTCTCTAGCTGCATATATATCAGTAACAATAATATGATCAAAATTTTTAAGTGCTTTGGCAAAATCATCTTTATGTTTGTAAGCTCTAGAATATGTATGAGCTTCGAATATAACCCAAGACTCATTATATTGTTTTTTATGTATAGCATTTGAAGTGGCCATTATTTCAGTAGGATGATGCCCATAATCATCATAAACACATGCACCCTTAAATTTACCTTTATATTCAAGTCTTCTACTTGCACCTTTATATTTTTTTATACCCTTTTTAATATCTTCAAATGAAATATCATAACTAGAAGCAAGTGCAATAGCAGATAAAGCATTAAGTACATTATGTTCGCCTGGCACAGATAATTCTATTCTGCCTAAATTATTACCATCATTAATAACATTAAATCTAGCACAGCCTTCATCATCATAATCAATATCAGTAGCCATATAATCACTATCATTATTAATGCCATATGTAACTACTTTAGCACTAGTATTATCTTTTAATTCACTGCTATTTTTATCATCATTATTTATAACTAAATAGCCATCATTAGGTAAATGACTAACATATTTATTAAAAGATTTCTTTATATTTTCAAGATTTTTAAAATAGTCCAAATGATCATTATCAATATTAAGTATAATCGCAGATTTTTGTTTAAACGATAAGAAACTATCACAATACTCACAGGCCTCAATAATCAAAGTATCACTTTTACCAACTCTATAATTACCATTAATATTACTAAGAATACTACCAACTTGAATAGTAGGATCCCTACCAGCTTCAAGAAATATTAAACTAACCATTGAAGTAGTACTCGTTTTACCATGAGTTCCAGCAATTCCAATAGTATTAGAATACAGTTTCGTAATTTCGCCTAAAAATTCTCCTCTTTCCATCATAGGTATTTTTTTCTTTTTAGCTTCAATCATTTCAACATTATCTTCTTTAATAGCGGCAGTATAAACAAGAAAATCTATATCATCAGTTATATTATTTTTACTTTGAGGTACATAAACTTGTATACCATTTTCTTTAAGTTTGTCAGTAATAACAGAGTTAACTCTATCACTACCACTTACTTTATATCCCATATTAATAAGTATATCAGCAATACCACTCATACTAACACCACCAATACCAATCATATAAATATGTTTGCCTTTTTCAATAAATAAACCATTTTTATATTTTAATATTGTATTCTTAAATAATTTACCTCTAGTTTCAAAATCAGGAAATTGATCCCAACTAGCACAAGCAGGACTAAGTAAAATAACATCCCCAATTTTAGAATTATTGTAAGCTAGTTCCGTGGCAGCAACCAAGTCATCGCAAACAATACATTTAACATTAATTTTATCACAAAATTCTTTAATTCTATTCTTAGTTTCACCATAAGTAATAACAAGTTTAGTATTCTTCATTGAGTCCTTTAATTCTTCAAAAGAATGGCCCCGATCTAATCCGCCCATCAAAAGAATAATATCTTTATCAAAAGAATTAAGAGCAATAATAGTAGATTCAGTATTAGTACTTTTAGAATCATTATACACTTCTCTTCCATTAATGTTTCCAACATACTCTAGTCTGTGTTCAACACCACTAAATGTAGTTAAAACATCAATAATAATATCATCACTAATATTATACCTTTTTGCACAAAGAATAGCACACATAATATTTTGATAATTATGCATTCCTTTTAAAACTATTTTACTAGTATCAAGATATTTCACATTATCAAAATATATAAAACCATCCTTATAATAGCAATTTGTTTGATCAATACAAGAAAAATATAATTTACTACTTTTAATATCTTTGGTCATATCCATAACCTCTTTATTATCCATATTTATAATAGCAGTATCATCCTTAGTATGATGATTAAATATTTTCTTTTTAGTCATAACATATCTTTCATGACTATCATGAAAATCAGTATGACATTCGTATATATTAGTTATAATAGAAGTATTAGTTTTAAAATCGTACATATCGCATAATTGATGATCACTAATTTCCATAACTAAATAATCACCACTTTTAATATTTTTAACATAATGACATAAAGGGGTACCTATGTTACCAGCTAATACAACCTTATCACCAAAAGCACGTTTCATTATTTCATAAATGATACTAGTAGTAGTAGTTTTTCCATTAGAACCAGTAACGCCTATAATATTAATATCCTTATTTAAATAATGATAAGCAACTTCAATTTCATTAACAACAGGTATACCCATATTTCTAGCCTTAACAACACACTTATGATCATACTTAATGCCAGGATTTTTGATCATAATATCATAAGAATCATCAAAAAAATCATCTGGTTTATCACTTAAAATGAATTCAACACCTAATCCTTCTAGTTCTTTAACTTTATCATTATCTTGTGGTTTCACATCAGTAATTAAAATTTTATTATCAGGAGCCAATAATTTAGCTACCTCATAACCACTTCTAGCCATACCTAATATAAATATTTTTTTATTTTTAAACATAAAAATCACTCCTTGTTAATTATATCACTTCTAAAAAAATAAGTAAATAATAGTTACAATTAATATATTATATTAAAATAAGAGAAAAAAAGTTTCTCCTATTCATAATCTACAATATATCTCTTAGAATAACATTTATAACCTAATTCCTCCATAAATTTAAAACTATCAGGAATTATAATAAATTCAACTAAAGAATAATTATTGTTATCAAAAAAATCATCTAACTTTGTTATAATATTCTCGTCTTGAATGTTTTGAGCATATAAATTACAAACTATATCATTTTTAGAATAAAAATATTTTATACTTTTCATATCAATATCAGCAAATCTTTCTTTAGTGGGAATAGAATCACTATCAATTATTCCCTTAAACACTGATATCATTTTAACTTTATATAAATCATCCATAATATTAATAAGATTATCCTCATTAACTAATATAGACAAATGTCCATCAAAGGCTAAATTATTATTAAGAAAATTTACACATTCTTTTACGATTACATCATCTATTTTATTATCACCAAAAGTAATACTAATTAAACCTTCTTCAGATAAAGAAACAAAGCCAAATAAAAACTTATTATCTTTTTTAACACCAAAAGTATTATTAATAAGTTGCTTTTCATCTACATAGGTGATATCAATACCCATATCCCTAATATATTCTTTTATATTATCTTTATTTATCTTTTCAATCTTCATAAAAATCTCCTCAATAAACATTATATCATATAATCAAAAAAAGAAAAAGCCCAAATATCTCTAATTAGAGATATTTGGACATAAAAAAATATTGGCAACGACCTATTTTAGCAACTAATCACTATCTTCGGCGCTGAAGTGCTTAACTTCTGTGTTCGGTATGGGAACAGGTGAACCACTTCGCAATTATCACCAATATATTTTATCAATTTTTATTTTAATAGTTCTCTGAAAACATGATAATGTGGTTAATCAAATTAAATAATTTTGGGATTAAATCCTCAATCTATTAGTACTAGTCCGCTCAATGTATCGCTACACTTCCACTTCTAGC